>Ga0070731_10003893_pt1 | contig 13168 bp, 7 predicted proteins | sample Coa_R1_2_FD_66448 | JGI IMG/M metagenome (GOLD analysis project Ga0070731, IMG submission 66448) | Surface soil microbial communities from Centralia Pennsylvania, which are recovering from an underground coalmine fire - Coalmine... | ecosystem: Environmental > Terrestrial > Soil > Unclassified ... | reverse complement strand
CTCGACTTTTACGTTTACGTCAGGGATCCCAGCGTCATTCAGGGCCTGGAGATGGATGTGTTCTTTTCCCACGCCGGCCACAAAAACTACTTCCTAACGGAGTGCGACGGTCGCGGCAATCACAGAAACACGTGGCAGGTTTCCGATGCGGTCCACGATCAGTGGCAGCACACCGGACTGTCCTGCGTCATCCACGGCTATGCCTGGAACCACGTGGTGCTGCAGTTCCAGCGCAACAGCAACGGCTCGACGAAGTTCGTCTCAGTCGCGATGAACGGCGATACCCACTACGTGAACCGCACCTACGCGGCCGGCGGCGTGAACTCGTCCGAGATGAATGTCGCGGTCCAGCTCGACGGCGACGAGCACCAGGATCCCATCCATGTCTGGGTGGACAAGATGAAACTGACCTCCTGGTAGCCGGCCAATCGGTCTCCACAAGCTCGGTGCCCCACTCATCCCATCCTTCGGGATGAGTGGGAGCTGCATACCGTCCGCCCCCGAAGCTACCCGCTAAAGCGCGACCCTACTCGGGCTATAATGCGGGGCACTAATGGCCCTGGCCCCCGGAACCAAGTTAGGACCGTACGAGATCGTTGCGCTCATCGGCGCAGGCGGCATGGGCGAGGTATACCGCGCGCGCGACGCACGCCTGGGTCGCGATGTCGCCCTGAAGCTGTTGCCCGCCTCCTTCGCCTCCGATGCGGAGCGATTGCGCCGCTTCGAGCAGGAAGCCCGTGCCGTCGCCGCGCTCAGCCACCCCAACATCCTCGCCATTTATGACATTGGGCAGTACGAAGGCGCCCCCTACCTGGTATCCGAGCTGCTGGAAGGCGAGAGCCTGCGCGCGGTGCTGGCGAAGGGCGTGCCGTCGCATCGCCGGGCGCTGGATTATGCCGCGCAGATTGCGCAGGGCCTTGCGGCCGCGCACAGCAAGGACATCGCGCATCGCGACCTGAAGCCCGACAACATCTTCGTCACCCGCGAAGGCCGGGCGAAGATCCTCGACTTCGGCCTGGCGAAGACCGTGCTCAAGCCGGCGGCGCACCCGGGCGTCGCCGTGGGCGCCACCATGACCGTGGCCGCGCCGGTCACGGAGGTCGGCACAGTGATGGGCACCGCGGGCTACATGTCGCCTGAACAGGTGCGCGGCGGCGCAGTCGATTGCCGCACCGACATCTTCAGCTTCGGCGCGGTGCTCTACGAGATGCTGAGCGGCCAGCGCGTCTTCAAGCGCGACACTACGGCGGACACCATGGCCGCCATCTTGAACGACGATCCGCCGGAGTTGCTGGAGTCGGGACGGCAGATTCCGCCTGCGCTCGACCGCATCGTCCGCCACTGCCTGGAGAAGTCGCCCGACCACCGCTTTCAATCGGCGCGCGACCTGGCATTCGACCTGGAATCTGTGCCGACGCTCACCGGCTCGAATACCGTTGCCGCTATCAAGACGAAGCAGCGCCGCAAATGGCTGTATGTCGCCGCCGGCGCGCTGCTCACGGCCATTGCCGTTGCCGCCGGGCTGATGCTGGCTGCATCACGGCGCCCGGCTAGCGGTTCGCAATTCCATCAGTTGACTTATCGGTTGGGCACGCTGGGCACGGCGCGGTTCACCCCTGACGGCCAGAACGTCATCTACACCGCGGCCTGGGAGGGCTCTCCACCCGAACTCTATACCGTCCCCGCCAACGGTCAGGGCGGACATCCCCTTGACATTCACGACGCACGGCTGCTGGCAGTTTCCAGCCGAGGAGAAATTGCGGTCGCGCTAACGCCGAAGGAGCTGACGCCCTTCCTGGTACCGGGCACGCTGGCGCGCACCACACAGTTCGGCGGGGCGCCCAAGCCGGAGATCGAGAACGTCGAAGCCGCCGACTTCTCGCCCGATGGCGCCCAGCTTGCGATCGCGCGCGTTGTTCCCGAAGAACATCTTTGCCAGTTGGAGTATCCCGTCGGCAAGGTGCTGTATCGCTCTCCCAGTATCGACGCCGTGCGCTTCTCCCCCAACGGCCGCTACCTTGCCTTCCTCACCCATGAGAATGCTGTCGACGACCGCGGAACAGTGATCATCGTGCAAAAAACGGGAGAGAAGGTCGTCGCCAGCCAGATCTACCAGAGTGCGCAAGGCTTGGCCTGGAGCCCTTCGGGCGATGAAGTCTGGACGACTTCGCCGCTGGAAAGCGGAGAGATTCACGCCATGAATCTCGCCGGAAAGGTTCGCCAGCCAATGGCGGTTCCCGGCCGCCTGTTTCTGCAGGATATTTCGGTGAACGGGCAGCTGCTGGCGCGGCAGGGAATTGCGCGCCGCGGCATCGTCATCGGGCAGGGCGATTCCCAGCGCGATCTTTCCTGGCTCGATTTCGGGTATCTGCGCGACATCAGCCGCGATGGTAAGACCATGTTGTTCGAGGAGGAAGGCAGCGAGTCGCAAAACTACACCGTGTTCGTGCGTAATCTGGACGGCTCGCCGGCCACCCCGATCGGCGAAGGCTATGGAGTCGCGCTCTCGAACGATAAGCGCTGGGCGTTGGCGCTGAAGCTGACTAGCCCGGTCGAGCTCTGGTTGCTGCCGCTCGGCCCGGGCGAGGCGCGGCGCATCAATCCTCCCACACTGGAGCCGATTTTTTCCGCCAGCTTCCTCTCCGATGGACACCGGATTGTCTACGCCGCCCAGGAGGCGGGACATCGTCCGCGTGTCTGGATTCAGGACCTCAGCGCTGGAGCGCCGCGTCCTATCACCCCGGAGGGCTTCGTTAGCTCATGGGTTTCGCCCGACGATAAGTGGGTGGTCGTCCTCGACGTGCACAGCACAGCTCACCTGCTCTCGATCGATACCGGAAAATTGCAAGACTTGCCCTTCTTAAAGCAGGACCAGAACATCCTGGGGTGGACCGCCGACGGCCTGCTGTATGTGATGACCCCTCCCAAAGGCTCGCGCAGTACGGTTCACGTCGAGAAAGTGAACCCGCACACCGGCGCGGCAACTCCGTGGCGCGATCTCGCCGTGCCCGCAATCGCCGGCGCCTTCCCTGAGCCGCCGGTGATCACCCCTGACGGCTCGACCTATGGATTCGGCTACCGGCTGCGGCTGTGGGACCTGTACACGGTGAGCGGGGTGCGGTGAAAATCAATTGCCTCTCTCAGGGATTCGCCAGCAGATAGTCTCACAGCCGTGACACTGGTTTGCCGGAGGTACTTCTTCCGAGTGAAGCGCTTCGCGAGCCACACAGCCTCGCTCGGGAACGCACGATTCGGGCTCGGACACGCCGGCTCACTTGCCCTTGAACTGCGCCGGCCGTTTCTCCAGGAAGGCCTTGGTGCCTTCGTTCTTGTCTTCCGTGGCGCAGCAGACGCCGAAGAGCGTGGCTTCGAGGAACAGCCCATCGCTGAGCGGCAGATCGAGGCCGCGATTCACTGCCTCCATTGCGTACTGAATGGCCAGCGGCGCATTGGCGATGATCTTCGCGGCAATCGCTTCGGCGCGCGCGATCAGTTCGGCGGCGGGCACAACTTCGTTCACCAGCCCGATCCGGTGCGCCTCTTGCGCGGAAATCATCTCGCCCGAGAGCACCAGTTGCATAGCGATGCCTTTGCCTACCAGCCGCGGCAAGCGCTGCGTGCCGCCGTAGCCCGGAATCAACCCCAACTTCACCTCCGGCTGTCCGAGCTTTGCATTCTCGCCGGCGAGGCGCATGGTGCAGGCCATGGCCAGCTCGCAGCCGCCGCCCAGCGCGAAGCCGTTGATGCAGGCGATGACTGGCTTGCCCAGCTCCTCGATGGCGTCGATGATCGCCTGCCCCTGGTGCGTGTATTCCTTCGCCGAAACCGGCGTGTGCTGCGAGAGCTCGCCGATGTCGGCGCCGGCGACAAAGGCCTTCTCGCCTGCGCCTGTGAGGATCACGACGCGAACTTCGCTGTCGTCTTTGACCGATGCGAATGCCTGCTTCAGCTCCTGCATGGTCGCCATGTTCAGGGCGTTCAGCACCTTGGGCCGGTCGATGGTGACGTAGGCAATCTGGTTTTTCTTTTCGAAGCGAATGTTCTGGAACTCGGGCATGATCTCGGGGTCCTCAATCTGGTTGGGATAACTGCGCAAGAAAGCCGTGTTCATGTTAGCCCAGCAGCTCGCAACCGGTAAAACGGGCGGGCAGCAGCACGCGCCGGCAACTCCGTCGCGACACGCAGCGTAAACTCTGCGCCATCAACTTCCCTCTAAGTAGATATGGGACCCAACTGGAGAGAAAAGATTGCGCCGCTGGCCGCTATCGTCGTCTTCGCCGTGGCTGCTTGCGTCGCGGCGAACGCGCAGCAGGATCCGCAACAATTGGTTAAAGAAACTATTTATAACGAGCTGCACGCGCAGAAGCACCCGCGCTACTGGATGTTTCGCGACAGCAACCAGCAATCGGGCGTGACCAAGGTGAGCCGCGTAGTGGAGACGCCCCAGTGCTGGTTCCGCTGGCCGCTCTCGGTTGACGGACATTCGCCAACCGCTCAGCAGGAGCAGCAGGACCGCGACAAACTCAACCAGCTAGTGAGCGATCAATCGGCGCGCCAGAAAAACCGCCAGGAGCTGAACCATGACGCCAAGCAGGCGCAGAATCTGATGGAGATGCTGCCCGACGCATTCCTGTACACCAACGACGGCGAGCAGGACGGCAACATCCGCCTGAAGTTTCGTCCCAATCCGCACTACAACCCGCCGACGCGTCCGGCGAAGGTCTTTCACAACATGGAAGGCACGCTGCTGATTAACCCGCGCGAGAAGCGCCTGGCCGGCATCAGCGGCACCTTGATGCACGATGTGACATTCGGATGGGGCGTTCTCGGGCGGCTCTACCAAGGCGGCACCTTCAACGTAAAGCAGACTGAAATTGCTCCCAACGATTGGGAGGTCACCTATCTCGACGTGCACATCCGCGGCAAGGCACTGTTCTTCCACACCATCAGCGAACAGCAGCACGAGGTGGAGTCGGATTTCGAGCCGGTGCCTGCGAACCTGGCGCTGGCCAAAGCGGCGGAGCTGGCCGAGCACGGCAACCAGGACGCATCCGCGGCGGCGAAGTGAGAAGCCGAAGCAACGAAACGACCTCAAGGTGTGGATACGCCGCTGGAATCGGAAAATTGTCATCACGAGCAAGCGAGGGATCTGCTTTTGGCAGGCAGGGGAATGATGCTTCCGTCCAGCGACTAGCAGATCGCTGCGCTCGTGATGACAATATTCCCCTGTTGTCTGCGTTGCCTGCGCGAAACGTGCCCTGCTGTTGTCGGACAGAACTTGACTTGGAAGCCTATTTCTTTCGCACGGCCGCAAACACCCGCTCGTACTTCTCGGCGATGGCTTCCCACCGATAGAGTTCGTGCGCGCGTTGCCGGGCGCGCTGCGCCAGCGCGCGTCGCTGCTCGGCATCGTCCAGCAGCGATTGCAATTTCGACCCGAGCTCCGCTTCCGACTTCCCGTAAGACATCGCCGCATTGCCCGCCGTCTCGCGGTTCTCCGGAGTATCGAGATAGAGGATCGCGTTCTCCGCCGCCATCGCTTCGATCAATGCAGGATGCACACCGCCAATCTCGCAGGCGAAGACGAAGACTCCCGCGTGCTTCTGCAGTGCCCAATAGCCGTCGCCGTAGATCGCGCCGGTGAAGCGTACCCGCTCATCGCCCAGCGCGCGCAGCCGCTCGAGGTATCCGCGGTCGTAGGGATTGTCGCCGACCACCACCAGCGGCCAATCGGTGCGTATCTCGCGCCAGGCGCGCAGCACCAGGTCGGGGTTGTTCTCCGGCTCCAGCCGGCTGACGTACAACACATAGCGACCGCTCTCGAGGTTGAAGCCGTTCAGGCTGTAGTCGCTCGCCGGCATCTCCGAGCCGTAGCCGATCACCACCGACTCGCTGCGATACTTCGCGAGATAGTAGTCGTGGATGGCGCGCGCGTCGGTCACCAGCTGGTTGGAGCTGAACGACGACATCCACTCGCAGAAGTGCAGCACCTGCGCGCCGAGTCCGGCCCACTTCTCGCGCTTGCGGTCGAGGCCGTCGACGTTGAGCACCACCGGTTTGCCGAACAGCCGCGGAATATAGGCGAACGGCGCGTTGGCGACGTTGCATAGCAGCACAACGTCGTTGTCGGTGAAGGCGACATGCACAGCGCCGAAGAAGGTGGAGACCCAGGTATCGAGGTGCTTCTGGTGCAGGCTGGGCACGATCACGCGGCGCACGCGCCGGTCATAGATATCGTCGGCTCGAGTGAAGGCGCGGCGGCAATAGACCGTCACGCGATGGCCGTGATCGGCGAAGCGCGAGCTGATCTGCTCGGCAAAACGCTCGAAGCCGCCATAACGGTTGGGAATGCCGCGAGTTCCGACGATAGCAATGTTCATGGAAGGCAGTGGTCAGTGGCCAGTGACCGCCAAGCGGCATTAGCGGCTTTGTAACAGGGCACGGCTTCAGCCGTGCCGCCTGCTTGTATCTCTATTGTGTCATCCTGAGCGGAGCGGCCGCGCAATTATCGTGACAACCGCGCTGTTGGCGGTTGCGCGATAGTTGCCCGGTCGCGGAGTCGAAGGACCCCTATTGGCGTGGCCGATCACATTCACCACGGAAGCCCGGAAGCTTCACCACGGAAGCACGGAATGCGTGAAATCGATTTCGTATGCTAAAAGCTTCTGGGGTGAATTGATTTTCGCCGGAAGAAGCACGTCCATCCGCCCGTAAGTTATTCCCAAAATGGGAATTAGCCGATTGCGGACGTTTGCCGGTCTTCTGGCAAATCCGACATATTCCAGGGTCGCCCGAGGTTCTCTCGTTCGTCTAGCGGCATCCTGGCGCGATTACGGGGCATTCTGGTCAGAGCTGACTGTGGCAGATTCGTGTTGGGCAGTAATTTTACCAAAATGGTCTAAATAAATGGCACTATGGTGCCATTATTATCCGCCGCGGGCTCTTCCTCCTGCGGCTGATTGCTAATTGCTACCGCTCATCCCGAGGCACATCAATGCTGCGTGCCGTATCGCAGAACCACCATAGCAAATCGCGGTCGGAGATCCGGCGGCGCGCCTGGATGTTGGCGCGCTTGCGGCGAACGCTGTCGCGCGCGCGCCACCAGTAGGTCACCGCCGACCACAGCCGCCGGTCGCGCACGATTGCGTAGCCGTACGTCATGATGTCGCGCCAGAGCACGGGGAAGAACAGCCGCCGGCAGAGCCAGCCGGAGGCGTTCTTGCCGCGCATGAGGAAGCGGTTCTTGGCTGAATGCCAGTTGATGACCAGCGGCAGGTCGCGGCGGCGCTCGGGCGTCACCCGCCGCACGTGCCAGGCAACGGCCGCCGGGACGTACAGGCACTTCCAGCCCATCACCTGCGCGCGCCAGGCCAGGTCGCCATCCTCGCGGAAGGCGAAGAACTCCTCATCGAAGAACTCGCCTTCAACCGAGACATCTTCGATAAAGCTGCGGCGAAACATCGCCGCCGCGCCGCTCGCGCCAAAGACGTATTGCATGCGATCGTACTGCCCGCGATCGACCTCCTCGGCGCCGCGATCGAGATGGCGCATGTTGCGCGTGAAGTAGATTCCGGTGGAGTCGATGATGTTAGTCCGGCGCGGGTCGGATCCGATTTCAGCCGCGCTGTCGGGCGATTGTCTCTGACGGGGGCTGACCGCCGTGCTTGGAAGGGGCGCGCTTTCAGGCGTGCCGGACAGGTTCCGGTAGAGCGGGCCTTCAGGCCCGCGTGCCGCGCCGTCTCCCAACTTTTCTTCGGAAGATGAGGTCGTAGACCTCATCTCCCGACCAACCTCGTTGCCGGCTGGGGACGCTGGCCTGAAGGCCTGCTCTACCCGAGCCGTCGGATCCCACCGCAACAGCTTGCCGCACAGCCATCCCGCTTCCGGATGCGCCTCGCCCGCCCTGACGAGCTGCGAAACGAAATCCGCACCAAGCACAACATCCGGATTCAGGCACAGCACCCACTCGCCGCGCGAGGCACGAATCGCCTGGTTCTGTCCCGCCGCGAAGCCGACGTTCTCCGCGTTGTAGATCACGCGCCAGCTTGGATCGACACGGCCCAGTATCTCGCGGGTGCCGTCCGCGGAGGCGTTGTCAACCACGATCACCTCAACGTCTCGGCACTCTTGCGTGGCGAGCGCGGCCACGCAGGCGTTGAGATACCTCGCAGAATTCCAGGTGACGATCGTGATCGAGACCATGCAGGCGAGCGCGCGGCTGCGCGCATCTTCAAGTCTAGGCGAGGGGCCGGGAAATAGCGATGCGCATTGCCCCATCCGAGCCGGGTGCCCCACGTTCGCCCTTCTGTTGGGCTAACGTGGGCGAAATGTCCATCTCATTAGTCCCAGGTTAACGTCCAGAAGATTGCCGTGAACCTGGGGCACCAGGCCGATTCTATAATTTGGGTATACTTGTCGAAATCAGGCGATAGCGTACCTTACTACCTCAGTACGCCCCTCTTCCTGACAGCACGATGGGGATTGTCCGCAGGAAGATCTTGGCGTCCAGCCACAGCGACCAGTTGTCGATGTACTTCAGGTCGAGCTGCATCCAGCGCTTGAAGTCGACATGGCTGCGGCCTTCCAGCACCCAGGTACAGGTCAGGCCGGGACGCATGCGCAGGCGGCGGCGCTGCCAGTCTTCGTACTGGTCAACCTCTTCGGGCACCGCAGGGCGCGGGCCGACAAACGACATCTCGCCGCGAAAGATGTTCCATAGCTGCGGCAGCTCGTCGAGCGAGAACCGCCGCAGCCAGCGTCCGACGACGGTGATGCGCGGGTCGTCGCTGATCTTGAACACCGGGCCGTCGGCTTCGTTCAACTGGTGCAGTTCGGCGCGCATCTGCTCGGCGTTGTTGATCATGGAGCGGAATTTGTAGAGCGTAAAGCGGCGCCCCCCCAGGCCGCAGCGCGTCTGGCGAAACAAAACCGGGCCGGGTGAGGCGATCTTGATGATGGCCGCGATCAGCAGCATCAGGGGCGAAAGCACCACCAGAGCGGCAAACGACAGGGCCACGTCGAAGATCCGCTTAAAGAAAAGGCGCAACTCGCTATCGGGCGCGCTCGACAGGCTGAGCAGCTGCACGTCGCGAAAATTTTCCAGGTAAATGCGCGAATAAGCCGGCGGCAGGAACTCCAGCTGCAGCCGGGTGCGGATGCCGAGATCGGCGCAGTGCCGCATCACCGGCTCCAGCCGCGCCAGCTCCTGCAAGTCGACGGCGAAGACCACTTCGTCCACGACACGGTTTTGCAGGATGCTGCCGATCGATTGCAGCGGATAAACGTCGTAGCCGCCCAGCTCCGAGGCCTCGCCGGTAAGTTCGGTGTTGACGAAGCCGATCAGCCGCAGTCCCATGCCGCGGCTTTCTTCGATGAGCGCAGCCATCTCGCGCGCCCGCTGGCCGCAGCCTACCAGCAGGAGATAGTGATATCGCCGGAGCCAGTCGCGCATGATGGCGACGCCCCAATAGGAGATCGCCCGGCCAAACAGCAGCAGCAGGAAATCGACCAGGCCGACCAGCAATACATAAGAGCGGCTGATGTCGCTGCGCCGCAGAAGATAGAGGACGGCGTAGATCACCACCAGCACCAGCGCAAGCTGGCTGACGATATTCAGGATCAGGCGGACGAGGTTGTGCAGCTCCAGGTCACGATAGAAGGTGGAGAAGTAGCCGGCGATCGCCCACGCCACCACGAATCCCGCCAGCAGCGGCAGATAGTGGCTGAAGGGATAAATGTCCGGAAAGCGCCGGCTGAAAAATTGGAAGTGGACGAGATAGCTTCGCAGCGCGTAGGCCAGCACAAACGCGATGCAGGTGACACCAATGTCCTGCAGCAGGGTAACGGTGCTTAAGAGCTTGGATCGTCGATCGAACACAATCAAAAACCGCTATGAGAAGCAGGGCCGGGCCCCGCGGGTTGCTGACGTCAGCGTAGTTGGCGCAAGGAGGGACGGAGATGGCCCTGACGTCACAATGCGCACATGCTCCCGATAATGTAGCAGGATTTCTGGCCGCTTTGCCACTAGTGTAGGCTACTAAATAAACCAGAATCTGCCGATGTCAAGCACGCCGCAAGCCCGCCTGCCGGAGTTGTCGCCAGCGGCCGCGCTGCCGCAAAATCACGGGCCAGTTCCGCCAACCCTCGCGCGCCAAAAGTTCCTCCAGGGCGCCATCTTGGTCTTTCTGTGCCTGTTCGCAGTGCTGGTCCCGCATTCCATCAAGGGCTCGCAACATGCCTGGCAGATTGCGTTTGCGCTCTGGTTGGTGGCGCTGCTGGTGCAGCGGCGGCGCCCCGTTTCGCAGCCCTTAACCGCGCCCTTGCTGGCATTCGTCGTGTTGAGCGGCATCTCCACCATGCTGAGTCCCGACCCGATCCTGAGCTGGGACCGGATGAAGATTGTCTGCCTGGTGCTGGTGGGGATTGTGTTTGCGCAGAACCTGCACCGGCTAAAGCAGGTGCGCATGCTGGTGTACCTCTTGATACTCTCCGGCGTCGCGGCAGCCGCCTTCACCGCGTGGCAGTACACCTATGGCGTGGGAGTGAGAGTTTCCGCCGTGGCCGCCGGCGCTCCGCTGGTGTGGGCACACGTGGTTCCCGGCGACATCATCACCAGCATCGACGGGCGAAGCGTGCATAGTCCGTCGGAGCTGGAAAGCATAGTGACGCAAGCTCCCGCCGGCCGCCTGCTTCATCTCGACTACGTTCGCGGCTCCCCGTTCCACAAGCGGGAGACATTCGTCACTCGCGAGCAGATGCTGGCAAGCGGCCTCGGCACGCCTGCGCTACGGCTCGAACGCGGCAGGCCAACGAAGGCGCAGGGCACGCTTGGGCACTACGTGAATTTCGCCGAGGTGCTGATGCAGATTGCCTGCATGTGCTGGGCGATGCTGTTGGCGACGGCTGCGCAGAACCGCTGGCGGCGCGTGTGGTTGATCCTGGCGTTCGCAGCACTGGCATGGGCGCTGCTGCTGACGGAGGTGCGGGCCGCGCTGGCGGGGCTGGCGCTGGGAGCGTTCATTTCTATTCTTATGCTGGCCGGCAAACGCTCGCGGTTGTGGGCGACGGCGGGCCTGGGAGTGCTGGTACTGGCTTCGCTGCTGTGGATCCAGCACACGCGCGGCCCGCATTGGATGGGCGCGCACGATCCTGGCACCGAGTTCCGCACCATGATGTGGGAGGACGCGCCGCGCCTCATCGCGCAGCATCCCTGGTTCGGTCTCGGCATGGAGACAATTCGCAATCATTGGGAGGAGTGGCACATCCGCGCCTACAGCTACTTCCACGACGAGAGCCACTTCCATAACGACATAATTCAGATTGCCGTGGAGCGCGGCTTGCCGGCGCTGGCGGCGTGGTTGTGGTTTTCAGTGGCCTACGTGGTCCTGCTTCTGCGACTCATCCTCAAAGCTCGCAAGCGCAGCCGCTTCGCCGCGGGTGTCGCCACCGGAGTGCTTGCCGGCTTCGCTGCCTACCAGTTCACCGCGCTGGTGCACTACAACCTCGGCATCGAATCGATCGCCATGATGTTCTACTTCTACTTCGGGCTGGCGATCGCCGTGGAGCGCATGCTGCAAACGCCCGGCGCCTTCGATGTGCCGTAGGTGCACAGGTTGAAGGCGACTACATCCAGCTCGCAAGCGGCCATCGCTGACTCACCCGCCCCCATTCCTCCGGCACGCCTCTGGATTCCCCTCGTGCTGCTGACGCTGTTTGCGCTGCAGTCGCTCTGGTTCATCGGCACGCAATCGCTTACCTACGACGAGCCCGGGCATATCGCTGCCGGACTGGAAGCCTGGCAGCATGGCCGCTTCCAGCAGTGGACGGACCATCCTCCGCTTGGCCGCTTCTGGCTGACGCTACCCATCGCGTTCGCGCCGGTCGAGATCGCGCAGGAACAGTTGCAGCGCGGCTATCGCGTCACCGCTATGCAGCCCGGGCCGGAGTGGCTGGCGTGGCACACGCGCCCAATGAACACGCTGCTGGGGATTGCGCTCGGGTTGACGCTGTGGCTGACGGCGCGGCGCCTGTTCTCGGAAGGCGCGGCCAACGTCGCGCTGGCGCTGTTCGCATTCACGCCGTCGCTCATCGCGCACTTCTCGGTCGCAACCACCGACGGCATTGGAGCGCTGTTCGTCTTCCTTGCAGCGTATCGGTTTGTGTTGTGGAGGCGCGAGCCCGGCCCCAGACAAACCGTCATCATGGGCCTGGTGCTCGGCGCGTTGCTCCTGGCCAAGCTGTATACGCCGCCGGAGGTGCTGCTGGCGCTGGTGCTGATGCTGGTAGTGCGGCGCGATTGCGGCCAGCGAGGGCGTCTCAACTGGCGTCCGGCGCTCGCCGCGCTGGCGATCGCGTTGTTCACTTTCTGGGCGGGATATCTGTTTCACGTTTCGCATCTGAAGGTCGGCGACGGGCAGGTCGTCGCGACTTTTCCGAATCGCGCCACGAAAACCTGGGCCACGAAAAGCGCCATGAATCTTACTCTGCTGGTTCCGGCGGGCGAATATGTTGAGGGCTTTCGCGAGGTGGCGATCGGCAATCGGCGCGGGCGTCCGACATGGTTTCTCGGGCAGGTCTATCCCAAGCGAGGCACTAAGCTGTACTACCCCCTCGCGATCGCGCTGAAGTGGCCGACAATGCTGCTGGTGCTGTTCTTTGCCAGCCTGGCGCTCGGGGTGCGCAGGAGCTGCCGCTCTCCCGGCGATCTGCTCATGATGTGCCTCTTCGGCCTGGTGTTTCTGACCTTCGCATTGCAGTCGCATTTCGATATCGGCGAGCGGCACATCCTGCCGCTGTATCCGTTTGCGCTGCTGATCGCCGGCGGAATTTGGCAGCACGCGCGCAAGCATCGCGCTGCGGTCCTCGTCGTCGTCCTGGCGCTTTGCCTGAACGCCGCGGACACGCTCCGCTGCGCGCCCGACTACCTGGCATACTTCAACATCTTCGTGAAGCCGCAAAACAGCTGGCGGCTGCTGACCGACAGCAATCTCGATTGGGGGCAGGGGCTGATCGCATTGCGCGACTACCAGCGGCAGCATCCCGGCGAGGCGTTGCACCTGGCATACTTTGGCTCGGTCAATCCCAGCCTGTACGGCATTCGCGCTCTGCCGCTCGCGCCCGGCGAGACGGTGCAGGGAACCATCGTTGCGGGCGCCACCTGCCTGTCGGG
>Ga0070731_10003892_pt1 | contig 13174 bp, 10 predicted proteins | sample Coa_R1_2_FD_66448 | JGI IMG/M metagenome (GOLD analysis project Ga0070731, IMG submission 66448) | Surface soil microbial communities from Centralia Pennsylvania, which are recovering from an underground coalmine fire - Coalmine... | ecosystem: Environmental > Terrestrial > Soil > Unclassified ... | reverse complement strand
GCCTTGAAGCGCTCTTTCATGATGCGCGCCCAGAGCCGCCGCGCGGCGCGGTATTTGGCGATTTCCTCGAAGAAGTCGTTGTGCGCGTTGAAGAAGAAAGAAAGACGGGGCGCGAAGTCGTCGATGGCCAGGCCGCGCTGCAGGCAGTTTTCGACGTACTCGATTCCGTCGCGCAGGGTGAAGGCTAGCTCCTGGATGGCGGTCGAGCCGGCTTCGCGGATGTGGTAGCCGCTGATGGAGATGGGATTGAATTTCGGGGTGTGCTGCGCGGCGAATTCAATAGTGTCCGTGACCAGGCGCAGCGACGGGGCGGGAGGGTAGATGTACTCTTTCTGGGCGATATATTCCTTGAGGATGTCGTTTTGCAGGGTGCCGGAGACCTTGCTCCAGGGAACGCCTTGCTGCTCGGCGACCACCAGATACATCGCCCAGATGATCGAGGCGGGCGAATTGATGGTCATGGAGACCGTCACGTCGCTGAGAGGAATTCCATCGAACAGCGTTTCCATGTCGGCAAGCGACGAGATCGCCACCCCGCACTTACCGACTTCACCGAACGATGTCGGGTGATCGGAATCGAAACCCATCAACGTCGGGAGGTCGAAGGCCACCGAGAGTCCGGCTTGTCCTTGAGAAAGCAGGTAACGATAACGGGCGTTGGTCTCCTCGGCCGTCGCAAAGCCCGCGAACTGGCGCATAGTCCAGAGCTTGCCGCGATACATCGATTCGTGAATGCCGCGGATGTAGGGAAATTCGCCGGGATTGGGAACCGCGAGTCCGGCCACCTGTTCGGGGCCGTAGACCGGATCGAGGGGAAGGCCGCTGAGAGTCCGGTAAGACTTAGCGGTGGTTAAGGTTCGACTCATCCAACTTCATTCTAGCCGCAGATGCACGCAGATCTAAGACTGATCCGCGTGAATCGGCGTTTATTTGCGGCCGTTACTCATTCTCTGCAGATGCCGCGTTTGCTCGCGCGGATGAAGGCGACCAGGTGACGCGTGTGCTCCGTGGGGACGTCGGTTTCGATGCGCCGGAGGGCGTCTTCGAGCTTCAACCCGGATTTATAGAGAAGCTTATAGGCGGTCTTCAGCGCGGCGACGTCGGGAGCCTTGAAACCTGCGCGGCGCAGGCCGACCAGGTTCAGTCCTTTAACCGCGACGTTGAAATCGGAATAAAGAAAGAAGGGCGGAACGTCGAGGTTAACACGGGTATTGCCCCCAATCATCGCCAGGCGGCCGATTTTGGAGTATTGATGAATCACCACGCCGCCGGAGATGAACGCTTGATCCTCCACCTCGGCATAGCCGGCAACCAGCGCGCAGCTCGCGATCACGGTCTGATTACCGATCCGGCAATTATGCGCGATGTGACCGGAAGTCATGATGTAGTTGTCGTCGCCGATCACAGTCTCCGATTCCGGCGCAGTGCCACGAGAGATAGTGTAATGCTCGCGGATCTTGTTTCGATTGCCGATCTTGAGGTAACTGCGCTCGCCGGTGAATCCTTTGTCAAGCGGGTCGGTGCCCAGCACCGTTCCCGCGGAGATCTCATTGCGTTCCCCGAGCGTGGTCCAGCGCTTCACGTACACGTATGGTTCGACACGGGTTTGCGCGCCGATGATCACGTCCTGCTCAATGACGGCGAATTCGCCGATGATCGCGCCCGGGCCGATATTCGCTTCGGGATGGATGCGCGCGGTGACGGCGATCTGCGCGGAGGAATCAACCATTTACGCCGCGAGCTCGAACAGGCCGGCTGCGCCCTGTCCTCCGCCGATGCACATGGTCACAACGCCGTAGCGGGCTTTGCGCCGCTCCATTTCGTTCGCGATGGTGCCGACCATGCGCGACCCGGTCATTCCGAAAGGATGCCCGATCGCAATGGACCCGCCGTTGACGTTCAGGATCTCCTGCGGGATGCCGAGACGGTCGCGACAGTAAACCACCTGCACGGCGAAGGCTTCGTTAAGCTCCCACAGATCGATATCGGAAATTTTCAGACCTTGACGCTTCAAAAGCTTGGGAACCGCGAACACCGGACCGATGCCCATTTCATCGGGCTCGCATCCGGCAACGGCGAATCCGCGAAAGATGAGTTTATACGGAATATTCAGGCTTTCGGCGCGTTCGCGCGACATCAACAAAGTAGCGGATGCGCCATCGGATAGCTGAGAAGCATTGCCCGCGGTAACGGAGCCTTCGCCGCTGGTTTGATCGAAATGCGGCTTGAGAGAAAGCAGACCTTCGAGCGTGGTGTCGGGGCGATTGCACTCGTCGCGATCGCAACAGACATCTTCCGTCCCGACTTTTTCACCAGTCTTCTTGTCAAATACGGCTTTAGTTGCGCGCATGGGAGCGATTTCGCCTTGGAAAAAGCCTTCTTTCTGCGCGCGCGCGGTGCGCTGCTGGCTCTCCAGAGAATATTCGTCCTGCGCGCGGCGGCTGACTTTGTAGCGCTTCGCAACGACCTCCGCCGTATCGCCCATTACCATGTAGATACCTGGTTTGTGCTCCGCCAGCCATGGATTCGGCTCGCGATTGCGCTGCGTCAGCGAAATGCTTTCGGCGCCCCCGCCGATGGCGGCCTCCGCGCCTTCGTGGATGATTTCATGAGCGGCGACAGCGATAGCTTGCAGACCGGAGGAGCAGAATCGATTGATGGTGGTCGCCGCGACGGTGACGGGAAGTCCAGCCAGCAGAGTCGCGATACGGGCAACGTTATCGCCCTGCGCGCCGTGCGGCTGCGCACAGCCGAGAATGACGTCTTCGATTTCGGCCGGATCAAGCTGCGGCGTCTTGCGCAGCACATCTTTAATGCAGTGCGCGGCCAGATCGTCCGGGCGCGTCATGTTGAAAGACCCACGATAGGATTTAGCCAAACCAGTACGCGAGCTGGCGACGACCACAGCTTCTCTCATAGGGAATATGCGCTCAGGTTACCGCGTTCGCAGGACGATAAACAATGCGATCCACAACAGGCCAAGGAAGTGCCAGTAGTACGTGACGACGTCCACCAGCTCGCGTCGTTTCGACTTTCCCAGTACGACCACGAACAGGGCGACCAGCCCGCCCACCAGGTGCGCGGCGTGCAATCCGGTGAACAAATAGAAAAATGAGCTGTGCGGATTCTGCGCCAGATACGCGCCTTGGTTCACGAGCTGCCGCCATGCTGTGATCTGGGAAGCCAGGAAACCGGCGCCGAGGCATGCCGTTGCAATAAGGAAACGATTCGCCAGACGCCATTTGCCATGACGGAACACGCGGCGCGCGGCTTCGAAAGTGACGCTGGATAGCAGGATCAGCGCGGTGCTGGTCCACAATGTGTCGGGAAGCGGGATCGGGTCCCAGAAGGGCGGCCGCGTGGATCGCCAGTAATACGCCAGCACCAGCGAGAAGAAGAAAACGAAGATCGAAATGAGCGTCGCGGCAAGTCCCACCCGATAAAGTCCAGGCGGGGAATGCGACGGGTCTTCGAGAGAAACCGGCAGCACCACGACTTGATCGGTTTTTTCGGCGCGGTCGCTCAGCAGGCGGGACATCGATAACAACCTCGCGTTTATATTCTACTGCTTCTGGATCTGGACCAATTCGTCGCGCGCGGGAGTCAGCAGGCGCTTCGGCAATTTCGCTCCGTAGACCAGCCGTTCCACCAGCGGCAGCGCGCGGCGGACCCATTTTCCGTGCAGGATAAGACTCCCGGCGACCAGCAAAGGATGCGGAACCACCGTGCAGCATCGGGCGCACATGTCGATCTCACCTGCGCGTCCCGCCGCGTGTAATCGACGGAGGCGGAGCATTTCCTCCGAATTGAAAATCTCGTCGAGCGGCTGTTCGCGCAGATCGCCCACGGGCGCGCCATCCAGCATGTAGCTTTGACAGCAGGGAAACACGCGGCCATCCTGCTTCACGTACATCGCGCCGCGCCATAAATAGTGACACGGGCGAGCCTCTCTGTTTCCCTCAGGCTGCACCAGATTCGTCTCGTCTTCTTTAATACGAATCTGGTCGATGCCTTTGATCTCGCCCCAAAAACGCCGGAACTCGTCTACTTCATGAGCGTTGCCGGGCATACGGACCATCTGCACGACGATCTGCATTTTCGAGCTGCGCTCATGTTTCATGCGCGCGAAGCGGATAAAATTTTCACGGACTTTTTCGAATTTGGCGCCCTTGCGATAGTACTCGAAGGTCTCTTTCGAGGCGCCGTCAAAACTCAGAGTGATGTGTTCGAGCCGGGTATTGAGCAGGCGCTCGGCGGTTTTCTCGTCAAGAAATGTTCCGTTCGTCGAAAGCAGAGTCGAGACGCCGTGCCGCTCGCAGTACTCGATACGATCGAAGATCTTGCGGTCCATGAACGGCTCGCCCAAGCCGATCAGCATCATGTGCTCGCCGGTTTTTTGGGCGCCCTGGACCAGCCGCTCAAAGATCTGGTCGGTCATATCTTCTTTAGGCTGCTTGTGGGTTTCGCGCGGGCACATTGGACAGTAGAGATTGCATTTCGCGGTCGTTTCGACAATGTACTCCACCGGCAGCGCGGGCACACGTTCGCGCCGTCGCAAATAGCTCCACAGAAGCCTGGCGCGATTGGTAAATCGCATGAAGAACCATCTTCTCATGTCATGCTGAAAGCGTGACGGAGACGGAAAGCCTGACGAAACGCGTCCGGCAGTTGAACGATGGCAAGATGCAGCCGGGCAAGTATATCTTGTACTGGGCGCAGATGAACCGGCGCGTGGAGGCGAACCACGGGCTGGCGTTCGCGGCGGAATTGGCGAATCAACAGGGATTGCCGGTTCTGGTTTACGAAGGGCTGACATGCTCCTATCCGAACGCGAACGACCGTTTTCATACGTTTCTGCTCGAAGGCGTCGAGGAAACGGAGCGCCGCCTGGCGAAGATGGGCATCGGATACGTGTTTCACTTGCGGCGCAGGAAATCGGACCCGAATGACGCGTTTTATCGACTTGCCGGGGAGGCGAGCGCCGTGGTCACCGACGACTATCCGGCGTTCGTCGCGCGGGAACACAATTCCCGCGTGCCGATGAAGCTGCGCGTTCCTTATTACACCGTGGACTCGAGCTGCATCGTGCCGATGAGTCATTTCGAAAAGCAGGAATACGCGGCATACACCATTCGCCCCAAGATCCGCCGCGTGATTGAGGAACATTTGCGGCCGCCAACGCCGGTTCGAGCGAAGAAACGTTACGAGGCGCGGCCATCGCCATTACATACCCGCGTGACCCCGGAGAAAATTGCGAGCCTGGTTGCCTCGTGCGAGATCGATCATTCGGTTGCGCCATCGGCGGAATTTCGTGGCGGGAGCCGCGAAGCAACGCGGCGTCTCCAATTGTTCCTGAAGAATAATTTGCGGCGGTACGCCTCGAAGAGCAATCAGCCTTCAGAAAACGCGACGTCGAATCTTAGTCCGTATCTCCACTTCGGTCACATCTCTTCCCTGCAAATCGCCTTGGCGGTCCGCGAGTATGCCGCCGACCATAAATTGCTCGTGGAGGAGTTTCTGGAAGAGTTGATCGTCCGGCGGGAGCTGGCGTTCAACTTCGCCCGGTTCGCGCCGAAGCTGGATTCTCTTGATAGCCTTCCCAACTGGGCTCTGGCTACATTACGAAAACATGCGCGCGACCCGCGACCCATGATCTACACCCGCGAACAGTTCGAACGCGCGGAAACCCACGATGAGCTGTGGAACGCAACCCAGCGCGAAATGCTGAGGACCGGGAAGATTCACGGTTACTATCGGATGTATTGGGGGAAGAAGATCATCGAATGGTCGGCGACACACGATGAGGCGCTGGAAACGATGATCCACATCCATGACCGGTACGCGCTTGACGGACGCGACCCGAATACGTACACGAATATTCTGTGGTGCTTCGGACTGCACGACCGCCCCTGGGCGGAGCGGCCCATATTCGGGATGGTTCGCTATATGTCGCTCGAAGGAATGCGGCGCAAGACCGACGTCGACGCCTACATCGGGGTGAACGGATGAGGATCGCGATCACAGGTGCGAGCGGATTTATCGGGCGCAGGCTGGTGTCGAAGCTGAAGGTGGAGGGCAACGAGGTTCAATTAGTTTCGTTGCGGACGGCTCCAAGGGAACAGGATCTTGCGGGTTGCGGCGCGGTGATTCATCTCGCGGGCGAGCCGGTGGCGCAACGTTGGACCAGCGCAGCCCGCGAGCGCATCCGGGCGTCCCGCGTAGATGCCACGCGAAGCTTGGTCGCGGCGTTACAGAAGAGTCCGCCGGCAACGCTCATCAGCGCGTCGGCGGTCGGATACTACGGGCCTCGCGGGGACGAAATATTAACCGAGAAGGCATCCCCGGCAAGCGACTTTTTGGGGCAAATCGCGGTCGATTGGGAGCGAGAGGCGCAAAAGGCGGAGGCGTTCGGCGTGCGCGTGGTGACGCTGCGAATCGCGATGGTTCTCGGCCGCGATGGCGGCGCATTAAAGAAAATGCTGCCGCCGTTCCGGCTCGGCCTCGGGGGCCGGATCGGGACTGGGAAACAATGGATCTCCTGGATTCATCTGGAGGATTTGATTTCGATGATTGAATTCGCGCTCAGGACACCGATCAGCGGCCCCCTGAACGCATCCGCGCCGAACCCGGTTATCAACGCCGAGTTCACGCGTGAACTGGCGCGTGCCGTTCACCGGCCTGCGATCCTTCCTGTTCCGCTGTTCCTTCTAAAGCTGCTGTTCGGCCAGATGGCGGAAATCCTCTATGCCAGCAACAGAGTGATTCCGGAGGCGGCGCTCAACGCCGGCTTTCCGTTCCGCTTCCCGGAGATCAGCGGCGCGTTCCAGGACCTACTCTGACCGGCGAGCCGAAGCAGCCTGGTTCGGATCCCACAGGACCTCGGGCTGATGCAGAATCAGGTTTGCCCAGCGGCTCCATACGAACATCGCGTCGCTTAAACGGTTCAGATATTGGATGGTTTCCGGGGGCACGGATTCTTCGCGTGCCAGCGACACTAGTAGTCGCTCCGCGCGGCGGCAGATGGTTCGGGCGATGTGCAGCTCGGCGTTCAGGCGGTTTCCGCCGGCGAGCACGAAGCTGCGTAAGGGCGGCAGATCCTCGTTCATCGCGTCAATCTCGCGTTCGAGTTGCTCTATTTCGATCGGAGTGATGCGCGCCTGTTTCGGATGAACGTCTTCAGGCCTGGTCGCCAGGATCGAGCCTAGATTGAACAATTCGTGCTGGACGCGCCGGATCATCGACGAAAGCAGCCCCACGCGCGGGTCCTGACCGACCTGTTCCTGGCAGGAGACCAGCGCGAGGCCGACAAACGAATTGAGCTCATCGACGGTTCCGTAGCATTCGATGCGCAGCGAATCCTTGGGGACGCGCTGGCCTCCGGCAAGGCCGGTTTCGCCGGAATCGCCGCGTTTCGTATAAATTCGATTGAGCGCCAGCCGCGGATCGTCGAAGGTTTTGTCGTCCACGCATTCATGGTACATGCAACAATAATTAGCCGGGTCTCTAACATGCCGCGAATTTCACTATTTTTGATCCTGTTAACCCGCGCTGCGTTCTCGCAAGCGGTCCCTGCCCCGAAAGCCGTTCCCGCGCAGAAGAGCGCGACCCGCGCGGCCCCGAAAGTGGAAGTCCCCATTCCAGGACCTGAGGTCGAGCGCTGCTACACCTATTTGAGCGATTCGCTGAAGGATAAAAATCCGGACGTGCGCAAGCAGGGCGTTCAGTCGCTCAGCCTGTTGGAAGTACGCGAGCCATATATCACGCAGCTCGAGGCGATGCTCGATGATAAGGATCTCGAGGTGCGTCTGGCCGCCATCACCAGTCTGGTCGACCTAAAAAATCCCCGGACCATTCCAGCCCTGCGGCGGGTGTTGACCGACAATACCCCGGAGGTCGGATTTGCCGCCGCGAAGGCCTTGTGGACAATGAACGCTCCGGACGGCCGCGAGGCGCTGGTCGCGGTGCTGAGCGGGGACCTGAAGACGTCCTCCGGATTCATTACGAAGCAGAAGCGCGATGCGGTGCGAATGATGCACACGCCCCGCACTCTGTTCCTGTTCGCGGTGAAACAGGGTATCGGATTCGCCCCGGTCCCGGGACTAGGCGCGGGCGTTTCGTCGCTGCAAGGTATTTTGTCGGATCCGAGTATCTCCGGGCGCGCGGCGACAGCGTTGTTATTGAGCACCGACAAGGACCCGGCGGTGGTTTTCGCTCTGAAGGACGCGCTCTCGGACAAAGATGCATCCGTGCGTGCAGCGGCGGCGCATTCGCTTGCGGTTCGAAACGATCCGGTGATGCAGCCGGACCTGGTGCCGCTGCTGGACGACAAGAAAGAAGCGGTGCGGCTCCGTGCCGCGGCCGGATACCTGCGGCTGGAAATGATCCGTATGGAGCCGAAGCCCGCGCCTCCCGCGCGTAAGAAACAGGTCAAGAAGGCGTCGCCATCTCCGGCCCCGGCAAAATGATGGCCGCCAGACTTACGAGATAGAGTAGGACAAATGGACAGCTTCACCCCCACAGGCCGCACGCAGGTGCGTCGCTACCCGAACCGCGGCGTCTATGACAAGGCGCAGGTTTACGGGATTCTCGACGAAGGCTTTCTCTGTCACGTCGGGTTCGCAGTCGACGGCCAGCCCTTTGTCATTCCCACCGGCTACGCACGCTCCGGCGACCAGCTCTATATCCATGGATCGGCCGCCAGCCGCATGCTTCGGACCCTGCATCAGGGCGTGGACGTTTGCGTCACCGTGACGCTGGTGGACGCGTTCGTGCTGGCGCGAAGCGGATTTCATCATTCGATGAACTATCGTTCGGTGGTGGTGTTGGGAAAAGCTCGCCAGGTAACGGATCGGGAAGAAAAGCTGAATGCGCTGCGCTCGTTTACCAATCACATTGTTCCGGGGCGTTGGGACGAGGTTCGTCCGCCGACGGATCAGGAATTGAAGGCGACCACGGTGCTGGCCCTCCCCCTGGACGAGGTATCGGCGAAAATGCGCTCTGGCGGCCCGATCGACGATGACGAGGACTACGCGCTTCCCATCTGGGCAGGCATTGTCCCCGTTCGAACGCAGATGGGCGAGCCGCTGGCGGATGGACGCGTACCCGATGGGATTCCCGCGCCGGACCGCGAAAGGTTCCGCAGATGAAAGCGTTGGCGGCAATCGTGCTCGCGGGCGCACTGTGCACTGCCGCGGCGGATGACCTGCCTCCAATCCCCTCAACCCCCAAGAGGCCGGTTACCGATGAATACACGGGCGGAGTCAAGATCGTCGACGATTACCGCTGGCTGGAACCACCGTCCAGCTCGGAAGTACGCGAGTGGAGCAATTCGCAGAACGCGAGGACGCGCGCGTACCTGGACCGTTTGCCGATGCGGCGGTCCATCGGCGAGTCTCTCACGCGTCTTCTATCCACCGATTCGACGCGATTTTCAGCGCTGAGTTTCACGGGCAGCACGCTATTCGCGATCGAGACGAAGCCACCGAAGCCCCAGGCCTTTCTGGTGACGCTCGATTCCGTGGACGACCCGGGGGCGGCCCGCGCCATCGTGGATCCCAACACGCTCGACGCAAGCGGCGCGACCTCAATCGATTTTTATGTTCCGTCGCCCGACGCAAAGCTGGTCGCGGTATCGCTTTCGAAGGGCGGCAGCGAAGAAGGGTCGGTCTCGATTTTCGAGGTGGCCACCGGCAAACGGCTTTCCGACCTGATTCCGCGCGTAAATGGAGCGACGGCGGGAGGCAGTCTGGTATGGAACTCTTCCTCGACCGGCTTCTGGTACACGCATTACCCGCGGGCGGGAGAGCGCGCGCCGGCCGATCTGAATTTTTATCAGCAGATCTATTTTCACCGGATCGGCGTCGCTCAGGATGAATACGCTCTCGGAAAAGAGTTCCCGCGCATCGCGGAAGTGGCGCTCGATTCGTCGGACGATGGGAAGTACATCCTGGCTCGCGTGGCAAACGGCGACGGCGGGGATTTTCTTCACTACCTGCTGGGGGCGGATGGGAAATGGCATCAGATCACGCGGCTTTCCGACCAGACGTCGACCGCGGCGTTCGGTCCGGGGAACTCACTGTTCCTGCTGTCGCACAAAGACGCCCCAATGGGGAAGATCGTCGAGCTGACGCCCCCTTCGTTCTCGCTTGCAAACGCAAAGACGGTAGTCACGCCAGGCCGGTCGTCAATCGACGGATTCGTTCCCGCGGGACCGCATCTTTTTGTCCGCTACATGGCGGGCGGGCCGTCGAAGCTGCTCGATAAAGAAGCGGCCAAGTCTGAGCGAACCGTGGACATCCCGCCGGTTTCATCGGTCGGCGAAATGGTTCGCGTGAAGGGCGACCAGCTTCTGTTCGAAAGCCAGAGCTTCACGGAACCGTCGGCGTGGTATCGCTACGATCCCGCCACCGGGCAGGCGAAAAAGACCGCGTTATCGGAGAGCTCGCCCGCCGGCTTTAGCGACGTAGAGGTGACTCGCCAGGTGGCGGTCTCGAAGGATGGAACGCATGTTCCGATGAGCATCATGCGCCGCAAGGGGATGAAGCTGGACGGAAGTAATCCGGCGCTTCTGACCGGTTACGGTGGATACTCCATCAGCATGTCGCCCAACTTTCAGGCGCGCCGGAGAGTCTGGATGGACCACGGAGGCGTGTGGGTGGTCGCGAATCTGCGCGGGGGCGCCGAGTTCGGAGAAACCTGGCATGAACAGGGACGCCTGGCCAAGAAGCAGAACGTATTCGACGACTTCATCGCCTGCGCCGAGTATCTGATCAAGTCCAAATATACGAGCCCCGAAAAACTCGCGATCGAGGGTGGCAGCAATGGCGGATTGCTGATGGGCGCGGCGCTCACTCAGCGGCCGGAGCTGTTTCGGGCGGTGGTGAGTCACGTCGGTATCTACGATATGCTGCGCGTCGAGACCTTTCCGAATGGCGCGTTCAACGTAACCGAATTCGGGACGGTCAAGGAGCAGAATCTGTTCCAGGCCCTGTTCGGGTATTCGCCGTACCATCATGTCAAGGACGGTGTGGATTATCCGGCGGTTCTCCTGCTGACCGGAGACAACGACGGCCGTGTGGATCCGATGAATTCGCGCAAGATGACGGCGCGTCTGCAAACCGCGACGCACTCGGACCGGCCGATCTTATTACGAACCAGTTCCGGCACGGGTCACGGATTCGGAACCGCGCTGAATGAGCGCATCGAGCAGGACGCGGACGTGTTCGCGTTTCTGTTCGAGCAGTTAGGCATGAAATAATTTCCCCTCAAAGACTCTCCACCGCTACCGATAAGGCGGGTGTAACACACCGGGAAAGGATTCCCGGCGGCACATTTTCTAAGGAGAGAAATCAATGTCGTTTTCCATCAATACCAACATTGCGTCTTTACAGGCGCAGAACTACCTGCGCATCAATCAAAACTTCCAGAATCAAACCATTAACGAGGTGACTTCCGGCCTGCGCATCGTCAACTCCGGCGACGACGCGGCAGGTTTGGCGATCGCCAATACGGACCGTTCGAATGAAGCGGTTCTGAAGCAAGGTATTCAGAACGCCAATGACGGCCTGAGCCAGTTGCAGATCGCCGATGGCGGGTTGAGCAATATTTCTCAGCTTCTCGATCGGGCGCGCACGCTGGCGACGCAATCGGCGTCGGGCGCGTTCACGGGCGACCGAACCGTTTTGAATGCCGAGTTTCAGAGCGTGATCCAGGAAGTCAACCGGCAGGCCCAGGCGATCGGACTGAACCAGGGCGGCGTGTTCGCCACGAACCTGAATGTATTTGTCGGAGGCGGCACGCCGTCGGGCAACGTCACCGCCGCGGAGAACGGAACGGTTTCCGTCAATCTGAGCCAGTCGACCGTGGATGCCAAGAGCCTCGGCCTGCAAGGCGTCCAGGCGGCGGGAACCGCCGGCACCGATATCGGCCCGGGAAGCGTGGACAGCGTTCAGAATATCCTGAACAACTCGAGCAACCAGGCGTCGATCACGAACAACACCTCGACGTTCTATTTCACCGGTCCTGGCTTCGCGAACACCACCGGAAGCAACGTCATCAAAGTCGCGGTGAACCTGACCGGCGTCACCGACACGAATACGCTGGTCGCGGCGATCAATCAGGCGATCGCCAACGCCGGGAACGGCGCCAGCCAACAGGCGACCGCGTTCAAGAACGCGAACATCACCGCCGCCGTGAATACGGACTCCACCGGTAAACAACAGTTGACCTTCGAATCCAGCACAACCGCGTTCCAGGTGCAGGCAGGCGATCAAATCGCTTCCGCCTTCCTGGGGAGCTTTTCCAACGCGACGACCGCGACCGGCAATTCCGCCAACGTGACCGCGGCGGCCGCCACCGCGTATGCCGCACCCACCGCGAACGAAACCGTCAACTTCCGCATTGTGGGCGCAGGCCTGCCATCCACCGGCGCCACCGGCGAGTTCAACGTTGCGCTCCTTACTACGGATACGACCGCCGCGGCAGCGGTTACCAAGATCAACACGGCCATTGCGGCTAACGCGACTCTCGCCGCCACCGGAATCACAGCCGTGAACAACGGCGGCACCATTCAGTTCGTCGGCCGCGCCGGGCAAAGCTTCCAGGTGCAGACCGCCGGCGACGCTTACAACAGTCTGGGATTCGGCACTTTCGCGGCGTCCACCGGACTTTCGGCGACCGGCGGAGCCGGGGCGGCCGGAAACTTCGACTACAACACCATCACGGCGGCTGGCGTCGCGGCGCAAACCGCCGGGAACCAGAACCTCCAGGTCTCTCTGAATGGAGGAACCACCATCGATCTCGGCGCCATCGCCATCGGCGCCACAGGCAGCGCCGCCGCCGCGGAAACGGCCGCGATCGATGCGTTCAATGCCGCGTTCCAAGGCAACGCAGCCACGCGCGCGGCGGGCCTTCAGGCAAGCGACAACGGCGCCGGGAACATCACCATTTCAAGCTCCGGCACCAACTTCCGGCTGAACCTCTACGGTGGCAGCGCCGTCGATCAGTTCGGATTCGGTCAGACCAGCGCGGCCGCGCAAACGGTGACGGCGGTCGGCCTCGGCAACACGGCCAGTGAGTACGCCGTGAACAACAATTACAACTCCTCCGGGGCGCAGGCAAGTGTGAACGCGGACGGAAGCCAGGTGTTCCAGTTCACGGGGCTGACCAATGCCGG
>Ga0070731_10003891_pt1 | contig 13175 bp, 9 predicted proteins | sample Coa_R1_2_FD_66448 | JGI IMG/M metagenome (GOLD analysis project Ga0070731, IMG submission 66448) | Surface soil microbial communities from Centralia Pennsylvania, which are recovering from an underground coalmine fire - Coalmine... | ecosystem: Environmental > Terrestrial > Soil > Unclassified ... | reverse complement strand
GCTTGCGGGGCGAGCCCTTCGCCGCCGAGGAACTTCGGATCGAGCAACGTCGCGGTGCTCACGGTCTCGCCGGTGAGCGCGCGCTGAATGAGCGAGTTGCCTTTGAGCGAGCCCTTCTCCGGACCGTTGGCACGCGCGACCACGTTTCCGTTGGCGTCGACCACGGTCAAGAACGAAAGGCCCGACGTGCGCGCCACGTTCGAGAGCTGATCTTGCAACGCGGCGGTATTGCCCGTCTGAAGATCCTTGCGAAGCGCGTCGGAGAGGGCGTCTTGCGCGACGAGCAATCGTATTTGATCGCGTCGCGAATCCCAGTATCCGCCAAACGCCCCGCCGCTGTTCGTAACCTCAGTCTTTCCTAAATCCACGAGGTCGCGCTGCAGGACTAGACGCGCCGCAACGAGGCTAATCAGAAAGAATAAGACGATCGCCCCGATAATCGTGCCCAAGAGGCGCGTGCGCAAACTCATTTTCATGCCGTGGCTCCCTCCGTCCCGGTATCGCTCACTTTGAATTCACCTAGACGAGAATCGATCTGCGTGGCGAGCTCGTTCATTTGCTCGACCGAGGTCAACATCCGTTGTGCCGCATCGGTGACTTCCTTATTAACGTAGGTCAGTACTTCCACCGAAGAGGCGTTTTGTTGCGAGATTGACGCGATATCCGAGAAAGCCTTATTCACGTCGTCGGATTGACGCGTCATTTGCTGGGTGGCCGTCATATTCACGGCCACCGACCGAGTGATTTCTTCGATCGATCGGATAACCTGGTAGGAGTTCGCGCTCATGGCGCGAGCGACCGAACTGATTTCACCGATCTGCTGGTTGGCGGTCAGGACCGCCGAAACGATGTCTTGCAGCGCTCCCGACGCCGACGTCGTGCTGTTGGCACCTTCTTCGACGCGCTCGGTGAGGCGCTCCATCGCCGTGACCACCTCGCCGATCACGGCTTGCGTCGACGTAATGTGTGCGGCAATCTCTTTGGTTGCCTGAACGCTGCCGTCGGCGAGCTTGCGGATTTCGCTGGCGACGACGGCGAAGCCGCGGCCGTGCTCGCCGGCACGAGCCGCCTCGATGGCGGCGTTGAGCGCCAGCAAGTTCGTCTGTTCGGCGATGCGGTCGATCACTTTGACGATGTCGCCGATCTGATCCGAGTTACTGCCGAGCTGCGTGATATCCGAGGCCAACTCGTTGATGGTCGAACGGATCGTGTGCATGCCGTCGACGATGGTACCGATAGCGGTTCCGCCACGTTCGGCCGTTCGCGACGTCTCGGTTGAGATCGAGGAAAGTGAGTCGACCTGCGCAGCCACCTGTTCGATCGAGCTGGCCATGTTCGAGACGGCGAGCGCCGTCTCGTCGAGACTGCGCGTTTGCTGCTCGGCGGCCGCGGCGATCGATTGGATGGCTTGACTGAGCGACTCGACCTTTTGCGTTGCCTCGTCGACGATCTTCGATTGCTCCTGAACGCCTTCGTCGAGCTGTCCTTGCGCGACCGCGGCACCTTCGATCACCGCCAACGCGGTCGAGGCCGTTGACTGCAGCTCCCCGCCGGCAACGCCGAGCTGATCGGCACGCTCGTGCAGCTGACCCAGAAACCCGCGGATACCAAAGATAAGCTTGTTGAGCGCGATCGCCAGATCTTGGAGCGCCGCATCCGAGACCGCAATGTTCTTGGTGAAGTCGCCCGACGACACTTCGCGAATGCCCGCCGCCAGCGAAGCAAGGCTGGTGTGGAGGCTAGCCACGCTGTCGCCGCGCGGTAAGGCGACGTGGCGGCCAACGCCAAACGCGACCTGCCCCGGCGCAACGTCGTCCCACTCTTCATACGGTGGTACGTCGCCGTGAAACAGGGCGGCGACCGCGACTCCGACCAAGACGAGGAACACCGCGGCGGTCGGCGAGCCGACCATTCCATGACCGCTTCGCGCCGTATAATCGACGACGCCCGCGATTGCCGCAACGATGGCGCCCAGCGGGAAGCCCGCCAAAGCGGCGGTCAGGGTGACGACGGCGAGTAAAAGGATTTCAACCGCAGCGGCATCGCCGTACCAGGCCAGCCCATACCACGCAATCGCGTAGCAGAGCGCCCCGGCCAGCACCGCCAGCACGATGCGCCCGGCCAATGAGAGACGAGCTCGCAAGCCGGCGAAGTAGGCATAGATCACGGAATGTATATTTAGGGACCGCCGGTCCCTTTTCCGCCCCTAGCGTTTTTAGGGCTTAGGCCGCTCGTTTCGCGCTCGGCTCATGCGCCGGTCGCAGACCTCGCAAAAGTGCGGCATCTTGTTGTCGGTCTCGAAGATCGAATTGGCGTTGTACATCGCGCAGCGGGCATTGTAGCAATGCTTCAAGCCGAAAGCATGGCCGAGCTGGTGAACCGCTTCCTTGAGGGTGCGCTGGAAGAGCAGATTCGCATCGGGTTCTTCGCCGTAGTACTCCGATCGCAACCGGTGAATCGATACGGCCGCAACCCCTTGGGCGTCGTCGCCGTCGCCGAAAATGAACCGGTGCGACGTCTTGTACAAGTCGTAGTCGGTAACCGCCAAGAGCACGCCGTCGTCTTCGGGAAATGCGCGCAACACTTTCGACGTAAGCGTCGCGAGAAAGAGTTGATTCCTCGTCGAGTTGATCGCGCTGCGCGGAACGACCAAGGATCGTTCGACGCGCACGGTTGCCAAGAAACGTTCCTCGAGGCACAGTGCGAATCGATCCAAGAATAAGGCGTCGATCGTATTGACCGGGACGATGCGAACTCTCGAGTCCATTCGCCGGTTAGCCTTCGTCCCGCACGGGGTAAATCCCGCCCGTGCATGACAAGGTCGCGAGCTCTTCGAACATTATGAAACTGTGATAGTCGGTATTGGAATCGACCTTGCCGAGGTGGAGCGCTATCGCTTCGACGACAGCGCGTTGGCATGGTTCGCGCGTAAGGTCTACACCGACGAAGAGATGCGCTACGCGATGCGCAAGCGCAACTGGGCCGAGCGTCTGGCCGGATTTTTCGCCGCCAAGGAAGCCACCCGCAAAGCCTTCGGCCATGCGATTCCGTGGCGATGGGTCGGCGTCGGGCACGAGCGCAGCGGAAAGCCGTCGATCGAGTTGTTCGGGAAAGCGCAACAACTCATCGCGCAACGCGAGGTGCAGACGATTCATCTGACGATCACGCACACGGCGACGGTCGCCGCCGCCGTCGTGATCTTAGAACGCTAGCCGTGATCTACGTCCTCACCCCCGAGCAGATGCGCGCGGCGGACGCCGCGGCGATCGCGTCGGTAGGCGACGACGCGCTGATGCGCAATGCCGGTGCGGAGATCGCAAATCGGTTGCGCGGCATGCTTCCCATCGGTGGCCGCGTCGTCGCCTTTGCCGGACCGGGGAACAACGGCGGCGATGCGTTCGCCGCGCTGGCCGAGCTCGGCGCCGACTACGATTGCATTATCTATGCCGACGCGGCGGCCAATCCGTCGCCGGCGCGCGCCGCCGCGCAAGCGCGGGCGAGCGATGCCGAGGTTGCGACGCGTCCGCTGCCCGCCACCGAAGCGCAAGCGCGCGCCGCACTCGAAGGAGCGATCGGCGTCGACGGCTTGTTCGGAACCGGCGCGCGGTTGCCGCTGCCCGAGAAGTACCGGCACTTGGCGCGTGCGCTCGACGCACGACGCCATAAGATTCTTGCCATCGATATTCCGTCCGGCATCGATGCGCTCACCGGCGCCGTCGCCGAGGACGCCGTACGCGCCACCATCACCGTGACCCTCGGTGCGGCGAAGCCGGGCTTGCTGCTGGATCCGGCACGCAAGAACGCGGGCGAGCTTTGGTACGCGTGCATCGGCATCGACGAAGCAATTTTAAAAGCGCAACCGCGCACCTTTGCGGCGATCGACGACGAGCAGCTGATGCGCCTGTTGCCAGAACGTGACGATCAGGCCGACAAACGCTCCGCCGGCGCTCCGCTCGTCATTGCCGGTTCGGTGCAGTTTCCCGGCGCCGCCGTGCTTTGCTCGCGCGCGGCTGCCCGCACGGGCGCAGGTTACGTCACCGTTGCCACGCCGTCGCGCGCGGCGCCGCTTCTGCGCGCGCATCTCGTCGAACAGGTCGTCACCGAGATCTCCGAAGACGCATCGGTCGCAAGTGTCGTCGACGAGCTCGTGGAGACTTCGGCGCGCAATGCGTCGATCGCGATTGGTCCGGGACTGGGTCTCGACGACCGCACCGGCGAGATCGTCGTCGAGTTTCTGCGGCGCAACGCGCTCCCGGTCGTCATCGATGCGAGCGCACTCTTCCATCTCGCCAAGCAGCTCGACGTCTTAAAAGGAAAGGCAGCCGTCGTTACGCCGCACGAAGGCGAGTTCGCGCGGCTCTCCGGACGCGGCACGATCGCAGCGGGCGATCGCGTCGGGCGGCTTCGCGAGTTCGTCGAGCGCACCGGCATCACGACGCTGCTCAAGGGTCGCGACACACTCGTGTACGACGGCGTCACCATGCATTCCAATACGACGGGCACCAGCGCGCTGGCGACGGCCGGAAGCGGCGACGTCTTGAGCGGAATGATCGCGACGCTGCTCGCGCAAGGTTTGTCGCCGGTGGACGCGGCCCGCACCGCGGCATACTGGCACGGTCTGGCCGGCCGCTTCGCCGCCCGGCACCGGCCGGTCGGGGTCGTCGCGGGCGACCTGATCGATTCGCTGGCCGGGGCGCTGCCGGCCGTGGACGTGGAGGAACGCAAGAGCTACCGCCGGGTAGAGCGAGAGAGCGCTTGGCGGATTTATTGATTGGCCGCAAACTGCCGATATAGTAAGCGCAATGTCGCTTCGGTCTGCGAGTGTGGCGCTCGGACTGGCCACACTCCTGCTTGCGACGCTGGCTGGATGTTCGTTCAGCGCGCGCGGACCGTCGCTCTTGCCCCCCATCTCGACCGATCGATTGCAAGAAACGTTCGATACGTTCGATCCGTTCGTCGCCACCTCGGCGTCGTTACGCGTGCTGGTGCGTCCGGTGCCCAAAGGCGTCACCGCCGCGACGTCACTCGTGGTCGAAGCCGACAAGAAGCTCTCGACTAAACGCAAGCTGCTTCTCATTGCGGGTACGGCGTGCAAGAAGGTTCACAAGGATCTTCAATGCACGCTCGCACTGCCGCTGGGAGCGGGAACGCACGCGCTAAGCATCGTCGCGTTTGCGGGTAAGAAAAAACTCTCTGTCAACAATCTCTTCGTCGATCTTACGGACTGCAAAACCAACTCCATCTTAACGTCGCTCTACGCGCCGGCCGCGTCGATTGCCGTCGTTCCGGAGAGTGACTGGATTATCGGATCGCTCGCGAGAGGGTATCAAACGCAAGACGGATTGGGGCCGTTCGGCATTACGATTCGCGACAAGGGCGGCAATACGATCGTGGGTCCGGGAACTCCGGCGATCGTCGTCAAGAGTTCGAACGCGAAGATCGCGGTAACGACGTCGGCACCGAATACGTTTGTGCTCGCGCTCAACAAATCGGAACCGGTCGGTAACACGCAGAAGACGAAGGTCAGCGTAACTGCAGGCACCGCAAAGCTGAGCTTCAGCTTCTCCACCGAGTTCTCGACGGTCCCGACACCGACGCCGTCACCAAAACCTAAACCGTGCTCGACGGGCGGACCGTCGAGCTCGCCGTCGGGATCGCCCTCGGGCTCGCCTTCGCCCACGCCGACTCACTCGCCGACTCCGCCGCCGACGCCTACGCCGACTCCACCTGGCCCGACGCCGTCGCCGAACGAAGTCAACGGCATTGCGATAGTAACGCCCGCACCGTTAGCGAGCGCTGTGGTGTTCGTGACGTATGCGGACTCGTCGCGGTTCGGGTCGGTCTTGGCGTATGACGAATCGGGTAATCAACAGCCGGCCGGAAGTTTTAGCGGCTCCGGAAAGCCGTTGGGAATCATCTGGGTCCCGGCCGCCCCGAACTGGTTCTATCTGGTCGGGCAAGACACGGGCACCGGCTTCCAGTCGACGGTCCAAGTCTATGAAGGTAACGGAAGCCACCTTAGCAGTTTCACGTTCGGAGAGACGTCCGCGAACGCAATCGCGTACGATGCTACGTCGACTGCATGCTCGCCTGCGAGCGGATGCATCTACGTTTCGAACGGCACGACGGTTCACGCCTACGGAGTCGACGGCGGAGCCACGCCTTCACCTAAGGCCACGGCGAGTCCGGGTTTCGGCACGGGCGCCGCAATTCAAACGACGCCGTATAGCTTAACGGCGGACACGCACATTCACCGGCTTTTCCTGGGCGAGGCTAACGGCTACAACAACATCGAAGAATATGCAGAGAACGGCGCGATCCAGACGCTCGGCGGTGGAACGTTTTCGCAGCCGACGGCGTGCCACACCGCGTGCCTTCCCTACGCGCTCGCGTTCGATTCGCACCTCAACTACATCTGGGTGATCTGGGTGGGTAACAGCATCATTCCCAGCGTGGTCGGCTATGACGACTCGACGTTTAAGGCTCAAGTAACCTTCACAGGGCTCAGCAACCCGCAGGCGATCGCCTTTGACGCGCACAACAACGAGCTTTATATAACCGACGGGCCGCTCGGGGTGAAAGTCTTCACCGAAGCAGGGGCTCAAGTAACTCTCGGTTCGGGCGCATTTACTCCGCATTGAGACGACTAAGCCATTGATCTCAACCCATCGCCTCGCACTCGTCTTCGCGCTCGCATTGGCGGGCTGCTCGGCCGCTTCTTCCCTCGCGCCCGCCGTTAGGATGCAGCCGAACTTTGCGATGCGCACGCACTCGAGCACGCGTACCGGCGTCGTCGTACCGCTGTACGTGGATCCCGGCAAAACGTGGAGCACGGCGATCGCTGCGAAGGTCGCGCACCCCAACGTGCCGATGGTCTTTATCGCAAACGTCTACAACGGACCGGGTTCGAATATCATTCCCGCGTACGTAAAGTTCATCGCGAAGGCGCAGCACGCCGGTATTTACGTACTCGGTTACGTGTACACCAGCTCCGGACGGCGTTCGGCGACGGCCGTCGACGCCGATATGGCGAAGTGGAGCGCGTTCTATCACACAGACGGCGTCTTTCTCGATGAGATGGCTCCCAACGATCCGTCCTACTACACGGCCGCCACGCAATACGCGCACGGGCACTCGCTCTGGTTCGTGATGGGCAACCCCGGTACCGACGCATCGGGAGCCTCCGGTCCGGACGTCATTAACTTTTACGAACAACGCGGCTATCCGAAGCTCGCCTTCCTACGTAAGCCGTCGCATCTTTCTTACGGGAAGGCCCGCTGGAGCTACATTGCCGGCGAAGTTCCGTTCAACGGCGCAACGATCGCCGCGACGTCGGCGTACGTCGGCTATCTCTTTGCTACCGACGGAAAAGAGCCCGAATGCTACTGCCGGCTGCCGTCATACTTCGTGCAGCTCGTCGCCGCTCTCGACAGCTAGCAACTCCAGCCGCCCTTCGACAAGCTCAGGGTGACAGGAGCTTACGTAAGGCGTCTTCGTCGAGGATCGGGATGCCGAGTTGCTGCGCTTTGGTAAACTTGCTTCCCGGATCGTCGCCGGCCACGACGTAGTCGGTCTTTTTGCTGACGGAGCCGGTCACTTTACCGCCGGCAGCAACGATCATCTCGCCCGCTTTATCGCGCGTCAGATTCGGCAGCGTACCCGTGAGCACGAACGTCTTGCCGGCCAGTGCGCCGGTCGCCGCGCGCGAACGCTTCGGCGCGGTCATCACCACGCCGGCTTCGCGCAGGCGTTGAACGGTCTTGAGATTCACCGGCTGATCGAAGAAGAGCCGTACGCTAGCGGCCACTTCCGGTCCGATGCCGTCGCTGCGCTGCAGCTCCTCTTCGCCGGCTTTTTCTATGGCGTCGATCGAACCGAAATCCCCGGCGAGGATCGCGGCCGTCTGTTCGCCGACGAATCGAATACCCAATCCGTTGAGCAGCCGCGTTAGCCCGCGGCTTTTCGACGATTCGATTGCGGCGAGCACGTTCGACGCGCTCTTCGTCCCCATGCGCGGCACGTTGGAAAGCGTCTTTAAGTCGAGCGCGTAGAGGTCGGCGATACCGGAAACCAATCCGGTCGAGGTGAGCTGCTCGGCGAGGACTTCGCCTAAACCTTCGATGTCCATCGCGCCGCGCGATGCGAAGTGGCGCACTCGTTCGTACACTTGCGCCGGGCACGACGCGTTGGTGCAACGCGACATCGCTTCACCCGGCGGATGATCGATCGCCGAACCGCAGATCGGGCAGCGGTCGGGCATCTCGAATTTGTATTCGTGCCCGGATCGCTTGGACACGATCGGTCCGACGACGCGAGGAATCACGTCGCCGGCTCGCGTCACCAGCACGGTGTCGCCGATTCGAATATCGTTGCTCGCGATGTAATCGGCGTTGTGCAGCGTCGCGCTCTTGACGGTTACGCCACCGATCTTCACCGGCTCGAGCACCGCGTTGGGATTGAGCGTTCCGGTCCGGCCAACGGTCACGACGATATCGAGCAGCTTAGTGCTCGCCTCGCGCGGCTTGAACTTGAAGGCGATCGCCCAGCGCGGATCGCGCGCGACCACGCCTAAACGTTCCTGCAACGCGAACTCGTCGACTTTTACGACCACACCGTCGATCTCGTAATCGAGCTCGTCGCGCCGCTCTTCCCACTGGGCGCAAAAAGCGATGACTTCATCGATCGAGCTTGCGGTTCGCACGTTGGGATTGACCGGGAACCCCAAAGCCTTGATGAGTTCTAAGGATTCCGATTGCGTACGCGGTGCCGTGCCACCCTGAGCTCGAAGGGCGGCAATTTGATATGCAAAGAACGAGAGCCGTCGCTCGGCGGTCATCTTCGGATCGAGCTGGCGAACGCCCCCGGACGCCGCATTGCGTGGATTGGCGAAGACGGGCAAGCCTTTGCGTTCCCGATCGGCGTTGAGGCGCTCGAAGTCACGCTTGCCGAGAAATACTTCTCCGCGAACTTCGAGAAATTCAGGCGACCCTTCGACAAGCTCAGGGTGACACGGTAGCTTCAGCGGGATGGTTCTGACCGTACGCAAGTTCGGTGTGACGTCTTCGCCGGTGCTGCCGTCGCCGCGGGTTCCGCCGCGCTCGAGACTTCCGTTTTTGTAATCGAGCGCGATCGCGAGACCGTCGATCTTCAGCTCGCAAACGTAGGCGACGGCGCCGCCGGCGGCCTTACGTGCGCGCTCGTCGAACGCGCGGAGCTCGTCGCTCGAAAAGGCGTTCGCCAAACTCAGCATCGGCGTCGCGTGCTGGTACGGTGCAAAACGTTCGGATGGTGCGGCGCCGATGCGCTGCGTCGGTGAATCGGGCGTGCGTAACTCGGGATGTGCGGTCTCGAGTTCGACGAGCTCGCGCAGTAACGCGTCGAACTCCGCGTCGGTTATCGCGGGATCGTCGAGCACGTAGTAGCGGTGGCTTGCCTCTTCGAGCCGTGCCCGAAGCTCTTCCGCGCGCGCCTGCGCGCCACGCGGAGCTTTCATTTCGCCGGAGAGGCCACTTGAATCGGATATCCGTCGGGATCGCCGATCACGGCCACGCGGCCGAACGGCTCGTCGTAGGGGTCCTGAAAAACCGGCACGCGCATCGCGATGCAATCGGAAACGAACCGGTCGACGTTTTCGACGCTGAATCCCAGCTGCAGCGAACCGGGGCGAACCGCGAGCAGCTCGCTTTGGGCGTGCAGTCCCAGCGTCGCTCCGTCGCCGAGTTCGAACTCGACCCAGCCGGGCAGGTGATCGGCCTTCAAGCGCAATCCGATGACGTCTTTATAGAACGCGCGCGAGCGCGCGAGATCGGAGCATACGAGCAGCACGATCGAAAAATTGGCCATAGCTTAGGGGCTAGGCTTCGACGGCGACCCGATCTCCCTTGGCGAGATCGCTGAGCACGTCCAGATTCTCGCGCTCGAGACGCTCGAGTTCGACCGCATTGGGAACGTGGTGTCCGACGGCGCGCTGATCGAGCAGCACCGGCACTAAGTATGCTCCGGTATAGGAGCGTTCGTCGCGAGCGACCTCCTCCGGCGTCCCCGTCGCAAGAACCGTGCCGCCGCGATCGCCGCCCTCGGGTCCGAGATCGATCAGAAAATCGGCGGTCTTGATGACGTCGAGGTTGTGCTCGATCACCAGCACGGTATTGCCCATGCCGACCAATCGCTGCAACACTTCCAACAGCTTGTGAATGTCGGCGAAATGCAAACCCGTCGTCGGCTCGTCGAGCACGTAGAACGTTCGCCCGGTCGAGCGCCGCGACAGCTCGGTCGCGAGCTTGACGCGCTGCGCCTCGCCACCCGAGAGCGTCGTTGCCGGCTGCCCCATCTTGATGTAGCCCAGCCCGACGTCGCAAATCGTGTTGAGCTTGTTGCGAATCTTCGGAATGTGCTCGAAGAACTCGTTGGCTTCGTCGACGCGCATCTCTAAAATGTCGGAGATCGTCTTGCCCTTATACTTCACTTCGAGCGTTTGGGCGTTGTAGCGTTTGCCCTTGCAAACTTCACACGGTACGTAGACGTCGGGCAAGAAGTGCATCTCGATCTTAATGATGCCGTCGCCTTCGCAGGCATCGCAGCGGCCGCCCTTGACGTTGAAGGAGAACCGCCCGGGCGTGTAGCCACGCATACGTGCGTCGGGAACCATCGAAAACAGCTCGCGAATGTGATCGAACGTACCGGTGTACGTGGCGGGGTTGCTGCGCGGGGTGCGTCCGATCGGCGACTGATCGATTACCACCAGCTTGTCGAGCTGCGCGGCGCCTTTGACCGATCCGTACGTACCGCCGGGAGGCTGGCCGTGCAGATGCTGGTTGAGCGCCCGCACCAACACCTCGTTGACGAGCGTCGATTTTCCGCTGCCGCTGACGCCGGTCACGCACGTAAACGTGCCGACCGGAAAGCGCACGTCGATACCGCGCAAATTGTTGGCGTTGGCGTTGCGCACTTCCAGCCAGCCGCGCGGCTCGCGCCGGCGCGGTGGAATCGGAATGAACTTTCGGCCCGACAAGTACGCACCCGTTTGCGAGCTCGGATTGGCGACGACCTCGGCCAGCGTTCCTACCGTCAAAATCTCGCCGCCCTCGGCGCCGGCGCCGGGACCGATGTCGACGACCACGTCCGCCGTGCGCATGGTGTCTTCGTCGTGCTCGATGACGATGAGCGTGTTTCCAAGATCGCGCAGCGTCTTGAGCGTTGCGAGCAAACGATCGTTGTCGCGCTGGTGTAAGCCGATCGACGGTTCGTCCAAAATGTAGAGAACGCCGACTAACGCGCTACCGATCTGCGTGGCCAACCGAATGCGCTGCGACTCGCCGCCCGAAAGGGTCGTCGCCGAGCGCGACAGCGTCAGATAGTTCAGGCCGACGTTGGTCAAGAATCCCAATCGCGCGCGAATCTCTTTAACGATCTGGTGGGCGATCTTCTCCTGGCGCGGCGTGAGCTCTAATCTGCGGAAGAACGCTTCCAGCAACTCGATCGACATGCGCGTCAGCGTATCGATATTGGCATCGCCGATCGTTACGGCCAGCGCTTCGGGCTTCAAACGCGCCCCTTTGCAGGTCGGGCAAGTCGAGGCCGACATGAATTTCTCGATGTCTTCCTTGACGTACTCGCTCGACGTCTCGGAGTAGCGGCGCTGCAAGTTATTGACCACGCCTTCGAACGTCGCGCGATATTCCCACGTTTTTCCGCTGCGCGACGTGTACGCGAACGCTTGCTCGCGATCGGTGCCGTACAGAATCGTGTCGACGGCTTCTTCGGGCATTTTGTCGATGGGCGTCGACATCTTCAAACGATAGCGCCGCAAGACGCGTTCGACTTGCTGCAAGTAGTACGGATTCATCGACGGGTACCGGCCCGTGCCGAGGCTTCGGCTCCACGGTGCGATCGCACCGCCTTCGATCGACTTGCTACGGTCGGGAATGACTTTCCACGGATCGATCTCGATCTTCTCACCCAGACCGCTGCACGACGGACACGCACCGTAAGGAGAGTTAAACGAAAATAGCCGCGGCGCGAGTTCCTCGAACGACAGCCCGCAATAGACGCACGCGAACGCTTCGCTGAACGTGAGTTCTCGCACCGCGTCACCTTGCTGTCGAAGGGCGGCTGGATACTCTGCGACGACCGTGACGATGCCGGTCGAGAGACGCAACGTCGTCTCGACCGAATCGGCCAGGCGCTTGCGAATATCTGGCTTCATGACCAACCGGTCGACGATCACCTCGATCGTGTGTTTGCGCTTCTTGTCGAGGACGATCTTGTCGCGCAGCTCGCGCGTCTCACCGTCAACTCGAACGCGCGCGAAACCCTCTTTCGCGGCTTCCTCGAAGAGTTTCGTGTACTCGCCCTTGCGCCCGCGTACGAGCGGCGCGAGGACTTGAATCTTGGTGCCTTCGGGAAGCTCCATGATCGAATCGACGATCTGTTCGCTCGACTGCGAGCTGATCTCGCGCCCGCACTTGAAACAGTGCGGCGTGCCGACGCGTGCGAAGAGCAGACGGAAATAGTCGTAGATCTCGGTAACGGTTCCGACCGTCGAGCGCGGGTTGCGCGAGGTCGATTTTTGATCGATCGAGATGGCCGGCGAAAGGCCCTCGATGTAATCGACGTCGGGCTTCTCCATCTGCCCGAGAAACTGGCGCGCGTACGACGACAGCGACTCGACGTACCGCCGCTGCCCTTCGGCGTAGATGGTGTCGAATGCCAGCGACGATTTTCCCGAGCCCGACAAGCCGGTGACGACGATGAGCCGGTTGCGCGGCAGCACCAAATCGACGTTCTTGAGATTGTGCTCGCGCGCGCCCTTAATAACGATGGAGTCGATGAATCCGCCGGCCATACGATTCCTAAGAGACACCGCACGGTGCCAACGGGTTACGAGGGGCCATCGAGGAGCGGTTCTCTAGCCTGCAATCGAACACCTGTTCGACTCAATCGGCGCCGGCCTTCGTAATCAGCAACTTCGCAACGCCGGCGAGAGAATCGCAGGTAGCGTCCGGTGGAGGGGCTCCGGCCGGCACCGATTCGTCGCGAACCCGCAGCCAGATAGTGAAAAGCCCCGCCTCGCGCGCGCCGCGGATGTCGCGGTCGTAACGATCGCCCACCATCGCACTGCGAGCCGGCGCGCTGCCCAAAACGGTGCAGGCGTGCGCGAAAAGCAACGGATTGGG
>Ga0070731_10003890_pt1 | contig 13175 bp, 3 predicted proteins | sample Coa_R1_2_FD_66448 | JGI IMG/M metagenome (GOLD analysis project Ga0070731, IMG submission 66448) | Surface soil microbial communities from Centralia Pennsylvania, which are recovering from an underground coalmine fire - Coalmine... | ecosystem: Environmental > Terrestrial > Soil > Unclassified ... | reverse complement strand
AAGAACGCGGGCCTCAGCCGCGCGCGATCATACAAAGACCGAGCACGTTCCCCGTGCTAATGACCTCGCGTGACGAATGGAAGTCCCAACAATTGACGGCTTAAAGAAGCAGCATTGGGCTACCCGCCGGACTTGGCGGAGGAGGCAACGAAGACCGTGCTGGCGCAGGCGGAATTGTTGTGCGCGGATTGGACGAGTAAGTAGCGCGCGGCACTCACCAGAATCGCCCCGCACAAGCGTTTAAAACGCGATGGGCGCGAGTTGCAAGTGCGCCGAGCCGATTTATAAAATCGGCACCAGCCCACTGCAAAGCCTCACTTTCGCCCTTTAGATTCCCGTTCAATTGTTGATATTGATAGGATATGATGTTGTGTCAGCGTCTTAATTTGTTGTCATAAAAGGACAGAAACAAAATGCGTGTCGTTTCGATCATGTTCGTCCGTGATGCAATACTTTTGACGAGCGTTCTGCTGCATTTTGCCATGTACGCTTCGACTGTTACAGGTATGACACCGGTGCCTGGCGCAACGTTGACTGATCCGCCATCGAGTATCGTGATCACTGTCGATTCGGGCGCGGCAGGTCTTGATACAAATAGTGTGAACCCACTGACCGTGCGGCTTACGCGCGCGGGACCGGACGGCATAATGGGGACCGCGGACGACGTGAACGTTCCGGCGGCGTTGTCGATTGCAAGCGGGGACCAAATCACGCTGGATCTCACAGGTGCGACACTGCCATCAGATTCGTATCGTGTAGTGATCAATGGCGGGCAGCCCGCGGCGACGAACGGATTGATTGCGTCCTGGAAGTTCGACGAAGCCAACGGCGCGAGTGTCGCGGATTCTTCCGGGAATGGAAACACTGGCACGCTCTTCGGCAGCACGCCGCGCGTGCCGGGGTTGGCGAAGAACGCGGTGCGATTCAATGCGCCCACCTTCGATTTGATGAAGGCAACAAGCAACGTCACGCTAGAACCGGCGAATGGCTTCACGTTCGGGGTCTGGGCGAACATCACGTCGGCCGGTTCCAGTTACATGGATATCCTGCGCAAGGCCGGCGGCAATGGCTACCTCATGCGCTGGAACGGCGACGACGGCCAGAAATTGAATCTGCGCCTGAGCACATCCGGCGGCAACCTCGTCATCATCAACCCGCAAACCAATGGCGCCTATGTCAACGCCTGGCACCACTACGCGGGAACATACGACAGTGCAACCGGAACCGCGTGCCTCTACGTTGACGGCATACAGGTCGCCACTGGATCCGTCGTGGCCGGCGCGACGCTTTTGCACTCGTCTGACGACCTGTACCTGATGGACAGCAGCTATGCCGGAACGGTCGGCGTTCCGGGAACACTTGACGACGCGCTCTTGTACAATCGTGCACTCTCGGCGGCGGAGATTGCCGTGCTGGCGAAGCGTTCGATCGTAGACAACAACGGTGTGGTGCTCGACGGGGAATTTTCAGGCACTTTTCCGAGCGGCGATGGGACCGCGGGCGGCGATTTTGTCGCGCAGTTTCAGATCGCGACGCCTCTTTTGAAGATCGCGGCGATGTCGCCGGCGCCCAATTCAACCAGTGTTCCCGTGAACTCTTCCGTTGTGCTGACGACCACGACGCCTCTGAGCGCGAATGCGATCGGCATGAGCACCGTAAAAATCGTTCGCGCGGGAGCGGACGGCGTTCTCGGCACGGCTGACGACGTGGTGGTAACACCGACGGGATTGTCAGTGTTGAATCAAAACCAGTTGAAGATCGACCTGCCGCTTCAATCGGCACTCAGTGAGAAGTACAGCGTAACGGTTTGGGGAACAGAGACTTCCGCGACGGGCATGGTTGCGTACTACAAATTTGATGAAACGGCAGGATCGGTGGCCGCCGATTCATCGGGGAACGGCAAGAATGCGACGCTCACCGGAACAGGCGCGGCCTTCGGCGCGGGGCTCGTTCGCGGTGCGGTAAGCCTGACGACGGCGTCGACCGTCGCGATCGACGATCCGACGGTCGGTAGTTTCGGCACAAGCGACTTCACCGCAATGGCGTGGATCAAGACGACGAGCGTCAGCACGCGCATTCTGAGTAACAGGCATTCGAATTTCCATTCAAAGTTCTGGGAAGTCCAATTGCAGTCGAACGGCACATTGGCCGCCGGCGTTGACGAGAACGGCAACAACTACATTCCGCTTCCTGGCAACACGGTGGTCAACACGGGTCAGTGGATGCACGTGGCTTTTGTGCGCAACGGAACGCAGATTCGGTTATACGTGAACGGAATCCTGGATGGAACAGCGGATGGCACCGGACCGGCCGACGTGACCAACGGCGGCGCGACTCAGATCGGCAACAACTTCTTCTTCGACGATAGCTCGCGATTCGCGGGGCTGATGGACGACGTGCGGCTTTTCGCACGCGCGCTGACGGCGGACGAAATCGCGGCGCTGTGCGCGCACACGCCGCTGACCGACACCACACGGCAACTGCTTGACGGCGAGTTTCCAGTAACCGGCGGCAGTTTGCCTTCAGGCGACGGAACGCCCGGCGGCGATTTCACTGCGTCCTTCGAATGGGACATCTTGGCCACGACCGTTGCGAGTATTCCGGCGGCGGCAACGTATGGCAGCGCAAATGTGACGTTGAACGCCACCGTGCTGGCGTCGCAATCAGTTGACGCGGGCATCATGACGTTTCAATTGACCGACGGAACCAACGCCATTGGCACGGGCGTCAGTGGCGGTGTTTCGCAGGGATCTGCAAGCGTAACATACCCTATTCCGGCCGGAACTGCCGCCGGCACCTATTCGGTCGTGGTCACATTCAACGGCAGCTCCGGGTTCCAGGGCAGCACGGACACATCGCAGCACTTGACCATCAACGCCGCGCCGCTCTCTTTGGCGGTTGACCCGAAGACGCGGCTTTACGGTGCGGCGAACCCGGCGCTGACCGGCGTGCTGACGGGAAAACAGTACAACGATGCGATTTCCGTCACGTACACGACTTCCGCGATGCAGAACAGCAACGTCGGTCAATATCCGATCAATCCGGCGATCGTCGATCCCCAGAACAATCTGACCAATTACACGCTGAATATCTCGCCGGCAAAATTGAGCGTTTTGGCGGCGCCGCTAACGATCACGCCTAACACCATCAACCGCGTGTACGGGGCGCCGAACCCGGACCTAACGGGGACGATCGCCGGATTGTTGAACAACGATCCGATTAATGCGACCTACGCCACCAGCGCGACCGCGGCGAGCCCGGTCGGTGTATACCAGATCCTCCCGGAAACGTCGGACCCTGCAGGCAAACTGGCTAATTACAACGTGACGATCAACGCCGCGCAGTTTATCGTGAACAAAGCACCCCTTACGGTGATCGCCTTCGATGACCAGCGCAAGTACGGCGCGCAAAATCCAGTCTTCATCGGCATAGTGAACGGCGTGGTGAATGGCGACAATCTTACGGCGAGTTACTCTTCGGTTGGCGTGGACGCGCCAGTGGGCAGCTACCCGATCGTGCCGACACTCAACGATCCGGATGGCAAGCTTCTCAACTATACTTCGACATTGACGAATGGCACTCTAACGGTCAGCACGGCGCCGCTGATGGTAACCGCCGCGAATGCATCCCGACCGTTCGGCACGCCGGAACCTGCGTTTACGGGAACCCTGGCGGGTGTGGTCAACGACGATGCAATCAGCGCAACCTATAGCACGGATGCGCAGTTGCTGAGTCCCGTCGGTAATTATGCCATCATTCCGACATTGCTCGATCCAGCAAACAAGCTGTCCAACTATACCGTGACCATGGTGAATGGAACGCTGAGTATCGGCGCGCCGATCGCGCCCCAGCTCACCAGCCCGCTGACGGCATCCGCCGTCGTGGGCAGCGACTTCGAGTACACGATCAGCGCAGATGGTAGCGCGCCGCTATCGTTCACAGCCGCAGGTCTGCCAGCGGACATTGCGTTGAGCGGCAACGTAATCAGCGGCACTCCGACAGTCGCGGGAATTTTTTCGGTGACGCTTGGCGTCGAAAACGGAACGGGAAGCAACTCGAAAATACTGTTGCTGACCGTGACAAAGTCCAGCGGCAACCGCGCGCCGACCATCGTATCACTCCCGGCCGCAAGCAGCAACCCCGCGGCAGTTCATTCACCAATCACGTTTGGCGTGACCGCGGAGGACGCCGACGGGGATTCCTTGTATTACACGTGGGACTGGGGCGACGGGACATCTGCGGCCGGGTCCACGGCGGCAAAGAGTTTCGACACGCCCGGGGTATACAGGGTTACCGTGACCGTTTCCGACGGGGTGGCAATGGATTCGGCAAGCCTTGATGTGGTGGTCGCGCCGGCGCCAGGCGTTTTCACAGTGGACAGGCTGAGCTTTTCATTCAGTTTCGTCAAGCCGAACAAAGACAGCCTGAGCATTTCCGGCAAGGTCACGTTGCCAGCGGGTTTTACGCCGATGAGCAAATCGGTGCGGCTGCTCATCGGTAGTCTGGACTACAACGGGACTCTGACTTCAAAGGGCACAACGGAGGACAAGGCGTTCAACTTGAAGGGACAACTGTCGGTGTCGCGACCGGCGATGTATTCATTCGTGTTAAAGAACCAGGCGCTCTTTGCCAAATTGACGGAACTGGGTTTCAGGCAGACGACGAACGCGGCGAAAGTTGACGTGCCGCTGATTGTCGTGATCGATTGCGAGTCTCACCTGTCGACCAAGATTGTGGATTACAAAATCAAGACGAAAGAAGCCGTGCCACAATATGGTGTGGGGAGATAAGAATGCATATCCTCAACCATTCCGGACATTTTTATGAATTTTGTCCCGCTCCCGCGCCTTGACGTTTTCCACAAGCGCCGAGTTACGGTGCCCGCCTCATCTGAACGCGGGTAAATCCCAAGCGTCACAATGAGGCTACTGTTCGCCTCAGAGTTTGCACACTGTTAATATTCTCGCCGCCATTGATCAACATCATTCCGTATGCGTACAACATGCGTGAGATCAACGGTGTGGTCTTGGGCGCCACGAAGCTGGATCTTCGCCTCCAGCCGCGCGCGCTTTCAAATCCATCTCTCCATGGCCATCGTTGCTAATGTTCAAGAAGTCTTCTCGCTCGAAGTAAAAAAAAAAGGGCGGCGTCAGCCGCAGCCGAGCCGCGCGTAATTCGCGGCGCGGTTATTTGTTCAAAATGTTGCGAGAAAAATCTCGCGGGCGACCGTGCCAAGGAGAGCGATAACCGCGGATGGGAAGAGGGTTTTGATTTCAAATCTTATGAACGCGCACAAACATCTGCCGCCGCTCGAACCGTGAAATCGTGAATTGCACTGCCGTCGCGACCCTCTGGCATTCCCCTTCGCGCCCGCGCAGCACGCTGACCAAGGCGTATGAAACCTTCTTTTCATCGCATATCGCCAGCAGTCCGACGACTTCCGCGCTGAATCCCGGCCGCCGCCGCGCTTCTCGCCGCGCCAGTTCGTAATGCGCCGCTTCCGGCGAAAGTCCAGTGCAGTCGCCGAAATTTTCGCCCAGAATGAATGAGACCGCGACGGTGACTTGATTCAAGCGTTGTTTGCACTCCCATTCGTGCCCCGGGTAGACAAAAATCATCGCGCGAACGACGGCGCAATCGTCAACCACTGTGTAAAAATGACTTGCTATTCTTGCCGACACGGACCACCTCCTCGCTTTCATGGTTTTTGTTTGGCCCGTTCGGCCCAGTTCAACGCCTTTTGAAATTCGTCCGCGGCTTCGACAAAAAGATGGCCCTGCGCATTGAAGTCCGGCTTCTGCTGCTCGATTAAGAACGTCGCCAGCTTTTGACAGGCTGAGCTTCCGCTGCGGTCAACGAGATCGTTGAGGTACTTGGCTAAGGGCATGACGGTTCCTTTCAAACGTGAGACGAGATCGAATCGAGCTTTGGGGGATTACAGCGGCGACGGGCGACAATGGGAAGCCGGAGTCCTGGATTCTCTATGTATGATTAAGGAGGCGTATTGAGCCTTGGTGATCTCGGTTTTGCCGCTTTATAGCGGCAAAATTCATTTTTTTTCAGCCGTGTATTGGCGCGAATTCACGTCTATAATCGACGCGAGATTTAATTGAGCGAATGCATTTCGAAACGCCGGCGGAATTCCGTCGCGTATTCGATCACCGAAAATCGACAAAAAGCTGGAAATTTTAGCGGATATAATCGAGTTCGTCTGAAAACTTCTGGGAAGGCAACTCATGACACAAATCATTTCCGGGCACCCTCAGCGCTTCGCTGCCTGCTTGGCACTGCTGACGTTGATGTTGTCGCTATCGGCGGCGCAGGGGCCGGTGATCAACTACACCTTCAGCGAAGGCAGCGGCACGACCACGGCTGATGTCACCGGCAACGGCAACAGCGGCACGCTGGTCAATGGGCCGGTCTGGACCAGCGGTCCCAGCGGCGGCGGCGGCGGGCTGCAATTCAATGGCGTCAATACCTATGTCTCCGATGCCAATTTCAATTGGACCGGCGGCGCGGTGACGATTGCATTCTGGAATTTCGTGCCGGCGGCGCCTGCCGCGTCAGGCCACTGGACATTCTTCGTGGGCAACAACACGACCAACCGCATGGGTGCGATCTGCCCGGATAGCGATTCCAACATTTATTGGGACTACGGCAATCCCAGCGGCACCGGCCGGCTCACGTTCAACTACACGCCCTTCATTGGCAAATGGACGCATGTTACGCTCGTTTCCTCCGGTTCGGGCGGCACTTACAATGCAATCTATTTGAATGGGCAGTTGCAGGTCTTCTCACTTTCTGTGGATTCGCCGCAGGTCACGATCAGCGGATTGCAACTGGGCCATTCCGGGCTAGACGCCATCGGCACCAATCATTTCAACGGGACGTTAAGCGACTTCCGCATCTACAACCGCGTATTGTCGGATGCCGAAATCGCCGCTGCCGCGCAGCTTGCTCCGGTGGCCAGCCCGGAGACCTACGCCACGAACGCCGCCGGAGCGCTGAGCGTTCCGACGCCGGGTGTGCTCTCCAATGATACCGACTACAATGGCGACGCAATCACGGCGGTGCTCGATTCGACCACCGCGAATGGCACGCTGGCCCTCAATGCCAACGGATCGTTCACATACACGGCCAATACTGGTTTTTCCGGCAGCGACACATTTCACTACCATGCTCTCGACAGCGCCGGCAACGCGTCGGCATCGACGACCGTGACCATTCAAGTTCCGGGTAACGCGTCCATCACGTCGATCTCGCCCACGGCCGGCACCGCTGGTTCGGTTCTGACCAATGTCACGCTTACAGGCACTGGTTTTCAAAAGTCGTCGGCGTCACGTCCGGCCAGCATCACAAGTTTCAAAGGACATGATTACTCGTATTTCAACACCGCAACCAATTGGGCGGCTGCGAATAACAATTGCTCAGCGCTGGGCGGGCATTTGGTCTCGATTACGAGCGCGGCGGAGAACCAATTCGTTTACAACCTCGGCGGATTGACGCCGGCCTGGATCGGATTTACGGATTCAGTAACGGAAGGGACATTTCTTTGGGTTAACGGCGACGCGGTGACGTACACCAATTGGCAAGCCGGCTATCCCAATGGCGGAGTTGCCGCAAATGACGCGCAATTCTCCGCGACCGGCAGCGGGACTTGGGTGGATGCGGCCGGCACGGCGTCGCTGCCGTATGTCTGCGAGTTCGATTCCACGGTTACGCCGCGCGTCATTCTCGTTGGGGCGTCAACGATTGAAGGCTACAATGTCCGATGGAACAGCGCGACTCAATTGCTCTTTGACATAAATCTCACCGGCGCGGCCGGGGGAAAATATTTCGTGGAATTGATCAATCCGGACGGCCTGGTAACCGTCTCAAACCAGCTTTTTTCAATCTCACCCACACGCTGGCATCTCACTATTCCCATTCCCTACGCGGTTCCGGTGACCAATACGCAAACGTACTCGACCGCCGTTCCTGTGGCGAGTTCCGGCGATGCGAGCGCGACGGTCAGTTACATGGAATTGGACGCGACTGATACGTCGGCCAATCAACGCCTGTACGATTGCATCGCGCTGTTGCATACCAACTCTACCTTCGATACGACCACCCATTCCGCCATGATGGGTGCGGGGCAGATCGCGCGCTATACCAACTATCCGCTCCCGACCATGAATCTGTTCCTGCGCTACGATTTTGAAAATGCCATTTTTGACACCGACGAGCCTGGTAACGGCACCGGCACCGACCTGAGCCGCTCGACGTTTGCGTTCGACAGCACCAAGACGCTCTGGGCGCGCATCTACACCTGGCGCGGCGACGGCAATCCCGGCAATACGCTGACCAATGTCAAACTGCTGGTCAACATGGATAGCGCCACCATGCCAGGGGCGTACATGACTGGGAATTCACAAAAGACGCTGCAATGGACCGTGTCACCGGCGCGTGAAGCTGTCGCGCAAAAAGTCTACAAAGCCAGCGCCGCGGCGGGACCGTTTTCACTGGTTACGACTATTAACGACAACACGACCAGTTCGTACCAAGACCTTACCATGCAGAATGGTGCCACGACGTACTATAAAGTAGTTGCGCAAACCACCGACGGTACGCCCGGCGCGGATTCCAACGTGCTGGCTGTGGCGCTGCCGAATACGCTGCAAGTGACTGCGATGTTGCCCGCGCCAAACTCAGTGCAGACCTCGGCGGTAACGTCGGTCACGGTCACGCTCAGCGGCGCGGTGAACGCGGCGGGCGTGCATGCAGGCTCCGTGAAACTCGTGCGCGCCGGTCCCGATGGGCTCTTCGATACCGCTGACGACGTGGTCATTACGCCCGCTTCGCTAACAGTGGTTGGCACCAATCAGATCAAGCTCGATCTCACCGGTGTATCGATGCCGTCGGACAAGTACCGGCTGTCGCTGACAAATGGCACGACCAACTCGAGCACCAGTCTGTACGCCTACTGGCCCTTCGACGAAGGAACCGGAACGACCGCGGCGGACGTGTCGGGCAATGGCCACAATCTGACGTTATCAAACACAACTTGGACATCCGGCGTTTCGAACGGCGGACTGCTTTTCAACGGAAGCAATTCGGTAGCCATGGCCGGGCTGAATGATCTGGCTGTACCGTGGAGTCTCTCGTGCTATGTCAAGCGTCTGGATACGACCAACAACTCAATGAATTTGATGTCGAAAAATGTGGCCGGCAACCGAATTGGAATCGAGGAATATAATGCTTCGAAGAAAGTGGGCTTCACTCGATCCGGCACAGCGGATTATAAATACAACTACTCAACGCCGTTAAATACGTGGACAGAATTGACCTATATCGCGACCGCAGGAAGCACGTCACTATATGTCAATGGTACGCTTTTGGGAACTATATCCGATTCCATTAGCCTTCCCCTTTACTATATTGGGGATACTTCGAATTCATTCAACGGTTCGCTTGACGACATGCGCGTGTACAGCCGGGCATTGAGCGCCACCGAAGTCTACGCCGCCAACAACGGCGTCTCCGACCTGAACGGCAACGCACTCGACGGCGAATTCAGCGGCACTTTTCCGTCGGGTGACGGTTTGATCGGTGGCAATTTCGTCGCGCAATTCCAAATCTCGCTGCCAGGCACTACCACTGCCGCAACCCAGCCGGCAGCCGTCTCCTATGGCACTGCGAGTACCACGCTGAGCGCTAATGTGGCATCCACCGTGACGGTAAACTCCGGCACGGTCACTTTTCAATTGAAGAGCGGCGCTAACAATGTCGGCAGTCCCGTGGGCGGCACGGTCACGAACGGTGTCGCCTCTGTAACGTACGTGATACCGGCTGGCACGACGATTGGCAGCTACACAGTATCGGTGAGCTATGCGGGGGGCAATTCGTTTGGGAACAGCGCAGACAGCAGCGTTTCTTTGACTGTCAGCCAAGCGCCCTTGGTGGTCACACCTGCTGCAACTTCGCGCGCATACGGCAGTGCGAATCCAACTTTCACTGGCACGCTGGCGACGGTTGCTGCCGGCGATAATATTACTGCCACTTATTCAAGCACCGCCTCGCTCACCAGCGTGCCTGGTCCCTACACTATCACTGCGACGCTCTCCGATCCAAACAACCGTTTGCCGAATTACGCCGTGACTCTGAACACCGGCACGCTGACCGTAACGACGGCGCCGCTCACAGTCACTCCCGCCAATCTCAGTCGCAACTACGGCTCGGCCAACCCGACGTTGAGCGGTACCATTACCGGACTCAAAAACGGCGATAGCATTACCGCGTCATACTCCACGACGGCAGTCCAGGGCAGCCCGTTCGGCACGTACCCGATTACGGCCACGCTCAGCGACCCCGGCAACAAACTCAGCAACTACGCGCTGACGCAGAATTCCGGCACGCTGACTGTAAACAAGGTCGCTTTATCGATCACCGCGAACAGTGCCAGCCGAATGTATGGCGCGGCGAATCCGGCATTTTCAGGATCCATCACCGGCCTTGTGAATGGTGATAACGTCACCGCGACGTACGCGACGGCTGCCACGCCGGCCAGCGCGGTCTCCACCTACTCCATTGTGCCCACGCCGGTCGATCCCGGAAACGTGCTGGGAAACTACACGCTGACCGCCACCAATGGCACGTTGACCGTGACCAAGGCGCCGTTGAGCGTCTCCGCCAACAATTTCCTGCGCGCCTATGGAGCAGCGAATCCCGCGTTCACCGGCACGCTGACGGGCGTTGTGAACGGCGACAACATCACCGCAACATACGCGACCGCGGCAACAGTCACCAGTTCGGTCGGAACGTATCCCATCGTGCCCACACTGCTCGATCCCGGGAGCAAACTCGGCAATTATTTGCAGACCTCGACCAACGGCGTGCTGACCATTTCCAACGCGACGGTGCTGCTGGTTGTGACGCCCGACAGTTACACTCGCGCCTACGGCGATCCCAATCCGACGCTAACGGGAATGATCGTGGGGCTGTTGAATAACGACAACATCACCGCGACATACTCCACAACGGCCGGCATTCTCAGCGCGGCGGGCAATTACGCTATTAACGCCACGCTTGCCGATCCAAACAACCGGCTGCAAAACTACACAGTCAATTCAAACGTGGGACAGTTGACGGTAAGTAAAGCCAGCTTGGCCGTGACTGGAGGCAGTTACTCGCGAGTTTACGGCGCGGCAAATCCGACGGTGAGCGGCACGATCGTCGGCATCAAAAATGGAGACAACATTACCGCGACATACTCGATCGCCGCGACACCCGGCAGTTCGGTTGGCGCGTACCCGGTCGTCCCAACCCTGTCCGATCCCGGCAACAAGCTGGCGAATTACAATCTCACGCAGACGAACGGCTCGCTGAGCGTTACTGCCGCGCCGCTGATCGTCACGCCGGGGAATGGCAGTCGCGTTTACGCGTCGGCAAATCCAGCCTTCACGGGCACCGTGACCGGCGTGCTGAACAATGACGGAATTGGCGCAGGCTACTCGACGAGCGCCACGGCGTCGTCACCCGTTGGCACTTATCCAATTACCGCTACGCTGACCGATCCGAATAACAAAGCGGGTAACTACAATGCCACGCTGAACACCGGCACGCTGACGATTACGACCGCTCCAGCGTTAACCGTGACTCCAGCCAGCGCGTCCCGCATCTATGGCGCGGCCAACCCCGCGTTCACCGGCACAATTGCGGGTGTTTTGAACGGCGACAACATCACGGCCACATACGCAACTGCTGCCACGCCCGTCAGTCCTGTAGGAAATTACACGATTACAGCAACATTAGTCGATCCCGGAAACCTGCTCGGCAACTATGACGGCGCAACGTTGAACACCGGCTCCCTGACTATCGGACAAGCAGCGCTGACCGTCACCGCCGCGGACGCCATGCGCTTCTACCACGCGCCCGATCCCGTCTTGACCGGCGCGCTCGTTGGCATTCAGAACAACGACGCGATTTCGGCGACATACTCCTCGACGGCTTTGCAAAATAGCGCTGTGGGCGCATACACAATATCCCCATCCCTTGTCGATCCAAACGGCCTGCTTGGAAACTATAACGTCACAAGCGTCAACGGAACGCTGACGATCAACAAGGCGGCGCCGGCGATAGCATGGCCTCAACCCGCGCGAATTTTCGCGGGCGTGCCGCTGGACACGACGCAGCTCAACGCCTCCGCCAGCGATGCCTTTACGAATGCGGCAGTGACGGGCACTTTCACCTACTTGCCGAACGCCGGCACTGTTCTGGCGCCTGGATTGGGGCAGACGCTCAGCGTCAACTTCACGCCCGACGATGCCGCGAACTACATTGCCGCGTCCGCGACGAACACGCTTGACGTGGACCCTGCCATTTCCGTGGCGATCACCAGCGCGCAAAGCGCCAGCGGAATTCTCAACGCGTCATTTACCTATACCATCACCGCCACTGGCAGCGCGCCGATGACATTCAATGCCGATGCGTTGCCCCCCGGCTTGTCTTTGTTGGGCGCGGTCATTTCAGGAAATCCGACGGCGACGGGCGTGTTCGATGTCGTGCTGACCGTCAACAATTACGCCGGAAGCGCGACGCAGCCATTAAAATTGGTCGTCACTCAAAGCACGGGTGTGAATCATACGCCGGTATTTTCATCGCTGCCGACAAGCTCGGCCAATCCGGCCACGACGGGCGTTCCAATAACGCTGACGGCCAGCGCGGCGGACGCGGACGGCGACGCGCTGGATTATACTTGGGATTTCGGCGACGGCACGACGGCGTTGGGCGCGTCGGTGTCGAAGAGTTTTGCGGCGGCGGGCGTGTACATCGTCAATGTGGTTGTATCGGACGGCCAGGCCAGCGCGTCACAAAGCGTTAATCTTATCGTTGAAGATCAACCGCTCGCTGGAACGTTTGCAGTACAAAAAGTAAGCATCGCCTTCAACTTTGTGAAAAGCGGCAGCGATAGCCTCAGCATCTCGGGGCAGATCCCTGTGCCCCCGGGTTTCAATCCGAGCGGAAAGAGCGCCCGCGTGTTGATCGACGGATTGGATAGATCGTACATACTCACAGCGAAGGGCGGCTCGATTGACAAAGCATTGAGCCTGAAGTTCAAATCCGGCGCCAGCAGCGCGGCCTTCAATTTTACGCTGAAAAATCAGGCGCTGTTCGCGCCGCTTCAGCCGCTTGGATTC
>Ga0070731_10003888_pt1 | contig 13177 bp, 21 predicted proteins | sample Coa_R1_2_FD_66448 | JGI IMG/M metagenome (GOLD analysis project Ga0070731, IMG submission 66448) | Surface soil microbial communities from Centralia Pennsylvania, which are recovering from an underground coalmine fire - Coalmine... | ecosystem: Environmental > Terrestrial > Soil > Unclassified ... | reverse complement strand
GCCAGGATGTTCCTTCGCGAAGTGTACGCGGGCCGATACGAACCGCTGCCCGACCTGACCGACTTCCCCAACGTGCGCAAGCTCGACGAGCTCTACTCGGTCGGTCCCATCACCGTTCGCTCTGCCTGCTCGCACCACCTGTGTCCGGTCGAAGGACAATTGTGGTGCGGTGTCATTCCCGGAAAGCGAGTGATCGGCTTGTCAAAGTTCTCGCGCATCGCTCGGTGGGTGATGGCGCGGCCGCAGATTCAAGAAGAAGCGATCATGCAGCTCGCGGACCTGCTCGAGGACAAGCTGAAGCCGCGAGGGCTCGCCCTGGTGATGAAGGCACGCCACACTTGCATGACCTGGCGCGGCGTTCGAGAACACGACACAACGATGACCACCAACGTCACACGCGGTCTGATGCGGAAATGGTCTGCCAGCCGTGCTGAGTTCTTCGCAACCATCGAATCACAGGGGTTCACATGCAAGTGATGACGACGATCAGCCGGCGCTACCATTTCGAGGCCGCGCACCAACTGCCGAAGGTTCCCGACGGTCATAAGTGCAAGCGCATGCACGGCCACAACTACGAGATTGAAGTTACGGTGTCTGGCGAGATCGACAAGGTGGGCTTTATCGTCGACTTCTGGGACCTGGATAAACTGGTGCAGCCTTTGGTCGAGCTGGTAGACCACCGCACGCTGAACAACATTCCAGGTCTTGATAACCCGACCGCCGAGCACATCGCGGCCTGGTTCCTCGTGCGATTGCAATCCGAGCATCGCAAATACAAAATTGACGCCGTGCGCGTCTACGAAACGAAGGATTGTTGGGCCGATGCACGCGTTGCCAGTTAACGAGATCTTCGACACGCTGCAAGGCGAGGCCACCTTCACGGGTGCGCCATCGACCTTCGTGCGCATGCAGTTCTGTGACGTAGGCTGTCCCTGGTGCGACACCAAATACACCTGGCACACGGACCCGAAGCGAGCGGTCGAATACGACGCTATGGCGAAGAAGAAGGACGACGACGACACCTATGCAATGGTCAACGTCGATGACCTGGTTGCCCGCCTGGCGTTGCGCCTGCCTCGTCACGTGGTGATCACCGGCGGCGAGCCGTGCGCCTACGATCTCAGCAAGTTCACCGAGTGGCTCCACGACGCCGGCAAGACCACCCAGATCGAAACGTCGGGCACCAGGGACATCATGTGCGATCACCGCACCTGGGTGACGGTGTCGCCTAAGATCGGAATGCCGGGTGGTTACCCGCTCAACTGGCGTGCCATGCGGCGGGCGAACGAAGTGAAGATGCCGGTCGGCAAGCCCGCGGACGTTGCGACCGTCATCGAGCTGCAGCGACAGATGATGGACGCGGGGCATTGGACCAAGGATTTCCCGGTCTGGCTCCAACCTCTCAGTCAGAGCCCGAAGGCCACCGCGTTATGCGTCCAGGCGGCGACCGCGCACGGGTTCCGGGTGTCCATCCAAACGCACAAGTTCCTGGGGCTTCGGTAGCGGGGCGTGGGCTTCGCAGATGAACGTTGCGTCACGACGGCATCCGCAGGGCAGGTCAGGCCGGTTCTGTTTCATGAACACGACGATCCCGCATCTCGGTTAACGCAAGGTTAACCCGGTCAGCGAGCGCGCCCGTGGGGAAGGCTTCCAGGTCCAACATGCCTGCGGCGACCAGCTTGTCAGCGTAGCCTGCCAGCACCCAGGCCAGCACCCACCGTCCGTCCTCCGTGAGAGTTGTCGCCTGTGGCCTGGTGACGTTGCCGACTTCTCCGTTAGGCAGGCATGGCCGGAGCAGCTCCCGGCTTATCAACGCGGCCTTGGTTCGCGAGTCAGCACTTCCGTGATCGACCACCAGCACAGGCCCATCGACGTGGGCGATCAGGACGGCTTGCTGCTGAGGGCTGAGGGCGATTGCGACATACTCGTGCAACATGGTGGCTCCCCTACGCGGTACGTTTTCCACAGGTCCACCCTACCGGGAACCGTCCCGACCCGTCTAGCCGGGTGACGAATCGGGGTTTAACCTACCAGGTGGAGGCGTGAGCACTGGCCGGGGATTTAGGGTACGTCACGCCACCCGCATGCCCCGGCTTCTTCAACAGGGACGACAATGCCGGTTCGACTTTACAAGCACAGGCCGACACGCCCCGACGCCCGGTGTCCGAAGCACAAGGTGTCGTTCGTCAGCATCGGGCTGTTCTTCAATGGCTCTCGCCAACTGCGCCGGTGTCCGATCTGTGTGGCCGAGGCCAAGGCGCGGATCGACCGGCTGAAGGCACTTCGTAAAGGCGATCACGGCATGTGGGACGACGTGAAGTAACAGGGGATCAAACAATGACAGTGGCATTGACCCATGGCGAAGCGAAGATGCTCGAAGTCATCCTCGGGCTCTCGTGCCATGCGCAGGAGGCGTTCGCCACCAGGATTGCTGCGAACATCGGCTACGAGCTTGTGGCAGATCGTGGCGTGGCTCAACCGCCTATCCGCTACGACACCGCCAGCAAGGAACCGCTTGAGGTGATTCGCCTGAACGAGTGTGAGGCATCGCCATCACTGGCAACATCCCGGTTCCAAGCCCTATGGAACGAGATCGTTCGGCTGCGCACCGACCTAATCGACGCCTCAGACAAGCTGGCGAAGATCGCCGCGTTGGTTGAATAGGTGGACCCATGACCTGGCGGATCACCGTACTGCACAACACCTACAACATTCACTCGCCCAAGCCTCGGACCGAAGTGCTGGACGGTTATCAGACAGCGGCCGAGGCCAACGAGGTGGCAAAGTTCCTATTGGAGAGCTTCAAGCGTGAAGGGCACGCCATCTCGTACACGGTAACGGGTTGCGACCCGCCATTAAGGACCGCCGCATGACCACCACCAAGAAGACAGCAATGCCCGATCCGAACGTGTGCGCCTATTGCGGAATGACACACGTCGGCACCTGTCCGCGTGTCAAATCGATGGAGTATTTCCCGGATGGCAGGGTCAAGCGTGTCGAGTTCCACGAGCTGCGGCCGCACGCTGGACCAACCTACGGCGCCAAGGACTTCATGATCGACATCATCGGTGGTCGAGAAAACGGACCCTTCTGACCAATGCCCTGCCCCACCTGCGGATGCACGTGCTGCGACCACCACACATTCACGGTCGTTGACCACGTGTTCTATCCGCCCCGGTTCTTCGGTGCCGACCTCAATCGGATCGTTGTGGTTGACGTTGCTGCCCCAGAAGAACGCCCATTGTCCCAGGCCGTGAACGAGCTTGTCGCCTCTCTACGGGATAAGTCAGGTGCCGTGAGGGACCATAGGCCCTTCCACCAGCGCCTCAATCGCAAGCCCTGGGATCGTTAACGCAAACACCGCGACCTCCTAAGAGATCACGGTGTTTCGGTGATTCATGTGTTGCTGAATGGCTCGTCCGTGCCGTGCACCTCTGAATTCGTGTCCTCGATCGATGTCGTATCGACCACCGTCGCAACGCCAGCATAAAGGCCCGCCTTTACTATTTGCAATAAAATACTCATGTTCACCCCATGCCACGCGGTGCACAGCCTGGGGAACGACGCGGCGGTCGGCCACCCGGCTCAAAGAACAAGGCCACCCTCGAACGTGAGGCGCAGGCGTTGCTGGATCGTGCGCGCATCGAGGAAATAGACCGCCTTCAGGCTGCCGGCGTCCCCGAGGCGACGGCTGCGGCCGCGACCGGCGGCGTCAAGCTGATGAAGGACATCGCCATGGACTTCGCCCGCGTGTTTGCGGGCCTGGCGGCGTTTTATCAACCGTGGCCGAAGTGGATACAGGACGCGACGACGGGTGCGATCCGCAACGCCAACCCCAACTTCAACGAGACGAAGTTCAAGGAATACTCGCTGCTGGCGACACAGACGGCGCTCGGCGCTGCGCCCTATGAAAGCCCACGGCTCTCGGCAATGATGGTCGGCAGCGCCATCGTCAACGAGATCGAAATCATAGGCGGGCTACCTGACGACGAGGACGGTGGACTCAATGCTGGACCGACTATCGACGGGACAATCGAACCCCAACCCGGATCCGAACCCGGTGCGAGCAGCCCTGGGGTTGCCGCAGCCATCACTGACCAAAGCACGGGTCAGCCTGCCGACGTTCCACCCGAAGCAGGTGGAGCTGTTCCGACTGAAGGGGAAGCGGAAGGCAGCACGCTGCGGAAGGCGGTGGGGTAAAAACGTCTTCGGTGAAACGGTCGCCGTCAGTGACGCCTGCAAGGGGCGCCTGGTCGGTTGGTTCGCACCCGAGCACAAGCGGCTGGCCGAATCCTACAACGTCATCGTGGAGGCGGTCGAAGCCGTCAAAAAGCGGTCGTCCAAGACCGAGGGCATGATCGAGACGATCAAAGGCGGCAAGGTCGAGTTCTGGTCCCTCGAGGACGACAACGCAGGCCGCTCCCGTAAGTATCACCGGATCATTATCGACGAGGGCGGGTTCGCCAAGCCCAAGGCGATCGAGACTTGGCAACGGGCCATCGAACCCACGCTGCTCGACTACGACGGCTCGGCGATCATCATGTCGAACACCAACGGCATCGATCCCGAGAACTTGATGTGGCAAATCTGCAATGAGCCCAAGCACGGCTTCGTTGACTTCCACGCACCCACCTACAGCAACCCCATGCTGCCGCTGCGCAAGCCTGGGGAGAGCTTTATCGCGTGGCAGGCCAGACGCGAGGGCTACTTCACGGAACTGATTCGCAAGACGCCGCCGCTGGTCTATCAGCAAGAGTACCTCGCAGAATTCGTGGACTGGTCGGGCGCTGCATTCTTCGCCCGCGAGCACTTGCTGGTGAACGGTGAACCGGTGGCGCCGCCCACCAGGTGCGAGGCGGTGTTCGCCGTCATCGATTCGGCAACCAAGACCGGCACCAAGAACGACGGCACGGGCGTGGTGTATTTCGCCGTGGTGCGCAACATCGTTCGTCCCGTAGGCGACGACGGCACGGTCGGGCCTGCCTACAACCTGGTGATTCTCGACTGGGACGTCACTCAGATGGAAGGCGACCTGCTGATCTCGTGGCTGCCGACCGTTTTTCAAAACCTGGAACACTACGCGAGGGAGTACCGCTCACGCACCGGATCGCTCGGCGCCATGATCGAGGACAAAGCGTCGGGCATGATCCTGCTGCAGCAAGCAGCTCGGCGCGGCATGCCGGCGACACCCATCGAGTCGGTGCTGACCAGCGTCGGCAAGGACGAGCGCGCCATTTCAGTGTCGGGCTACGTTTATCGTGGTATGGTCAAGATCAGTCGCCTTGCCTACGACAAGGTCACGACCTACAAGGAAACCAGCCGCAACCACTTGCTCGGCCAGGTCGTGGGCTTCAGAGTCGGCAGCAAGGACGCGGGGCGACAGGACGACCTGCTCGATTGCTTTACCTACGGGGTTGCGATCGCACTGGGAAACGAGGAAGGGTTCTGACGTGGCATCCCGAAACGCACAACGCCGCAAGACCGCAGAGCGCAAACAACGTCAGGCCATGACCACCGCAGGCGGCGATGGACGCCGCGGCGATCAACAACCTCAACGAAATGGTGGCAAAGCCCGTCCGCATCGTTATGGGTACGATGGTGCGTGGTCTGCTCATTTCCAGCCCGGGCGTGCAACCGCACATCGTGATGAACGCCATCGCCTGGCAGATCGGCAACATGCTGGCGAGTTCGATCCAAAGTGATAACCTGCCGGCGCTGCTTCAATTGCGTAAAGGCTTCACCGATGCGTTCAACGACGGCATGGCGAAGGGCAAAATCATCGCCCCCGAAATGCCGAAGGGCTGATTAACGCGACGAGGGCTGCCCCGACATGGGCGAGATCAACATTCAGGGCAGCGGCCTCGGCAACGCCCTCAACGAGCTGCTCACGTGCCAGGACATCGTGCCTGGCGATCAGCCGTCCTATCAGACGTGCAAGACCATCTACCTGTACCACCCGCTCGGGGCGAAGATGGCTGAGTCGCCGATCCGCATGGCGCAAAGCCAGCAGCGTGAAATCAGCGTGCCGGACTCGCCCGAGGACCGCATCCGCGATCAATTCCTGAAAGAGTGGGCGGCTATCGGCGCCGACGAGATCATATTCAACGCCATGACGCTCGCCCGCGTGTACGGCATCTCCACGATTGCGTTGCTGGCCGAGGGCGTCAATGCCGACAAGCCCGTGGACATGAAGAAGCTCTACGAGTTGTCGATTGCGTTCTCGGTGTTCGACCCGCTCAACACCGCAGGCTCCCTGGTGCTCAACCAGGACCCCAACGCGATCGACTTCATGAAGGTGACATCTGTGTCGGTGTCGGGCGTGCCCTATCACCGGTCGCGCACCGTCACCATCATGAACGAGAAGCCGGTTTATATTTCCTACACCAGCTCGGCGTTCGGCTTCGTGGGCCGCTCGGTCTATCAGCGAGGATTGTTCCCGCTCAAGTCGTTCATCCAGTCGATGATCACGGACGACCTGGTGACTAAGAAGGCGGGCGTGTTCATCGCCATGCTGAAGACCGCCGGCGCCATCATCGACAAGATCATGGCGGCGAGCGCGGCGATGAAGCGGCTGTTCGTCCAACAAGCCACCAACGGCAACGTGATCAGCATCGGCGTCGACGAGAAGATCGAAACGCTGAACATGCAGAACATCGACGGCGCGTATGGCATGGCGCGCAAAAACATCCTGGAGAACATTGCCGTGTCGGCCGACATGCCGGCGAAGCTGCTCAACAGCGAAACCTTCGCAGAGGGCTTCGGTGAAGGCACCGAGGACGCCAAGCACGTGGCGGGCTACATTGACGGCATCCGTCGCAAGATGGAGCCGCTCTACGCGTTCATGGACCGCATCGTGATGTACCGCGCTTGGAACCCAGAGTTCTACGAGACAATTCAATCGGAGTTTCCGGCCTACAAGTCGGTGTCGTACGACCAGGCGTTCTACAAGTGGCGCAACAGCTTTGCCGCCGTGTGGCCGTCGCTGCTGACCGAACCGGATTCGGAGAAGGTCAAGACGGACGACGTCAAGCTGAAGGCGATCATTGCGGTGGTGGAAGTGTTCGGCCCGATGCTGGACCCGGAGAACAAGGCCACGCTGCTCGCCTGGGCGCAGGACAACATGAACGAGAACAAGATGATGTTCCAGTCGCCACTATTCCTCGACACCGAGGCGATCAAGGACTACGAGCCGCCGCAGCCCATGCAGGAGCCGGGTCAACCAAAGCCGTTCGCCGCACAGGATTCGGACGCGCCGCGCAAGGGCAAACGAATCCGCAAGCTGGACAACGACGAGCTGCGTGACCTGGTGGCGATGATGGAAGCGGGAGCGATCAATCTGCCGAAGTCGAACGGGCACATCACAGCCAAGGCGGCGTGATGCCCGACACCGAGCAGCTACGTCGGGTCCTCCGTGAGCATTGGTTGGTGAGCGTCAACTGCGACCACGACAAGAAAACCGACCGAGCGCAATGCTCGTGCTCGCTGGTGGCGTTCCCCGAGCGGCCTTCGGTTGGTGCAGCCGTCAGCGACTGGATCGACCACGTGATCGAACAGGTGAACCGTGCCTGACCGCCTTCGCACATTCCAGGAAGTGCTGACCGCCGCCATCGAGGACATGACGGCCAACGGCTTCGACTCGATGGAGCGCGTCCAGCGGTGGACCCGCGAGCTCGGGGAGGCAGCCGAGCGCAGCATGATTTCCACCACGTCACTCGAACAGCAGATGCGTGAAGCTCTGTCCGCGATCTACCGCCGCATGGTGGACCAGGAAGGGCTGCTCAAATTCAATCCGGGCGTTGAGCGGTACACGCTGGAGAAGATCAAGCCTGCGCTGCGTGGTGAACTCGATCGACGCATCATGGCCTCGGCCAACCTGATTAAGCTCAACCGGGCCGAAGCCATCAATTCCACGTTGCGGCGATTCCAGGGGTGGTCGACATCGATCCCACCTGGTGGCGTGTCGGCCGAGACCAGGCCGCAGGTCCGCAAGACCGTTCGCAAGTCGTTGGCGTCCCTGCCGTTCGAGCAGCGCCGCGTGTTGATCGACCAGGGTCACAAGCTGGTGTCGTCGCTCTCGGAGATCGTGGCGTCGGACGGCGGGGCGATTGCTGGCAAGTGGCGGTCGCACTGGCGGCAGCCCGGCTACAACTACCGCGAGGACCACAAGGAGCGCGACGAGAAGATCTACCTGGTGCGCGGCTCCTGGGCGGACCAGGCGGGCCTCGTGAAGCCCGGCAAGAATGGTTACTACGACGACATCACCGCCGTGGGTCAGGAACCGTTCTGCCGCTGTTACATGATTTGGATTTACGCCCTGCGCGATCTGCCCGCGGACATGGTGACGGCTCGGGGACGAGCGTCACTGGTGCAAGCTCGCCAGGAAATGGCGCGAGGCTTTGCCGATGACGACGTGCCTCCATCGCAGAAGGACGTGTTCGCAGCGGCGCGCAAGCTGGACGTGCTCGGCTACACCCACGGCATGGGAGGGGTGAAAGAGACGCCTGACCGCAACCAGTGGCATGCGCAATACCAACCGGACGACGACACGATCACGCTTCAGAAGAAGTTCGAAGAGCTGCCGTTCCCCGACCGGCTCCACATTGCGCTGCATGAGATCGGTCACCGTGGGCAGTCGATCGACCCGGAGGCGTTCGAGGCCTTCAAGCGGCTCCACGTCAACAAGGCCGAAGATTTCATGGCGATGGCGAACCCGGTCCACCTCGAGGACTTCCGGCGCCGTAAGACGGTTGACGCCGTCGACTCCGAGGCGTTCGCGGAAAGCTATGCCCGCTTCCTGCTCGACCTGGACATGCCAATCGAGCTGCACGGGTTCTGGCGTGACCGCATGGCGGCGCGTGCGGATGCCGTCGACTCCAAGGTCAGCAAGCGGGAAGCGCAGTACGTCGGGCCACGCGCCAAACGCGAGGGCGGCTTCCGGTGCGACGAGTGCACGATGTTCGAGCAGCCCGAACGCTGCACAAAGGTCCAGGGCATTATCGACCCCGGCGGTTACTGCAAACACTTCTCCCTGAAGATCGCGTTTGATAACGTCAGGCCCGTGCTTGGCAACCGGGCGATCCAGGTCAAGCTGCAACGGCTACGTGAGGAAGTTGGCGGCTAATGGAGATGTTCGGCCGAACTGTGATTCCGACAATACTGGACCCGGTGCCGTCGCGGTTTCGAATGTGCCCGCGCCACGTGGTGCTCAACCCGCGTGAGGTCGCTGAGATCAACAGCGAGCTTGCGGCCAACGATCTAAGCGGCGGCACGTTCAAGTATTTCGTCAGCATCCTCCAAGCCGCCGACGAGCTTGATGCACGATGCGAAGGCAAAAAGCGAAGGACGCGGCGACGGCGGAAGTGATCGAGGAGCTCTATGCGCTCTACGACTTCATGCTGCCGATGCCAGGTGGACTAGGTCCGTTCCTGCCGCCTCGGGACGTTGCGAAACAGATCCGCACGCAGTATCGATTGCTATGTAGACTCGAGCGGTAACAGGGAAACATCATGGCAACGCTGCGACCTGGCCCGAGGCCAATGGAGCATGCGCAGCGCACGCACCGAACCGGTCACTGGCTGATCTCGGTGCCCGTGTGGGGCGACCGCTTCCGGGATATCTTCACGAGCGTGGGCTTGCCGATGCTGCGACACGCCGCGGCCGCACTGGGCGAGCATGTTCGGTTGCTCTGCTACACCGATCTTCCTGACGCGCTCCACTGTCATCAGCCGGCGCCCATGCACTTGGAGACTTATCCGGTACCGGCTGGCGCGCAGTGGTTTCATTCGATGTCGCGGGCGCACCGGGACACGATCTCCCGTGCCCAACCCGGCGACGTGGTGGTGCTGCTGACCGCCGACATGACCGTCTCGGAGAACACCTTGTGGGCGTGCAAGCAGAAGTTCGAGGTCGGCAAGAAGCTGATCGCCATCAACGCCACCAGGGCGAACGACGAAAAAATGCTCCCGTATCGGCCAACGTCCAGACAACTCTCGGAGTGGGCCTGGGAGAACCGTCATCCGATGGTTCGTGCCTGCACCTGGCCGGATGGCAACGCCGCCGACCTGTGCCGGGTGTATTTCCAGCACGAGCAGTCCGTCGTGTGCCGGTTGTGGCTCGCCCATCCGCTGGCGTTGTTGTTTGACAGCCGCCGCCTGGATTTTAACCCGACCGTCGATAGCAACCTGGTGGTCAGCTATCAGCCGGCAGAGGTTCATGTGGTTACGGACCCCGACGAACTATGTGCGATCGAACTGTCCCCGCCGTCGAAGCTGACCGGATCGAGGGACGCCGACGAGCCACCCGAGGTGATGACCCTGCCGCCCATGTCGCAACGCTACCCGTCGCTGACGCCAATCTCCCCGGAGATTTACCGGTACATCCTGGGCCACCGAATCATCCTGGCCGGTGATGGCGAGGGCTGCGGTGATGACCAGGTCGTTCACCGCTTGGTGCATCCATGAAGCCCGTGTTGATGCCGCACGTGGCCGAAGCCTACCCGGAGCAGGGCGAGCTGCTCAAGCAGGCGATTGCCGATCCGCAGATCGATGAGCCGGTTCGGGTGATTCAACTCTTTCACATGGTGTCGCTGGCGAACCGCCTGGCCGATGGTGAGTACGGCGAGTTCGGCGTTCACAAGGGCATCATGCTCAAGGTGATCCACCGCTTCATGGACAAGAGCCGCACGCTGTTCGGCTTCGACACGTTCGAGGGCTTCGATAAGCGTGACATCGAAACGGAAAACTATCTGTACCGGACCAAGTGGACCGAGGGCAATTTCAGCCCCACGTCGGTCGACCAGGTGGCGGCCTATGTGGGCGACGGCACGGCGCCCGACAATCTGACGCTGATCAAGGGATGGTTCCCCGAGAGCTTCCTTGGGCACTCGCGACGCAAGTGGCGGTTCGTGCACATCGACTTCGATCTTTACCAACCGATTGCCACGGCGCTCGACATTCTCTGGGGGCAGGTCGTGCCTGGCGGCGTGGTGATGGTCCACGACTATGGCTGCTACGGATTCCCTGGCGTGCGGCTTGCGGTCGATGAGTTCTGCGAAAGCGTGGAGGTCATGCCGATCGAGCTTGCCGACCAGTACGGCACCGCCGTGTTTCGAAAGCCAATGCCATGAACTGGTTTATTACGATCCCCGCCTGGGGAGAACGTCACATCGGGCTGTTCCAACGGTACTGCCTGCCGTCGATTCAGATAGCGGCCGAGCGCGCGGGCATCGATTTCGAGTTGTGCATTCACACGGACGACAGCGACCGCGTGACCGATATCCTCGAGCGCGCCGACGTGCGCGCCCTGGTGCTGCCGACACCCAACGAACCGAACAAGCACCGGCGGCTTGGCCTGTGCCACCGGGACGGCCTGGTGACAGCGGATCAGGGAGAAGTGGTGGGCTTCATCAACGCCGACCACGTTGTCAGCGCCGAGATATTCGAAGCCGCGGAGCGGCGGTTCGCTGAGGGCAAGCGGCTGATCATGATGGCTGGCACGCGCACCCTGGGCGGCATGCCGCCGGTCGGCGCGCCCTCGGCCGAGCTGCTCGCCTGGACCATGGAATATGCCCACCCAACGATCCGACAGAGCTTCTTCGGCGAGGGTCATTCCAGCGTGTGCTCGACGGTGTATTTCCGGACGCCAACCGGCATCGTCTTGCGGGCGTGGCACCTCCATCCGTTCGCAATGGTCAAGGACCGGGAGCTCGGGTTCACCAAGGTCACCATCGACGACGACCTGATTGAGTGTTTTGCCGAACACGAAACGCACGTTGTGACCGATCGCAACGAGGCCTCGATGGCCGAACTGTCCCCGCAGGACCTTGGCGTGCCCGATCTCGGCCGACCGATGGACGTAGAGGCAATCGTCCACTGGGCTGCGAACGGAGTGGCGAGCAAGCGTCACGGGTGGCTGTTTACTCATCGCATTCAGATCGAGGGCGATGGTGCAGACCTGGTTGACCGTGCTATATGCGACGAAGCACTCGCCCGCTTCGTGCCGAGGACGCCGTGAAAGAGCTGCGAATCACCGACGCCGAACTTCAGTCAATGATTGCGCCGGCGCTCAAGGCTAAGCTCCACGCCGCAGGTTTCCAGCGCGGGTTTTGTGACGCGGAGCACTGCGGGTTCTTTTTCCCCATCAACCTCGAGCTGGCGGGCACGTGCACGGTGACCCGCAACGAAGACGGCACCTGGACCTTCACGCAGCAAGACAACACCATCACCGACAGGCTCGACGAGACGTACGAAATACACGCCGCCGCCATCGAAACGGCCAGTCAACGGAGGTCGGCTTGACCCGCGACTATGCGATCAAGCGGGCCACCCAGATGCGCCAGCAAGTGGCGAAGCTATTGATGATCGCTGGTGACCACACAGCCGCCTGGCAGGAACGCTACAAGGCGGTGGTGATGTCCGAGGAATACGAAGAAGCCGCACGACGTTTCGATACGATGGCCGAGGCTGGGGAGCACAAACGATGCCGCTGACCGCCAAGGGTGAGGAGATCAAGGCCGCGCTTGTGAAGGAGTACGGCGAAAAGAAGGGCGAGCAGGTGCTTTACGCTGGTGAGAACAAGGGCACGTTCACCGGCATTCACGCCGATTCTGACCCGGCAGGCCTGCGCGGAATTCGGCTCGACGCCTGTCTGGCTGGCATGAAAGACACTCTGGACCGCATGGACGCCTATTGTGCGCGCACCGACAACCAAGAGCTTGAAAAGCAGATCATAACGCTCACCAGAACCGCAGCGTCGTCAGAAGATCCTGAATTGAAAGAAGCAGCGCGCAAGCGATTGATCGAATTGAAAAAGCGTCTCTGATGACCACTAAAGCCGCTGGCATCCTGATCCTGTGCGAGAAGGGCACCGCGCTTTTTTTGAAGCGCAGCCCCAACGCGCCCGATTTCCCAGGGTGTTGGGACCTGCCCGGTGGCACGCAAGAGGGTGACGAAACCGCACAGGAAACGGCTCTCAGAGAGACCGCCGAAGAGACCTGTTTTTTCCCGGAAGGCGAGCTGCAATACCACACGAGGACGAAGGGCTCTGCGACGGTGAAAGCCGGCGTGGCAGGCACCGGCGCGCCAGCGGTACTCCCTGTTCCGCCCGGCGCGCCGGAGGCCCCGCCGTCACCGGTTGCCGTGCTGCCTGACGTTGATTTCACCACGTTCCTGGTGCGGGT
>Ga0070731_10003887_pt1 | contig 13178 bp, 12 predicted proteins | sample Coa_R1_2_FD_66448 | JGI IMG/M metagenome (GOLD analysis project Ga0070731, IMG submission 66448) | Surface soil microbial communities from Centralia Pennsylvania, which are recovering from an underground coalmine fire - Coalmine... | ecosystem: Environmental > Terrestrial > Soil > Unclassified ... | reverse complement strand
TTTTCGCTTTGGATCGCGAGTGTGCCACCGTGGAGTTCGGTCAAACGGCGGACGATTGTGAGGCCAAGCCCCAGCCCTTGCTGCTCGTGCAATTTGCGATCGAACTGCATGTAGGCACCAACCTTCGTGATATGTTCGGTGGAAAAACCGCGTCCATTGTCCGAAACAGTGAGAGCTACGTGATTATCCGAGTCAGTCAACGTCACACGAACGCGCGTACTGGCGGAAGAAAATTTGAAGGCGTTTTGGACCAGTTCCTCAACAATTTTACCCAGATACTCGCTGGAAATCGGCATCGGGATATTGGTTAACTCGAGTATCAGGTCGTTGGGGCGCTTTACCTGCGCGGCCTGGTCGCGGGCGTGCTTCTCGATGACGGGCACGGGCGTTGGCGTTTGTTTCCGCAAAACGTTGTGCAGGTTCTGCGGGTCGCTGTTGAGCAGTTCGAGTTGAGCGTAAATCAGGAAGTTCTCAATCAAACGCTCAAGGCGCTTGCCGGAATCGTAAATCACCTGGCCCATTTCCGCGATTTCCTTGGGCGGCATCGTTTGCGCGTCGGCGGCGAGAATTTCGCCGTAAGCGAGAATGCCGTTGAGAGGCGTCCGCATTTCGTGCGGCAGCATCATGCTGATGTTATCGCGCAAATCGGCGAGTTTGCGCTCGGCTTCTTCGCGGACGGTCTTGGCTTTTTTCAGCCGGGCATCCACGGCCGCATACAGAGCTTCGATCGTGAAAGGCTTTGGCAAATAGTCGTCGGCGCCAAGCTCCATGCCGTGGCGCATGCCGGCCTGGTCGGCAAGACCGGTCATCAAAATGAAAGGAATGGAAGCAGTGGTCGGCTCGCTGCGCAATGATGAGAGTGTCAGGTACCCGTCCACCTTGTCCATGTTAACGTCACAAAGGATCAAGTCGGGGAGTTCTTTGCGGGCGATTTCAATTCCTCTTTCCCCGTTTTCAGCTTCGATGACCTCGAAGTCCCGCTGGCGCAACGCGAGCAGCATCATCTCACGCAACCATTCCTCGTCGTCAATTATCAGGATTTTCTTCATCGCCAATACGTCCTATGACCAGCCACAACCTGTCCAATTATTGAGACAAAACACAAGTCTTTTAGACGAACACCCGCGCTTCCGCAATTCAATGAGCAATGCGCGTGCCTTTTTGGATATTACAAATCCGATGAAGCCATGTGCAAGTCGCAGAATTGTAGCGACTTGTTGCGGAGAGCTTTAGGGAAAAGCCCTACAGGAAATGAATGTCTGTCAATGAGGTCTACTTCAGCCGGCTCATAATCTGGTCGGTGATGGCCTGAACGGCAGCCTCAGCTTCCGAATCGAAACCAATCGTGGGTGTGTCTTTAGCCGGAACCTGGCAACTGACGCCGGGGCGCCATTCGGCATTGTCGCATAGCTCGCATTCTTTCAGGCCATAGCGAGGATCGGGGATGCCGAGGCTCTGCTTGATCTTGAGCAGGTCCTGGAGTTGTGTCGGAGTCATTGTGCCGACGGGCTTGCCGAGTTGGGAAGCGACCAGAATGGTGCGACAATACGCCTCGAGGATTTCCATTTTGAAATAAGCGTCCTCGATGTTGTTATGACTCCAGGAAACGACACCGTGATTAGCCATGAGAATCGTGTTGTGCTTATCCACCAGATCGGAAACGAGTTTGCCCATCTCAGGCGTGCCGGGCGTGCGGTAAGGAGCAATCGCTACCGAGGAGAACACTTCGTACTCGGGAATCATGCACGTGGGCGGCTCAATGCCGGCGACGGCGAAACCAGTGCTGTACGGCGGGTGGCAATGACAGGTGGCGATGGCCTTGGGCTGCTTCTTCATGATCTGAAGATGCATGAGAATTTCGCTCGTGCGCTTTTTCACGCCGCACAATTGATTGCCCTCAAAATCCACCAGGCACATGTCCTCCGGCTTCATGAAGCCTTTGCTCACAAGTGTCGGCGTGCAAATGGCGATGTCTTCGCCGACGCGAATGGCCATGTTGCCGCCATTGCCGTCCACATACGCGCGTTGCCACAGGCGGCGGCCCATGTCGCAAATCTGTTCCTTTAGATTAAGAGCGTAGGCTGAGTCGAAAAAGGCTTCCAGCTCCGCTTTGGAGCTTTTGGAATTGAGAGGTTTGGCGGGTGGCGTTGGTTTGCCATTGGACACTGCGCTGGCACGCGCGGCACCATTACCGTTGGTCTGGACCTTGGCGCCGGTTTCGTAGTCACGCAGGAAATCGCGCGCCGAAGGAGTCAGGATGGCATCCTCCGGAACCGCGCGAACGTCTTTACCGTTCCGCAACATTTCTTCCAAATCACGAACGCTGATAACTTGTTTCATTTCTCAAAAGGTGAATAAAAAATTTCGTCCACGAGCGCAGCGTTGATGGCATCGATTGGCGTGGGTTGATCGAACGGTTGGGCTGCTTCGCGCCCTTCGCTGAAACCGATCGTTTGTCCTACGCCGCCGCCTAAATCATCATAAACCACGAGGCTGGGATCCTTGCTCATGCCGGGCGGCGTCTCGGTGCCGCGCTGAAAATGCTCGCGGGTAAACGGGCTCACAATGAGCCAGCGACCGCCGATGAGCGACGGCACGGTTTTGCTCAAAGTCACGCGGCCTATTACTGTTCCCATTCTCATACCGGCACCCCCGGTTCTTTTTCGTCCACGATTCCGGTGATCATCCAGCGAGCGGGACTTTTGTCATCGCCAACGATTTTTCGCGTGGCGAGGCCATCGGATGAAATAATCACGCGTTGATGCATACCAGCACCGTGAGGATCAATCGCCACTTGAGGAGCACCTTCGGGATTGCCAGCGTTGTCGATGGGCTGACAGATGACGAGTCGCCAGCCGTCGAAACTCGGATGCTTCCGAGTTGCAACTACATTGCCTTCGACTCTGGCTAGAAGCATAGCTCAATAAATTCTCAAGTTGTCGACCATCACGCAGCGCCGAGTGCGGGTGAACGTTTTCGGATTCGTGATGCCTTCGCCGGTCGGCGTGGCGACGGAAAAACTGAGATAACCTTCCCCGCCGAGTCCGAGGCCGGCCATGCAAGGGCCGTTCTTCACAAACAAAGTCGTATCCAGTGCGCGGGCCATGGCGGTCATGTTTTCGACGTCGTGCGAGTGGATAATCGCGGTGTGGCGGTATTCGTGTTCGGCTTGTTTGGAGCGTTCGATGCCTTCTTCGATGCTTTTGACGCGGATGATGGGAAGCATCGGCATCATTTGCTCTTCCTGGACGAACGCGTGGTCCGCATTGGTCTCGGCAAATAGCAATTGGGTGTTGGACAGAACGTCGACTCCCGCGGCTTTGGCGAGCACGGGAGCATCTTTGCCGATAAATTCTTTGTTCACGGAGGCGTGCGGGCAACCGCCGCCCTGCCCTTCCTTGAATGTAAATGCGGCCTTGGTGAGGCGCTCGAGTTGGCTGGCGTTCAGTTTTACCGCGCCGTTCTCGGACATGCGTTGCATCAATTTGTCGGCGACGCTGTCGAGGACGAAGACTTCCTTTTCGCCGATGCAGAGCAGGTTGTTGTCATAGGCGGCGCCTTGAATTATGGCCTTGGCAGCGCGAGTGGGACAGCAGGTGTCATCTACGAGCACGGGTGGATTGCCGGGACCGGCGCAAATGGCGCGCTTGCCGGATTGCATCGCGGCCTTCACCACTGCAGGACCGCCGGTCACGCAGAGCAAGCGGACGGCTTCGTGATTGCAGATGGCTTTAAAGGAATCGAGCGTGGGCGTCTCGATAATCGTGATGAGATTCTGGATGCCGGTTTCGCGTTCGATGGCTTTGTTGTATTCGCGAACGGCGAGCGCGGCGCATTTGGCGGCGCTGGGGTGGGCGTTGAAAACGACTCCGTTTCCGGCCGCGACGATATTGACGATGTTGCCGCTTAGGGTCGGAATGGAATGCGTGGAAGGCGTGATGGCCGCGACGACGCCGAATGGCGTGTATTCCTCCAGCGTGATGCCATGATCACCGCTGCGACCGTAAGGATTGAGCCACTCGACACCCGGGACGAGCTTGATGATTTTGAGCTTCTCGATTTTGTGGTCGAGGCGGCCGATTTTGGTTTCGTCCAACTCGATCTTGCCCCAAGGCTCGGCGTTGGCTTCGGCCATGGTCTTGACGATCTCAACGACCTTGGCGCGAGCGGCTACGCCGCGTTCGCGGAGTTGCAGAAAACCTTCGTGCGCGGCGGCGCAAGCTTCGTTGGCATCCTGAAACACGCCGTATTTGCCACGGCCCAAGCTCGCGCCAATACTTCCGCTGCTAACGCGGGGTTTGGCGTCGCAGCCGCAATCTGCTTTGGCGGGCGCGGGACTGGCCGTGCTGACGGAACCGTTCAGACGGCCCAATACTTCAGCCACCACGTCCCGAATTAAAGTTTCATTCACTGCGCTCATAGCTCAGTTTTTATTTTACGCTTTTGCGCTAAAAATCTGTTTTCCCAAAACATCCACCGTGTCCACGATGCCGATGATGACGGCGTCGACGGGTACATCTTTTAAATTCGGCGCGAGGCGGGCGGAACTGCCCTGGCAGAACAAAACCATTTCGCCCACGCCGGCGCCGACGCTGTCCACGGCCACGATGGTGTTCACGCCTGGGCGGAATTTGGTCGGGTCCTTGTCGTCCACGAGTTGCGGGCGGAGCAACAGAAGTTTTCGCCCGCCCATGGACGGGTCTTTCTTGGTTGCTACGATTGAACCTTCGACTTTGGCCAAAAACATAAATTTATGGTAGGGACGAACTGCGGCTTGTCCCAAATCTCAGGGCGGCGCGGCAACGCCGCCCTACCGAATTATTTTTTCTTCGGCAACACCGCATCCACATCCGAGTGCGGGCGGGCGATGACGTGCACGCTGACGAGTTCGCCTTTGATTGACTTGATCGCCTGGGCGCCGGCGTCGACGGCGGCTTTGACGGCGGCGACGTCGCCGACGACGACCGCGGTGACGAGTGCGTTGCCGACCTGAGTCATGGGGCCGGCGAGCTCGACGTTCGCGGCCTTGAGCATCGCGTCCGTGCCCTCAACGAGAGCGACGAGTCCGCGGGTTTCAATGAGTCCGATTGCTTGATGGGCCATAATGTTTATCTAATAGTTAGTGGTTGATCCGTCTTCTCTTCGCACCGACGCGACGAAGAGTTGAGAGTTTTTTGACTCCCGTTTTTTTCCAGAAATCTTTTTACTTCGCGGGCGATGACCAACTCTTCGTTCGTGGGGATGACCAGGACTTTGACGCGGGAACTGGCGGCGCTGATGATGGCTTCCTGGGCTTTGGTGGAATTGTTTTTGCCGGCGTCCAACACAATGCCGAGTTGGTCGAGGTTGGCGCAGATGGCCTGGCGAAGTTCGGGGCGGTTTTCACCGATGCCGGCAGTGAAGACGATGGCGTCCGCGCCGTTCAGTTCAAAAAAGTAACTGCCCATCCAATGGCGCGCGCTGGCGACGAAGACATCGAGGGCCATTTGAGCGGCGGCGTTGCCTTTGGCGGCGGCGACCTGGACTTCGCGGATGTCATTAGAAACACCGCTCAAACCGTGCAATCCCGACTCTTTGGAAAGCTGGCGATGGGCTTCTTCGATAGTGATGCCGAAGGTTTTGACAGCGTATTGGACCGCTTCGGCGTCGAGGTCGCCAACGCGGTTGTTTTGCGGCAGCCCGGATTGCGGGCTCATGCCCATGCTGGTGCCGATGGCGGCGCCATTCAAAATGCCCGTTACGCTGGAGCTGCCGCCGAGGTGGCAGGAAATGATGCGCAGCGGCGGGCCCGTGATTTTGGTTTTGCCGCCGTCCACGTAAAGATTTTGTGCGCGCTTGGCGACGTCTTCGCGGCAGAGCAATTCGGCGGAGCGTTCGGCGATGAATTTGTGGCTCGCGCCATGGAAGCCGAAGCGGCGAATACCGGCTTCATGCCACGCGGCGGGCACGGCGTAACGCATCATGGCGGGCGGCGCGAACTGGTAGAAGGCGGTTTCAAAGAGACCGACGAGCGGCGTCTGTGGCATGCGCTGGGCGAACAGTTTGATGCCGGCGATGTAGGGCGGATTATGAGCGGGAGCGAGACCGTTGTAATCCGCCATCGCCTGGAGGACGCGTTCATCGAGACGCACGCAACCGGTGACGTCTTTTGCCAGGACTGTTTTGAAACCGACGGCGGTCAATTCACTTTCATTTTGAATCGCGCCGGCGTTTTTGAGTTCGGCCAGACAATTCTCAATCGCCTGCGGGTAATCGGTCACCCGCTCGAAGCCGCCTTTATGGAGCATGCGCTCGGGGCTGGTCGAGAAATCGAACAGCCGCCACTTGAGCGATGTGCTTCCGATGTTGGCGATGAGAATTTTCACTTTTAAATCATTGCAGCCATTTGCCGAGGCCGGAGAGGCCTTCGTGCGGGCGCGGGATGACCTGGACGCTGACCACCTGCCCCACCTGGGAGGCGGCGGCGGCGCCGGCGTCGGTGGCGGCTTTCACGGCCGCGACGTCGCCGCGGAAAAATCCGGTGACGTAGCCGCTGCCGACCTTTTCCCAGCCGGTGAGCGTGACGTTGGCCGCTTTGAGGGCGGCGTCACAGGCTTCGAGCAAAGCGCAGAGGCCTTTGCATTCAATCATTCCAATTGCTTGTTGAGCCATAAATTTGTTGAGAGTTGATTGTTGATAGCTATTTTTTCGCGCCGTTGTCGCCGACAAAGGCGGACAGTAGATCTTCGTGCGGACGGGCGAGGATGTGGGAACTGATAAGTTCGCCGACTTTGGCGGCGGCTTTGGAACCGGCGTCCACAGCGGCTTTCACGCTGCCGACGTCGCCCTGGCAGAGGACGGTGATCAGGCCGCCGCCGATGGGGATGGTTTTGACAAGGTGGACGTTGGCGGCTTTCACCATGGCATCGCTGGCTTCGATGCTGCCGACGTAACCTTTGGTTTCGATCATGCCTAATGCTTCGCTCATTTTAGTTTATTGGTTGATGGTTGGTAAGACGGTTGACACGGACGGACACTGACTGGGACGGACGAGCAGCGGCGCGCACGGAGTGACGCGCCCTACCACCGCGGTTCCATTCGTGTGTATTCGTGTTCATTCGTGGTTATTTAATTAATTCGCAAAGAGTGTCCGGTTGCAGGTTGCAGGCGTTGCCTTCGTCGGTGTCGATATGGACTTCGAGTTTGAAGCTTTTGTCGACGCGGCAGAGCATCTGGTCGAGGGTGATGCCGCAGGGGCCGCCGATTTTCAGTTTCATGTGGTCGCCCGCTTTCACACCGTAAAACTTCGCATCGTCGGGGGACATGTGCACGTGGCGCATGGCGCGAATCACGCCCTCGGGCATTTCGAAAAATCCGGCGGGGCCCATCAGCATGGCGCCGAGGGTGCCTTTGATGTCGCCGGAAATGCGCAGGGGCAAATCGAAGCCGAGGGCGATGCCGTCGGTGTAGGCGAGTTCAACCTGGTTGAGAGTGCGGCATGGGCCGAGGATGCGGAGATTGGAAATGACGCGGCTGCGCGGGCCGATGAGTGTAAGCGTTTCTTTGGCGGCGAACTGGGCATCCTGGTAAAGCCACTTGTGGACGGTGAGCTGATATCCTTTGCCGAATAGGATTTCCACGGCTTCCTGCGTGAGGTGGCAATGACGGGCGCTGACGTTCACGAGCAGCGGATTCGGGGCGCGAACGGCAGTGGGCAAAGGCTTACTGAGCCGCTGATAAACGGCCTGCCGGACCATGTGCTCCACTACTGCCCGATGCAATGTTTGACCAGGTGCGACCATAGCAATTAAGGGTGTTTTGCCAGATTTTGAAAAATAGTCAACAAATTTCTTGCAAAATATTTCAATATCTATCAAATTCGTGGCAGATGTCGGCAGAAGAACGCCAAAAACGCATCGAAACCTACCTGAAACAGGTGGAGTTTGCGTCATTGGAAGAGCTTGCCCGGCAGGTCAATGCGTCGGTTTCCACGGTGCGGCGAGACCTGACGTTGATGGAGACGACCGGCGCTTTGAAGCGCACCCATGGCGGCGCGCGACTGACGGAGGTCCCCTCTTCGGACGAATTTATTTTTTCGGCGCGCGATACGCATCAATTGGCGGAGAAGGATGCGATTGGAAAGGCGTGCGCGGATTTGATTCAGCCGAACCAGAGCGTGATCATCGATGCGGGGACGACGGCGTATCACGTGGCGCGGTATCTCGAGGAGAAGACGCCGCACGTGATTACGAATTCATTGCCGGTGGCGAATTTGTTTGCGGGCTCGAATCGGCTGGAGGTGGTGGTGTCGGGCGGAGTGATTTATCCGCGGCTGGGTGTGCTGGTGGGGCCGCTGGCGGTGGAGGCGTTCACGAAGATTCATGCGGACGTGGCCATCATGAGCGGCGGTGGGATTGTGCCGGAGGGTGTGAGCAATTCGCACGGGTTGCTGATCGATATTCAGCGCGCAATGATCAATGCGGCGCAGAAGGTGATTTTCTGTTTTGACCATACGAAGTTCGGGCGGCAATCGGTGCTGCCGCTGTGCGGGGTGGAGTGCATTGATACGATTGTGACGGACAGCGGCGCGCCAGGGGAGTTGGTGGAGCAGATTCGGGCGAAAGGGATTGAGGTGGTGGTGGCGGGGATGCACCCAAACAGCATCTCGACAATTTAGCTCTGGAGAAGGAGGCGAAACTGAGGCCTAATTGCTGCACGCATGCGTGCTTTGCTCGCGGGACTTTTTGTTTTTGCGATGATGGCGGCAGCCGTGACATTCCTCGCGGCGCATTCGCCAAATCATGACATGCCTTGGTGGGGATTACCAATAGTTCTCGCCACGATGGCTGTTTCCATCGTTGCCGCCCTGTTCGTTTTTAATAAGCGGGGATATCGTTCCCGTTCAACATGGAAGAGCGCCGAGGAACGAATTCGAGATTTGGACGGGAAGGGATTATTAATCTCTCAGACATTCAAGGCGACGAGGGTGTTTGAAGTAAAAGAATTTGAGGATGAGGGATTGCACTACTTTATCGAACTGGATGACAGAGCTGTATTGTATTTGAACGGGCAGTCTCTCTACGATTATCCAGAAATCCGCAGCGACGAAGGCAAGCAGAAGCGAGGATTCCCTTGCTCCGAGTTCACAATTCGGAAACACAAAACAGCGGGATACGTTGTGGATATTGTTTGCGGTGGCGAGGCACTGCCGATTGAATGCGAAGCCCCTTCATTTGATAAGAAGGATGGCAGACTTGATTTAATTCCCACAGACGGCCGGTTGTTCCGCGATCGTTCCTATGACGAGCTGAAAAAAGAACGACTTAAGGGCCGAGATTCTACGACCTAGCTGAGAAACCGCTGAAGCGGTTCGAATATCCCCAGCGCTTCGGTCACCTTGCTGAAGCAAGGTGTTAATGAGAGTTGATTTGTTGCATCTAGTTCGACGTAAAGATTCCCGCATTGCGAACACTGAAGTGGAGTCAACGCGCGCCTTTTTCGAGAGCATCAATCGTCGCTACGCGACGAATCCTGTTTTCAAACTCCAATCGTGGGATGAATCCCACGGCTACCGGCAGTTGTCGCTTCGCGACAAAGCGCTTGGAGTTTGTCCCGCGCTGAAACGCGCGGGACGGAATTTAGGGCGGAGCGGCAGCTCCGCCCTACCGGATTTGAGACGCACGGGCGAGACGCCCGTGCCACTATGGGCCGACGTCCTGGATGATGTAGAACTCGTGCGGTTGAGTTGGGTCAATCGGGTTGGTAATGCTGAAGCTGCCGTCCGGATTGAATGTGTTGGTTATAAGCGGAGTCCAGTCGATGAGCGGCACGGTGAGGTTGGTCGTGGACAGGACGTAGTAGGTCCCGTTGGCCGAGCCGTTGATGCCGTTCAGGATGAGATTGCCGGGCGCGCGTGAGACGGAGGTGAAGTGGAGCTGACCACGGACGGTGATCGAGCCGTTCACGTTCAACTGGCTGGTGTCCCATTGCAGTCCGTGACTGAGCGGCGGGAGGGTAATGCTGTCCCAAGTGCCACCACCGTAGGACGACGACGAGAAGAGGGTGAACGTTTGACCGTCGGTAAGCGTGCCCGCGAGGTTGGACACAACCAGGTTGCCGGCGTAGACCACGAAAGAAAGCCCGGCCACGGAAGAGTTGGTTCCGAGTGCGGCATTCAGCTGGAAGAAGTTGGTGCTGCCGGATTCCAATGTCAGGGAATTGCTAATCGTCAAAGCGCTGAGGCCATCGCCGGGAACGAATGTCGCCCCAGGTCCGATTGCCACGGGTCCGCCCAAGAAGCCGTTTCCGGTCAGTTCACCGCCGCCGACGCTGAAAGAACTGGTCGGGATCTGGCCGTCGACCTGCAGAGTGCCGGCGTTTACAGTCGTATCACCGGTGTAAGTATTGGTGTCGCCGGTAAGGCGAAGAGCGCCGCCAACGATAGTAATTGCGGTCGGATCGTTATTAGCGCCATTCGTGATGGATCCATCGAACTCGGTTGAAAGTCCTTTGCCTCCGATCGAGTAAGTCAGTGTCCCCGACGTGCCATTTCCTGCGTGGCCAGAGATGGTGGTATCAGGTCCGCCCATTAAAGCTCCGATATCAATAGAAACGCCTCCGTTACGTGAGAGAAATACGGCGGTACTTGTGCCGAGATCAAGCGTCATGTTCGTGCTACCGAAATTGAAAGTACCGCCACCATCGTTGAACCGGATGATTTGTGGCGAAGTGCCGCACTCTATAGTGCCGAAAAAGTTAGTCATATTGCCGCCGCTTGCGCCATTGCCGCCAATTGTGAACGTGCGGCCCGCGGTATTGTTTTGATTTGTAATGATGAACGTACCCGAGCCCGACCAAGCACCGTCCAAAGCGGTATTGCCGCCGGTATTGTTCAAATCCACGAAAACAGTGCCTTCGGCGTCGAGTGCGTTCACAACCGTGAGGGCACCGACAACGCGGAGTGTTGTGCCGTCTTCGTTGGTGATCGGACCATTACCGCCACTGTTCGCGTTTTGCAATACCACCGTGCCATTCTGAACGATGAGGTTTGTGAAAGTGTTGGCAACGTTGAAAGTCAATGTGCCGCTACCGAACTTGGTCAGCGCGGTCCCGTTCACCGTGCCGTTCAGCGTCAGTGCTACGTTGCTGCTGGGCACATCAATAGTTGCGCCGATGTCTCCAAGTGTGACGCCATGATCAGTGGATGCGTTGGTGAAACCGATATATCGGAAAATACTGTCTGTCAGCATCAGGTTGGTCGGGTCGCTGCTGGCTGCGCCAATGCTGCTGGGCGAGCCGCCAATGCCGAGGTTGGTCACTTCGAGCACACCGCCATTCACGATGGTCTGACCGGTATAGGAGTTGGTGGTCATTACCGTAAGCGTGCCCGAATTGGTCTTGGTCAGGCCGCCGACGCCACCGATATTCCCGATGCCAAGGAACGTGTAATTCGAGGTGGTGTCTACCGTTACGGAGCCGGGAGTTACACTGCCGGGAATGTTCACGAGCGGATTGGTCGCGCCGGTGCTGTCGAACCGCGCATTGTCACCCGGAACGAAGAAGTCCGAGTGGCCGTTGTTCAACCAATTGGAGGACGTGGTTGTATCCCAGATATTGTTCAAGGCATTGCCGACCCACACAACATTTGTCGGGTTGCGAAGCGGGGTTCCCGTAACGAGAGAAATGGTTTTGGTAATGGCATTATTGGAGAGTGAACCGGTGGCGCCGACGACGTTGAAATTGGCAAGGCCACCGTTGAAATTGCCACCATATTGGATCAATGGAACAACGGTGCCGTCCGGGATGCCGCCATTGATTTGAATTGTGTTTACGTTGGTTACATCCAGATCGCCGGTGAGAACGAGGAAGTCGGGATTTGCGCCACTATTGGTGAAGTAGTTATAAATGGCGCCACCGTTTTCAACAAGGGAGCCAATGGTCAAAGTGCCAGTGACGGTGTTGCTGCCGGGATTGATAATTCCACCGGAAGCCACATTGACCGCTCCCAGCACGGAGCCAAAGCCCTGCAATGTTTTGGCGCTACCGATGGGAAGAGCCGGAACGGCCGTGGCATCGAGCGTTGCACCGCTGCCGACATTGATCGCCGGAGAATTTGCGATCGTACCAGAAGCTCCGATGACGAGAGTGCCGGCGCTCACCAGTGTGGAACCGGAGTAAGTGTCCGCCGCGTTCAAGGTCAGAATGCCGTTGCCGACTTTGTTCAAAGTGCCGGTGCCGCTGAGAACTCCGGAAAGGGAAATGTTATGCGGCACGTTCGATGCATCCGCAGCCTGGATTTTCACGACGTTGGTGATCGCCATAGGTGCTGAACTGGACCAATCGGCTGTCGCGGCCAAGGCACCGCCGGAAAACGCGATATTAAAAGCCGTTTTGGCCACACCTACGTTTGCCACCAAACCGCCGCTCCCCAGGTAAATGGTGCCGCCGGACAGGTTTAAGCGAGCGTAGGCGTTTGTAAGCGTGGCATCCCTAATCAAGGTGATCTGCGGTGTGATCAGTGTCCCTGAACTGATATCGAGGACACCACCGATGTTGGCGTTGGCAACAGTCACGGCGGAATTGGTATTTGATTGATTGGCAATGATGATGCCGTTAGGACCAGTGCAAACGACCGTGGAGCTGCCGCGGATAAGAAATTGGGCGCGGCGGTCATTGGAGGAGGCGGCGTTGGTATTGTCGCTAATCGTGAATGTTCCGGAATTCGTCAAGAAGGAACCGGCGGCAGCAATTCCGTAAGCCGCGGAGTTGCCAACCCCAATTTGTATGGCGGTGGCATTCACAACTGAATTGGAGATGAGCAAACCTCCGGTACTGGTTTTGCTGCGGAAAACGCTAAAATTTCCCAGATTAACAGTGGCACCGGTTATCTGGATTCGCTGGTTGTTATCGTTGCCGGTTTCATTAATTCTGCTGCCGCCGTTGAAGTTGACGGTGCCGCCGTTAATCAGAAGTGCGCTGGTACTGCCCTGAACCGTGAGAAGCTTGTCCAGCGTCACTGAGGCGCCATTCATTGAGAGAACTGCTCCCTGCGTGGATGCGGAGCCGGTTGAGGAGGCAGAACCGACATTCAAGCCAGCCGAACCGATGGTGTTGGCCATGGTAAAAGTGCTGCCTGAGTTGAGAGTCATTGAAATCCCCGGCGTGGACCCGCCGTTGGTGAGGGTGATGGGGCCGCAGTT
>Ga0070731_10003885_pt1 | contig 13181 bp, 13 predicted proteins | sample Coa_R1_2_FD_66448 | JGI IMG/M metagenome (GOLD analysis project Ga0070731, IMG submission 66448) | Surface soil microbial communities from Centralia Pennsylvania, which are recovering from an underground coalmine fire - Coalmine... | ecosystem: Environmental > Terrestrial > Soil > Unclassified ... | reverse complement strand
CGAGACGGCGATCGCCATTACTCAATCGTCGAAGCTTTAACAGTCAGCTCGACGCTCGACGACCGACTCGCTGCTGAGCAAAGAACGAAGGGCGGCGAAGGAGTCCTTGGACAACCCTCACCGCCCCCGACAGGGCCAACGGTGCGCTCTTTGGGAGAAGGCGACTTACCAGGCGGAGATTTGGGTGTCCCCAGCTGGTCGAAGGCCCTGCGTGCTGAAGCGTAAACGATACCGCGGTTGACTCGCGAGACTGGCAGCGGCGCGACCGGAGGTTTTCGCAAGCTCGGGAGCTTTCTACCACTCCCGGCCCGGACATCAGACCGGCAATGCAATGTCGCCACGACGGAGCTGGTTGGTCAGGACCCGCAACCCGGCACGACGATCAACCGAGGCGCGGCGACACGCTCCACGACCCGCCGGCCCTCCACCCGGCCGCGAGTCCTGCCGATAGGAAACGTTTCGGTGAACTGGCCTGTGGCTCGTGTCTATCCCAACGGTTGCGTTCATGCGACGATGATCGACGCGCCCGACGATTTCGGGCTGGGGGCCTACGAGTTCGCTGCGTACAGGCGCCGCTGGCGCGCTACCAGACGCCCACGCGGATCGCGGCGACAGCACCTCATCTCGGTCTCGCCGTCGCGGTCTTCCTCCCGTAGACGCCTCGCTCGACGCGCTCGCGGAGCGGCTGCTTAGGTTTCGCTTGCATTTGGAGTCACTCTCCTTTGCCGGGGCGGCGCCGTCGTAAGCGGTGCCCGCCCATTGATGTCGTCCGGGTGATCCTGTCCCTGAGACCTTTCGCCGCACGCCTCGATCGGGATCACCTTGGACATCTACGCCCGCGTCCTGCCGAACATCGCAGGAGCAGCCGCCGCCGTCGACGGTCTCTTCGCCGCTAGCGACCGGGGCTGACCGCGTCAGCGCCGCACGGTGCCGTACGTTTGCGGCCAAGTGCGGCGAAGCAGCTCCCGCAGCGCCCAGAAGGAGTAGCGGCGCCGTTCGCGCACGGTCCTGGTCTCGACCAACCGATCCGGGTCCCACACGACCGTTTCCGTTCGGATCGAGACGCCGGTCACGCCCCAGAGGAAGAGCAGCTCCAGCAGCCGATCCTCCGCCGTGCCCGCGGCCGTCTCCCAGGCGAGCGCAAACGCCGGCGACTGGTGCTGTTCCTTGTAGGCGAGCGCGCGCGAGACGCCGGCAGCGGCGCAGGCCTCGGTCACCGATCCCGTCCGGCGGAGCCCGTCCAGGAACGGCGACCGCCACGAGCAGGGGCCGCCCTCGTGCCCGGCCGGGTTCGTCACCGGCCCGCGGACAAGCCGCCGCACCAAGCCCGATAGGTCGAGCCGGGCCGCCGTCGCCGCCGCCCGCCACGTTTCGAGCTCGGCCGGCGCCAGCCGCAGCTGCAGACGCGCCCGCCGTCCCCGAGCAGCAGTCCCTCGCCGCGGGCGGGCGGACCGGTCGGCGAGCGGCGACGGTGGCGGCACCAGCCGCGGGGTCAAGGGCGAGCCGTGCAGCCGCTCGGCGAGCAGGTACTCGGCCTCCTCGCGCGCGAGCTCCCAGGCAACCCCAAACTCGCGCGAACACTTCTTCTCCCGGTAGGCGAGCGTCCGCGAGATCCCAGCGACGCGGCAGGCGGCCGTCACCGTCGGGCTGAGGGCGAGCGCCTCGAGGAACGGGCCCCGCCAGCCCACGCCGCCCGTGTCCGCGTACTTCGGTTCCGTGCCGAGCCCGGGCAGGCCCGCCGCGAGCGCCCCGTTCACCCGCCGGCGGACAAACTCCGACGCGCTCACGCCCGCCCCGGCCGCCGACGCCCGCAATGCCAGCCGCTCCGCCAAGTCGAAGCGAATCTCCACCCGAACCGAACGCGCGGCCATAGAAGCAGCGTACGCGCGTCCCCGGCGCCACCGGCCGCCACGGCCGTATATACGCCCCGTACGTCTGATCCCGGTCGACCCGGAGCACCGCCGCTTCCTGGGTGCCGAAGAAAAGCCTCGCGGCCGGCGTCCGCCCCGCCGAGGGATATATACAGCCGCGCTCACCGACCGCGGCCTCGATCAACCCGGAATCCTCAAGACGAGAGGCAGCTGCCGCGCATTGTTGACACCCGTACCGACAAACAGAAACAAAACAGGAACACCGAAGACCCCCAAACCGCTCATGAAGCCACGCCGCCTACCCACGCAACAAGCCGTACCCCGCGGGAACCGTCAACTGCGGGACGCGCTAAACCCCGGGTTGCCGGCAGAAGCCGCGATGCTCGCACGATGCTCGCATGGCCCGAAAAGCCACCGCCGTGACAGTCCGCCTGACACACAAAAGCGCCACCTGGGCAGCCCTTTCAGTGATGGGCGCACCTGGGATCGAACCAGGGACCTCTCGCGTGTGAAGCGAGCGCTCTCCCGCTGAGCTATGCGCCCGGGATGGCTTAGGTTAGCCGTTTCTGCATCCGGCGAATCGGCCAAGCCCGGTTCTTGGTTAGCGATTTGGTTAGTCGGGGTCATGCAGCCGCCGTGGCCGGCTCCCCTGGCGGGTCGCCCGGCGGCTTACGGGCAATGCGGGACGTCGGCTGACGGAAAGTCCTTGCACAAAGTCGCTCGCCACGCAGCCCAGCGTGATGAGAAGTCGTAGCCGGAGACGAGTCCAGAAGTCCGCTGGCCGATGATGTCTCTGCCTCCATATCCGTCCTGGAGCATGGCGACGACTCGGCCGTTTGAATCGACGATTGGTGCGCCACCATCGCCTTCTCCGCCCAGCAATCGCACGAACAGTTGGCCTTGGCTGCGCAGAATGACTGATCCCTGTGTCAAAGCAACGTCGGTTGCCAGCGGATGACCCATCGTTGCAACCGCGGCGCCGACCGGTACTTGGCCCGTTCTGAAGTCAAAAACGTGACCGTAGTCGGGCGCGGCAAGGAGAAGGGTGGCAACGTCGAGATCAACTCCGCCGTGTGTCCAATAGTTCGTTTGCCGGGTTCCTATCCAGGCGCCACTTGAGTATGCACACGGATATCAGAACAGCCTTTGATCACATGACGAGCGGTCATTACGAGATCCGCAGAGACGAGAAAGCCGGTGCCTGCGTCGGTTCCTCCTGGGCATCGCGCTTCAACGAGGACGATTCCGGTTGAGTCCTGGCTGAAAGTGAGCGGATCTAACGACGCTGCGTTCTGGGCAGCGAAGGCAACGACGAGGGCCACGATGGTGGCAACGGTTGCTCCAAATCGTCGCATATCTCGTTATGTACGCCCACGGTCGGCTGTTTGCAAGAGCCTTAGCCTGCACCTCCGGCTAGTGCGAGGCGTACGGCCTCGTCTTTGCGCTTGCGGTCGTAGATGTGCGCATACACCTTCAAGGTCACGTTCGGATCTGCGTGACCCTGGATGTCGGCCACCGTAACCACGTCGAGTCCGGCATGAATCAAGCGTGAAGCGGACGCGTGGCGCAAGTCGTGGAATGTCAGGGAGGACGGCAGACCAGCGAGGTCGCGCGCAGGCTCGAACCCCCGCTTCGTCAAGTTGCGATGCCCGAGCGGAGTGCCTTCGCGTGAGGAGAAGATTGGATCTTCGTCGTTCGAGTGGCCGCTCCGCAGTCGCAGCGCGATCAGCTCGTCTCGCAGATCACTGGGAAGCGCAATCCGCCGGACGCCAGCCCTGGTCTTCGTCGGGCCGTACTCGCCGAAGCGAGTCCATTGCCGCCTCACGTACAAGGCGCCGTCGTCCTTCTCGAAATCCTGCCATTGGAGCCCGAGCACCTCGCCAATGCGCAGCCCGAGACGGGTGACCAGGCGTAGGAGCGGGGAGTAGTCGTACCTCGACTCGGGTTTCTCTGAGAGCTGAACCGAGGCATCGAGAAGGGCGCGCACTTCGTCGTCCGTCCACTCGTGCGCCCTTTGGCGTTCTTCGCGCTTTGGGCGCTCATCCTGCGTCAGGTGGTCAATTGGATTGGCAGCGATCAGGCCGCGCCGAACAGCGAGCGACAGAACGCCGTGGAGAGGCTTGAGGTAGTTCTCGATCGAAGAACGCCCGAGCGGGCGCTTCTTCCGATTGTGGTCTATTGCGTGCAGACCCTCTCGCTCAAGGTCGCGAATCAGAGACGCAACCGCATCGGCATCAATCGCTGCGATCCGCCAGTTGCCGAAACGTGGGATAAGGACGAGATCCAACGACGCGCGGTAGTAGTCAATCGTGCGCCTTCGGAGTCGTGACTTCGAGACGATCCATTCATTGGCCAGTTCGGCGAAAGTCACGTTGGACGGGAGCAGCGGCCGCTCGCCGCGTGCCGCACTCCGACGAAGCTCAGCTTGCTTCGCCAGAGCCTGAGCTTCCGTTGCACCCGCCTGAAGGTGCTTGCCCTTCCAGTAGACGGCGTACGTGCGAGTGAGATCTCGGCTAAGGCGATACGAGATCCCGCGGTGGCGGGTCGGCCAGCGCCGCGTCGGATCGAGCGCGTACCTCTCGCGATCGGTGGATGGCGCCTGATTAGGCTTCAACTGCTTCATGGCTTACCTCCATGGAGCCGGGCGGGGGGCCGTTCGCGCGGTGCCCCCGCCGTTTGATATGGGTTGGCTGAGGATAGACCCTGCCTCGGGTTCGTCAAGGTAGTCACGCGGCCTTCCTATGCCTCCGTGGGGTGCGGGGTTGAACGGAGAAGCGCTGCCGGGCCCGTTCCATGTCCTGGGCAGGCCCCCAGCGTCCGCGGCTGTTCTGGACGAACCCCGCTGCTCGTAGCTCATCCAGAGTGAGGCAGCGGCGGCCGTCGTTGCGGGCCGGGTTCATGGCCAGGCCCTCATTCTGGGTGTACGCGTGCTTGCCGACGCGGTGCTTTTCAAAGCTGCGCAGGGAGGAGAAGTCGATACCGCAGGAGGTGCAGAGGTTCATGGCGTCCTGCCCCTGATGAATGCCTCGACGTCGTCAATATGGAAGCGCAGCCGTCCGGTTGATGTGCGGCAGGCGCGGAGGTGCCCGCGCTTCTTGGCATCGCGGACGGCTTGCTCGGTCATGCCGGTGTACTTGGCAACCGCGGCGACATCCATCCAGGGCGAGGTTGACTGTCTGTCGTTCTCGAGCTCCGCGGCGATCATCGGCGCGAGCTCGTGGGCGAGCGTCTCGATCTCCACCTCGTCGAGGTGCATGGTCAGCTCCATGACATCTCCTCTGCAACAGGCGTGTGGACTTGGCCCGGGAGGTAGAGGAATGTCGGATTACTGAATTGGCTCGGAATGCTGCCAACTGGGATTACGATCGAGAGTTCCCGCAGCTTCTCCACGGCGCGCGCGGCGCGGGGGATCGTCAGTCCGCACCAAGTTGCCGCGAACCGGTTGCTATACGGGCGCGGTATGCCGTAGTCGAGAATCCAGCGGCACTCGAAGAGCGCTCGCAGTCCGTCGTACGCGGTTCGCGTGTCGCCATGGTTGTAGAACTCCGGTAGTTGAGGAAGTTGAACCGGCGCGGGCGGGAGCAGGTCGGCGGCCACCAGGAGTCTCAGGTGCCACTCAAGGATGTGGCGCTTGGGGAGGCTGACCGGCGTCCCATGATTGATCTTCGAGGCAAGAACCGAGGGCAGGGGTAGGTACTCCGTCTTGGTTCCGGCAAACGTGAGGTCGTGGTAGACGATTTCGTCGTTTCCGCCTCGCTGCAGGTACGCCTTGAAGCGCGGGTCAAAGATGCTCGAGAAGGCGACATCAAGCTCTGGGTTCGGTATGCCGAGCGCGTTGGCTTTTTCGAGCGCCAGCGCTTCGTCGCGCGCGATCGCTCGGAGCCACTCACCTCTGGACTCCTTGGTTGATGGCACCTCTGCGAGGAGTTGCCGGCCGCACAGCTGAGTGCTGGAGCCCGTGGCGGATGTCGAGCCGGTGAGAGCTACTCGCCTTGCAATTAAGGCTGCGTCGCCTGCGTTGGGTATATCGGTTGTGTTTTTCATGTTCGTCGTTGCCCGAAGGCCGCATCGTTTTGGCACCGTGCGACGAACGTCGGTTGCCGGGGCTCAAGGCCCACTCGAGATGCCTTTCAAGGTCTAGCTATGAAGCTGTTTTCAGTCTCCTTTCAGAATGTACCTCCCACTCTTAACGAAGGCACTCTCGCCGTATTCCCGAACGACTCCGTCCAGAGAACAGAACCCTGTATGTCTGAGGGCCAACACCCCGCTCTCAGAGAATCCACCTTCAAGATGGCGCGTCTCGCTCCGGTGCTGGCTGCCATGCGGGGTGACTAGTAGCAGCGCGGTTCTCGGAGGTGAGGAGGTCGTCTGCGGCCGTCCCGACGACACTTCAGTCGTGGAACATTGAGGCTTGGCCGCGTTCAGTGATTGGATTGTTGTTCAGTTCTAGATGAGAACGGTTCAGTGTCTAGATTCGACTTTCACTGCTTAGATCCGCTTCACTGCTTGAGGCAGTTCAGTGCTTGCGTCTACTTTGAGTGCTTGAACAGCGTTCAGTGCTTGAACTAGTCCAGTGGTCGCTTCGTTGTTCTGCCCGGCGAGTGAAGACACGGCGGCCGGAGTGCGGGAAGGAACAGGCTCCTAGCGAGCCTCCGAGCTGCGACGTAGTCGACCGCACCCCGACGAGCGAACGCGATAACCGATCGTTCTACTGCGAAGACGCGTGGTACAATGATGGTCGTTCTGCCTATTGCGATAGGCAACGTTCTCGGCGGAGTAGTGCACCCAAAATGGTGCCACCGGTATACCGGCCGGCTAGCCGCTGAGACTGCGAAAACGACTGTGCGCTACCGGGCCCATCTAGGTCGCGGGGGTGCTCACAGTCACGGTCGCTGTGACGTTCGCGAGACATGACAGATGCCGCACGCGGCGACCCGTTCAGTCCATCAACAAGAAAGAAGAACAACAATGGCAGACCAAGCCACAACCAAGAACGCCTCAGCAACCGTCCAATCCGCGTCGCCTGGACACCGTGAGAACCAAAGAGAGACACCTGACCGTCACGCTCAGCCGTCCGACCTGGCCAACGCTGACATTGTGCCGTTGCCAGGCGACGCGACTGCGAGGCGGGGAGGGAGAGACCCTAACGCTGAGACGACGCCGGACACACGCAGCGGGAACGCGCCTGTTCGTAGCGTCCAGAAGCGTCCAGGAAGACCATTCACTTCCGAGAGTGCCCGTAAGGCCCGTGCTACTGCTGCTGAGAACGCACGCCGAAGGAAGCTCGAACGTGAAGAAGCGGCGCGTTCAGCGCAGCTAACGTACCGGCAGCGACTCGGCATGGCCATGTCGCAGTTCACGCAGGAGGAGCTAAACGCTCAGATTCGTGCGCTGCACACGCTTGCCGTCTCGGGTGACACGAAAGCGATCCACGCTTTAGCTCGACTCGCCGACCAAGCATTCGGCCGCGCGGTTGCCGAGCAGCCAGCCGATCCGCGCAGTATCGAAGAGAAAGACTGGGACGAGCTGACCGAGGCTGAGCGCGCCGTCGTCAGGCGTCACCTGATCGCCCAAGCGTTCCCAGCCGACGACGCGAGCGACCCACGAGGAGATGGCGCAGACTCGCTCGAATCGGGCGATCCCCCTCACGAAGCGAACTGAGCGCAGAGGCGCTCGAAGGCGCGCTCTCTGTCGATGTGTGCGCCCGCCGCCGCGTTGAGAAAGTCAGCAAGCGGCACGTCTTCGCCGGGCGCGAACCCGAGTTCGCCGAGGTTGTCCCGGACAACACTCGGGGCCCATTCGTGAAGCTTGTCGACGGCAACAAACACCCCGTGCATCGCGTCCGCGAAACGTCCGATCCGCTCATCATCCACTGATTCGTTCAAGGGGAGGACAGTGCCGTGCATCGCGCTATGCCTGCCGATCGGGATCACCCAGCGGCCGACAGCGTTGTTGAGTTCGAGCACTCGCTGCTTGCACTCCTCGCAGTAGAAGACCGACCACGTGGAGCCGCTCGTGATCGCCTCGGCCCCGCAGCAGTAGCAGAGCTCGACGTAGGTGTTGAAGTCCTTGATCCTCCAGCGCTCGTCTGCGGAGCGGTCTTCGCAGCGGCAGCGCTGCTGCAGGCGGACAAGGTCGTGATGCCGGCGCCGTATGTCGTTCAGCTCATCTTCGGACAGATTGGCAGGAGCCACGGGGATGAAGCGGCGCACCTCTAACTCGCCGCGGCACGTAAAGCACTCGGGACAGATCGTCGCCCCCCACACCTCGTCGAAGGCTTCGAAAGTGGAGGCGCTGTAGTACAGCCTCACGGGCTCACGCTTCCGTAGTTGCTGCATGTGAATCCTCCTTCGTAGCTTTGCTCCATCGGAGCCGCATCGTTCTTGCCACCGTGAGCTACTCCGGCTGGCGAACAGTTCGGGCCAGGCCCTACTGCCTCTCTGGATGCACCGAAAAGCGTACCTGCATCCCGAACGACACCTCTCGCAGCTCCGCACACACATTGGAACGGGGCAGGTGAGCTCGCGTGCCTGCGGTCAGCTAACCAAACGCTGACCAAGACGACCGAGTCACCGCATCATTGCTCGGATTGCGCTGCGAGCGCCTGCTACCTAAGCAGGAGTTCGTTCGCCCATGGCGTTGGTGCGAGACGACCCACCAAGCCACATCGACCGGCGCGCCTGCCACCCCCGCAGCGCGGGACTCAAGCTCATGCCGTTTTGAGGCAACGCCGGGCCAGGCCGTTGCTTTGTCCCCCGAGGTCGAGAGTACGAGACGCTCCGCGAGGAGTGACGTGCGCCAGCAATACGACCGGCCTCATCGAGAAGATAGTTGGGATGACCGCCTTTGGTCTCGTTCTGCTCACCGTAGGCGGAAGCCTCACTGTCACCGCATTGGCTCTGTTCCCAAAGGCTTGGGGACGAGTCGCGGAGGCACGCCCGGAGTGGTGGCATGCGTTCCGCTTCCGACCTGTTATCGGTTGTCTTGCCGCCGCGCTGGGCGCTACCACGTCTCTGTCTCTGAGTGCCACGGTAGGCGCAGCATCCTCCAGCAGCCCGCCGTCAACGAGTGAACAAACACCAGTTTCGACGCCGAAGACGCCGCTCGCCAAGACGCCAACCTACTACTTCATCCTCGACAGCTCCCTGCGAATGGACTCGCGACTTGGCAGACAACCGACCGAACTAACAGTCGCCCGCGAATGGCTTGTCCGCCAGCATAACCAACTGACTCCGAGTGGCACCCTCACGGCGCTAAGAACATTCGGCGACGGCTCAGGTCCCGATTGCCTGGAATGGACCGGCCTCAAGATTCCCCTGAGGGAACAACGACGTAACGCCCGATCTTTCAGTGCAACACTCACAGACCTCGCTCGACGACGGGTTCTGGCACCCCTTGACAAGGCGATCATCGACGCAATTGGCGACATCGAACAACGACGCGGCCTCGGCGGCACGATCAAGCTCGTCGTCATTACTGGCGGCTATGACACATGCTGGAATGACCCGTTTCGCGCTCGGAGCACAATGCAGTCCCTGCGTGATAGCGGGATATCAATCGAGACTTACATTGTCGTCGCCGGTGCGATCAACGACGAGACAGGTAAGCGACATCTTGACCGTCTCCTGAGCGCCCTAAGGCAAGCTGGATTCAACCCTTCCGACTTCATCACGACCAATCAGGATCAGCTGCTCCAGGCATTGAGCACTGTGTCGCACAAACTGAATCCATGAAGCGCTGCGCTGCGCCCGGATGTCAGTCTGACCTTACGTCTCCGGTCGGCCCTGGTCATTCTCGGACGGCCACGGGGTCGCCGGGCTTCGGGTTGCTTGCCTGGCAGCTGTTCTTCGCTATCCCAAAGCCGCAGCGACCGGCGCGGCCCTGCCACCCCCGCAGGTTAGGAGTCCCGCCAAGCTGATTTCGACAGGCTCCGGAGAGAAAGGCGGTTCGCCAACGCGAGGCGATGCTCGCCAGGCTCACGAGCCGGCAGCGTTTCGCACTCGCACTTTCGAGGCTCACGCAAGAGGAGCTTGATGCGGTGGTGAAACGACCCGCGGATGATGCTGCGAATGGCGACACGAAGGCTGTTCATGCCCTCTGCCGGTTGGCCGATCAGGCTTTCGGGCCGACCCAGGTCGAGCCGCCGACAGATCCGCACCCGATCGAGGATAAGCAGTGGCAGGAACTTACTGAGTCTGAGCGCGCGACAGTGCGCGCGGACCTGATTGAGCAGGCGCTCGCCGCGAATGATCCCAGTGATCCACGAGACGGTCACACCTCCACGAGCTGACTCGGAGCCTCACTCCTTCCCCAACAACAGCGTCGTAAGCCAACTGCCGGGCGTTCGTCACGTGAGGACACCTGTTCCGTGTTCGAATCGAGGGACTCGGACGCAGCCTGCTCTCTTCTCATCAGTCGCCACTGACCTCGCATCTCATGCGCGTAGTCCGGGATTCAATGCGTCAATTGGCGCAGTCTGACTTGCCAATCCTTTGCCAAGCCCTTCCCAGACCGGCTGTGAATCAGGACTTCGCGGGAGACCTCCAGCTTTCGAAGCAGGAGGTCGATCTAGATTTAGGGACGTGGATTCGACTCGAACGTCGAAGCTCAGCGAGAGCACCGGGCCGACGCCTGTTGGACCGATCTGTCCTGTCGTCTTCGAACAGGTGAGCGTCTGGCGGAGACGGGGCACCGGGCGGAGCTTTCTCCTACGGGACATCACGTGGTCGGTTGGGCAAGGAGAGCACTGGGGCATCGTTGGTCCGAACGGAGCAGGCAAGACAACGCTCCTGAGGATCGCAGGTGCTCAGAACCGACCGACCAGCGGGCGCGCGACGATCCTCGGCGGACGTTTGGGTCGGACCTCGATGCCTGAGCTTCGAAAGCGGATCGGGTTCGTTGACGCCTCGCTCGCTCGGCGCTTCTATCCCGAGCAACGGGTGATCGACGTTGTGTTGTCCGGCGTCACTGGCGCAATCTGGGACGGCGTGAAACCCACGTGTGGCGTCATCGCGCGCGCACGGTCGCTTCTCGATGTGTTCGGCGTTGGCTCCCTGGCTAACAGGACGTTCTGTACCTGCTCGGAAGGAGAGCGTGCGCGTGTGATGCTCGCGCGCGCTCTATTACCGGCACCGCAACTGCTCGCGCTTGACGAGCCCGCCGCCGGTCTCGACCTGGGGGCTCGCGCAAGCCTGCTCTTCTCGGTCGAGGAGCTCGCGCAGTCTTCGACGGAGCTCACATCTCTGACGGTGACGCACCACCTTGAAGAGTTGCCCTCCGTGACGAGCCATCTACTCCTTCTCAGAGAGGGAGAGGTTGTCGCAGCAGGGAGGATTGATGAAACCGCGACCGACGAAAGCATGAGTCTTTGCTTTGGCACGCCGCTCCGAGTTGACCAGTCGGGTGGCCGCGTGATCGTGAGAGCGGCACGCGTCCGATCAGCGGGCTCCATCCAGGGGCGATGAGTTAGGAGCTAGCCCGGATGAGAGGTTACTGTCCGGCGCCGCAAGACATCGGCGAGGCTGACGCATGCGTTTAGAGCCTCGACCCGCGGCACGGCGACTTTGAGTCGATTTGCGAGTTCAACGATCGCGCCGGTCATGCAGCCGTGTTCGAGCGGCTTGCCGTGCTCCAGGTCTTGCAGCATCGACGTCTTGTGGTCGCCGACAGCAAAGCCCGCTTCGAGGCGCCGATCAAGGGAGACCGGGAACTTTATGCCGAGCCGGTCGGCGACCGCTGCGATTTCCTCGAACGCACCGCGCAGCATCTCGCGCATCTCGTTCGTCGTGCCGAGCTCGCCGAGGGTGGCGCCCGTCAGAACCGACGCAGGATTGAAAGTCGCGTTGCCGAGGAGCTTGAGCCAGATCTCGTTCCGGAGATCTGGTTCTATCGGAGCCTTCAGCCCCCCCGCCTTGAAGGCTCGCGAGATCGCCCGGCAGCGCTCGCTCTCGCTGCGGTTGGGCTCTCCGATTGAGAACCGCGTTCCTTCGACATGTCGGATCACGCCGGGCGCGGCGACCTCGGTCGAGCAGTAGACAACACAGCCGATGACGGACCGGGCGGGGATCGACTGCGAGATTACGCCGCCCGGGTCGACGGACTGAAGCACCGTGCCGTCGAACGGGCCACCGTGCGATTGGAAGTACCACCACGGGATGCCATTCTGGCCGGCGATGACCGCTGCGTTCGGCCGGAGGAGAGAGCCGAGGTGTGGTGCAACCTCGGGCAGGCTGTACGCCTTGAGGCCGAGGAAAACGACGTCCGCATCCTCCACCACGTCCCAGTCGTCGGTTGCCTCGGGATATGCCTCGAAGTCGCCGCGATCAGACAGGACGCGGACACCCCGCTCCTGAAGTGCTTGCAGGTGCGTTCCACGAGCGACGAGCGTCACGTCCGCGCCGCCCCGTGCGAGTGCGGCGCCGACGTAGGCGCCGATCGCGCCCGCACCGACGACGACGAACTTCACGCGCCGCTGCCGGTCAGTTGCTGCCCAATCCTCGCACGCTGGAGCTTGCCGGTTGGCGTCCGCGGAATCTCGTCGAGGACGAAGATCTTCTTCGGCACCTTGAACGCGGCGAGCCGCTCGCCGCACCAGGTGCGAAGCGCTGCTTCGTCGCTTTCGCCGACGAGCACGACTGCCGCACCGACCTCCTCGCCGTAACGGGCGTCACGAATCCCGAATGCGACCGCCTCCATCACGTGTGGGTGCGCCGCGAGCGCGGCTTCGATCTCGAATGGCGAGATGTTCTCGCCTCCACGAATGATCAGCTCCTTGAGCCGCCCTTCGAGGAAGAGGAACGTGTCGACGTCGAAGCGCCCTCGGTCGCCCGTGCGGAACCATCCGTCTCCGAAGAACGCCGCATCGTTCGCGTCCGGGTTGCCGATGTAGCCTGGCGTCAACCCCGGCCCTTTGATTGCCACCTCGCCGAGCTCTGCATCGCGTCCGTCAGCATCGACGACGCGGATCTCGACGCCAGGGCTCGCCAGGCCGACCGAGCTGACCTTGCGCTCACCCGGCGGGAGCGGGTTCGACGCAATCTGATGACTGCCCTCGGTCATCCCGTAGGCCTCGACCATGGGGACGCCGTACGCCGCCTCGCAGCGTTCGAAGAGCTCCGGTGACAGCGCTGACGAGCAGGAACGCAGGAAGCGGAGGCTCGGAATTCGCTCATCGCCGAGCTTGTCCAGGATCATGCCGTGGAGTGTCGGGCCGGCGGAGACCCATGTCACCGCATGGTCGTTCGCGTAGCGTGGGAAGCGGCCGGGAACGAAGCGCGACGGCACGACGACCGAGCCCCCCGCCGAGAACGC
>Ga0070731_10003884_pt1 | contig 13181 bp, 11 predicted proteins | sample Coa_R1_2_FD_66448 | JGI IMG/M metagenome (GOLD analysis project Ga0070731, IMG submission 66448) | Surface soil microbial communities from Centralia Pennsylvania, which are recovering from an underground coalmine fire - Coalmine... | ecosystem: Environmental > Terrestrial > Soil > Unclassified ... | reverse complement strand
TGAAATTTTTCTTTCCTCTTGCATAGTGCATGCACTGATCATCTTTAGCAGGGGGCGCGGTGAAAGCGATCCGTCCTGGCACGGCACCTATTTTATTGATGCCGCCGCAGCAAAATTTTTCCTGAACAACGTTGCGGACAAGTGCTGTTTTTGCCCAAATCGTTTGAGATTTTACGAGCCGCTGTGCATTTCCTTGCCCTCTGTCCAACAAAAGAAGGAGGTTCGGGTCCTTAAGTTCTGCGGCGACAGAGATGCTCGGGTCCACGCCAGCGCAATAGGCTTTTATAGCGATTTTTTGATCAGGCTTGTGCACTTTTAATGCCTTGATGACGGACAAAAGATCTTGCGCATATTGCGTGGAATACCGCGCTGTCTGCTTCCATAAAACGACATCCGCTCCATTTTTCAAATAGTGTTCATAATGTTTAGGGTGATGGTCGAAAGGGGTTGTGTTCAGGGCAAGCACAATGACGTTGCCCGTTCTCAGTGTGGATGAAGAAGGGATATAATAGAGATCGATGGGGTCTTGTCGATTGTTGCGGCAGGGGAGAAGATAGGCGCCTTTTCCGAGCAGGGCATTTGCTCTTTCCCTTTGGATATTTTCAGGTAAGACTTTATAGCCGAAGTAAAAAAATTTGCTTATAGCGGCTTCGACGACTTTTCGGGCGAGCTTGTAAAGAAAGTTCGGAATGGCACATAGCGTATTTTTCACTCGTGTATGGTATGGTACATTTACCGAAGCAGAAAGGGCCAAAGGCTGCATAAACCTCCTCAAATTGAGACAAAACAAAATAAGGGCATAGAATATTTTTTTTCCATCCATTTAAGAGACTGTCCACGAACTAAGCTTCTGTCGATCCCCCCATTTTTCAAACACTTTCGGTATATACCGAAAGTGTTTGAAAAATTGGAATCTGGCTTTGTTGGCTTTGCAGCAAATTTTTTGTCTTCGCTCGCGCCTTGTGCACGCACAATGGTCGCTCGCTCCAGACAAAAAAATTTGCGCAGCCGCCTTGCCAAACCCCAATTTTTCAAACACTTTCGGTATAGACTTTAAAGTAATGTGCTGATAAAGTTTTGATTTTTGATTAGTTATACGATGTTGTGTAAAGGACTATGAAAGAATTTATTGCTTATCTTATTAAAAATCTCGTCGATCAACCCGATGCTGTCGATGTTAAAGTGATTGAAGGACAGGACGGAACTCTCATCGAGGTACGTGTTTCTGAGAATGATGTGGCGAAGATCGTCGGAAAGCAAGGCCGAACGATTAAATCGCTACGTACCATTGTAATGACTGTGGGAGCGCGATTTGGTCGGCGCGTCCGATTGGAACTGGTCTACTAGGTCTAAGGAGCGTTTGCAAACGCTCCTTAAAGCTCCGGAGGGATAGGGAGTGAAACTTTCGGATATCTTAACCGAAGAAGAAGAGCAGCAGCTTCTCTTCACGCATTTCACTGTTCCTCAGAAACAAAAGCTCATCCCGCGTTCGAAAAAGAAAAAGATTATCGTCATTTCTGGTCCGACCTCCGTCGGCAAGACGCAAATTTCGCTTGTTATGGCTAAAGCGATCGGAGGTCAGATTATCTCTGCGGATTCCATGCAGGTCTATCGCGGAATGGATATCGGCACGGCAAAGGTCGGCATGATGGAACGCAGGGAAGTTCCTCATCATCTCATCGACAGCCGCGATATGGACGAGAGCTTTAATGTCGTTGAATTCTATAAAGAAGCTTGCCAAGCAATTAAGGAAATTTTTGACAAAGGGGCCGTTCCCATTGTCGTGGGAGGCACGGGGTTTTATATTCACTCGCTGATTTATGGCCCACCCACAGGACCTGCCTGTATTCCCCATGTGCGTCAGCAGCTCGAAGCGGAGATGAATGAAAAGGGGTCATTGGCTCTCTATGATCGTTTGAAAGAATTTGACCCGGATTACGCGGCGACGATTACTCAACGCGATCGCCATAAAATCATCCGAGCCCTAGAGATTATTCATGTGACAAAAGACAAAGTCTCTAATCTGCTGCCTGCTTCTTCAGATAACCTAGATATATACGACTTCCGCTGTTGGTTTTTATATCAGCCCAAAGAGTTGTTATATCCCCAAATTGACAAGCGTTGCGATAAGATGATCGCGAATGGATTTGTCGATGAGGTCAAGCGTCTGGAAAAAGAGGGATTGCGCAACAATTCTAGCGCTTCACAAGCCATTGGTTATCGCCAATGTCTGGAGTATCTCGACTCGCCGCAAACACAACAGGATTGGGAAACGTTTGTCGAGGAATTTAAACGGGCATCCAGAAGGTATGCTAAACGGCAATTCACTTGGTTTCGACGCGAACCGCTTTTTCGATGGCTCAATATCGCAAAAACTTCTCTTGAAACTGCTGCTGAGATCATCATTCAGGATTACGAACAAAGTTTTTAATTCTTAATTTTCAAAATACATTTATTATTGTAGTCTAATTGTAAATAAATTATCATTATTTCATTTTTAATTGTGCTATAATTGATTTTTTGGGGGTTTTATTTCTAGTACAGATGTTTTCATTAGAGATTTTAATATTCAAAACAACAAGTTTACTGTCTCGAAATGGGTCCACGATCATCCAAGCTTGATTAAGAAGGTTCAATTTATGGCACCGCTTGTGGGAATCATCGCGATCGCATCTATTCCTTTTGCGCTTTCTGCTCTTGGCATACCCGCTGTAATTGGATTGGCGGCTACGGGAACGATTTTGATTCTTTCCTCTATTGTTAGCTTTGTCTTTCTCAAGTATATCACATGCGCCAGGTATGATATGCGCAAACATTCTTTTCAAGAAGGGGAGTGCCCAGGTGGACGCTTATATTATCGAGGAAATGTCCCCATATTAGAACTTACAGACGATCCTCGTCAAACAGGGGAGAGATTTGGCTATCTTGCGGGAAAGGCGCACGGGTATCTCTTAGGGTCTCAGATTTATAGGCTCAAGAAGAATTTAGACTTGATCATCCACACGGTTATGCGACAGCCCCGCGCGCATAAAATCCTCACACTTTTAGAGGAAATACGCAGAGAGATCCCTGAGGACTATAAACAAGAGATGAAGGGTCTTGCGGATGGATATAATCGATGGGCCAATGAAGCAGGCATTGAGGCATCGATGAATGAAAATGATGTCTTGCTCATTCAGTTAATTGCTGATTCCAAGCATTTCAAAATAAAAGGAGTCAACAAGTTATTATCTAAAATTCTGGAAGCAACGCATTTATCGCCAAGCACTGCTTGTACGCGCCTTCTGCAGCGGGACCCGCAAAACGGCGTTAAATTGGGAGGAAATACGGACTGGTGTCCCTTTGGGGACGGGGGAGCGTTGAGCCTTGTCATAGTGCGGAAACCTCAAAATACTGCTAGTTTTGGAGTACCTGCACAAATCGGGATTATTACAGGGTGGAATGAAGATTTAGCCATCGCGATGAATGTATGCCCTGGCGAAACAAAGCGTGTCCGAGGAAAACCCATAGCCCTTTTCAATCGCTTTCTATTGGAAAATGCGCATTCTGTACAGGATGTACGGAGATTGATCCAAAGAATCAGACCTTTAGGACCCTACCATTTATCGCTTGCAGATGCGGCAGGATCGGCGGCTTGCATCTCTCCTTATCAAGGATACAATGAAAGCGACACCATTCGTACTTTAGATGGGGATAAGCCTTTAGAAGTTCTGAACTGGAGATATCCTGAGTGCAAAGGAGGCTTTTTTAATAGCGAAGCGCGCATGAAGCTTTTGACTCGCTATTTTCAACAAGTCATGGCGTATATTCCCCGTGATCAAATCGATTGGGTAAAAGTGATCGACAATGGTCTAAAGTTGGCGCCTTTGGTCAATTCGAAGATCACATTGCATAGCATGATGTTTCTTCCAGAGTCTGACAAAGTGTTTTTAAGTTGGGACAACGGATATGCTGCATCGTCCACCAAACAAGCTCTTTCCATGAGCGAAGTGTTTTAAGAAACCAGACCCCCCCCTTGCCTATTTTGGCCGAATGCGGGATCGAATGGCTGAAAGGATCAGATCGATGTCCAATGCGTCTATGGGTGCGTTCGGATTGCCGTATGCTCCGATTTGATAAGCACGCTCTTTGTCTATAAACACGTTTTCTCGATATAAAATCCCAAAATAATCGATCCCTCGTACATCTGCGAATACATGATAGTCCAGATGATGAGCGCCTGGCGGGAATATTTCGATTGCACACGCGGTAGAGGGAAGAAATAAAATGTGGCTAAGACCATTTCCATGAACTCCAATGAGCATATCGGTGTTGCCGACAATGTGGATCTGTTCGTGGAATGAAATTTGCGCAAAATCCACAGCTTTAAATTGTACATTCGGTAAAGCGGATATTTTTTCGATCATAGAGCGCTCGATATCTTCTGCAAGGCAGCGCGGAGGTGGCCGTTTTACATATGTAACGCGCAGTGTATCCAAATATTTTTCCTGTTTTGTCTGGGCATAGGAATGCACATGATCGGCAAAGGATTGAAGGTTTTTGGGATCGATAAAGGCGAGTGCTGCGCCGAGATGTTTATTGATTCTACAACATTCTGGATGCGAGAATGTAATGCCGCGATCGGAGATCACAGTGCGCTCGAGACAGACAAGATCGGATCCGCATTCTTGAATAAATCGATTCCAAGTCATGATTTCTGCTTGAGGAAAAAGCGCGTGCAATACATGCCGATTGATCGAGTTGGGACCTTCCCAATTGGGTTGAGTTTGATCCGGTGCTCCTGGGGCAAGAACGATGCGTTTGACATCCTTAGCATGCTCATGGCCGTAGAAGGCCCAAACTCCGACCAGATGCTCGAGAAGATGAAAGAAATGAAACAAAAAGTGTCCTTGCTCTTCCATTAATATCAACGTCGTTTTATCGAAATGATGAATAGGTCTGCGCAGCACGCCCATTCCTGATTTTATTTGCTGATCAGGAGGGATCTGCATGAGGCGATAGTACCTATTCGGAATCGTTTTGATGATTTTTTCCAGCTGAATATTTTCACCGAATACGATAAAATGGGACCAATAATTGAAATAGAGGTTTTCCAGATACGCGACGGGGGTGGGGAGCTCGACATGTTTTGTTTCTTCCAATGCTATACCCAAACAACCTGAAGAATCGGTTTTTGGCGTTGTCGGCTTCGCTCCAGATTTTTCGTCCCGCGCTCGCGCCGTGTCTATTAGCACTGCCGCTCGCGCGGAACGAAAAATCTGGGGCGCCTCCTTGCCAAATTCCCGATTCTTCAGGTTGTTTGGGTATATCGTGCTGTGAATAAACAGGCAGAGGGAGAGGAAGAATGGGTAAAATAGGTTCATAATGCGACAGTATGAAAAAATAATTTTCCATAATTTTAAATTTTTTTTTTCATTTCTTACAATAGTAGAAAAACTCTTTCCCAAAAATGAGGAATCGATTAGCATTTATCGTTAGAATTCTTTAGACCTCTTGCCAACTTAAGAGTTCGTCGATTTTGTGGATTATTTTGGCCAATTTTCGGCTTAAAAGAATCAGAAAATCGACAGAACCTAGAGTTGGCAAGAGGTCCCAAGAGGCCCTTCCAAACCCTTTTTACCCATGAGCACTGAATGAAAGGCGATTCTGAAGAGATGTCTAGCGATATTCCTCAACAAGATACAATCCAAGAGACACCTGAAATAGCACCCGATAACCCCCAAGAAGAAAACACCTGCAAAGAGACAAAAATCAAAGCGATTTCTGCTCAATATGCTGAATGGCTGCAGCAGTTCGAAAAAGAGCAGGTCTTCGAAAACAAGATCCGTCTTGCAGTCGATTTCATGCGCTCGTCCCTCTCTCAAGGAGAAACGCCGCGCTTTAAAGATTTTTGGGAATGCCGGCGTCAGTGTTTGCTCCTTTTTAAAGAAAATATTCCCGCCAAAGCTCGCGCCCAATTATGGGGAGAGTATGTAGAACTCTCGAATGAAGCGCGTCGATTGAAGGAGCTCTTAGACGAGCAGGCGGCATTTGCTGTAGAACAGATTGAGCTTGCCATCCAATCCATCGAAGGCGATTTAGAGCATTTCCCTATCCTTTTAGAAAATGCTTCCGATATCGCTTTTCCCAAGGATTGCGTCTCGTTAAAAGAAAAGCAGGAGATGTATAACTCTATTCAAAAGGAGTTGCAGCTACTCAATAATCTTGCGATACGGATCAATGGGATGCGTAAAGAAATTATCAAAACTGAGATGCGCATTCGAATTAAGAATAAACTTCTCGAGCGCCTTTCTCTGTGCGGTGACCGTGTGTTCCCTAAACGCAAAGAATCGATAAAAAATGTCTCTAAGCAATTCGTGAACGATGTGGAACACTTTGTTCAAACCTATTTCCAAACCGATGAAATAAAAGAGCTTCCTTTACATGTTTTGCGCGAGGAGATCAAATTCTTGCAATTGCTCGCTAAGGTTTTGACCTTAAATACTCAGGCCTTCACTGCTACTCGACAAAAGCTCAGCGAATGTTGGGATAAACTCAAGAGTCAAGAGAGAGAACGCAAAAAAGAAGTTTACGAGAAAAAACAAACATTTCGTCAGAATTTCGATCTTGTTTTGGAAAAGATCCATGCTTTTGCAGCCGAGTGCCAAGGCGAGATTTCTCTCCAAGCGTGTAACGCGCGCTTCCAGGAAATTTCCGATTATATGAGAGGTGTTGAGCTGGGACGCGATGAGGTCAGAGCATGTAGGGAGGAGCTTTTTAAAGCTAAAAAGATCGTCCTTGACCGGGAAGAGGAAAAGGAAAAGCAACGTCTAGCAAAAGAAAGGGATCTTGAGGTCAAGCGCCGAGAAAGAATCAACGCGCTGAAAGAGGAACTCCAGCTCCTTGTCCAGGGCATAGAACAGCATGAAGTAGATCAGCTCCATTCCAAACGTGAAGAACTTGCCAAAGAATTTGAGCAGATGGGCTTAAGCAAGGTAGAAAAGCAGATCGTTGATCGGTTGTTCAAACAGCTTAAAGATGCCATCGCAGAAAAAAAAGAAAAAGCTGTCTTAGCTCTTTCCGAAGATGATCTCAAATCTTTAGAGCAGCTGAAAGTGCTTCTCAAAGAAAGGATGGATCGACGCTGTGAGATCAAGAACCAATTGGAGCATTATAGAAAAGCTCTCGGAGGTTCGGGATTTGATTTCGAAAAAGCGATGATGTATCGTGAATTGATCGAATCGGAAAAATCGAGCTTGGAAAAGATCGACGCGGCCATTGAAGAGTTGGAACAAAAAATTGAACAAATTGAAGGATAGCATTGGCATATACCCAGCCAATTTTTCAAGTTGTTCGGGTATAAGTGTGTTCGATCTTGATCGGACACTTATTTCATCCAATTGCAGTATCAATTTCTGCCGCTATCTCATTGCAAAAAAAGTGCTTCCGCCTTTGACCCTCCTCCATTCGGCGTTGTATTATTTCCGTCATGTCTTTTTTAATATGAGCCCCTCGGAGCTGCATAATCAGATTTTCATGCGGTTTTTAAAGGGGCGCACTTTAGAGAGCTTGGAAAGAGAGGTCGACGCATTTATCGAAAGATATCTCGAAAAGGCGCTTTATGCGCCAGCCCTATGCCAGCTTAAACTTGCCCAGCATTTAGGGCGCTTTACGATGATCCTTTCCAATTCCCCCAGTTTTTTAGTCAAAAAAATAGCCAAAGCACTCGACGTAAGTGATTGGAAAGCGACGGAATACGCCGTTGACAAACAACAAAGGTTATGCCACATTGCGTTCATTATGCAAGGCGAAGAAAAGGCTGCATATGTCTTGAAGATTGCAGAAAAACTAGGGATTTCTCCCTCAGAAATTACTGCTTATTCGGACAGCATCTGGGATCTTCCCTTACTGCTTGCCTCAGGGACCGCAATTGCGGTATCACCCGACCGCAAGCTGCGGACATATTCGCTTAAAGCTCGATGGATGATCTTATGAATATCAGATATAAATTACTTAGAGATATTTTAAAACGGCCCATTTCGGTCCCCATTCAAAAGAGAGGAGAATTCGGCCATCTGACATTTCATCAAGGCGTCTTCGAAAAAATGCTTCCAAAGCATGTCAGTGCGAATCTCAAGGATGCGAAAGAAGGCCGCGCCAAATTCAACTCCAATTATGCCGGGATTGTGGCCCAAGCCATGCAACAATGGGCAATAGGTCATGGAGCGACGCATTTTTCTCATTGGTTCCAGCCGATGACAGGACTTGCCGCAGAAAAACAGGATGCATTTCTCGAGTGGGGGCCTCAAGGACAACCCATTGAAAAATTCACAGGCAAACAGCTGATGCGCGGAGAGCCAGATGCCTCCTCATTTCCTTCTGGGGGCTTGCGCAGCACTTATGCGGCCAGGGGCTATACGACGTGGGATCCTACATCCGTACCTTTTTTATGGGAAACAGGCTCAACACGTGTTTTATGTCTTCCTTCCATCTTTTTTTCTTGGACTGGAAAAGCCCTCGATATGAAAATTCCTCTGCTGCGCTCAGAGGCCAAGATAGAACGCGCTGCGCTGCGCCTGTTGAATCTCCTCAATATCGATGCGCAATCCGTCCATGCGACTTTGGGATGCGAACAAGAATATTTTCTCATCGATAGGGCCTATTTCCTCTCCCGTCCCGATCTCGCGATGTGTGGAAGGACCTTATGGGGTGCATCTCCAGCAAAAGGACAAGAGCTCGAAGATCATTATTTTGGCACATTAAAAGAGCGCGTGGCCTCTTTTATGACGGATTTAGAGCATCGCGCTTGGGCGCTGGGCATTCCCTTAAAGACACGGCATAATGAAGTGGCTCCTAATCAATTTGAAGCAGCTCCTATTTTTGAAAGAATTTCCGTGGCTGTCGATCACAATATTTTACTCATGGAATTGATGCATCAAGTCGCTGTCCGCCATCATCTAGCGTGCCTCGTTCATGAAAAACCCTTTGCAGGGATTAATGGATCTGGAAAGCATTGCAACTGGTCTTTAGCTACAGATACTGGCCATAATCTTCTCGATCCCCATGCTTTTACCGATCACCAGATGCCTTTTCTCGTTTTGTTGACAGCAGTACTGCATGCCGTCTATCATCATTCAGCCCTTATTCGCGCCTCTATTGCTACTCCTGGAAATGACCATCGGCTCGGAGGGCATGAAGCCCCGCCCCCGATCATTTCCGTCTATTTAGGCGAAGCTTTAGAAAAAATGCTCAAAGCTATTGAGGAAGATCGCGCGCATAAGAGCAAAGAAGGACGCGGGTTAGACCTCGGCATCCCTCCGCTGGCTGAGCTTCTATTAGACGAGACAGACCGCAATCGGACCTCGCCGTTTCCTTTTACGGGAACAAAATTTGAGTTTCGCGCTGTGGGATCTTCGCAAAACCCTGCATTGCCCTTGATCGTATTAAACGCCATCATCTCGGAGAGTTTAAACACTATCGTAGATGCGATTGAAAAAGAGGCTCTCAAGAAAAAACAACCCTTCCAGGCTGCACTAGACGTAGTCCGAAAAATGCTCAAAGAGACGCGTCCCATCTGTTTTTCTGGAGATAATTATTCTCCCGAGTGGCACAAGGAAGCAAAAAGACGCAAACTTCCCATTATTGAGAAGTCTGTTCACGCATTAAATGCATTTTTAGATCCGAGCACTTTAAAGGCGTTTGAAGGCATCCTGACCAAAGAAGAGCTGCAGTCTCGCGTGGAAATCATGAAGCAGCGCTATTGCAAGGTCATGAACATCGAAACGCGGCTATTAAGCGAAGGATTCAATACGCAAATTCTGCCCGCTGCCATCGAATGGCAAAAGAATCTCGCTGAGAGCATTAAGAGTATCGGCAAAGCGCCTCGCCAAATGGCATTATTGAAAAAAGTCGTCGCTAAAATTGATCTCGCTCTAGCAAAAGCCGAAGAGCTCGACAAGCTCAAAAACCACGCTCTCACTCAATCGCTAGACAAGCAGGCGCTTGCTTTCTGCGATCGCGTAGCCCCTCATAGCGACGCGCTTAGAAAACAGATCGATGCATTAGAACAACTCGTCGACGATCGGATATGGCCATCTCCCAAATACAGCGAGATGCTACACATATTATGAAGAGAAAAAAACTAGGATTTCTCGGAGGCAGCTTCGATCCTTTGCATTTTGGCCATCTCAATATAGCCCTATCGCTTTTAGAGGCGCATGCACTCGACACTGTTCTCTTTTGTCCTGCCCATGTCTCTCCTTTTAAAACAGCACGTCCCCCTGTAGCGCATAGCGAGCATCGATTGCAAATGGTTCTTTTAGGCATACAAAAAATAGAACAGTTCTCCGTGCTCGATTGGGAGATCGTTAAAAGTGGCCCTTCTTATACCATCGACACGATTAAAAGACTCCAATCAGAATCCGATGCCGAACTCTTTCTTCTACTAGGCGAAGATCAGCTGACTGATTTACATAGATGGAAAGAAATAGAGGATCTCCTCACTCTTGCTCCGCCCCTCATCGCGTCGCGAGAGAATAAGAGTAGGACGCTAGATCATTTATCTCCCTCTTTACATAGACTCATCGACAAAGGCCGCACTATCGTTCCGATGATGGACATTAGCAGCACAACCATTCGTCAGCGCCTATCAAACAAACAATTTTGCGGCCATTTGGTTCCCCATTTGATTCTAGACTATATTAAAAACCATCATTTATATTCCTAATATGGCAGAGAACGACTCTCTTAGTATCCTCAATGTGATTGCACAGGCTATTTATGATAAAAAGGGCGTGAATATTCTAGCCCTGGATGTAGCGGGCATTTCTTCACTCACGGATTACGTCGTCATTGCCGAGGGCAATGTCGACAAGCACGTCATGGCCATCGCGCAGTCTATCGTCCATGCTTTAGAACCCATCGGCGTGCGTCCTTATTCTACAGAGGGGCTTAAGAGCGGGGATTGGGTGGTGCTGGATTTTTTTCACATTATGGTCCATCTTTTCATGCCCGGTCTTCGCGATAAGTACCATCTCGAAGAGTTATGGAATTCGGGAAGAATTGTCGATCTTCAGATCGATGTCTCTTCAAAACCGGGCGCTGTATAGTATAAATTTTAGTTTTATTAAAGTTTAAAGTTGATAAAAGGATCCTAAAGCCCTCTTAATTTCCTTGAAAATTTAAGCCGTTTGGATTATAAATTCTGTTATTACATAGAGGGATTAGATATGAAGAAAAAGCGAGTGGTGGTCACCGGAATGGGGATTGTCTCTTGTTTTGGAACGGATATCGACGTATTTTATGAGCAGCTTTTAGCTGGAAAGAGCGGTATCGGACCAATCCATGAATTTCCGTGTGAAGATTTTCCTACCCGTTTTGCGGGGTCGGTGCGCGATTTTGAGGTGGGTGAATATCTCGATAAGAAACAAGCAAGGCGTGTAGATCCTTTTATCCGCTATGCTGTCGTCTCTGGAAAAAAAGCCTTGGAAATGGGGAATTTGAGCGGCGAGGCGCTAAAGCTGCTCGATAAGACGCGCGCTGGGGTGTTGATCGGCTCAGGGATGGGCGGGATGACGGTATTCTTTGAGGGTACGGAAACGTATCTGACAAAGGGTTTTCGTCGCATGACGCCTTTTTTCGTCCCGTATATCATTACCAACATGGGCGGTGCACTGCTCGCAATCGACATCGGCTTCATGGGGCCCAACTATTCTATCTCCACAGCATGCGCTACTTCGAATTTTTGCATCCATTCCGCAGCAGAGCATATTCGACGAGGAGAAGCAGATGTCATGCTATGCGGCGGCACGGAAGCTCCCATTAATCCTATTGGTGTATCAGGGTTTGTCGCCATCAAAGCTCTGTCCGAACGCAATGACGATCCTCAAAAAGCGTCGCGCCCTTGGGACAAGAAGAGAGATGGTTTTGTAATGGGAGAGGGGGCCGGTGTTCTTCTCTTGGAAAGTCTCGAGCACGCTTTAGCGCGGGGAGCTCCTATTTTAGCGGAATACATGGGAGGTGCGATTAATTGCGATGCACATCACATGACCGATCCGCGTGCAGATGGCTCAGGTGTCAGCTTATGTATGGAAACCGCCATTAAAGATGCGGGCATTCCTAAAGAGCAAATCAATTATATCAATGCCCATGCGACATCGACACCTGTCGGAGATCTATGCGAGGTTAGAGCGATCAAGCAAGTGTTCGGTCCATACCTCTCAGGAATCAAAGTGAACGCCACCAAGTCTATGACAGGCCATTGCCTAGGCGCTGCTGGCGGCATCGAAGCGATCGCGACGATAAAAGCCATTCAGACAGGTAGGGTGCATCCGACGATCAATCTCGATGAGCCTGAAGAAGAATTAATGGATATCGATGTCATTGCTCATACAGCAAAACCTCATCGCATTACTGGAGCGATGAGCAATTCTTTTGGATTTGGTGGACATAATTCGGTTCTTATTTTTGCTCCTTATCAGGCTTAATCTCGCATGAAAAAAGTGGATTCCTTTGGAATTATTCCCATCAAGCGCGAGAACGAAGAGTGGAAAGTACTCCTCATTTTGCATCGCGAGGGAAATCATTGGGGATTTCCAAAAGGCAAAGCCAATCCTGGAGAAGAACATATGGAAACGGCATGCCGGGAATTAAAAGAAGAAACGAATTTAGACGTGAAAGATATTCTTCACACGCATGCATTCAATGAGCATTATCAATTTCGTCGCAAAAAGGAACAGATTTACAAAACAGCTCATTATTATCCCGCTATTGTAGAAGGGACGTTGAAATGCCAGGAAGAGGAAATCCGAGAGGCCCGCTGGTTTAGCTTTAGCGACGCACTGAATCAACTCTCCTTTAAGCAAGCAAGACATATCCTGCGCGAGACCATGCGCCTTCTGCACATAGAGATATCCGATGAATAACTTTTTTAAACATATCTGGGATCGATTCAATGGACGTCATCATCCAGCTCCCATTGAAGTTTTTGTAAGGCATTGTTATGCATCTTCTGCTAGTGCGCACAAATCGCGTTTTCCTGGCTTTAGTAGGGAGCGCTGCTACCACAATCTCGTCCGCACATTAAACGATCCCGATGTGCGCGTCACTTTTTTTTTAGATTCCGCCAAGGCGACAAGCGAAGAGCATTTTTTAAAAGAACAGAATCGATTTCCTGTGATCGAAATCCAAGCAGGGACTGAGGC
>Ga0070731_10003883_pt1 | contig 13184 bp, 10 predicted proteins | sample Coa_R1_2_FD_66448 | JGI IMG/M metagenome (GOLD analysis project Ga0070731, IMG submission 66448) | Surface soil microbial communities from Centralia Pennsylvania, which are recovering from an underground coalmine fire - Coalmine... | ecosystem: Environmental > Terrestrial > Soil > Unclassified ... | reverse complement strand
ACGTGCCCGTAGCTTTCTCGAGCAATTGTTTTTCTCACTGATGCATCCCCGGAGCAGCAGTTGCCAAAACCAAGGGCGTCTTCCGAACGTCCAGGACGAACCGGCCGCTCTGAAGTTTATTGGAGTCTCCATCCGCACCGGGCACGGTCCACACGGCTCCGATTTCGGTGCGGCCATTGTTCTTTGCTGACTTGGCAATCTTGGCCGGAATCTGGCGTTCCTTATCAACGTAGGCCTTGATTACTTTCGCCGCAGTGCGCGCGGCCAGATATCCATGTTCGCCTTCTTCGAGCAACGTACAGACCACGATTTCAGGATTGCGCCGCGGCTCCACGCCCACAAACCATCCATTGTCTTTGAATTTGGCTTTACCTTCGGCCCCCAGCTTCGCCTTCAGTGCATTGCTGATGGTCTGCGCGCTTCCGGTCTTGCCGGCGAAGTCGATGTTCTGCAGATGAGAAAGCGCGGCGGTGCCGCCGGGGTTGACCACATCGGCCATGGCATCGGTGATAATCTCCCAATTTTTCGGATCGATGGGGATTGTGGTTTCGTCCGGCACATTCGAAGCGGGCACGACTCCCGGAGGCAACTCCGTGGGATTCGTGAGGTGCGGCCGCACCAACCGTCCGCCACTTGCGATTGCACCAATGGCCCGCGCCATCTGAATCGGAGTCGCAGCCACTGCGCCTTGTCCAATGCCGACTGAAATCGTCTCTCCCGCGAACCACTTCTGTTTGAAGTTGCGGATTTTCCATTCCTCCGATGGCATCACGCCGCTGACTTCCTGCGGCAAGTCGATGCCAGTCTTCTGCCCCAGACCAAGCATGGTGGCGTATTTCGCAATCTTCTCGATGCCGAGTTTTTCGGCCAGAGTATAGAAAAACACATCACAAGATTGATAAATCGCCTTAGTGATATCGACATCACCGTGCACTCGATGTTCCGCTATAACCCAGCATTTGAAATAGCGGCCGTAGAAAGTCGCGCCACCCGAGCAGTTCACATGCATATCCTGCGCGATCCCTTCTTGCAGCCCGGCCGTGGCCATGATGATCTTGAACGTCGATCCCGGCGCAAGCTGCGCCTGAATCGCCTTGTTTAACAGCGGCTTGTCCGGGTCGGTGACCAATTTGTTCCATTGATCGCGCGAAACCCGCACGGCAAAATCATTGGGATCAAACGAAGGGCGGCTGACCATCGCCAGAATTTCTCCGGTTCGCGGGTCCATCGCCACGATTGCACCGTTCCTGCCCTCAAGCGCTTCCTCGGCCGCAATCTGCAGATCAATGTCGACGGTAAGCTTTAACTGCTTGCCGGGAACTGCCTCGGTTTCGCCGAGCAGCCCTACTTCTCTGCCATGGCTGTTGACGATAGCCTGCCGCGCGCCGTTCTTGCCCATCAGAGCCGTGTTGTATTCCCGCTCAATACCCGAAATTCCAACCACATCGCCTGGGTTATAAAGCTCGAACTGCGGCTGGTTCAGCATGTCTTCGGTAACTTCGCCAACATAGCCAATCAAATGCGCCATGAACCCGTTGCGCGGATAAAGCCGGCGATGGGCGACAATTGTGTCGAGTTCGGGCAGTTCGTTGCGATGAGCATCGATAAATGCCAACTCGTCCGGCGTGATGTCTTCTTTCAAGAAGATCGGCTGGTACTGCGGCATCGAAGCGAAGTGGCGTATGCGAGTGCGTACTTCGGTCGGATCGAGATGCAGTCCTTGCGCAATGAGATCGGCATCGGCGTTAAGGTCACGGGAGGAATCGCGCAACAGCAACGCAGAAAACGAAGGATAATTGTCGACAATGGTACGGCCTTCCCGGTCGAGAATCTTGCCACGAGGCGCCAGGATCGGAACATTGCGAATGCGGTTTTTCTCGGCGAGGGTGGCGTACACGTTACTCTCCATGACCTGCAGCCGCCACAAGCCATAAGCCAGCACAATAAAAATCGCCAGGATGATGTACTGCGCCGCCGTCAGGCGGATTTCCGAAACTTTGTCGTCACGGCCGAACATCAGTTGTTGGTGGCCGTTGCCGGTTCCCGGTTGGCCTGCCGAGAGGGGATTCCGGTCCGCAACGCGTCACTACCTCATGAATGAAAATTAAGAGTGGAAAGCTGGTAAACATTGTACCGCCTGAAGGCCAAGCAACACGATGCGGGCGCATAACGGAAGTCATAGGCTGCCAGCTTCACTTGCATATTCGACGAGTTTCCTCACGCCCTCTGCTTGAACTTGTCCAGCAGAAAGTACAGGGCTACTCCCAACAGAGCGTTCGCCAGACCGCCGATCACGCCGCGCGTCCAGCTCCAGTTCATCGTCAAACTGACCATGCCTCGCGCCACCGAGAAATACACCGCCTGGTGGATCAGGTAGAAAGCGAGTGTCACCAGAAACCGTGCGCCCGCATTCTCCACATCCAGCTTCGCGCCCAATGAAGAGGCGCCATAGCCCACCACTGTCTTCGCAATCCCGTAAATGCCTATCGGATATGCACCGAGCATGTCCTGTACCAGGCCGATGGCCGCGCCGGTTAGCAATCCCGAAATCGGATTGCGACGCGCCATGGCGAAGAAGATCGTCACCAGCAACGGCAGATCAAAGACCGAAAAGAACGGCAACCGCCGGGGCACGAAGGCCTGAAAGAAAAGCGCCAGCAAGGGAACCCCGATCGTCACCGGAATACTGAACCGGTACACCTCAATCTGCTCTCCCGATGTGTAGGTAATGGGCACGCTAATGGGGGATGTCTTCAGCATTGGGAGATGGCGAACTGGTTGGAGCAATCGAAGGGTTAGAAGGGGCAACCGGCGTCCCGGTCTTAGGTCGAGGTTTTTGAATTGTGTTGCCCGTTACGCGTTCGCCATCGCTAGTCGGTGCTGCGGTTTGCGAACCGGCCTCCGCCGAGGTCTTTTTCGGAGCGTTGATTGGGGCCAGCGTTCCCGTGGCGCTCGCATTGGGCGCAATTGTTTCTGCGGCAGCCTTGCCGCCGGACGCATTCGAAACACTCGACGCGCTTCCCGAACTGGCAGAGGGCTTAGCGGCACCATTGGTCAGCGGCTTAGCCCCGGCCACTGCAGTTGGATTCTGACTCGCAGCGGCACCAATCTGCGACAGTGTCCTGGGTGCTATCGCAGGAGGTTTGTCAGGCACCGACGGCAGCCGTTGTGCCAGAATGTCGGCAGCGCGCACCCTGGTTGTTTTGTCCGCGACCGGTGGGTGTTCCTGCTGTTCCGTCACCACGAGCACTTCCTCCAACCGGTTCAAATCCGCCGTAGGCTTCACCTTGATATTCAAGAATAAATCACGGCCCGGAGTCACATTTGTGACGGTGCCAACGGGCAGGCCCTTGGGAAAAATCTGGTCGCCTCCGCTGCTCAGCACAACCTCTCCAGGCGCAACCTGCTCATCGCTCATCACACGATCGAGAACCAATTCGCCGGTCGGAGTTCCGCGCAGCACCCCCTGCAAGCGGGACTTTTCGAGAAGAGCGCCGACGCCGCTGCTTTGATCGTTGATCATAAGCACCAACGACGTCGAAGGATAAACTCGCAACACTTTTCCCACAATCCCGTTGGCGGTGATGACGGCCATGTCTTGCGCGATTCCGTCATCTGAGCCTTTGTCGATATAAATGGATCGCGACAAATCACTGCCGCTCGACCCGATCACTTGGGCCGGTACGGTTTTCGAAATGAGTTGCTCCTTGAAATTTAGCAGCGACTGCAGCCGACGCGCCTGAGCTGCATCTTCGCCCAGCCGCACCTGCTCCAGCCGCATGTGTTCGATTTGCTGCTTGAGTTCGCGATTCTCGGCGCGCACTCCGCGCAGAAACAAGTAGTTGTGAAAAAGTTCATCGGCGCCATTTTGCAGGCGCACAAATGCGCGTTCGAAAGGAGTGATCGCATCCACGGCCCAGATGCGGATTAAACGGGTGTGTTCGGCGTCACTGCTGCGCTTGACCTGCACTGCTAAACCCAGCACCTGCAGAAAGAGGACTCCTACCAAGATGGTCAAGTTGCGATAGCGGCCGAGAACGGATTCCATAGGAGCTTTAAGCTACGAGCTTTGGGCCGTGAGCCAAACCGCAAAAAGACTTGACTCTTTTCGATCAGAGCTCATAGCTCACCGCTTTATTCAATCGAAATTTTTCTGAGCAGCTTGAAATCGCTGAGCATCTTGCCGGTGCCGAGCACGACGCTGCACAGCGGATCATCGGCAATCGAAACCGGCAGCCCGGTTTCCTCGCGAATTCGCTTGTCGAGATTTTTCAGCAGCGCTCCCCCGCCGGTCAGCACAATGCCGCGATCACTGATGTCAGCAGAAAGTTCCGGTGGCGTCCGCTCCAAAGCCACCCGAATCGCATTCATGATCGTCGAAACGCATTCGCTTAAAGATTCGCGTACTTCGCCATCATCCACGGTAATGGTTTTCGGAACGCCTTCAATAAGGTTACGCCCTTTGATCTCCATGGTCATGGGCTTGTCGAGTTGGTGCGCGGAGCCAATTTCCATCTTGATTTGTTCCGCGGTGCGTTCGCCGATCAGCAGATTATATTTCCGCTTCAGGTAATTCATGATGGCTTCATCCATCTGATTGCCCGCCATCCGCACGGATCGCGAATAAACAATTCCGCTCAGCGAAATCACCGCGATATCGGTCGTGCCCCCCCCAATGTCAACCACCATGTTTCCGGAAGGCTCTGTAATCGGCAATCCCGCTCCAATCGCCGCCACCATCGCCTGCTCTACGAGATGCACTTCGCTTGCCTTCGCCCGATAGGCTGAATCCATAACCGCTCGTTTTTCCACCTGCGTGATCTCGGAAGGTACTCCGATCACGATTCGGGGATGCACCAGCATCTTTCGGTTATGCGCCTTCTGAATGAAGTAGTTCAGCATCTTCTCGGTGACTTTGAAATCGGCAATCACGCCATCCTTCATTGGCTTGATAGCCACGATATTGCCCGGCGTGCGGCCTAGCATTTCTTTCGCCTCTTTGCCGACGGCCTCAACTTCGCCCGTGTTCTTGTTAATGGCGACAATCGAGGGCTCGTTGACAACTATGCCCTTGCCGCGCGCGTAGACGAGCGTGTTTGCGGTGCCAAGATCGATGGCCAGGTCGCTCGAGAACAGGCTGAAAAGCGACCTCAGGTTGTGTGAACGTGATGAATGAAATCCGTTGCTTGACATACGCCGTCTGCCTTCCGCCTTGCTGATCCTGATTTATGGGATCGTGATGATGAACCGCATCGTCATTTACTGAATAATAATCTTCTTCTGCTGCGTATTTACTCCGCCCTGAGCGGTCTGCGCCGTAATAGTAATCACCGCTTCGCCGGTCGCCAGCGGCGGCGTAAAGTAATGGAACGTACCGTCTGTCGTTACCATCGGCACTTCTCTGCCGTTGACCATAACTCGGGCGCCGACCTGCGTTTTTCCCGAAATCTCGATCACATGGCCATGCTGAATAAACGGATCAAGTTCCAGGTCGATCATTTCCGCCTGCTTGCTCTTCGGAATGATAGTGAAGCGGTTCTTTTCGCTCTCAACCGACTCTTTTCCCTCAGCGTCGTACGACTGCACCGCCCAGTAATACGCTCCTTCGCCCAGGCTCGTCACCGATACGTCGGCCGTGTTTACTCGCTTGTCAACTAATGTGGAAGAAAAATAGGGGTTCCGCGAAATCCGTAACCGGTACGCCACCGCGTTCGTCATGGGAGTCCAGGAGAATTCCACATCTTTCGTGCTTTCCCCGGAGGTAAAGATCGGCGCCATGTTTGCTGGAGAAATCGGGGTCGGCGGTCCGGTTCCCTTTTCTTTCTCCAAATGCGATTGCGCCCCCTGGAAGCTCACTCTCTCCCAATTCGCCAACTCCACGGTTTCTCCATTCCGTGTCACTTCGCCGGCGCCCTTCTTCATCAAGATTTCGTGCTGGTCGGCCTTGGGGTCGTTATGTACCTGAGCCGCCGATTCGGGAGCCAGCGATGCCGTGGCACCTGCCACAATCACCTGCGACTTCGATCCCTGCGAGTAAGTTGCAGTCGAAAGATCTACCGTTCCGGTGCTTACCGCGACAGCCACGTTCGTCTGCTGCTGGTCGTTGGCCGAATTTTCTTCAATTACGATCAGCGAATCCTGCTTCACTACGTAGCTGGTACCGTCGTTGAACACAACTTTTGCCATGCCTTCCGAGCCGGTCTGTACTACATCACCCTTTTCGAGCGGGATGTTGTAATCCGCCGCAACCCAGCTGTTATCGTTTCCCTTCTTCACGCGCACCGTGCCATCGAGAGCAGTGAAGTGGGCCTGCTGTGCGGTCACGGTTCCCGTGCCGGCCTTCGGCGCCATGCCCGCGACCCGCTCTAGAGCTTTGTCGGCGACACTGCTTGCGGCCTTGAAACTGCTTTCAGTAAACTGCGGAAACGTCAGGCGAACCGCGATCAGAAAGATCACGCAGCCTGTCAAAATCAGCAGCGCCACACTGCGATAAGTGATCGTCTTCCACGCAATGTGGATGCCCGGTTTGGGAGTCTGCGAGGACACGTGGACCTACAACCTTATTCAAGCTTTTAGAAGATGCGGTAATTCCAACGTTATCACAAGCCCTTTCAGGCAAAAAACAGGTAATCAATAGGGAACGTTACCTTCGTTTAGGCAGATGCAGGATCGAAAACGCATCCTTCGTTTCGTTGGAATCGATGCGTAGAACCGCAAATCTTCTACCTTTGATGGCCGCTGTTACCTACGTCATCTTTAGCAAAGTTACGATTCGGTTCATCATACGGTGAGCTTGGAGGCCAATCGCCTGCCCGGGACCCTCTGATGAATATTGACGATCTGCTGCGAATTGCCACCGAACGCAAAGCTTCGGATTTGCATTTGAAGGTGGGAAACTATCCTCACCTGCGCGTCGACGGCGAACTGGCACCCTTGACCGAGCAGCCGCGCGTGAGCGCGGAAGACATGCTGACCATGGCATTCAGCATGATGTCGGCGCGGCAGAAGCAGAAATTCAAAGAGACCACGGAAATCGATATGGCCTACGGCGTCGCCGGCCTGGGACGCTTCCGTGTGAACATTTTTCAGCAGCGCGGCAACGTGGGTCTGGTGCTGCGCGTGATTCCCACGAAGATTCGCGCTCTCGACGAATTGTTCCTGCCCAAAGTGGTGGAACAGATTTGCGAAATGCCGCGGGGGTTGGTGCTGGTAACGGGCGTGACCGGCTCCGGTAAATCAACCACGCTGGCGGCAATGGTCGATCGCGTGAACTCCAGCCGGGCCGAACACATTATTACGATTGAGGATCCCATCGAATTTCTGCACCGTGATAAAAAGGGCTACGTCAACCAGCGTGAAATTGGCGTAGATACGCCATCATTCAGTTCCGCTTTGCGTGCTTCGCTGCGTCAGGATCCGGACGTGATTCTAGTCGGCGAAATGCGCGATCTGGAGACGATTTCTACGGCACTGCACGCCGCCGAAACGGGCCATATGGTGTTCTCGACCCTGCACACGCTTGACGCCGTGGAAACCATCAACCGCGTTATTTCAATTTTCCCGCCGCCAGAGCAGAAGCAGATTCGCCTGCAGTTGGCGGCGGTTCTGCGGGCTATCGTCAGCCAGCGCCTTGTGCGCCGCTGTGACTCGGAAGGCCGAGTACCCGCCGTCGAAGTCATGATCAATACGGCTTTCATTCGCGAGTGCATCCTGGTGCCGGAAAAGACGCGCTCGGTTCGCGATGCCATTGCCGCCGGCACATCGCAGTACGGCATGCAGACCTTCGATCAGTCACTGTGGGATCTGTTCCAGGCGGGCTTGGTCAACTACGAGACCGCGCTCGAGAATGCCTCGAACGCCGACGACTTTAAGCTGCGCATGCAGGGTATCGCTTCAACCGCCGATATTTCGCGACAGTCGATGCAATCAGCCGGATTCGGGCGGTAAAAAACCGGCCTCCTCTCCGGTTACCGGAAGCCGAAAACCTGCATATCCTCAACTTGCTTCACCGTTGCTTTCATCTTCCATCCACTAGGTTTATCGTTAACGGATGGCGCTTCCTCATCCCAAGAGAAGGTTCTACTCCGAAAATGAGTTGTACGAATATGCCGTGGGAGCGCTGGCTCGACGCATGCGCACGGTGGCGGAACTCAAGCGCTTGTTACGCATGCGAGTCGAGGCTGACACTGAATACGGACAGACGTTGGTCGAGCTGATCATTCGCCGGTTGAAAGATAACGGCTATCTCAACGATTCGCAATATGCCGCTTATTTTTCGAATTTGCGGCGCGACAACCAGAAGTTTGGAAGGCGGCGCGTGATCACCGATCTTAAAGCAAAGGGAGTGCATGGAGAAGTGATTGATAAAGCGGTCGCCGCGGCTTTCGAAGGTGTGAGCGAAGAAAGGCAAGCTCGGGAATATCTGCGCCGGAAGCGCCTTTCCAAGCCAAAAGATCAGAAAGAAAGCGCTCGCGTCTTCCGCCAATTAATTCGAGGAGGGTTCACCGCGAAAACAATTTTCGCAATCCTGAAAAAGTGGAATGTGGATGAGGAAATGTTGAGCCAGTTGGAAAATGAAATCGCGTAAGCAGGTTTGCGAGGAAGATCTCAGCGGTCTGGATTCGCGAGCAAATTTCAACAGCTGCGAGAAACCCAGAGTAATCGAACGCTATCCAGCTTTGCGCTCGTCACCCAACACTTCATCGAGAGCTTTTGCGAGCTGAAGCGCGCGCTTCTGATAGTCGCCAGTACCATTCTCCTGCTTGCGCTGAAGAAGGTGATATTCGTCGGCAATATTCAGTGCGGCCAGCACCGCCAGGCGCACCGTATCAATCGTATTCGTGGCTTCGGCTACCGCCCGCATCTTAGCGTCCACGTACTCCGCCAGCTTCATAATGTAATCCGGATCCGAGCCGCGCAGATTGTAAGCCTGATCAAAGATCTCCACGCGCACGCTGGCGTTCTGGGCATCCTTCACTGGCGATTCCTTGGTAGCAGTGGCCATAGCTTTGAACTCCTCGACCTATCGGCGCGCTAACGCGCGTCCGCTTTTAACTCGCCCGTTGTTCTTCAATCGAGTCAATCTGCTCCAGCATCTTCTCCACGCGGCCGCGAATCTCCTCGCGCTCCTTCTTTAGCTGAACGCTCTCGCGCCGCAACGTAATCAGTTGCTGGTCGCGCTCTTCGAGTTGCTGCCTTAACTTCTGGGCTTCGCGTTCGGCTGCGACTTGCGCACCGCGCGCGGTCTTATATAGGGAGATCGTGCGATAAACTTTCTCTTCCAGAACCTGAAAATCGTCCACCGAAACCTCTTCAGTAACTTGCCCTGCCGCATCCAACGCCATGATTACACTCGTTCCCAAGAGAAGATTTGTAACTTTGTCGCAGTATACTCCACGAAGTTGCGGACCGAGCATGGCCCATTCGTGTAAATGTAGCCCCACATCTGGGGAATTAGCCAAGCCCGACGACATGAAGACCGATCCTTCCGGCAACTCGGCGACCGCATCGCCTATGGTGCGATCACGAAGCAGTTTAAGTCACGGGTAGGGAGGAGCGCTTTGGCTGGCCAGCGAACGCAGCCAGCGACGCCGGTCAGGTCCGGGAGCCCAACTTTTTCAACTTCTCGGCAGCGGAATCCAACGTCTCCAACTTTTTGCAGAATGCAAACCGGACCTGCTGCGCTCCATCGCGCGGATCTCGATAGAAGCTCGATCCAGGTACTGCGGCAACGCCGACCTCTTTCACCAGATAGTTTACGAACTGGACATCGTCGGCAAACTCGAACCCGGAAACATCCGTCATCACGTAATAGGCGCCCCGCGGACGAAAGCATTTGAAGCCGGCCTTTTCCAGCGCGGGAATGATGTGATCGCGACGCACGCGGTAGTTCTCGGCGAGCTTCGCATAGTACTCCGCGGGCAAACTTAAGGCCGCAGCGCCGGCTTCCTGCAGAGGCGCAGGAGCGCCAACCGTCAGAAAATCGTGCACTTTGCGGATCGCATTTGTGATCTTCTCCGGCGCGACTGCCCATCCCACGCGCCACCCGGTGACACTATAGGTTTTCGACATCCCGTTGATGGTTACCGTTCGCTCGCGCATCCCGTCAAGCGTGGCGATTGATATGTGCTCGGTACCGTCGTACAGAATGTGCTCGTAAATCTCGTCGGTGATCGCCAACACATCGAACTCGACGCAAAGATCGCGGATCAGTTCCAGTTCCGCGCGCGTGAAGACCTTGCCCGTTGGGTTGTTCGGCGTATTAAGGATGATGGCTTTCGTATGCTTGTCGAACGCGTGCCGCAGCTCTTTCTCGTCAAAAGCCCATTCACCATTTCCCTGTGCTGGGTGGCGCAACTTCACAAATCTCGGTCTCGCGCCGCTCAGCACCGAGTCCGGTCCGTAGTTTTCATAAAACGGCTCGAAGATCACGACCTCCTCTCCGGCGTTGCAGACCGCCAGCAGAGTGGAGATCATCGCCTCCGTCGAACCGCAGCAGACTGTGATTTCCTTTTCGGGATCAACCGTAATCCCCTGCCAAAGGCCCATTTGCCGCGCGATCGCATTCCGCAGGCTCTTCGCGCCCCAGGTAATGGCATATTGATTTACGTCACGCTCGATTGCGGCTCGGGCAGCCTGCTTGATCTCTTCCGGAGCCCCAAAATCGGGAAAGCCCTGAGCCAGATTGACCGCGCCGTAGAGCATGGCTTGTCGCGTCATTTCACGAATCACCGATTCGGTGAAGTGCGCCACTTTGTCGCTGAGAAAGTGCTTAGGCCGTGCAGCAGGAATGTCGGTTCGCCGGGAAGAAATAGCGTTCGCCATAGCGGGAGATTAGCACACGCGCGAGCGAGGGCAAATTGAGCCTGAATGTTAAAATCGACGTTAATCACCTCGATGTTCACCGGCTCGCAAATTCGCCGCAAATTTCTCGACTTCTTTGTGCAAAAAGGGCATAAGGAGGTGCATTCGTCATCGCTCGTCCCGGCGAACGATCCCACGCTGCTGTTCACCAATGCGGGCATGAACCAGTTCAAGGACGTTTTTCTGGGACTGGAGAAGCGTGACTACTCCCGCGCCACAACCTCGCAGAAGTGCGTGCGCGCGGGCGGCAAGCACAACGATCTGGAAAATGTCGGATTTACCAATCGCCATCACACGTTCTTCGAAATGCTGGGCAATTTTTCCTTTGGCGATTATTTCAAGAAAGACGCGATTGCCTATGCGTGGGAGCTGATCACTTCGAAAGAATGGTTCGGGATCGACAAGAACAAGCTTTACGTAACCATCTTCAACGGCGAAGGCGGCATTCCCCGCGACGCCGAAGCCTACGATCTTTGGGCCGCGCAGGGCGTGCCAAAAGAGCGCATCTTCGAAATGGGTCTGAAAGACAATTTCTGGCAAATGGGCGACACCGGCCCCTGCGGTCCGTGCAGTGAGATTCACTACGATATGGGTCCGGCTGCGTCCGATCAGGGACATACCGATTGCGCCTTCACTTGTGATTGCGGCCGTTATGTCGAAATCTGGAATCTGGTGTTCATGCAGTTTGATCGCGATGCCAGCGGCAAGTTCAATCCGTTGCCCAAGCCATCAATCGATACGGGCATGGGGTTGGAGCGGGTGGCGGCAGTGCTGCAGGGCGTGATCTCGAATTACGAAACCGACTTGTTTGTTCCTCTGATCAAGCGGGCGGCGGAACTGACGGGGACGTTCCTTGAAGCGGAATTGAATAAGGAGTCGCATACAAAATCTGCGGCTTCACTGCGCGTGATTGCGGATCACTCACGCGCGACGGCCTTTCTTATTGCCGATGGTGTTGTTCCCTCAAACGATGGTCGCGGTTATGTTCTCCGCAAAATTATGCGACGGGCGATGAGACACGCTTGGTTGCTTGGTCAAAAGCGTCCGGTCGTGCTGACGGAAATGGTGCTTGAGGTTCAGCGATTGATGTCGGACGTATATCCCGAACTCACCGCAAGTGGACAAGTACTACGTGTCGTCGCCGAGGAAGAGCGGAGATTCCACCACACAATGGAAGTTGGATTGGAGAAGCTGGAGGAGCATCTTAGAGCGATTGGTCGAAATACTGATGCCGCTCGCTCGACGCGGACGGCCGAGGCAAAGGCCAGGGGCGAGGTCGAAACTGTGCTCGGGCCCTTCGACTACGAAGCATTTCGACTGTACGACACGTTTGGACTTCCCCGCGATTTCATAGAGGACGCGTACAGGGACGCGGGGGTTCCCTTTGACACCACGTCTTTCGACCTTGCTATGCAGGAGCAACGTGCCCGCGCTCGCGCCTCCTGGAAAGGCGCTGCCAAACAAACCGCCAATCCCGCCTACCAGCAGCTCCCGAAATCAGTCTTCGAAGGCTACCGGCAAACTCGCTCCGAGAACTGTGAAGTGCTCGCCATCATCAAGAACGGCCAAGGCGCACAGGAACTTAAGCCCGGCGAATCGGGTGAGATCATCCTCGATCATACGCCGTTCTACGCCGAATCCGGCGGCCAAGTCGGCGACAAAGGATGGTTCTACTCCGACGACCACAACACGGTCGTCGCCGAAGTGACAGGTTGCTATGCCCCGATCCAAGGCGTGCGGGCGCACCAAGTGGTCGCTAAGCAGGCGATGCGCGTGGGCAATAAAGTCGATGCCGTCGTCAATGCCGACATTCGCCGCTCAACCATGCGCAACCATACGGCTACGCATTTGCTCCAGGCAGGGCTACGCGAAGTTCTTGGCAAACACGTGAAGCAGGCGGGATCGCTGGTCGCTCCCGATCATCTTCGCTTCGATTTTTCGCACTTCACCAGCGTGGAAGATGAAGAACTGCAGGACATTGAAGACATCATCAATCGGGAAGTGCTGCGCAACAGCAGGGTCGACGTCATCGAGAATGTTCCGATCGACGTGGCCATCAACGAATATCATGCGATGGCGCTTTTCGGCGAAAAGTACGGCGATAAAGTGCGCGTCATCAAGATCGGTGACTTCTCGACCGAACTCTGCGGAGGCACGCACACGGCTCAGACCGGCGAGATCGGCCTGATCAAGATTCTGAAGGAAGGCAGCGTATCTTCGGGCGTGCGGCGAGTCGAGGCAGTCACGGGTACGGGATCACTTGCGCATTTTCGGAAGGATCACGAGTTAGAAAAAATTGTGTCGGCAGTCGTTTCACCCAC
>Ga0070731_10003882_pt1 | contig 13184 bp, 7 predicted proteins | sample Coa_R1_2_FD_66448 | JGI IMG/M metagenome (GOLD analysis project Ga0070731, IMG submission 66448) | Surface soil microbial communities from Centralia Pennsylvania, which are recovering from an underground coalmine fire - Coalmine... | ecosystem: Environmental > Terrestrial > Soil > Unclassified ... | reverse complement strand
GGCATCAAAACCGCAGGCCCCAACTCGTAGCTGGCAGCAGTCTCGCTCCCGCAGTCGGCATCCCAGAGTTGTACAAGCGTGCTCCCTGCAGTGGTCCAGGTGTTAGTTGTCGGATTGTAGATTTCGGAGTTCATGCCATTCTTGTTGTAAAAGCCGACATAGGCATCGACCGTAAGAATGTTTCCGTTCGGAAGCAGCGTGAAGCCCTGCTCATCGAAATCGTCAAACTGTCCGTCGGTGGAGTTGGCTTCGGTGGTGAAACTCAACGTGCTTTCGTCGAAATAAAAATAAAGAGGGAAGCTGCTATGGCCGGAAATTTGCGCGCAGCAAGCGGACAGCATCCAGGTTCCATTTGGCAGAACTACGGACTCGGCGTCTCCTTCTGCTCCCCACGAGTCGGGAATTGGAGGAGTGGTGCTCGTCCAGGTGTTGGCGACCGGATCGTAAAGCGCGCCTAAACTTTGCCAATCGGCGGTGCAGCTGCCGCCGGGGCAGTTGTATTCGCCGCCAGTGACCACAACCTTCCCATCAGGCAACACAGCGGAAGCGAAGAAGAGCGGTTCATAACCGCTCGGAAGCTCAGCAACTTTCGTCCATGTGCCGTTGACGTAGCTTCCGGACTTGTCTGGAGTCAACGTGTACCATGCACCGTAGTCTTTGCCGACGCAGCCCGAGCCGCTGCAATTTGGCTCTTCGTGCACCAGGACGCGGCCGTCGGTAAGCAGGAGCATCGCACCCATCGAAACGGGAGCAGGGCTGGTTACGGGTGTCCAAGTCTGGGAGGTTGCTATGCCCACCGAGCATAGAATCAGAAGCGCGAATGCGAGTGAACGCGAAAGTTTCATTTTTGCCCTCTGGAGAATCATCTTTGAATGTTTTTGTTGTCGAACCTGAATCGATTGCGGAGCTACCACAGTGAGCGCCGCGGGAGAAGTCATTCGAATTGCAATGCAGCCTTGAACCTCAAGGCCGATGGATTATACCCCGGTTCGCTGCGATTGCTACCCAGTTGTGACGCAGATTTGACAATTAATTTCGTTGCGGTGAGAAAAGCCCGCCAACTTTGCAAGTTCTTGCACACGCAATCAACGAGGAACGAAAGTAGTTACTTTCGTCCAGAGATCAAACTCTCTGTGTGCGTGCGAGGAACCCTGATTATTCCTCGTCCATCCCAGTTTCATCCTGGTGCGGATCCGATTCGATCTTTACCTCGGGCAGGTTCGCTTTGTGCAATGCGCGATTGAGTGCGGGAAGATCTGCGATCTGCAGAGATTCCCAGCGTTGCATTACTTGAGAAACTTCGTGTTCGGAAGATGCAGCGGCCTGCGTTTGCGCGAGCGTTGGCGCGGCATCGGCTTGCCACACCTGGCCGTAAAGAACGGCGACATCGCCATTCGCCCGGCTGAGTGTGGCGGCCTGCGAGGGAGGCGCGAGGAAACCGCCGGGAGTTCCAACGACCTCAGCCATTTTATTTTGGAAACTCTTGACCTCGTCGAGCACCGCGCCGGTCGCTTGCTGAGTGACTTTCTGCAACTGCTCGCGAATCGACCCAGCCTGGGTGACGGCTTTCGAGGTCTGCTCCAACAGTGATGCCATCTTCCGCTCAAGCTGGAATTTCTTATCCAAATCCGCAATTGAGATTTTCACGCGTGGATCCATCTTGACCGTGAAAGGCGCGCTAGCACTCTTTCCGTTGACCGTGAGGCGAGCCGTATACGACCCCGGTAATGCCGTTGGGCCAAGCGGATAACGAGGCGTATCTCCGGGAACCGCTGCGATGGGATAGTCATGGCGAGTTGAACGGGGACTCGAATAATGCAGATCCCAAATCCAGCGGTGCATACCCGCATCGGCGGGAAGCGCACGAAATGGTCGCAACCAATAAAGCGGAATCAACTGCTTCCTCAAGTCGTCGTCGCTGGCAGGCGCCTTATCGTCGCTGGAATATTTTCGAACGAGTTGGCCGCGAGCATCGAGAATTTCGAGAGTGACAGGCAAGGTTTGGTTTTGCGCCAGATAGAAATCGATGATAACGCCGTCGGGCGGGTTCGGCGCGGCTGGCTCGTCGGGGGGCAGCGGTGTATCGGAATTGGTGTCGCGCTGCACTCGATAGGCAAGCGCGGGAGTGAACAGATGATTGTCATCCGTTATAGAAGGCGCGAGCTCGCGAAGTGGAGCGATGTCGTCAAGAATCCAGAAGCCGCGGCCGTGCGTTGCGACGATCAGATCGTTTTCGTGAATCCACAAATCGCGCATGGAAGTGTGCGGCAGGTTCAGCTGCAACGATTGCCAATGATCGCCGTCATCGAGGGACATCCAAACCGCATTCTCTGTGCCGGCGAATAAAAGTCCCTTGCGCACCGGATCTTCGCGCACGGTATCCACGGGCCCGATGTCGGGCAAGCCGGCGGTGATCAGTGTCCAGCTCTTGCCGCCATCGTGCGTCCGATAGATATAAGGATGCTCGTCGTTGATGCGGAAGCCGCTTATCGATGCGTAGGCGGTGTCGTCGTCGAAGTGCGAAGCGCTGATCTGCGTGACCTTGCTCCAGGAAGTCAGCTCTTTGGGAGTAATGTCGGTCCATTTCCTGCCGCCGTCACGCGTAATCCAGAGCAGGCCGTCGTCTGTGCCTGCCCACAGAGTGCTGGTATTTTTGAAGGATGGAGCGAGCGCGTAAATCACTCCACGCTTTTTGTCGGCGTCTTTCGGAAAAAGTTTGCCGACGCTGGCTGGAATTTCCGGATTCGCGCGAGTCAGATCAGAGCTGATTGTCTGCCAGGAGTTCCCGCCGTCCGTGGTTTTGAAGAGCACATTGCTTGCGTAATAGAGCGTATGCGGATCGACGGGAGAGAACATCGTCGGCTCGCTGCGGTCGGTACGGTATTTCGGATCACGAAGCGGAATCGGAGTGACATCTTGCACTTGCCCCGTGGACCAATGAAATTTTGTGACTTCGCTTCGCCCGCCGCCGTAAACGATATCCGGATCGAGCGGATCGGGCGCGACGTAGCCATACTCGATTACTCCCACGGGATGCCAGTCGCGAAAGGTAATCTCGCCGTCATTCCCCCGGGTCAGGATGCAGACCGAACCGCTTTCCTGCTGGCCTCCGCAAACCCGATAGGGAAATGTGGGAGTGACCGAAACGTGATAAATCTGCGCCGTGGGCTGGTTGTACCAGGAACTCCAGGTCTCGCCTTTATTCACGGTAACGAGCGCGCCCTGATCGCTGACAAGAAGAAGAATGTCGGGATCGTTGGGATTGATCCACAGATTCTGGTAATCATCGCCGCCGGGCGCGCCGCGAAATCCAGACCAGGTTTTGCCGCCGTCGGTGGAGCGCATGGTGACCGTGCTGGCGCAATAGACGATATCAGGGTTTTTTGAATCGACTTTTGGAATCGACAGATCTCCACCTCCGATGCGGCCCGAGGGACGAGGATCTTCGGTGATCTTCGACCAGGTTTCTCCGGCATCATCAGAGCGGTAGACACCGAGTGGACCCGCGGCGCTTGCTACGGTCGCGTAAAGCCGCCTGGTGTCGCTGGGTGCGATGGCGACATAGATCTGCGAGAGATCTTTGGGTAAACCATTGGTGAGAGCGCGCCAGTTATTCCCGCCGTCGGTCGATTTGAATAATCCACCGCCAGTGCCGTTGACTTCATTGCCGTCCTCCCATGGGCCCTCGCGCGCCTCCCACATGGAGGCATAGACGACGTCGGGATTCGAAGGGTCGATTTCTATATCGGAGGCTCCGGTGTTTTCGTCTTTGTAGATGACCTTTTGCCAGGAGTGGCCGCCGTCAGTCGAACGAAAAAGGCCACGTTCATCATTTGGGCCGTAGGGATGCCCGAGAACCGCGGCAAAAACTCGATTGGGATCGCGAGGATCGACGCCGATAGCTGGAATCTGATAGCCGTCCTGCAAGCCGAGATGCGTCCAGGTTTTTCCGGCGTCTGTGGATTTGTAGATTCCGTTGCCGATTGAAAGATCGGGGCGATGCAGGCCTTCGCCGCTGGCGACATACACGATATTGGGGTCGGAAGCCGCCACGGCAATGGCGCCAATCGATTGCGTTGGCTCGTGATCAAAGATCGGATTCCAGGTACGGCCGTAGTCGTTGGACTTCCAGACTCCGCCATTGACCGCGCCGACGTAAAAGACGCCAGGCTGCATGGCAACGCCTGCCGCGGCGCGTGTGCGACCGCCGCGAAATGGGCCGATCATGCGCCATTGGAGTTCCTGATAGGTCTTGGCGGGAATTTGCGCCGCCGCCGGAGTGGCGAGCGGCAAGAGCGCGAGACAACAAGAAAGATAACGAAGTATTGGCGATGTTTTCACGTAAGCCCTCACGTTAAAAAACAAATCATTTTGAGAAGCAAACAAAGAGCAAGAAAACCAAACAAAAGAGAATACCCCAAAACACGAGCAAGGGGGGACGGGAGGCGCCGAAGTTGTTTTTTCAGGAATTGCCTCTGTGATCACCGGCTATTCTTGATCGGGAACTCAACGTAAACCGAGATCAGACGTTTTGAGCAGAGAATAAAATGCAGAAACGGGTTTCTTCATTATGCGTCATTGGAGTAAACAACTGATTCGCCGGTGCCAAGCGCCGATTTCGCAGGCGCTGCTGCTGGCCGTTGTCGTGGCATTCATCCCAGCGCCGAGGCCGGCGGGCGGCCAAACTGCGTTACCGAGCGGGCACGACGTTCAGCCAATACTCGATTACATTTCACAGGCGTGGGGCACGCTTACTCGATCGATGACCGATTGTGAGAGTGTCGTCGATCCGAAAATAAGTGTTGCTCCGGTTTTATATTTGCCGGCACGCATGCCAGAGCCGGGGCCAGTTCAAAAGCTGGCAAAGGACTGTGGCGTGCAAATCAAGCGCTTGCCGATGGTGATCCATCAACTCGGCGAAGTCGACACTGACAAGATTCAGCCGAACGGCCTTCTGTACTTGCCGGAGAAATATGTTGTTCCCGGCGGCCGCTTCAACGAGATGTATGGATGGGACAGCTATTTCATCATTCGTGGCCTTTTGCAATCGGGACGGATGGATCTTTCGAAGGGAATGGTCGAAAACTTCTTATTCGAGATCGAAAATTACGGAGCGATGCTCAACGCAAATCGAACTTATTACCTTACCCGTTCACAGCCTCCGTTTGTGAGTTCAATGGTGGTCGAAGTTTATGAAGCATTGCAAAAATCAGGCCGACCTGATCGTGAGTGGTTAGCGAGAGCTTATGACGATCTTGAGAAGGACTATGCGATGTGGACGCGCGAGCCGCATCTTGCCGGCGACACTGGGCTTTCACGTTATTACGACTTCGGCGATGGTCCGCCGGCAGAGGCAGTGCAGGACGAGGCCGGATATTACCGCGAGGTTGCGCCATATTTTTTCTTTCATCCAACGGAAGCACACGATTACGTAGTGCAAGATTCGCCAGATGCGACGAAGTCTTCGGGGAGCAATCACTCAACGGCCGGCAGAACTTATAGCCTGGAGATTTGCGATGCGTCTTCAACCGCAAGGGACACTGGATGCGGAGCTCCGCGTGACTTCAGGTTGAGCTCTGATTATTACAAAGGCGATCGCTCGATGCGGGAATCGGGATTCGACGTGAGCTTTCGCTTTGACCCGTTCGGTGCAGCGACCCATCATTTTGCGCCGGTGTGCCTGAACAGCCTGCTTTACAAGAACGAAAAGGATCTGCAGCAAATCAGTAAGTGGCTTGGGCGAACGGCCGATGCGAAACGATGGAGCAGGCGCGCTGAAGCGCGCAAAAAATCAATCACGCGTTATCTGTGGAACGAACAGGCAGGATTGTTTTTTGATCTTGATTTGCGCACCGGCAAGCAGTCAGCATACCGGTATGCGACGACTTTTTATCCATTGTGGGCCGGGCTCGCCACAGCGGAACAGGCAAAGGCCGTCGATCAGAATATTTCGGTTTTCGAGAAACCGGGCGGCCTGGCAATGAGCAATGACGACTCGGGCGCGCAATGGGACTTGCCATACGGCTGGGGCAATATTCAGATGCTGGCCGTCGAGGGGCTTCGACGTTACGGATTTAATGCCGATGCCAATCGAATTTCTTTCGCCTTCGATTCCATGGTGGCGGAGAATTTTCGGCGCGATGGGACTTTGCGCGAGAAATACAACGTGGTAACGCGATCTTCCGAGGCCCACGCCGAGCTTGGCTATCACATGAATGTGGTGGGTTTTGGTTGGACGAATGCGGCATTTCTCGAACTGCTCGAAGGCCTGCCCAAAAACCTGCAAGCGCGTTTAGCAGCGGAACAAGACCAGCCGCAGCCTGCGGAATCGAGATGACAGAAGCATTCGCACGGCCAGGTCATGCGATTTCAGCGAGGATGCTCTCCAGGCCTTGCGCACCCGGAGACGGCATCCCTCCGCGCTGGCTGGCTACCCATGCGCCGACCCGGTTTGCCCTTTCATTCATTTCGGAGAGAGGCAGGTTGCGCAAGTATCCATGTACAAGCGCGGCTGTGAAGGCGTCACCCGCACCAATCGCATCGGCTATCTTGATTGTAAACCCGGCATGCTCGCAGTAGTCGTTTGCCGAAACGAGAACGCTGCCAGCGCATCCGCGCGTGATGCAAACCAGGTTCAGATCGAATGAGGCCAACAAGCGGCGTGCCGAATCTCGCATTCCTCGTGCTTCCAACCAAAGCAAATTTGCAACGACCGGCAGTTCCTCATGGTTCAGCTTAACGATGGTCGCCAGCTTTAACGATTCTTCGAGCACCTCTTTTGAATAGAAGCTCTGCCTCAAATTTACGTCGAAGATGCGCGCAGCTTGTGGCCGAGTCGCCTGCAGGAAACAGCGAATGGTGGTGCGGCTTATCTCTGAGCGTTGGGCCAGCGACCCGAAACAGACGGCGTGCGCTTCAGAAGCAAGCTGCTTCCACGATGGCGTCCATTCCAGAAAATCCCATGCAACCGGCCGGCGAATTTCGAAGCGGGGCTGGCCGTTATCTAGTTCGACTTGCACAGTGCCCGTTGGGCGAACTTCATCTGTCTGCACGAACTCGGCCCCGACTCCGAGGTGGGTCAATCGTTGGAGCGCCTCTTCCCCCAGAAGATCATCGCCGATGCGACTGGCCACAATTCCGATATCTCCCAGCAGATTGATTATGTAGGCGAAGTTGGCAGGGGCACCGCCCAGTTGCTTACCGGAGGGCAGAAGATCCCAAAGCAACTCGCCTATGCCAACAACGCGGCGTTTTTTATCTGTCATTAGTGCCGGCTCTGGGTCCACGAGTCCTTCCCATCCTCCTGGCGTCGCCTGTCAGTTCTACCCTCATTATCATGACAAGCGATTGCCTGAGAGTTTGACGGAGTTCGCAGAAGAGTTCAATCTGAAGAAATGAATTTTGCCGAAGCAAGCGGAAATCTGCGGGGATGAAAAGAACCCTTTTGGCAATGCTCTCGATATGTGCTTGTGCGCTGGGGTTCAATGCAGCTGCTCAATCATCCGCGCAACCTGCGGAAGATCATCCCTGGTGGCAGCACGCGGTATTTTACGAGATTTATCCGCGCAGTTTTGCCGACAGTAACGGTGACGGCGTCGGCGATTTGAAAGGAATCGCTTCAAAGCTGGACTACTTGAAGAATCTGGGCGTGGATGCGATCTGGATTACTCCTTGCTTTCCTTCTCCTCAAGTCGATTTTGGTTACGACGTCTCCGATTACGAGAACATCGACCCGATGTATGGCACGCTGGCTGATTTTGACATGCTGGCGCGGGAAGCGAAAAAACGGAATATTCACATTATTCTGGACCTGGTTCTCAATCACACGTCCGATCAACACAAATGGTTTCTGGACTCGAAATCTTCGCGTACGTCAGAGCATCGCGACTGGTATATATGGCGCGACGGAAAAGGCCCCGGACAGCCGCCGAATAATTGGGTGTCGACTTTCGGCGGATCGGCGTGGAAGCTCGATCCTACAACCGGCCAATATTATTACCACTTCTTTTATCCCGAACAGCCGGACTTGAACTGGCGAAACCCCGCCGTTAAAGAGGCTATGTTCGATGTGACTCGCTGGTGGTACAAGCGCGGCGTCTCGGGTTTCAGGCTCGATGCCGTCGATACGTTGTTTGAAGACCCAAACCTTCACGACAATCCGATCGCTCGTGCAGGCTCGAACGCTTTCGGCGATCCGTTTGAAGACAACAAATACAACACGAAGCTGCCGGAGGTTCACGACGTTCTGCGGGGACTGCGCAAGATCGCCGACGAATACGACGCAGTTCTTATTGGCGAAACCTGGACCGCCGACGTTAAGGAGTTGAATCAGTATTATGGAGAAAGTCATAACGAATTGCAGTTGCCCATGGACTTTCTGTTCACCATGGTCAACAAACTTTCTCCAACGGAGTTTCGCAAGCAAATAGCCGAGGTTAATGCGGCGTCCGGTTGGCCGACCTTCGTGATCAGCAATCACGACATCGTGCGCTCATACGATCGTTATGGAGACGGCAAGCACAACGGTCAAATCGCGAAGCTGATGGCCGGACTTTACCTCACCTTGCGGGGAACTCCGATCATTTATTACGGTGAGGAGATCGGGATGAAGACGACGCCGCCGACGCGGATCGAAGATGTAAGAGATCCGATTGGGCGCAAAGGATGGCCAAAAGAAAAGGGACGTGACGGTGAGCGTACTCCCATGCAATGGGACAGAACGAAAAATGCTGGATTCACGACTGGAACTCCGTGGCTTCCGCTTCCTCCCACATACAAGACGCATAATGTGGCGGCGGAATCGAAGGATCCGAATTCAGTTTTGCAGTTCTACAAACAGGTGCTGAAACTCCGGCGCACGAATAAAGCTCTTCTCTACGGGACGTACGCGGCGATCAACGAAGACGATCAGAACGTACTTTCTTACCTGCGGGTCTACAAGGATCAAAGCATTGTAGTTGCGTTGAATATGTCGAATGTGCCCGAGAGAGTCACGCTTCCGTTAAAAGCCAATGGCTTCTCTTCCGTCCGGAGCCTGATCAGCACAGGAGTTCCCGCTCCGAGAGCGGGTAAGCTGACGCTCCCGGGGTTTGGAGTATTTATTGGCGAGCTGACGCGCTAGCGTCGAAACTGTCCGGTGGGCGGAGCTTGGCCAGTGTCGAACTCAGCTCCTTCGCAATCTTGTTCGTTTTTCGTAACAAGATTCAGTTTTCTCATGCGTCCGCCGCGATTGATGAAAAACTCCTAACAACTGAGGGGGAGGAGTGGATCCGGAAAGCTGCCCACGCTGTGGCGGAAGCGGATACATTGCGCAATCCGTGGACATTAGCGGTAAGTCCGAAGGGATTGCATTTATCCGAGTTCGGTGTCCGGCGTGCCGAGGTAGCGGACGGAAGGATTCGATTCCCCCATCCACCGCGGGCTGACCGCACGGCCTGTGGTGCTTGCGAAAACGTACGGATCCGGACGCTGCGCCCAAAAGCGGCGTCCGGTCCGGACGTGAAACTCTCGCCCGAGCATCTTGACCTACAGAAATGACGTGCGGGAATCGGTTAAGAAAACTCCCCAGCGAGTAAGTCCGCAGGAGTGCGTTTCAAGCGATACCAGCAGCTTTCGCGCGAGCGCGACCTCTCCAGCCGGAAGCAATTTCCACCCGGTTCCGGCCGCCGCTCTTGGCGCGGTAAAGTGCTTGATCGGCAGCCTGGATGACATCTTCAGGCTTTTGGCTGTCGAGTTTGGCACTGGCCACTCCAATGCTGACGGTCACTGAGATGCCGGACGGAGTTTTGGTTTCTGAAATCGGGCGAATCTCGCGTTTTTTTTCGGAACGGCTCCGGGCCGTAGGGTTACGGCGATCCGGGCCACGTGCCAGCTGTCGGCGATCCGGACCGCGCAGGCGGAGGCTGGCGGCTTCAATGGTGGCGCGCAAATCCTCAAGATGCTCGAGCACGTTGGCCGTGGTGCTGCCGGGAAATAGAACGGCAAATTCCTCTCCTCCGCAGCGATAAGCCTGCCCGCCTCCCGAAATCCGCGCGAGCTTCGACGCCACCAGGCGGAGCACCTGGTCCCCGGTGTCATGGCCATAAGTATCATTGCAGCGCTTGAAGTGGTCGATATCGACCACGGCGATCGAGTATGGCACTTGCAGGCGCAGGAGCGCATCGTTGAAAGCGCGCCGCGAGGGTAGTGTTGTCAGTTCGTCGTGATAAGCAAGAAGGTATGACGTTTCAACAACTGTAGCGGCAAGGATGAATGCAGCGGCTGCAAAATAGGCCTGCGAGATTCGGCTCGTTCCTCCAAAACGCAGTGCAAGGAAACAGGCGACCAGTGCCCACAGTGACCCGCCTTCTGCGGGCTTGTAAAAGACCATATGGCGAAGCAGGAAGAAAATTGCTGCTGCCGCAAAACAGAATTGCGCGACAAATGGAAGTGAGAGCGGCGTGCGTCCATGATGAGCAAGCTGATGAACCCCGGGAAGAGTGCTCGGGCGGCAAAGCACGGCTACAGCGACCGACTGCACGAATAGAAAAATAGCAGTGGGGGCAAGGGCCGAGAGTGCGAATCCTCTTTTCTCCAGCAATGAGAGGAGAACCATGTCAAGCGGCAGCAGCACGCCCACGGAGATCAAAACGATATTTTTCGATTCGTTGGCCAGATGAGTGCCCGCGAAGTAGGACATTGCCTCCCAGGCAAGGCACAGCACCAGCAAAGCGGAGAAGATACGGCTGGAGTGGAATCTCCACGAAAGCAGAAGCCCGGCGATCGCGGCGCCACAGAATGCGTAGGTGCCAAGAGCCGCGCTGGGCACGAACAGGCCGCTGTGCATCAATGCTGCCAGGAGCAGCAGCAAAGCAGCGGGCATCAGCAGCGGCTTCATCGAACTTGGCTCCTAAAGATCAATAGCTAGTGTCCTGCCGTGAAGAAGCTGGTGCAGCTTTGTCTGCCCTAGATTATCCGGGGGAAAGGAGGCGGGTAATTGACGGGAGGGGTTCGGGGCGGGGGAGCGGGAGACCGACATACTCCGGTGAACTCCCAGCATGCAGCGGCGAGAGGGTGCGCTTTCCCCTTCTGAAATCTGCATCCATTTCTGGAAGCACACACTTTCGTGCCGCATAGTTTCGGCTACGTTTGAGCGGTTTCTAACTAGAATCGCAGTGTAATTAAGGTCCACTTATGAGGATTCTGATCGCTGAAGACGACGCGGCTCTGGGCGGATTCATTCGCCAGGGGCTGCAGGGGGAACACTACACCGTGGATGTGGTCGAGGATGGGGAGCAGGCGCGCGCCATGGGCAGCGAGTTTGACTACGATCTGGTGATTCTAGATTTGAACCTGCCCAAGCTGGATGGCGTGAGCGTGCTGCGCCATCTGCGTTTGAAGCGGCCCAGCCTGCCCGTGTTGGTTCTGACGCAGCGCAGCCGGGTGGAAGACCGGGTGCAATGCCTGGATACGGGCGCGGATGACTATCTTCCGAAGCCGTTCTCGTTCAGCGAGCTCTCGGCTCGCATCCGGGCGTTGCTGCGGCGCAGCCATTTGCCCTCGGAATCGGTGCTCGTGGTCGACGATCTGAAGCTCGACCGTGTGGAGCACCGGGCGGAGCGCTCTGGCCGGCGCATCGAGCTCACCTCGAAAGAGTTTTCTCTCCTCGAATATCTGATGCGCAACGCGGGAAGACAGGTTTCGCGGGCCATGATTATCGAACACGTATGGAACCTGACGTTCGATACGACCACGAACGTAGTAGATGTCTATATCAACTACGGTTTGCGGATCACGGAGATCGCATCCTAAGGTAGCGAGTAAATTTATGCAGCGTCGCTTCAGCGGTGTAAAATTTCTCGAATCGATTTGGGGGAAAATTTGGGCGCAAGCCGCTCCCGTGTGTGCAGGATGCGATTCTTTCCAGCTGCGAGGTAAGTGGTGCCGCATTCGTGGGCGGTCCCGAGGGGTGCGCCTGCATGGTTTACGCTACTGCGGCTCGGAGTGTTTGCAGCGGGCGCTGGTAGAAGCTCTCGATCAATCGCGCCCGGCTCCGCGACGAGCACTACTTGCCTCGCATCGTATTCCTCTTGGCCTTATCCTGCTGTCACGCCAGCAGCTCACGGGCGAAGAACTTCGCACTGCTCTAAACGCGCAGCGCGACGCTGGATGCGGGCGAATCGGGGAATGGCTGCAGCAACTAGGATTCGCCAGCGAATTCGAAGTCACGGGCGCTCTGGCTCGCCAGTGGTCCTGCCCAGTGCTCCGTAATGAAGCCGCTTTCGGAGCCGCTGATTGTTGTCCTCTGATTCCGCTGTCATTACTGGAGTTCTTCCAGATGATGCCGGTCGCATTTGCGGCCGCTACCGGCACGCTTCTCGTTGCATTTAGCGAAGGGATCGATTACACGGCGCTCTATGCCGTCGAGCGTATGCTCGGATATCACACTGAGCCGTGCCTGATGAGCGCAAGCATTCTGCGCGAGCGAGTGCAGGCTTTGGCAAGGCACCGAATGGCAGGCGACCTATTTTTCGATCGCGTGGAAGATGACGCCGAATGCGCTCGCATTGTCGGCAGCTATGCTGCAAGAATCTCCGCTAAGGAGCTTCGCATGGCGCGCTGCGGTAAGTATCTTTGGGTCCGCTTGGAGCCGGCCACCAAAGACGCGATCAACCTTGTTTTAACGTGCCGTCAAGGGGCGCTCAGTTCGCTATTCTCGTCTCCAGGCGCGCCAGCGAGCTAGGAATTCCATCTCAAATCGAGGAGCCTCACCTCTCGGGGTTCTCACAAACCTTCTACGCTCTCTATTCTCGGAACGGATCTCACCTGTCTTTCGTATTCACGTCTAAACTATGCTATGCGGGATGGAGGTTCCTTATGAAACATATGCGTGGTCAGGCATTGGCAATTTTGATAGTTACGGCTTTCGCTTGCTCGCTGGCGGCGCCGCTTGCGCGGGCCGATGAATGGTCAAAAACCTATACGCTCAGCGGCAAGCCGGACTTGCGCGTGGACACGACTGACGCCAATATTCGCGTTTCGACCTGGGATCAAAACACGATTGAAGCCAAGGTGACGACGAACCGCTACAAGATTGGCGAGGGTGGGATCCGCATTGAAGAGCACCAAACGGGCGATATGGTCGAAATCGAGGTGCACCTTCCGCATGAGCACGGGATCACGATCACCTGGGGCAATGGACGCCG
>Ga0070731_10003881_pt1 | contig 13185 bp, 7 predicted proteins | sample Coa_R1_2_FD_66448 | JGI IMG/M metagenome (GOLD analysis project Ga0070731, IMG submission 66448) | Surface soil microbial communities from Centralia Pennsylvania, which are recovering from an underground coalmine fire - Coalmine... | ecosystem: Environmental > Terrestrial > Soil > Unclassified ... | reverse complement strand
TTGGAAACGACTTCCATGGGCGTGTTGGTGTAAAGGGGCGTATTGTTGCCCAGCGTAGGTCCACCGCCGAGTTGACCGTAACCGTTCACGCCCATCGACCAGAGGCTGCCGTTGGTTTTGACAAAGACGCTGAATTGCTGGCCGACTGATATCGCCATTACTCCGTTGGAAACGATGCATTCAGGGACGTCTGTCGAATTGGTGGTGCCGTCACCCAGTTCCCCAACCGAGTTGTCCCCCATCCCCCAAAGACTGCCGTCTGATTTCAAAAACATGCTGTGCGAAAAATCCGCGGCCACTGCGACCACACCGTTCGAAACGATTTCTTCGGCTTTGTTTGTCTTCGTACCTGAATTACCGTCGCCGAGCTGGCCGCTGGAATTGTTACCTACGGCCCAGAGGCTGCCGTCTGTTTTGATGAAAAGGCTGAAACCCTGCCCTGCCGCGACCGTGGTGACTCCGTTTGGCAGGATTTCTTCCGGCACATTGATGCTGGCGAAACCGCCGTCTCCCAACGCCCCATTGATGTTGTTTCCCATGGCCCAGAGACTGCCGTCCCCTTTGCAAAACAGGGTGTGGTCGTGCCCAGCTGCAACGCCTGTGACGTTAGTGGCAACCTTGACCGGAACAGCGGTGCCTGAGATGCCGCCAAGCCCGAGTTCGCCGCGGCCGTTATCCCCCATAGCCCAGAGATTGCTTGCCGAATCCACAAAAAAGCTGAAATCAGAGCCTGCGGCAACCGCAACGACATTGCTTGGAACAATCATCTCAGGCGTATTGGTCTGGTTGAATGTACCGTCGCCAATCTGCCCGGAAAAGTTGCCGCCCATCGCCCAAAGACTGCCATCTGGTTTGATGAAGAGACTATGAGCACTTCCCGCCCCCGCCCGTGGACCATTTATTGCAGCCCCGCTGATTGCCGCATGAATGGTTATCGCCTGGCACAGAACGAAACCCCACACCGTTCTACGGATTGATTCGCGCATTTACCCGTCATTCTCATCGCCAATATGCCCGAATACAAGTCGGGAAAAGTTAAGATTACAGCCCCGGGGTGACACCCAAGCACGGCCATCGGGCCACTTTCAATTGATACGTAGATTGTTAATTTAAAATTACTTACACCACATAAGCATCCAACCTCAAGTAGTAACAGGGTTGCCCTTGTCTCAGTGCTCCGGTCCGGTCCAATCCGTAGTCGATGGCGGAAATGCCCCTTTGTCAGCTACTGAAAGGAATGTCCCGTTTATTACGTACAAGGATGCGCAGCAAGCCGACAAGGAATCAGGGTTCGGGAGAAAAAGTGCGAGAAATAAACCAGCATCCAGCCAGGCTTTTCAGCCTAACCGGCGTGTGCCACTGTCATTCGGTCGAATTGTTCGGCAGGATTAACCGCAGCGGGAGCAGCGATTGATTTGTCCAGGGAAATAAGACCTTTGCTCAGAGCGTATTTGGTCAGCTCCGCAATCGTGTGGACGCTCAATCTTTGCATGATTCGAGCGCGATGGGACTCGACGGTTCGGACAGAAATATCCAGTTGCTCGGCAATTTGCTTGTTTCCTTTCCCGGCAACCACACAGATCAGCACTTCAATCTGCCGTTCGGAAAGTTCCGGCGTTTCCTGCTCCGCTTCATCCGATCGAAAGTTTCTCATGGTGAACCACACCACTTCGCCACTGAAATAAGTCCCGCCGGAATGGACCGTATTGATGGCATTCACCATCTCCTCGCACGAGGAACGTTTGAGGATAAATCCCCGGGCTCCCGACCGAATGGCTCGCATGGCATACTCTGACGAATTGTGCATCGAGATCATCAGGACCTTGATCTTGTGAAATTTCCGGCAGATGCATTCCGTCGCCGCCAGACCATTCATCAAAGGCATATCAACGTCCATCAGGACCAAATCGGGAGAAAGCTCACGAATCTTGCGCAGCGCCTCCAAGCCGTCCCCGGCCTCTCCCACGACCTGCAAACCGGGATGCGAAGAAAGGCAGGTGCCAAGGCCTTTCCGGACAACCGGATGATCATCAACCAATAGAATCCGAATTGTCTCGGAGGGTTTGCCGGATGGAGACCGGTCATCGCGGCCGCCCCCGGCGCGTTTCAGTTCCTCAGGCGCCGCGATAGACGGCAGGCCATCCAGAACAGTTACTGTCGATTTCATATTGACACGCTCATAACCCGGTTCACCGCTGAGAAGCGTAGCAGTCGAAATTACGCCATTGGTCATGGTTTGAAGTTGTTAAGCCGAATTCGTGCCATTGTGACAATTTCGCGTCATTCGCTTTGTAAGCCTTTGTGATTACAACATTTGGAACTGAAGTACCGAAACCCACCCCGTAAGATACCGGAGGAAGAAGTGTAAGTTGTCCCGACGCTGCCTTGCGCTGCCAGCGGCGTCAACGGAGGGAAGTATTCACAAGAATCTCGATAAAACGCACGGAATCAGCAAAATGCGCCGTTCTCTGCCGGTGTCGACAATCACTACACTTTACGACTCCTGAAAGCAGCTAAAACAGCGGCGACCCTTAAAACCACGTGAATTTCTCTGGGACGTAGATGATGTCATAGGGCTGCAGGTAGAACGATTCGACCGTTCGGCCTCCCAGAAAGCCTTTGAAATCCAACGTGAAGTTCCCGGCTGGCTTTTCCCGGACGACCTTCACCTTCTTGAGATTCGCTTTGGAATACTCGAAACCGCCCGCTTCCATGACGGCCTCAAGAACGGTCAAAGGATGGTCTGAAAAGATCTTTCCAGGCTTCATCACCGCGCCGGTCACAAAGACCGGAAAGGAGGAAGATTGTATGGAAACAATGACTTCCTTGGAAATCAGTTTGTCCTTATAATAATCCGCCAGTTTCTTCTCCAATTGCGTGGGGGTGTTTCCCACTACATCCATTTCTCCACCGTTGGGCAAAGTGATTTTGCCGTCTCGGCGGACAGTTGCCGTCGTATCCAGACTTGGTGCACCAGGGAAAGAGATTTTCACCGAATCGCCCTCTTTCAACACCATCGGCGATTGATCGGCCTTGACGGCGGCTATGGCCTGCATCTCGTGGGTATTGGCGGTCTGGCAGCCATTGGCGAAGACTAAAACCAAAGTCCCCAGAAACGCTGTGACAAAGATTTGCCAGTTGATTGTGAATCGGCTCCGAGTGGTTGATTTATTGTTCATAGGATTCCGATCAGAACGTTTGAGCGCGATGCTAGAAGAAATCACAAAAATGGAAAGAGTTTTCGAAAGGTCAATCCAACCCCTCGGCCGCAGCAAACTTTTCATCCTCCCCGTTTGCGACACCGCTCACCGGGCCAAGACCCGGTGAGCGGATGCGCGTAGCTTAGAGTCGCCAGCCGTGTTCTGCTGATCACGACGGCACCGTGGTTATTATTGAATGTCGCCGCCCTGATTAATGCCATTGAGGACATTGTTGATGTCACCCAGGATGGTCGTCGTATCACCGCTGAGCGGGCATTCGTTCTGGTCAATGTACTGCAGGATCTGGAGCACGGTGAGACTCGTGTTATTAGGCACACCGAACGCTGCGCCGTTGGAGCCAACATTGAATGTATGGCTGCCTGTTCCGCCGGGCGACTGATTGAAGCCGAATTTCACCGGCGACGGGTTTGTTCCATCGAGCGTGGTGCTGGTGAAGTAACAGGCCAGAGCGGCAGCGAAGAATTGGGCGGTGTCATTCCCCTGCAACCCGCCAACATTGCCAAAGTCAGTCAGAAAAGCCGAAGCAACCTGTGAATTCGATTTGCCGGAAAGGCTTCCGAGCATGCAGGGGAAGGTGCTCCCGAGCCAGTTGCCGAGAGCCGGCGAGTTGGAGGCGCTGTTAATCACAGCCTGGCCATTCTTGTTGTGCCAGAAACCGATCGTTGCCGTGTCGCCTTGGGTTAACGTGATTGTCGGCGGCTTCGGGCTGACGGGCACACTCGCACAGCAAGTGGACTCACAACCAGCCGCGGAAGTAACCGACACGCAGACGTGCACCGGATTGTTCGTATCCGCACCCGCAGTGTAGGTGATGCTCGAAGTTCCCTGCCCGGCCGTAATGGTTCCGTTCATGATCGACCAGGAATAGCTGGCGCCGGTGCCCGCGTTTTGAACAGACGCAGTCAGGTTCGAAGTGCCGGCGATCGTGCTCGAGACCGTCGTTACATTGCAAGCCGGAAGGCAGCTCACCGTGATTGTCTGATTGCAGGTAAAGAGCTGTCCGCAACTGCTATGAGCGCCAAAGATATAGGTTATCGAAGTAGGAGACGGGCAGGTTCCATTCGTAACCGCGCCGATGAAAGTTACCGGAACGGTGCCAAGGCACGAATCTGTAGCGATAATCCGTGCGGCCTCGGCATTCGGGTCTGGAGGCGTATCCGATTCGCAAATCACCTGATTTGAGGGACAAGTGAAGCTGACCGTGCACGTGCAGGGCTGATTCGACGCCTGAAGATTGGCCAGCAAGCTGTAAGCGGCTGCGGTCGTGCCCGGAATCGTCACGACCTCACTCAACGAATACGGACCAGCCAACGAAAGACTGCCGGTCTCAGTGTTGAGGTAATTATTCGGCGCCATCGCCCCGGAGGTTGTCAGAATCGTCGTTAACGCTGCCAGAGCGTTATTCGTGTCGATATAGGTGTTGAACGTCACCGGGCTGCCGGCGCCGCCAAAAGCCTGGCCATTAAACTGCGCCGTCAAATTATTGTTGCCGGAGGTCGGTCCGAAATTGTTGTCGGACAAAATAACCGTCAAAGGATTTGCCGAACCCAGCGATGTCGCCTGGATATCCAGCTCGAGATTCGGACTGTTCGACGTACCGATCAGGGGTTTGCTCTCTCCCGCCGTCACCACTACACTCCACGAACTATCAAACGAGGAGGTCGCAAATGCTCCGCTACCGTTGTTCGTTAACGCGATGGGACCGGTGGAAGTGACGCCGTCCGACACAATGATGACCGGATCGCCGTAAGCGGCAAAGCCAGCCATAAGTGACGTGATTAAGACTGCAGTTCGTATTTGTTCTTTCATAGAATTAGGGGGCTAACGATCTCCTTCAGCAAACCAAGTAAGCCTCAGACTTACTTGAAACCCGTTCCGTATCATTACCGACCTCTTCCCGGGCGTCGCAGTCGGGAGTTATTTTCTTGCAACATGTTAAGCAGCCTTTGTTCCGTTTTCACGCAAATTTACCTGGATACTCATGATAATCCTCTCCATATCAATTGATTAAGAAGGAAAATTCTTTCGCACCCGACGAAAAGCAACTCCGAATAGTGTTAAGACCGCCGACGAATTTTAAAATTTCCGACACTAGCATTTGTTCGGGCTCGGAATACTGATTTCTAAACGATATTCCGCTTAAATGACGTTCCGTAAAATGCCCGAAGCACCAGACGCCTTCTCCAGTGATTTGTGGGTAACCCCAATAATAAACCCGCTCACCAGCTTGACGCCAGTGAGCGGGATTGCAGGTCGGACCAATAAAGAGCGGCTTCGAACCGTCACCTTTCCGCTCTTTAACAGTGTTTCCGATCAGTGACCGTAGTAGTTGTTGTTGCCGTAACCGTTGTTGTTGTTACCGCAATTCTGTTGAGAATAGCAGTTCTGGTTCTTCGGCGGATAGCAGTTCTGCTGGGGAAAGCAGTACTGAGGCGGCTGATAGCAGTTCTTCTGCTGAGGATAGCAGTTCTGCGGCGGCTGGCAATTCTGCGGCGGTTGAGGATAGCAGATTTGCGGCGGCTGAGAGCATCCAATCTTGAAGCAGGGCTGGCAATGATCAACTGTGACTGTTTGGGTCACCGTTTGCAGTTTTCCGCAGCCATTCGTGGCTCCAAACGTAAACGTGATGACCGTTGAGCATTGGTTGCTCATGGAAGATTGTGAACAATTGTTGTTGCCGTAGCCACCAAACCAATTATTGCCATAGCTGCCATAGCTGCCATAGCTGTTATTGCCGTAGCAGTTATTTCCATAGCAACTATTGCCACAGCTACCAAAGCAATTATTGTTATTGCCATAGTTACCAAAGCAATTGAAACCCTGGAAGCAATTGCCATAGCTCGAGAAGCAATTACCGCCGCTCAGGCTGCAATTCTGGAAGTTCAGTGAGCAATTGTGGGTGGAGCAGCAGATTCCATTCGTGATGAAGCAGATTCCACTGGTCGGGAAACAGAGTCCGTTGGTCGGGAAGCAGAGCCCGTTCGGGAAGAAGCAGCATCCGTTCGTGATGAAGCAGAATCCGTTGGTCGGGCACATTTGATTCGTCACCGCGCCGAGGAACTGGACCGGCACACTCCCTAAACACGAATCCGTCGCGCGGATGAGGGACGCTTCGTAAACAGGGTTCGGAATCTGGCTCGATTGACCGGACGACTGACAGTACTGTTGGCAAGACTGCCAGTACTGCGAGTAGGATGACTGGCAGTTCTGCTGGTAGGTTGATTGGCACATCGGCTGACAGATCGTCAAGTTCGTCGGAACATTACCGAAGGTGAGCAAACAGCTGCACGTCTGATTCACGACCTGGAGATTAGCCAAAAGGCTGTAGGTCGCAGCCGTGTTGCCGTCGATCTGCATCACTTCCGTCAAGGAATAGGGAGCATTCAATGTCAGGCTGTTAGTCTGGTTGCTCGAATAATTGCCGCCGCTGGGGAATACCGAGCCTGAGGACGTCAGCAAGTTGCTTACGCCGGCCAGGTCATTGTTCGCATCATAATAAGTATTGAAAACGACATCGCTTCCAGTGCCCGAGACCGGTTGCCCGATGAGTTGAGCAACTGCATTATCGCTGCCGGCAGTTGGCCCGAAATTGTTGTCGGACAAAATAATCGTCAGCGGATTCGCTGAACCAAGTGATGTGGCCTGGATGTCGAGTTCCAGGTCTGGATTGGTTGCGCTGCCAACCAGTGGTTTGCTCTCTCCAGCGGTGACTACCACGCTCCAGGAGCTATCGAACGAAGCGGTGGAGAAAGCTCCAGAGCCGCCGGTAAGAGTGATCGGGCCTGAACTCGTAACACCGTCAGAGACGATTAGCACCGGATCCGCGTGAGCCGCCAGGCCCACGACAAGACTTGTCATGAGAACTGCTGTTTGAACATTTTTTAATTTTTTCATTAATTGCCTTTTTTCCGTATCCCGCCGCAAACCAGGAGCACGAAGCTGACGTCAGGGTTCGATTCCGTATCTTTACAGACATCTCCCGGGTGATTACGGTCAGGATTAATTTTCACTGGCCCTTATTTAGCAATGTCTGTTCCATTACTCGTTCAGCATCAGTTACGAACGCCGTACATGCTGTTTGTCGCTTGGTTAAGAAGATTTTTTTTATCGGGCATCCAGCGGCGCACACACAGTTGTGTTAAGACCGCCGACATATTTTAAGGACTTCCGACAACGCGCAAAGACTTGTCCGGAAAGGTTATCAAATTGTCTCTCGGAGACTACAAAGCCCACTCCATGGAATCTACTAACCTCAACCTCGGGGTTTCTCCGGGCTACAGCGTGTCTTCGAATAAACCGACTCACTCACGCTTCAATCCGAGTTTGTCCATCAACTCGTAAAGCGTCGGGCGGCTCACGCCCAATTCTGCAGCTGCCGGAGCAATTTTTCCGGAGTACTTGCGCAGCATCTTCTGAATCATCTCCCGCTCCAACGCTTCGCGGGCTTCTTTGAGGGTTGTGGCACGCGGCATCCCTCCCAGTTCTCCCAATTCCAGATCCTCAACCGTGAGCCGCTTGCCGTCTGCCATGATCACGGCGCGTTTGACACGATTATCCAGCTCGCGAACATTCCCGGGCCAGGAATGGCTGTTAAGCGCGCGCAAGGCATCATGATCAAAAGCCAAGCCGTTCTTGCCGACTTTGGCGGCAGCGCGGCGCAGAAATTCACTGGCGAGCACCCGCACATCATTTTCCCGTTCCCGCAGGGGCGGCAGGTTGATCACCACCACGGCCAGACGGTAATACAGGTCTTCGCGAAATCTCCCTTCCACAATCGCCTTTTTCAATTCCACATTCGTTGCGGCAACGATTCTTGTATCCACCTGAATCGGCTGCCGGCCACCCACACGTTCAATGCATTGCTCCTGAAGAAAGCGGAGCAATTTCACCTGAAGCAACGCAGGCAATTCACCGATTTCATCGAGAAAAAGTGTTCCGCCTGAAGCAGTCTCGATGCGCCCTTTGCGCTGCATGTGCGCACCCGTAAACGCACCCTTTTCATGACCGAATAATTCGCTCTCCAGCAATGTCTCGGGAATGGCGCTGCAATTGATCGCGACAAATGGCCCGTCCTTGCGGGAACTTCGCCGGTGAATGGCCTGTGCCACCATCTCCTTGCCCGTGCCACTTTCGCCGAGCACCAGCACAGGAGCATCCGAGGTTGCCACTTTGCGAATCGAGTTGAAGACCTGCTGCATTTGCGGACTCGTGCCCAACATGTCCTCGAATGTCTCCCCACGAATCTGCTGCACCTGGCGGTATTCCCGTTCAAGGGAGGCAATGTGGAAAGCACGCTTCAACAACAACTTTAAAACTTCCAGGTCCACCGGCTTCGAGAGAAAATCGTAAGCGCCGGCACCCACGGCGCGCAGTGCATTGTCCTTCTCGCCCTGGCCGCTGATGATGATGATTTTCGCCAGGTTGTCCTGCGCAATCATCTCAGACAGCGCTTCCAGACCTTCGACAGGATCAGCCGGGCGTGGCGGCAAACCAAGGTCGAGCAAGATCACCGGCGGACGGTGTTCGGAAAAAGCTGTCAGCGCGGCGCGCCGATCTTCAGCCAGAAAGACCTCATATTCCTGGTCAAGACCCCACTTCATCTGGGTCCGAATTTCCTCGTCGTCGTCAACTATGAGCAATCTCGGTTTCATTTCGTCTCAAGCTCGAGTGGTAACATTACCCGAAACGTGGTCCCCTTGGCCAGTTCACTCTGTACTTCAATTCGCCCGTGGTGCGCTTCCACGATCATTTTGCACTGAAACATCCCGATCCCGATCCCCTGCTTTTTCGTGGTTTGAAAAGGCCGATAAAGAGAGCGCTGGATGAACTCCGGATTCATTCCGCAGCCATTGTCTGTAACCGTCAGGACCGCCCAGCCATTCTGCTGGCCCGTCTCAACGCGAATCTGGCCGCCATTTCCAACCGCGTCCTTGGCATTCAGGACCAGATTCGTGACCACGTTCTGGATCTGCGCCGGGTCGAGCCGCACCTTGGGCAAGGGATGGAGTTCTTTCAACAGTTCTATTGATGGCGCCGGCGGCAGGCCCTTCAAAGCATCGGCTACAGATTGGTTCAAATCCGCTTCCACCGGTTGTATTGTCAATTCGCGGCGCAGCAGACCCAGGCGCTCGATAAGATCGTTGATGTGCGTGACGGTCCGGGATATTCCCCGTAACGCATCTTCGCGGAAACGTGGATCATTAAAATGAATCGGGAGATTTTGCAGCATCAGCGAGAGCGTCGATGCTGTGTTCTTCAAATCGTGCACGAAGAAAGTGGACATGGCCTGAAATGCCTCAAGTTGCTTGCCTTGTAGAAGTCGTTGCGAAAGCCTGATGTTCAGGAGACTCGCGGCGATCTGAGCACCGATCGATTTCAGCAGGTCAAAATCCTGAAGCGAAAATGGCATCCCACTCACCCGATCACCAAGCATCATCAGGCCCAACAGTTCGCTCCCAGCTATCAACGGAACACAGACGCGGTTCCCGCCTTTGCGAAACTCGTCCGGCTGCAATCGCCGCAGCGCGACGGCCCATTGCTCCGTGGACGCATCCAGATCCACCGGGTCCGTCCGGGCGGCCAGCGCCTCGAGGACCTGGAATGTCTCAGCGGAACTGAGTTCCAACTCGCCGGTCCGCCCTGCTGATAACGAGGTCGACGCAGCGAGATTGAATTTGTCGCGATTTTCCGCCACGAGCCAGATCGTCACCGACAGGGCCTGGAAAATTTCCGATGCGAGCTTCACGGTTTCCGCGCACAGGTCACCTTGCTCGACCCGCCGGGCAGTCCCCTGCGTAAATTTCCACCAGACCGTCCGGTAATCGTAAAAGGGACGTTGAAAGTGCCGGCTGAGAAAACGCCGCGTGGTGAGCCGTACGCGATCAGACAGGACAATAAGAGAAAGCGCCACCAGCGCAACCAGCACAAAGAAAGCTTTGACCGTAAACGAAGCGTCGCCACCGAGAAAAGCCACTACTTTGGCAAATACCCCGATAATCAGCAGATAAATCCCGGCGATAAAAACGGTAAATGAGTTCTGCAAGATGGCCTGCGACGGATAAACATCCGCGTTAAAATGACCTTCGCGCAAAAGTGATCGCAGGATGAGGCAACAACCGACAAGCAACGCAACCGAATTGACCACTGGCAGGGATAGATCCACCGCGCGGAAAAGCATGACCTGGCTGGAAGTATATACTTGCACGGCAAAGATCACTCCCAGGCCCAGGATCATGAATTTGATCCGCCAACGCATCGTGCCCACGGCAGCACGATAGGTTCTTTCCAGATTCATGAGCACAACGATAGAGCCCAGCAGCAAAAGCAGTGTGACTGCTATGCCTGGCATTCCAAGTTGAATCGCCCAACGCTGTTCCCCTTCCGGATGAGCAATCGAAAGGACGGTTTTCCCGCGAAACCAGATCGCCAGGAATACTGGAAGAGTGAAGGCACAAGCGAGAACGGCGTTCCACCTCTTTAGAAACTCGCGAAAATTGCCACGAGCATAGGTGAGGCTGAAGAGCAGCCATATGCCCGGGACAAAAGACAGCGCCATCAACGACCGCTTTTGCCACATCATCATCTGCTCTGGCTCCGCGGACCTCAGCGCCATGCCGTAAAAGGCACTTCCTGCCGCAAGGACGAGCATTCCCAAAACGAATGTCCATTGAGCGACGGAACGGCGCGCACGGCACGCGACCATGACCGCCAAAGCGCACCCAACAATCGCGCCGGCAAAAGCGAGAATCGGAATGATATGCATATTCCAAACGCCTGGCGTCGATTCAGCGGACCCAGGACAATACGGACCAGCTCAAGATGAAGGCCAGACTACCAAAGAAGCCAGAAAAGAGGAAAATCCAAAAGCAGCAACCCCGGATGTGTAGACCCCTAACCGTTTACTCCCCATGTAAAAAACGCAGGCGGAGAACTAGTCTCCGCCTGCGAGGAATTAAAACCAAACAACAGGGAACTTAGGCGAGCTTCCGCTTGATCAGAGCCAGGCCGGAGAGCGCCGAACCCAAGAGCACCAGCGTCATTCCACCGTCCGGAACCGTTGCGAGGCTCGCGTCGATGCTGTAGCTGCTGCCAGTTCCAGTGCCAGGGCCGAGGAACAGATTGCCGGTCAGCGTAATCACCTGATCCAGGCTGTAGCTGGAGAGGTTAATCGGACCGCCAACGAGGCCGCTCGTGTAATTGCCCCCACTGTTGGGGATGGTTGTCGAGGTCAACACAGTCCCGGCGATCACAGGCGTACCGACGGTCGGCAACACGCTACCGCTTGCAGCGATGGTGCTGTAGCCAACCGAATTGCCTGTGCCGGAAACAACGTGACCGGTCAGTGTGGCGATGACATTACCGGCAGTCGGTCCGAAAGCATCCGCTCCGAAAGAGATCGTCAGAGGATTGCCAAGGACACCGTTTCCGATGTATGTCGCCGTAATGCTAAGGTCCATCACCGGGGCCGAGGCCGTTCCCTGGCCGAGAGCCGGAGGATAGGATGTGCCAGTCGCAATCACGACAGACCACTGTGAATCAGAAGTGTTGATGGTCACAGCTCCCGACGCGCTCGTCGAGATTGAGCTGATGCCACTGCCGTCGCTAACGACTAAGGTCGGGATAGCGTAAACTGACCCGGCCAACGCCATAGTGGCGACTGCCACTATCGAATGTTTAAAAAGGTTTTTCATATTTGTTCCTGTTTTCCGTTTTTTGATTTAACTGCGTTTGGTTTGTCCATCTCTTAGCGCACAGCGTGCCAACGTCTAATGCGAAAAAATAAATATTCACAAGTCGTTTATTTGTAACAATTTACAAATTTATTTAATTCACGCTGCCTTCTTTATTTCAATTCGAATCCGTAAAGAAAGCCGACTGTTCTCACGATTTTTTACGAACGAGGTGCTTGGGGAAGCAAAAACCTGTTGAAAATCAAGCAATTGCAGAGGCCAAGCATGAAGTGTAAGGAGCTACGACAAGGTGAAATTCCAGCTAAAACGGCCAAAATCAGCCCTATTTTAGCTGTTCCAGCATTTTCCGCGCATCTGCCGCCAAATCCGATTGAAGATTAAGGGCTAAAGCGCGTTGCAGTGCGTCTTTGCTCTCCTGTTTCTGCTTCAACTGGTAATCTGCCTTGCCCAGATAATAAAGAAGCTGACCGTTCTTGTTCAATCTGTCGGTAATTTGCTTTAGCAACTGAGCCGATTGAGCGAAATCTCCACGTTGATAGGCCAAAACCCCAAGAGCTTCAGTGAGATCAGCGTCGTCAGGGAAGACTGCTCGAGCTTTCATCCCAAACTCATAAGCTTTGTCATTGTCCCCCGGATGCCCGGCGGTCACAACGGCGAGATTCCGCCCCGCTGGTGAAAACGATGGATAACACGCGAGAGCTCGTTGATATAGCTTTTTCGCGTCGTCATACTTGTTTTGCCGTTCCTGCTGAATAGCGAGAACCATCATCGCTGGAACATAGCTGGAATTAGTAGCGAGAACGTGCGTGGCTTGATCCGCCGCCTGTTGGGCCGCATCGGATGTCTGAGTTGCTGCCAGCATCGCCACGAAGCATTTAGCGTCCTCCAGATTCGAGCCCGAAAGGGCTGGGATTGCCTGTTGCATGGAGCTTTCAGCATCTGCCACTTTTCCCACGCTATAGAGTGACCAGGCCAGATCGTAGAGCACATCGTGCCTGGCTGGAAGCTTGTCTGCGGCATCTTGCAACAGGTTGAGAGCCCACGTGTAATCTCCACTTCGAAACACCAACCGGCCAAGCGTCCAGGAAATCATTGCATCATCGGGCGCGAGAGTATGAGCTTGCTTGGCAAGATCGAGTGCTTTCCCGGTATCATTGAGACTTAAGTAGAGCAGTGCGAGGTGGCTCAGAATCTGCCCGTTTTGGGGATTCGCCTTCAATGCCTGTTCGTACATCGCAACCGCTTTTTCACGTGTTCCATCCCGCTCATAAATC
>Ga0070731_10003880_pt1 | contig 13186 bp, 7 predicted proteins | sample Coa_R1_2_FD_66448 | JGI IMG/M metagenome (GOLD analysis project Ga0070731, IMG submission 66448) | Surface soil microbial communities from Centralia Pennsylvania, which are recovering from an underground coalmine fire - Coalmine... | ecosystem: Environmental > Terrestrial > Soil > Unclassified ... | reverse complement strand
TTCAATGGAACGGTTTCGGGCTCGCTTGACGACCCGCAGATCAGCGGTCAGATAACCGTGACCAACGCGGCCATCGGGGGGCACGCGTTCGACCGGTTTACGGGCGACATCCAGGCAAACCGCAGCGAGGTCAAATTGCCGCGTCTGACCCTCGCGCGCGGCGCCACCACAGTTGAAGGCTCGGGACAGCTTAGCGGCAAGTTCGAAGACGGCGCTATCGCCGCGCAGCTCAACCTGCGCAATGCGCAAATCGCGGACCTGGCTAAGGAGGCCGGCGTAACCGAACCGCTCTCTGGAACGGCCAATGCTTCCATCCGCGTTACCGGCTCGGTCCAACGCCCGGAAGCCGAAATCTCGATCCAAGTCGAGAAGCCCGCTGCATTCGGGGAACAGATGGATCGTTTGCGCGCGAATTTGAAATACTCGCCGAGTCAGATTGAAGTCACTTCCGGCGAGATCTCCAGTGCCGCCGGGTCGGAGACCTTCAACGGCACGTTCCGGCACCCGGGGACCAACTGGAAGGACGGCGATTGGAAGAACGGCGATGTGACCTTTGAGCTGTCGGCAAATAGTGTGATGTTTTCCGGGGTTAAGAACTTGGCCAAGCTTCAACCCCTTCTCGACGCGAAGATCGACGGCAAAGCCAGCGGCGCAGGGCGTGTTTCCAAAGGCGAATTCTCGCTCAATTCCGTCAGCGGCGACGCAAACCTTCGCGGTATCACCTGGGACCAACATCCCGTGGGTGATCTTACTCTCTCGGCGGAGACTCACGACGCCGCAGTTGCGATTCGAGCGAACGCGCAGGTTCGAGATCTGAAGCTCGACGGCCAGGGCGCCTGGCAACTGGCCGGAGACATGCCTGGATCCGGCGCGATCCACATCTCAAAAGCAAGCGTCGCCACGCTGCACGACTTGACACTGGCAGGCGGACCGCTCGAGCAGACCCCCGCCCCGTTCGAGGGGTTCGTCGACGGCGCCAACGCGACGGTGACGCTCGCGCTAAAGAAACCCGCGGATTTTCACGCGCTCTTGACCATTGGCACGATTCAGATCTATCCCCGGCCCACCCAGACCCTTCGCCTGGGTGTTCAGACTCAGGATCTGGTCCTCAAAAACAACAAGCCAGTGACCGTGGAGATCACCGCGAAACAGGCTCAGATTCGCAACGCTGAGTTTACCGGACGCGACACGACTCTGGACGCCGCCGGAACCTTATCTTTCGACGGCAAAACGGGGACGGATCTCAGCGTCCGCGGCTCCATGAACCTGATCGTTTTGCAGTTGCTGAATCCGGATCTGGTGGCCCGCGGCAACGCGACCGTGCAGGCGTCGGTGCGCGGGTCCGTGAAGGATCCGCAGGTAAATGGTCGAATGGATCTGAAGAACGCCTCCCTCTACCTCGGCGACCTCCCGAACGGAGTCGATAATGCTAACGGAGCCGTCATCTTTGACCGGAATCGAGCCACCATCGAGCATCTGAGCGCCGAAACGGGCGGTGGAACGGTCGACATCTCAGGGTTTATCGGATTCGGCAGCCCACTGTTGTACCGGCTTCAGGCCATCGCGCAGAAGGTGCGTGTCCGGTATCCGGAAGATGTTAGTGTCACATTCAACGCGACGCTCGCCCTGAACGGCACTTCGGATTCGAGCACGGTTTCGGGTACCGTGACGCTGGTGCGTGCGGCGTTCACTCCGCGCGCCGATCTGGCGCAGGTGCTCGCGCAGGCGGCCCGGCCCGTTCCAGCGCCGGCTTCGAGCGACTATATTCGTGGGATCCAATTCGACGTGCGTCTGGAAAACGATCCGAATTTCGAGCTCCAAACCTCGCTTACGCGAAACCTGGAAGCCGAGATCGATTTGCGTTTGCGCGGTACGCCGTTGCGGCCGGCGCTGGTAGGCACGGCTTCGGTCAGCGCCGGCGAAGCGGAGATTTTCGGCAACAAGTACACCGTCAATCGCGGCGACATTCGCTTTATCAACCCCGTTAAGATCGATCCGATTCTGGATTTGGATCTTGAAACCAAGGCGCGCGGCGTGACCGTGAACATCGGGGTTTCGGGCACGCTTCAAAAACTGAACGTGAACTACAGCTCCGATCCGCCGATGCAGCCCCGTGAGATCATCGCGCTGCTGGCCGTCGGCCGGTCCCCCACGGACACAGCGGGGCTGAATCCGGATCAATCTTCCACCAGTTCCACGAGTCTGGTGGAAGCAGGCGGCGGCCTGATCAGCCAGGCGATCACCGCGCAGCTTTCCAGCCGTCTTCAGCGCTTCTTCGGCGCGAGCCGCGTCAGGATCGACCCGACCATTACCGGCGTCGACTATCTTCCCCAGGCGCGCCTAACCATCGAGCAGCAGGTGTCGAAGGACATTACCATGACGTACATCACCAATCTCAATCGAACCCAGGAGCAGATTGTTCAACTGGAATGGAATTTCAGCCGTCAATGGTCTGCGATCGCGGTGCGGGAAGCGAATGGACTGTTTGGGATCGATTTCCAGTACCGCAAGAGGTTCAAGTGACCGGCGTCGGCGCCGCCGGGATGGTCGAGAAGCAGCTGCGCGCACGCGGCATCCGCGATGAACGTGTTCTACGTGTAATGCAAATGATTCCTCGGGAGGAATTCGTGCCGTCGCAATTCCGGGAGAACGCGTACGCCGACGCACCGCTTCCGATCGGTTACGGCCAGACCATCACGCAACCGTATATGACCGCCCTGATGGTTCAACTGCTCGAACTCACTGGCACGGAGAAAGTCTTGGAAGTCGGCGCGGGTACGGGTTATCATGCCGCAGTGCTTGGCGCGCTGGCCCGATGTGTGATCTCGGTCGAGCGAATTCCGGAACTGGCCGCGATCGCCGCCGAAAATCTTAGAAGAAACGGCCGGGAAGCGAATGTCCGGGTGATTTGCGGGGACGGCTCCTGTGGAGTCCCGGACGAAAGTCCGTTCGACGCCATCTCGGTCGCGGCGGGATCTCCCGAAATCCCTCCGGCTCTGCTGGCGCAGCTCGGTGATCCAGGAGTCCTGGTGATTCCGGTCGGCGGACGCTTCGATCAGGATCTGCGCGTCGTTCACCGGATACATGGATCCCTGACCACGCGGACCGCGTCGGGATGCCGCTTCGTTCCGCTGGTCGGCCGCGCGGGCTGGCAGGAGAACTAAATGAACCCAACGTTGGAATTGTCGCCCGCCGAGATGCGGGCGCTGGGATATCGCGTGGTCGACCTGATCGCCGACCACTTCTCGCGCTTGCCGGAGAAGCGCGTGGGTGAAAAGGGAGATCCCGCCGTCCTGCGACCCGCATTCCTGGAGCCGCCACCCGGCAGCGGCATTCCCGTGGACCAGATTCTCGCCCGCGTTGAGCACGATGTGCTGCGGCAGATCATGAATATTGCTCACCCGCGATTTTTCGCTTTCGTTCCGGGCCCGTCCAACTTCGTCAGTGTGATGGCCGATGCGCTGGCTGCGGGTTTCAACGTGTTCAATGGATCCTGGCTGGGAGGGTCCGGCGCGGCAGCGCTCGAGCTGGCGGTCATCGATTGGTTCCGCGAATGGTGCGGCTTTCCAGCCGAAGCCGGCGGACTCTTCGTCAGCGGGGGATCCATGGCGAACCTGACTGCTTTAGTCGCCGCGCGGCACACCAAGCTCGACGATCGCACCGCGGGCGCCGTTATTTATTATTCCGATCAAACGCATTCGTCGATCGACCGGGCGCTGCGCGTAATCGGATTCCTCCCTGACCAGATCCGGAGAATTCCATCGGACTCTGCGTTCCGTTTGCCGGCGGAAGCCCTGGCACGGTCGGTTCATGCGGATCGCGCTGCCGGATTGCGGCCATTCCTGGTAATCGCCAATGCCGGTACCACGAATACCGGCGCGATCGATCCTCTCCGCGAAATCTCCGCCTTTTGCCGGACCGAAGGCTTGTGGATGCACGTCGACGGCGCGTACGGCGCCGCGGCAGTCATCAGCGATCGCGGGAGGACGCTGCTCCAGGGGATCGAGCTTGCCGATTCTCTTTCGTTCGATCCGCACAAATGGCTGTTTCAAACCATCGAGTGCGGCTGTGTTCTTTTACGCGATGCGGCGCTCCTTAAAGCGACCTATCGAATCATGCCCGAATATCTGGCGGACGTACATCGCAACGTCGCGGAAGTAAATCCCTGCGATTACGGTATCCAGTTGACGCGCGGGTTTCGCGCGCTGAAAGTTTGGATGTCCATACAATACTTCGGCCTCGAAGCATTCCGCGCGGCAGTTCTCCGCGGTTTTGCGCTCGCCGAATTGGCGGAGGCAAAACTGCGCCGGATGGAACGTTGGGAAGTGGTAACTCCCGCCCAAATGGGCATTGTAAGTTTTCGAAGGCGAGCCGCGGATGAAGACTTTTATCACAAGCTGCATGACGCAATGTTGGCCGAAGGATTTGCGCTCGCGACTTCGACGGTACTGAACGGACGAACGGCGTTGCGGCTTTGCACCATCAATCCCCGGACGACGGAGGCGGATATCGAGCGAACGCTCCAGTGGCTTGACCAACTGGCGGCAACGTCCGGGTGACGTCTATTTCCTGGAGAGCACGGCAGCCAGATACCGGAGCTCGGACTCCACATCGGCCGGATCGGCGACGGTGTCTGCGATCTCCTGGCGGAACAGCTCGCGATAACGCTTGCGGAGCCTGTGAACCGCCACCTTAATCGCCCCCTCGGAAGTGTTCATTTCTCGAGCCAGGGTGGCATGCGGCGCGTCGGATTGCCCCAGAAGGAAAACTTTCAAGCGTTCGAAATGTTCCGGGCGGCCGTGACTCACGAACTCGCTCCGCAACCTTTCCACCACTCGATCGAGCACCGAAAGCGCCCAGCGGCGTTCGAAGATCCTCTCAGGCGTCTCGTCGTGCGCGGGCTCCCGCTGGTAGCGCTCTTCGCCGGACGAGAATTCGAGAGACACCACTGCTCCGCCGCCCCGCTTCAGGGCACGCTGCCGGTCTTCCTGGTCGGCTACAAAGAATTTCAACGAGGTCAAGATAAAGGAACGGAACCGGCCCTTCTCCGGGTCGGCGCGATCAAGATATCGGCCTTCCAGAACCCGCATGAAAAACTCCTGGGTGAGATCCTGCGCCTGATCCACCGGATAACCGCGCCGCCGCAGAAAGACGTACAGGGGATACCAGTAGTTCTCGCATAAGGAAACCAGGGCGGACCGGGCTTCCTTCCGATGTGGGTCGCCGGCGGCGACCACCAGCGTCCAGCGCGTCGTCGGAAACTGGGATTGTCCGGGCAGTGAGTGCATCGTCTGGCCGTCTGTCATTCTCTTGTCCTCACGCTCTTGTCCTCACGACATTCTGCTGAACAGAGTAAGGAAATCCGGGAAGGGAAGTTACAGGCAAATTTTAAAGCTGTCGGACGGATTCTGCCCGGGCTTCCCGGACCACCGGAAGTTCCGGATCGGCATCCTGCCAGATGGCGAGCAGATCCTTATACATAGCGGCTGATTTCTCAAGATCTCCGGAGGCGGCCAAAGCCCGGGCGAGTTGGAGGCGCGCCAGCGGTCCCATCGGATCGTTCAGCATGATGCCCGGATGATCCAGAATTTTCTGGAACTCAGCCGCCGCCTCGCGATGGCGGCCCATTCGGGAGTAAGCGAGGCCACGCGCGTAGACCGGATAGAGAGCTCCGAAGAAAGAGGCGCCGGAGTAGAATGCGGTGCCCGGAACAGCGAGATCGTAGGGAGCGGCCACTTGCGTCATTTCCAGCGCTTTCGCCGGATCGCTCCGGTTCAGAGCGTCGAGCGCCCGCAGCGTGGGCAGATAACTGAATTGGACAGATGTATCCTCCGGGTACAGTTTTTCCAGCTCCGCCTGAATCGAACGGGCTTGAGCGGAATCGTGCACAAGCGCCAACGCAAAGGCGGGCCCATAGTCGGCGTCCCGGTTTCGGTAAAGCGACAGCGCCTCGGCGGCAACTGTTTGACCTTCCTCGCGATTCCCCAATAGAGCGCTCCATACCGCTCGCGCGCCGGCAAACAGGGCGGGCCGCTCCCGCAAACCCGCCTGGCGAGCGAGGCGCACAGCGCTGTCCGATAGCCGCGCCGCTTCCTTCAGCCGCCCATGATAGGCCGCCGTCAGAGCTTGCTGGTGCTCGAACCATCCTTGAGCTTGTAGCTTCGCCTGGCGCTGGGTCGACTCTCTCTCGATAGCTGCCTGATCTTTCTTTAGAAAGCCGATAAAGTACCGGAGCAGCGAGAGCTCTACCGATTCGACCTTACGTTCGGATGCTTTGTGAAGCAGAGCCTCGGCTTCTGACAAACGGTCCAGATAGACGAGCCCGAAAGTCACATTTGCATAGCCAATGGAGTAATTCGGATCGATTTCCAGGGCCTTCAGACCCTGTTCCACGGCTGTTTCGAAATGACCCGTGCCCGACGACGTGAAGGCCGCGAAAAAACCGTGGGCCATTAGATCTCCGGGATACTTTCGTGTCCACGATTCCAAGGTCTGACGCGCCATCTCCAGGTTCCTTGGCGCCTGCCGGTAATAGTTGAAAGTGATGAAGAAATTCTCCGGATCGCTGACACGGTCCCGCAACTCATATGCCTTGGTAATATTTTGCGCTCCCAGTTCAGCTTCCCCCATGGCGTCATAGGATCGGCCCAAGTAGGCGTACGCCATCGCAAAGTTTGGGTCGGCCTCGGTGGCTCGCTTTGCCAGTGCGATCGTTTCCGTTGAATTCGACCCGCGAATGTTGCCCATCATCGCAGCGTTGTAGGACCGCCAGGCTTCGAGCGAGGGCGTAGTTACCTCAAACGGCAGACTGGGTTCTTTGGGGAGGCGTGCGATCGATTCGCCTGCCCGGTTCTGGAACCGGCTGGCCATTTGACCGAGCGCCTTGAAGACGTTCTCCTTTGCGCCCGCCGACGCCTGCTCTTCATCCAGCATTTCTCCGGTACGGCAATTCCTCGCGCGCAATCCCAGCACGTACTCGCTTCCAAGACCCGTGATCGAGCCCTCGACCGCCGCGGCGCTTCCGGTCCGCTCGCAGATTTCGGAGGCAACATCGGGGCTGAATTTCGTATCGGCGGGCCGGACCATCAGGCGCAGGGTCTGACTCATGCGCGCGTCGGAAAGCACCGTGAGGTACAGTGACTTCCCGAGTTCAGCCGCCATCACGCGGCGAAGCGTGCCTCCGAGTGCCGGATCGTCCGTCGCATTCGCGAAATCGGCGAGTACAATCGTGGCCTTGTTTGCCGGATTGGTTCTCGGCGGAGAATCGCGCCGGACGAAGGACCAGACCGTCACCCCACCTAGAAAAAGGAACAGCAGGCCCGCCGCCGCGCCGAAAGCGGCCAGCCTGTGCCGCTGAAGAAACTTTCGGGCTCGATAGATATGACTCGGCGGCGATGCCAGCACGGGCCGATGCTCGATGTATCTCTGGAGATCGGCCGCCAGATCAGCCACGGAAGCGTATCTGCGCTCGCGAGTTTTTTCAAGAGCCTTCAGCGCGATCCAGTTCAGATCTCCATCGACCAGGCGGCGCAGTGAGGCCGGATCCGTCTGCCGGTGTTCGGCTGCGTTCGCTGCCGTCGCGCCCATGGTGCTCAGTTTCTTCGAAAGCGACGGCGCTTCGTCTTCGCGAATGATGCGCAGCATCTCGGCCAGGCCCGCCTGCCGCATGCTGGCCGCGTCGAAGGGCACCGTCCCGATCAGCAATTCGTACAAGAGCACGCCGAGCGAATACACGTCGGAGGTCTCATCCACATCTCCGGTGGTCACCTCGGCCTGCTCGGGACTGGCGTACTGCGGCGTACCCACCATCTGACCGAACTCCGTCAGCAAAGTCTTTTCCACGGCCCACTGGTCCGTTGCTTTCGCAATTCCGAAATCGATCACTTTCGGAAGCGGCGCGCCGTCTTTTTCGGTTACCAGCACATTCGACGGCTTGAGGTCGCGGTGGATCACGCCCTTCAGGTGCGCGTGCTGGACGGCGCGGCATACGGCGAGGAACAGTTCCAGCCGTCCTCCGATCATCATCCGCTGGTTATCACAGTACTGGGTAATGGGCAGCCCATCGATGTACTCCATGACGAAGTACGGCCGGCCCTTGGTCGTGGCGCCTGCGTCGAAGATCCGGGCGATATTCGGATGGTCCATCATCGCCAGCGCCTGGCGCTCGTTAGCGAAGCGAGCCAGTACCTGACCAGTGTCCATCCCGAGTTTTACAACTTTGAGAGCCACCGATCGATGAATGGGTTCGCGCTGCTCGGCGAGGTACACCGTGCCCATACCTCCTTCGCCCAGGGGACGAAGGATGTGATAGCGGCCGAAATCGTCATCGCCGGCGGCTACCGTCGCTATATCGAGGGTGGTAGCTCTGGACTCGCCGATCGAACTCTCGAAGGCTCCCTGAATCAGGCACTCCGGGCAAAGTCCCGCGAGACCGCCCGAATCGAGTTTCGCTCCGCATTGAGGGCAGCCTGGCATGAAGTCGTTGCAGCTATTTTATGTCCTTCCAACGGGCACTGTAACTTCCACACGCGTGAATCCTTATTCGTGCCAGGAAGCCGGAACGGAACTGGCGGCCTGAATGATTCAAGAAAAGGGAGATTCTTCATGAGACTCAACACCATAGCAAAGACGTTCACAATCGCCGGGGTGACAGCGCTTGTGCTGGGCATCGCGCCCGCCGCGTATGCCGCTGACAAAGGATGCAGCAGCGCGAGCCTTCAGGGCACCTTCGCCTACACATCCACCGGATCCATTGCGTCCCCGCCAGAGATCGCGGGGCCGATCGCAGAAGTGGGCACGCAGGTCTTCGACGGGAAGGGCAATACTACGGCCACCGCGACCATCAGCTCGAACGGCAGCATGACCCAGTTGGCGATAACCGGAACGTATACGATGAATGCGGATTGCACCGGCACCATGGCGCTCCAGGTATCTCCGTTTAACATCACGGTTCACGTGTTGTTTGTGATGGACAGCAGCTTGAACGGATTTCAAGCCATGGAGACGGACGACGGCCTCATTATCACGCGTGTCGCGCGGAGCCAGTTCGGGATCGGCGACTGGAGACGATGAGGGCTTCCAACCACCACGTAAAGTGAGCACTTGCCCACAAGGGCGGGACTGTAATGGTCCCGCTTTTTGGCCTGGTTATCTGCCTGATTCCGCATCCGTTCTTAAGAACAGCTCTACGCCGCATGGATAGTCATAATGAAAATGGCGATCGATGCCGATTTTCATAATGCTCACCAGTGCTGCGGAAGAATGCGGCTGGAATTCGCCATGTCGAGGCCTGAACGATGAAGGGTCTTTTGAAGATTGCCGGACCGTTATCCGTCCTCCTCCCGCTGGGGCTCTTGCTCGGGGGGTGCGCGTCGATGTTCCAATCCATGTATCTGGCCGGTTATGACCGCGACATCAGCAGGTCCACACAGGCTATCGAGACAGCTCGCGACGACGTCCGCCGCGCGGCCGCATATACACAGCGGGGCAGCGCCTATTCGGAGAAAGCTCGCTACAGCCGGGCTTTCAAGCTAATCTCGCATGATGAATACGCCCGTTTGTTCGGCCTCGCCATTAAGGATCACGACCAGGCCATTGCGCTCGACCCCGCAAGCGCCGAGGCTTATTACGGCCGGGGCGTCGCTTATTACGACCGGGCCGTTCTGGAGGTCATCGTGAACGGCACGTTGGTGGGCAATAAGGCCACTTGGAATCATTGGTTCGACCCGGCAATCGCCGACTTCAGAAAGGCGACCGAGAAAGACCCCCGGCACTCTCCCGCATGGGACAGACTGGGTTTGAGCCATGAGACCATTGGCGAACTTGACCAGGCCATTAGCGACTACACGCAAGAGATGGGGCTGGACCCAAAATTGGGCAGGATTCGCTTGGCCGACGCCTACTGCGCGCGCGGGCAGTCCAACCAGAAAGAGAAGAAGCACGATGCCGCCATCGAGGATTACGAGAAATCCATCGACACCGGCGCTACTACAGACGGCTGCTCCTGCGATCCCTACAATCCATTGTTCGGACTCTACACCGCGGACCGGCGATACGACCAGGGCTGGCTAGTCGTCGCCAAAGCCCGGAGCCACGGAAAATGGATCATGCCGGAGTTGCTGGATAGATTGCAGAAGGAATCCGGACGCAAGAATTAGCGTCCTGCACTGCGCTTCCAGCGCTTTGCGTCACAACATCCGGCCTGCTCAGGTCTTGAGCGTCGTCCCCGGACAAAACACCCACGATACCGTTCTCGATGGGGAACCGTCGCGTAACTTCTTCGTCAAACAACGGTAGGAGTCTACCGATGGAGAGAATTTCAAGAATCACCGGCACGGTCGGAGCGCCCGATGTTGGCTGATTTGCGGCAGGCGTTACGCCACTTACTTAAGGCGCCGGGAGTCACCGCGACGGCGATCGCCACACTTACCCTTGGAATCGGAGCGACGACCGCGATCTTTACTCTCGTGCACCAGGTGATGCTGAAATCCCTGCCGGTGACGAAACCGGAGGAGCTTTGGAGGATTGGCGATAAAGTTCGCTGTTGTAATTGGGGTGGATACACTCAGGGCGATGACGGCGACTTTTCCTTGTTTTCGTGGGAGGCCTACGAGAACCTTCGCGAGCAAACGCCCGAGTTCGTTGATCTTGCGGCGCTGCAGGCGGGTAATGCGCCGCTGGCGGTCCGGCGAGCAGGGTCGCCTGCGCCGGCGGAGACGCGTAATGGTGAGTATGTATCCGGCAATTTCTTCAGGACATTTGGCGTTCAGCCCTGGAGCGGCAGGTTGATGACGGATGCGGACGACGTGGAAGGTGCGCCGCCGGTCGCGGTAATCAGCTACCGGATCTGGAATGAGAAGTACGGCGCAGACGCTTCGGTGGTTGGTGCGACGTACCAGATCAATGGCCATCCGTTCACCGTCATCGGCGTCGCAGCGCCAGGATTTTATGGAGCGAAGTTGGCAGGGTGGGGCATGCCCGACGTCTGGCTGCCGCTGACGGCGGAATTACTGATCGACGGTGAAACGGCTCGCCTGAAACGGCCGAACAGTAACTTCCTGGACCTGATTGGAAGAGTGCGCCCGGGTGTCAATCCGAAGGCGCTCGAAGCAAGACTGAAGGTAGAATTCCATGACTGGCTGGCCAGCCATGTGCTGGATATGGGTCCGGGTGAGAAGCAACTCTGGGCGCAGCAAACGGTTCGCCTGGTTCCAGGCGGCGCAGGTGTGGAGGCGATGCGGGATCAGTATGAGGACGGGCTCAAGCTGCTGCTGATCGCCGCCGGATGCGTGCTGCTGGTGGCCTGCGCAAACTTGGCGAATCTGATGCTGGCGCGCGGCTTGAAGGATCGCGCGCAGACGTCCATTCGCGTCGCACTCGGCGCTTCGCGAGGACGGCTGGTGCGCGGCGTATTGGTCGAATCGGTGCTGCTGGCGATCATCGGAGGAGTCTTGGGCATCGCAGTGGCCTACGCCGGGACGAAGATGATTGTGTCTCTTGCTTTCCAGATCGGTGGTCCCAATAACTACGTGCCGATCCAGGCGACGCCTTCCTGGCCGATCCTGGCGTTCACTCTGCTGGTGTCGATGTTGACCGGGGTCCTGTTTGGAATGGCACCGGCGTGGATGACCTCGCGTGCCGACCCGGCGGACGCTCTGCGCGGCGCGGGGCGTTCGGTTGGCGCGGGGCGCTCCTGGGCGCAAAAGTCGCTGGTAATCGCACAGATCGCAGTATCGGTCGTATTGTTGTCCGCGGCCGCTCTTTTGAGCAAGAGCCTGCGAAACCTGGAGCATCAGAACTTCGGATTCGAAACCAAGGACCGCTATATTGCCTGGATCAATCCGATGCTAGGCAATTACAAGCTGGCGCAAATGGAGCCGATGCTCCGGCAGATTAGCGACCGTCTTCTCCAAATTCCCGGTGCCCGAATGGTCGCGCCCGCGCTATATGCTCCCATGACTGGCGACAGTTGGAACGAAGGGATTCGGATCGAAGGCCGGCCGGAGCCGGGGGCTAAAGAAGACACCGGCGCGGTGTGGTCGCGTGTAATGCCGGGATTCTTCGAAACGATCGGCTCTACGACCGCGCTGGGCCGGACCATCTCGGAAAGGGATACCGCAGCCACGCGTCCTATCGCCGTGGTCAATCAGGCGTTTGTAAGAAGATTCTTCGATGGGAAAAACCCGATCGGGCAGCACTTCGGCATCGGCAAGATCAAGTACTCGGCGACTTACGAGATCGTCGGAGTCATTAACGACGTGCGGTACGTGACCTACGAATACAAGAAACCGGTTCGACCCATGTTTTGGGTGCCGGAAGCCCAGACTGTGCAGTACGATGATCCGGCTTTCCGGAGTGGGGAAATCTGGTCTCATTATCCGTATAACATCGTGCTATGGGCGCCCGGCAACCCGCCGGACATCGAGGAACAGGTGCGCAAAGCGATAGCCAGCGTGGATCCCAACCTGGTGCTCTATGGTGTTGATGCGTACAGCAAAGTCTTGAAGGTCGATTTCCAGCAGCAAAGGCTGGTTGCAACTCTCACTTCGCTTTTCAGTGCGCTAGGGCTCGTCTTGGCCGCCGTAGGATTATTCGGAGTGCTGGCGTATACGGTGGAGCGCCGGACTGGTGAGATCGGCCTGCGGATGGCTTTGGGCGCGGATCGCGGACGGGTGGTGGGGATGGTGCTGGCCGGTGCGTTGTGGCAGGTGTGTATCGGACTTGCGATTGGTATTCCGGCCGCGATCGGGGCTGGAAAACTTATGACCGTGCAATTATTCGGCGTGCAGCCGTGGGATCCCGTCATGCTGGGCGCCGCGATGTTGTCGCTCGGCCTGGCAGCCCTGGTGGCTTCGATGATTCCCGCTTGGCGTGCTGCACGGGTAGACCCCATGGCGGCGCTCCGTACCGAATAACCATCACGGTTTCAACGCCTGGGCGGCGATTCGGGCCCGCGTGACGATGGGTGGTTTCGCTAGCCCTTTCTTGGGTTATTTGGCGCACATAAGAGCCACCGCTTACGTATTTTCAATAAGTTAGATTCGGCGGATGGCGTGCACTCTTGTGAGGCGTCGGTGGCCAGCGGTCTTGGAATCATCGATGAATACCGGGATCCGCTTGTGGGCATCAAGATTCCTTGTTTAGCGTTCTCAGAGGCGTGGACGTTGAGCATGGGTTGCTTGCGGGC
>Ga0070731_10003879_pt1 | contig 13187 bp, 12 predicted proteins | sample Coa_R1_2_FD_66448 | JGI IMG/M metagenome (GOLD analysis project Ga0070731, IMG submission 66448) | Surface soil microbial communities from Centralia Pennsylvania, which are recovering from an underground coalmine fire - Coalmine... | ecosystem: Environmental > Terrestrial > Soil > Unclassified ... | reverse complement strand
AAGAACAAAACGGGTATTGCGATCATCGCCGAGCTGAAGAAGGCGTCGCCTTCGAAAGGGTTAATCCGGCAAGACTTTAATGTTCAAGAATTAGCTCGCGAGTTGGAAAGAGCAGGCGCTGCCTGCATCTCGGTTCTGACCGATGCTGAGTTCTTCCAGGGATCGCCGGAGAATCTGCGAGTGGCGTCTGACTCTGTGAAGATCCCGTGTTTGCGGAAGGACTTCATCGTCGATGAGTTTCAATTGCTCGAGGCGCAGGCAAACGCGGCCGATGCGGTGTTGCTGATTGTGGCGGCGCTAACCTCCGCCGAGCTTAGCCTGCTGGCGCGTGCTGCCCGTTCGCACAGACTCGACTTTTTATGCGAAGTGCACGATGAAGGCGAACTGGAGCGAGCTATCGATACAGGCTGCGATCTGATCGGAGTGAATACCCGTGACCTGCGCACATTCGAAGTCGATTCGGAAATGGCGTTCAGGCTGGCCGGGCGGCTGCCGAAAAATGCGGTTCGGGTGGCCGAAAGCGGGATCCGGTCGGCTGAAGATATCTGGCGGCTGCGATCCGCGGGGTATGACGCGTTTTTGATTGGCGAAACCCTGATGCGCGCGGCACGCCCCGGAGAGGCGCTGCGCGATTTGATGATTGCTGACGAGCTGCGGGCGCCAAGTGCATCGTGATAACGGAGCATTTTTTACATTGGATAGACAACTGGATTCATGACTTGGGTGAAGATTTGCGGCATGACGAATCTCGAAGATGCGCTCACTGCGGTCGATGCGGGGGCCAATGCGGTGGGGTTCGTTTTTTATGAGAAGAGCCCGCGAAAAGTTGATGTGGAAACTGCGAAGCGAATCGCGCAGAAATTGCCGGAAGGCGTAGAACGCATCGGGGTTTTCGTTGATGATGGTGCGCGGCAGCTGGACGTCATGGCTCAAGCGGCACTGACGGGAATTCAGTCCTATGTCTCGGCTGAATCTGGCGGAAATGGCGACTTCCTGCGAGTAGTGAAAGCATCGTCTTTGCCGTCACAGATCAGATTTCTGACGGCGCTGCCGGTGAGTCTGATGGCTGCCGACGCTGAGGGGGTAGAGCGGCTTAGAGATGTTTTTTCCGAGTGGAAGAGAATTCTCGACCAGGCGTCTCCGACAGCCGAGAGGATGATGGGGACATTCGTTTTGGATTCGGGCGATCTTCGAACACCGGGGGGCACCGGCAAAGTCTTTGACTGGCGAAAGGCCGTGCCTCTGGCGGAAGCGATGCGCGAAGAAGGCGCGAGGCTAGTTGTGGCTGGAGGCTTGACTCCAGAAAACGTCGGCGAAGCGATGGAAATCCTGCAGCCCTGGGGAGTGGACGTCGTTTCAGGCGTAGAAGCGCGTCCGGGGAAAAAAGATCCGGAGAAGGTACGGGCATTTGTGAACGCTGTGCGGGAGATTGATCGGCAGACCGCGTGAGGTTTGGTTGCGGACTGGAGAGCAGGTTCCTCGCCGGCTTCGCCGGTTCGAAATGACAAGAAGTTGGCTCGCGAATATGGCTACAGTTCCGACGATGAGAGCGAAAGTTAAAATGGCCTGCTTCGGCGCAAAGAACGCCGCAAGGACGAATTCTCGGCCTTCAGCAGTTCGCGATACGCCCGGGCGCTTTGGCATTTACGGCGGCCGGTATGTACCTGAAACATTAATGTCGGCACTGGAGGAGCTTGAGCGCGAATACGAAAAGGCAAAACAAGATAAGAAATTTCACCAGAAGCTCGATGGTTTGCTGCGGAACTATGCCGGGCGTCCCACTCCGCTCAGCTTTGCGCAGCGGCTGACGAAACAATTAGGCGGAGCCAAAATTTATTTGAAGCGTGAAGATCTGCTGCATACGGGCGCGCACAAGATCAATAACTGCCTGGGGCAGGCGCTACTGGTCGAGCGCATGGGCAAGCGGCGCGTGATTGCCGAGACAGGTGCGGGACAGCACGGAGTGGCTACCGCGACTGTGTGCGCGCTCTTTGGCTTTGAATGTGTCGTCTACATGGGCACCGAGGACATGCGGCGGCAGGAGTTGAATGTGTTCCGCATGCGGTTGCTGGGAGCGGAAGTTCGAGGCGTGGATTCGGGCTCCCGGACTTTGAAAGACGCGATCAATGAAGCCATGCGCGACTGGGTCACCAATGTTCGCTCTACACATTATTTGCTGGGTAGCGTGCTGGGAGCGCATCCCTATCCGACGATGGTAAGGGATTTTCATCGCGTAATCGGGCGCGAAGCACGTGCGCAGATTCTCAAGGCCGAAGGAAAACTGCCCGCGGCGGTGATCGCATGTGTTGGAGGAGGGTCGAATGCTATTGGAATTTTCTACGATTTTATAAGAGATAAAAAAGTCCGTCTGATTGGAGTTGAGGCTGGCGGACGCGGGGAATCCTTAGGAGAACATGCCGTTCGATTTCGTGGAGGGTTTCCTGGCGTTCTGCAGGGCACTTATTCCTACGTCCTGCAAGATTCTGCGGGGCAGATTGCCAATACGCATTCGGTATCTGCGGGATTGGATTACCCGTCGATTGGCCCGGAGCACGCGAACTTGAGAGATGCCGGGCGGGCGGAGTATGTTTCGGCATCCGACAGTGAGGCGCTAAAGGCGACGACTCTGCTGGCGCGCACCGAAGGCATCATTCCGGCGCTGGAATCGGCGCACGCTGTCGCCGAAGTTATGAAGCGCGCTCCGAAAATGAGAAAGTATGAGGCTATCGTTGTGAACATCTCCGGTCGTGGCGATAAAGATATCGGGATACTGCGCGAGAGCTTGCGGTTGGATTCCTGAACTTAGTGTAGAAAATCGACAATCGGAAGGAGCATGTGCCTTTAGCTTTCTACAAAAAGCCTGCACTCGTCGTGTATGTGACTTGCGGCGATCCGAATATTGCGACTACGCGAGAGATTGTGTTAGCTGCGATTGAGGCAGGGGCGGAGACGATAGAGCTTGGGGTACCATTCAGCGATCCGGTAGCGGATGGCCCCGTGATTCAACGGGCGGCTGAAAGAGCTCTGAGGCAAGGAACTTGTCTTTCGCAGGTTCTGATTCTTGCCGCTGAAATCCGTCAACAGGCGCAATCCACGGGGTTAGTTGTATTTTCATATTTGAACCCGATACTGAGAATGGGCTTCGAGAAGTTTTGCAAGGTGGCGCGTCACGCCGGGATCGATGGCGTTTTGCTGACTGATTTGCCCGTAGAGGAGGCGGAGGGATATTTGCGAGCGATGAAGGCGAACGACCTCGCGCCTATTTTTTTGGCGGCGCCCACCAGTTCCGATGCCCGCCTGAAACAGATCGCGCAGGCATCGAACGGATTTGTATACGCCGTGTCGCGCACCGGGGTGACAGGCGCGCGGCAGGTTCTGGAGGGTGATGCGCGAAAATTGGTGAGCCGGTTGCGGCGATTCACCAAACTGCCGATCGCCGTCGGTTTCGGAATCTCGACTCCGGACCAGTTTCGGGAAGTGGCGAAGTTTGCAGACGCAGTGGTAGTGGGCAGCGCGATAGTCGACGTTGTTGAACATAACCCGGGACACGAAGCGCAAGCGGTCAGAGAGTTAGTGCGAAGCTTCTGTGCGCCGCCGGTAGCGTAGCAGGCAAAATGGATATTGCAGATTGGCGAAAGAAAATCGATGAACTCGATCGGCAACTGGTTGAGTTGCTGAGCGAGCGGGCGCGGGCAGCCACCGAAATCGGACGCCTGAAGCGGCACACCAATTTGCCGATCTACGAGCCGGACCGCGAGCGCGCTGTCTTTGAAAATGTGCAGCGGTTGAATCAAGGGCCGCTGCCAGATCGTGATCTGGTCAGAATTTTCGAGCGCATCATGGACGTTATGCGGAATATCCAGAAAGAACAGATTGCCGCTGCCGCGCAACCTGCGGAATCGCAGACCGAGTTGGATTCGGAAGTGAATGACTAGACGCGCTTAGAGTAGCGATCGCAATCGGCCAGCCTCTTTTGAAGGGCAAGACTGAAGCGAATAGCTGAGAAATGACCTTGTTTTTATGATCGTTGCCATGCAGGAAGTAGCCGATGAAACCCAGATTCAGCAGGTGATCGACCAGCTGGTGAAGATGGGATTCGAGGTGCACCGCTCGACCGGAGCGCGGCAAACCGTGCTGGGTGCCGTTGGAGCAGGTATAGATTTCGATATCCGCAATCTGGAGCTCCTGCCGGGTGTGCAGGAAGTCCATCGCATCAGTGCGCCTTACAAACTGGCAGGCAAGGGATTTCGTCCTGAAGGAACCATCGTCAAGCTTGCGAACGGCATCCAGGTTGGCGGCAACGAGGTTGTTGTCATGGCAGGCCCGTGTTCGGTAGAGTCGCGCGAACAGCTTTTTGCAACTGCCGAATCGGTGTCGAAAGCTGGAGCGCGAGTTTTGCGAGGCGGAGCTTTTAAGCCGCGAAGCTCTCCGTATTCTTTTCAAGGTCACGGCGAAGATGCTCTAAAACTGATGCGCGAAGCTGGAGACAAATTCCGGCTGCTCGTGATCAGCGAGGTAATGGAGATATCGCAGATTCCAATGATGCTGCCCTATGTCGACATTCTGCAGGTGGGCGCGCGCAACATGCAGAACTTCAACCTGCTGCGAGAGCTGGGAAAGGTGCGCAAGCCGGTCCTGCTGAAGCGCGGCATCGCCGCCACTCTCGAAGAACTGCTGCTTTCGGCGGAATACATTCTAGCCGGCGGCAATTATGATGTGATCCTCTGCGAGCGCGGTATCCGCACCTTTGAGACCTACACGCGCAATACCATGGATATATCGGCAATTCCTATTATTCACAAGCTCTCGCATCTTCCAATGACCGCCGACCCCTCGCATGGAACGGGGCGCCGCGATAAGGTTCCCCCGATGGCGCGAGCTTCAGTCGCGGCCGGTGCAGACGCCCTTTTGATTGAGGTGCATTGCACACCCGACAAGGCCTGGTCTGACGGCGCTCAGTCGTTGTTTCCCGAGCAGTTCGCGAAGCTTATGGACGAACTGCGGATGATTGCGCCCGCCGTGGGAAGGAAGATCGCGTGATTGAGTGATCTGGCTGTCTGGCGATTGCGAAATGAGTTCCTGAGGAGCCGCTCCTCGGCTGTGTATCGTTTTTCAAATCGCTCAATCACAAAGTCGCTCTACCGCCCCATTTTGTCATGCCGATTCGTCAAATCACGATCATTGGTACCGGACTCATCGGCGGCTCTTTCGCGCTGGCTCTCCGCAAGCGGCGATTTACCGGACGGATTATCGGCTGCGATCGCGAATCCGCTCTGGAAAAAGCGAAGATGTGCGGCGCGATCGACAAAGGCTTTACCGAGCCCGGGGATGCGGTACGCGGCAGCCAGTTGGTGGTTCTGGCTACTCCGGTTCTAGCGATTATTGATTTGATCGGGCGGCTCGGCCCGAGTTTGCCTTCGACTACGTTGCTGACCGATGTCGGCAGCACCAAGGTTGCGGCGGTAGAGCAGGCGGTAAAAGTTTTCGGGAAAGACGCGCGCAAGAGATTTCTGGGCGGACATCCGATGGCGGGAAAGGAGCTCTGCGGCGTCGACTATGCCGACGCCGATTTGTTCCAGAACGCGGCGTGGTTTTTGACTCCGCTGCCCGATCAGAACGTCAACCATGGGCTCTTCGCCGAGTTTGCTGGATGGATCGATCAGATCGGAGCGCGAATCGCCATGCTGCCGCCCGATGATCATGATCGCTTGTGCGCCTGGATTAGTCATCTTCCCCAGATGGTCTCAACCGCGCTCGCCGCAGCTTTGGTGGAGGAATTTGGAGAAGATGCGCCTTTGCTTCCCGCGGGCGGCCGCGCGCTTCGGGAGATGACACGAATATCTGCCAGTCCCTATTCGATGTGGCGCGACATCGCGATTACGAACAAGAAGAATCTCGAAGATGCTCTGCTGAGAGTCGAACAGCGGCTAGCGCACATCCGTGAGAGTCTTTCCAGCCGGGCGCTGGCGGAAGAGTTCGAGCAGGCACATGCGCTGAGGAAGGCACCGCAAAAGTCGTGAGTGAAGTGTTTCGAGATTCTTACCCCCGATCCTGTCCGCCCTCTGGCTCCGATCAAAGAAGGGATGTAATAATGACTTTCTTGCGAACGATCGATCAACGGAACCAACAATGAACAAGGTTGTGGCGAATGCCGATCAAGCGATCCGCGATGTGGGTGACGGCGCGGTCATTATGTTCGGCGGTTTTGGATTGTGCGGCATTCCGGAAAATCTGATTCGTGCGTTGGTGCGCAAGGGGTCAAAGAACTTGACCACGATCAGCAACAACGCGGGAGTGGACGGATACGGTATTGGGTTGCTGCTGGCCGCCGGGCAGATCCGCCGGCATATCGGCACCTACGTTGGCGAAAACAAGCTTCTGGAATCGATGGTGCTGGCGGGAAAAGTCGAACTTGATCTGGTGCCGCAGGGAACGTTTTCCGAGCGGATTCGTGCGGCGGGTGCGGGCATTCCGGCGTTCTTTACTCCTACCGGCGTGGGCACGATTGTTGCTGAAGGCAAAGAAACTCGCGAATTCGATGGACGCGCCTATGTAATGGAGCGCGCTCTACGCGCCGACTTCGCCTTTGTGAAAGCATGGAAGGGCGACCGCATGGGAAACCTGGTTTACCGGAAGACGGCGCGGAATTTTAATCCGGTCATGGCGACCGCCGCAAAGGTTACGATTGCCGAAGTTGAGCATCTGGTCGACGCAGGGGAACTGGACGGCGATTCAATTCATACGCCTTCCGTGTATGTGAAGAAAATTTTTCAGGGGGAGTTATACGAGCGAAGGATTGAGAAGCGGACTGTGAGGATGGCTGGCTGAAATCATGAAGACTCCCAATGATTCTTTGAGTATCGACATAGTCCTCCGCCACCCCTCACATAGCCCGGAAAGCCTTGCGGCAGCACTGTCATTGAGCCCTAGAGGCTCTTGGCAGGTGGGTGAGGACCTTGGCAAAGTCCATGCGAAATGGAGCTTTTTCTACGCACGTTTGGTGGAGGATGTCTCCCGCTCCGACCACGAACGCGCCTTGAAGAATGTCTCTCGCTTTCTTGGAAAGAATGCTCCTTTCTGGGCTGAGTTCACGGGTGGAAACGGGGAAGTGGAACTGATTCTCAACTATACGGTGAGCCCACAGAAGGAAGAGGGAGATGAATCTTTCGAGTTGCATCTCAGTCCAGCATTTCTCCGAGACTTGTCCGCTCGGGACATCGGCCTGAGAGTGCAAGGATGGCAAGGGAGTGTAAGAAAAGATTCGCCAAAGAGAGCGACCTGACTTGGTACGGAAGCGATAGATTTTAGGCATTCTTGGCGGCGCGGGAAGCCTTCGGCTGGGGTTTTGCCTCGCTCAAAATAACGATATGGAAAAAGCTGTGAATAAACCAGGAAGAGATCTCGAGAAGCGCAACCGGATTGTGAGCCGCATCGCGCGCGAGCTGCGCGATGGATTCTATGTGAACCTGGGCATCGGTATGCCTACTCTGATTGCTAACCATGTTCCGCCCGGTATCGAAGTGATTCTTCAATCCGAAAATGGAATGCTGGGGATCGGTCCTTATCCACTGGAAAGCCAGGAAGATTGCGATCTGATCAACGCCGGCAAAGAGACAGTTACGGAGATGCCGGGTACATCTTACTTTTCGAGCGCCGATTCTTTCGCCATGATCCGCGGTGCGCACGTCGACTTGAGCGTGCTGGGCGCGATGGAAGTGGATGAAAAAGGCAATCTCGCCAATTGGATGATCCCGGGGAAGATGGTAAAGGGCATGGGCGGAGCCATGGACCTCGTTGCGGGCGCGCGCCGGGTCGTGGTGGCAATGGAACACACCACGCGCGAAGGCGCTCCCAAAATTCTGACAAAATGCACGCTGCCGCTTACTGGCGTCGGGGTTGTGGATACGATCGTCACCGAGATGGCTTACATACGGGTTGGCAAAGATGGCCTCATACTCGAAGAAGTTGCGCCGGGGTTGACCGCTGATGACGTGCAGCGGGCGACCGAAGCGAAACTTACCCTGAGCGGCAATCTGAAGTCGATGTGAGACCAGGTAGTAGATCGGACCTCAGGTCGATCAGATCCGGAACGGTGCCGCCAGCAATCGAAATGGCAGCGTGATTGCCAGATAAACAACCTCCAATACTCCGTGCACCGCTACGCCGACGATGCGAAACGGCAACAGCAACAGCCAGACAAACGGATACATGACCAGTGCCAGTAGCGCCAGGGGCCAGCAGAGTACGAAAAGAATGCACCATAGCAGGAATGTGAACATGGCAAGTCCTCCTTTTCGGCTCAATTCATTGTACGGCGGCGGCGAGTGGAAAGTTCCGCGTGAGAATCGTATGGCCGCCGACCGTTGTGCGGATCAATAGGGACGCTTCAACCACGGTTTTACTGCTCTTCGCACAACACACGCTCACCCAGGATGGCAATCGCTAAAACTTATTCGTAACGCAACGCTTCGGCAGGTAAAGTCCTTCCCGCTGACCACGAGGGATATAAAGTCGCGATGAACGAGACTCCAATCGCAACGAACGCGACCAGGAGCCCGTCCATCAGCCTTGGAGCGAAGGGAACGTAGTCAATCGAGTAGACTTCCGGCGACAGCGAAATCATGTGGTAGTGGCCGCCCGCGTAGGAGATCGCGTAGCCCGCCAACAGTCCGATGAGCGTGCCGATCACCCCGATCAGAACTCCCTGCGCGATAAAAATATTTCGTACCTGCGAGCGGCGTGTTCCCATCGACATGAGTACGGCAATGTCTTTGGTTTTTTCCATCACCATCATGATCAGCGAAATCAGGATGTTGAGCGCGGCCACGAAGACGATCAAGCCGATGGTAATGAACGTGACGAGGCGTTCCAGCCGCAGCGCGTGAAACAGAGCTTTGTTTTGCTCCATCCAGTTGGTCGCCATGAAACCGCTGCCCGCCGCTTCTTCCAGTTCATGCGAAACCTGGTCGGCTTTGTAGATGTCATCGATCTTGAATTCGATCACTGAGATCAGATCGCCCAAGCCAAACAGCCGTTGTGCAGCCGATAAGCTGGTAAAGGCCCAGGAAGAGTCGTAATCGAAGAAGCCGGAGTCGAAGATTCCCACTACGCGGAAGCGGCTGTATTTGGGCACCATGCCAAAGGGGGTGAGTTCGCCCTGCGGACTGGTCACTAGTACGACCGAGCCCACGGTTGCGCCCAAGCCGTCTGCCATATCTTTGCCGAGAATAACAGGAGGCATCGAGGCTAAGCGCGCCTGAACCCCGGCCAAGTCGTCTGGCGACTCGTTACCCGCCTGTTGAAGTGGCTTTTCCGCGTCCTGAGTCGGTGAAGATTCTTCGAGCGGGGCCGCGGAACCCTCTTTGATCGTATTTAGCAGGTCGCCGATCTTGCGTTCGTCGGCCGGAATCATTCCTTTCAGCACGGCGCCGCGGGCACGCGGACCGCGCGAGATCAGCACCTGCTCAAAGATGGCAGGCGCTGCGGCGACTACGTGCGGCTGTTTCGAAAGGCGGGCGAGCAAAGGCGGCCAGTTCTTGATCCCATCATCGGCTACCCGCAACAGGCTGATGTGCGAAGTCGAGCCGATCAGACGCTGCTGCAAATCCTGACGGAAGCCGTTATTGATCGCCAGAGCAACGATCAGTGAAGCTACGCCCGCAGCCACTCCGATAATTGAAATCGCCGTGATGATTCCGATGAAAGCCTGCCGCCGTTTGGCGCGGAGATAGCGGGTGGCAATGAAGAGTTCAAATCGCATCAAGAATGTCGTGCCGGCTTACGGGTCTCGCCCAAGTCGAATTATAACCAGCCCGTCTTCGCGCGTCTCAACATGAGCCGGGGGGTTTGCAATCCCTCGCCATCTGATTGAAGTTGTAAACCTCCGGTGAGGCCACTTGCGCACTTTTATAAAAAACTCGACAACCAGCCACGTAAGACCCACATCAGATGCAACTACGATCGGTAAGCTGTTGCGGCAGGGTTCAACTGCCCCATCGTGAATCGCAATTCGCCACGTTCGTTATCTGCAGTTGGTAAGTCTTCGTCGCAAATCTGTGAAAGTTGTTACTTCTTAAGGATTGGTTCGAGGCTGAGGCGAAATGACCGAACTCTGCCGAACACTCGACGCTACCCGCCGAACCATTACGACCGAGGTCGCGGGCGAAGCCATCGGTGGATGCCCCGCCGATCAGATCCTTGCCCGCCCCCTCGAGACCGACGCGGGATTGCTTCCCTCCTTCTTCATCATTGGGCCGCCGCGAACCGGGAGCAGTTGGCTGCACGAAGTCCTGCGCCGACACACGCTTTTGCCTAGTCCGTCGAAGGAGACGAGATTTTTTGATACCCACTTTCATCGCGGCATGAAGTGGTATTTAGCTCACTACCAACAGTCGGGCGCGGGGCGGCGCATGGGAGAGGTGGCGCCGACTTATTTCGCCTCAGCCTTGGCGAGGGAACGGATGGCGCTCACGGTTCCGCAGGCGAAGATCGTTTGTGTTTTCCGAAATCCGGTCGATCGAATTGTATCCCTCTACCGGGTGAAGCGAGCCTACGGCTGGATTCCGTGGAGCTTTACGGAGGCAATCGAGCATGATCCCGAATTGATGGAATCGGGCCGATATGCCAGCACTCTCAAACTCTGGCGATGCTCATTTGGTGCTGAGAATGTGATGGCCGCCGTTTACGACGACCTTCAGGAGGATCCCCAGAGTTTTGTGGATGCCGTCGTTGATTTCATCGGAGTTCAGCGGTTCGTCCTCGCCGATTGGCAACGTGGATTTGTCCACGATTCTGACCGGATGACCCAACCCCGCAGTTACTACCGCACGCGTACTGCGACCATAGTGGCAAACTGGTTTAAGGCACGACGTTTGGACAGTGCGGTCAGCGCATTCAAACGTTCGCGTCTGCGCAAACTGGTTCTCGGGGGTGGCGCGCCTTTCCCAAAACTTTCCCCGGAGCTGTTGGTGCAACTCCAAAAAACTTTTCAGCCTGAGGTTGAGGAGCTGGAGGAGATGCTTCAGCGAGACCTCTCGGGATGGAAGGTTCGGGAAGAAAACGTGAGTTAGTGCGTCGCTTTGGCCCGAATAACGGTTTCAAGGCTGGCAAGTGATTCCGGGAAATCCATGAAATCCAGAATCGAAGGTAAGAAGGCGCTCGATGCCCTGCTGTTCCATTACTGCCAAGTGCGATGCATAATCGTGACGACAATCTCCGGTGGCCGAGCCACCCACTCCGCAATCGACATTTGCTGAGATCGCGGGGTGCGTTGAATTTCCCGATATTCAACGTCCTGCAGAATTGCTTGTAAGCGCTTAGTCACTTCATGAGTAAAGATGACTCATCGTATGCAGTCAAGTAAGACGAGATGGTGAGCTCCCTACTTTGTCCGAATCACCGTCTTGGCCGCGCCCATATTGTCGTATCGATCGTAGACGCGAACTACGACCACGTGCTCGGTTGCAGGCAGGCCATCTTTCCCCGCTGCCGGCGCGACTTTGAAATCGTAATTTTCTACTTTGGCATCCGAGAGCTGGCCAACCGGCTCCACGTATTTCCAGTCTCCGGCGTCAACAGAATATTCCGCGCGTTTGATGGGCGAAAAGCTGTCGACTGCCCGAAACCCAACGTGAATCTCTCCGCTCTGAAGCGAAGCGGATAGATTCTCGACGCGCGGCGGCGTGGTATCGACCTCGAACCGGCGGCTTTCCCGCGACGTAGCCAGGGCTTCGCCGGGCGAGTGCGATGGCGCATCGGAGGCGACCACTTTGACCGTATAACCTCCGTCAGGCAGCAGGCTGGCATCGAAGGAATAAGCTTTGTCGGTAAGGTTGTCTTTCAGCAGTAGCCAGCGGCTGTCCCCGTCCCCACGATAATAGATCGAATAAACAAGTTGATCGTCATTCTCATCGTGCGCGCTCCATTTCACGCCGATTGCGTCGCGATCATGCAAGCCCGTCGGCGGCAAGTCAAAGTGTGCTCCCGATAGCCCGCCAGTGTCGGTTGCCATGCCGATTGCCGGTTTCGGAATCGGCTGGTATCTAACCCCGACTTGCACCGTGACGTCATCAATTTCCGGTGCGGCATTTTTGGGCAGGTAATTCAGTGCGACATTATCGACGCGCGGCGATGGCGATCCAGTGTGAAGCACCGCTTTCCACTGCGCATAGCGGGCCGCCGGGATTCCGGTTTCGGAGTTCTTTGCGAGGTCTATTTTGTTCCATGCACTCCAGTTCCGGTCGGGGTTGTCCACATTGCCGCTGCGGGCATACAGATCGACGTTGCCTGTTCCGCGAAACTCGGCACGCCCCCAGCGCGAGAATATTTTGGTATCAAATACGTCGCTTTCGTATGTGCCCTCGGGTTCGGGGTCTGGTCCCAGGACAAACAGCTTACCCAGATTGCTGGTCGCGGCGTAGAGCCCACCCCCTGGAGATTTGGCGAATGCAGTCACCTGCGAGGCTGGTGCTTTCAGCAGGTCTGTAAAATCATCGAGCCCGTTGATCGCAAAGATATGGCCGCGATTTCCGGTGCCGGCGAGCAGGCGGCCTTTTGAATCGAAAGCAAGCGCATATACGATGTCGTCGTGCGAGGACCACAGTTTGGTTGGCGAACCATCCGGGGCGATGCGGTAGACATCGGATCCACTGCCGGCGCTTCCTCCAGGGAATGGAAATGGACCTACAGTGACCGGGGCTGCCGGGCTGGGAGTCATCGTCATCCCCGGCACCTGCGAAGCGGATCCGGGCAATGGTGCGCTCGACGACAAGGTGACCAATGCCGCCGAAGATCCCGACGAACTCGTTCCACTGTTCCGTTTTTCTCCAACCGCGGCGGCATAAATATTGCCATCTTTATCGAGCGCCAACGCCGTAATCTCTTTCTTAGGGGCGCTGTAAAGCACAAAACCGTCTCCCGATGAGGAGATCCGATAAATCAAGCCGCTGCCATCGGAGCCGGCAATCAAGTTTTGCTGGGCATCAAAGGCCAACGCGCGAATATGAGTTTCATCGCTCTTAAAAAAGACTGAATGCTCGCCTTTGGGAGTGACGCGATAAATTTCTCCGTGATCGCCGGTCGCAACGTAGAGATTTCCTGATTTGTCGAGCGCCATATCCCAGATGTATTTCGTGCCCGGCTCGAAATAGACTGACGAACTCCAGGCGGGGTCCAAAACCGGCTTGGCT
>Ga0070731_10003878_pt1 | contig 13190 bp, 14 predicted proteins | sample Coa_R1_2_FD_66448 | JGI IMG/M metagenome (GOLD analysis project Ga0070731, IMG submission 66448) | Surface soil microbial communities from Centralia Pennsylvania, which are recovering from an underground coalmine fire - Coalmine... | ecosystem: Environmental > Terrestrial > Soil > Unclassified ... | reverse complement strand
CTGGGTGCTCACCTGAGCACCTGTATCCGCACCGGTTACTTCTGCGCTTATCTGCCCGACCCCGGCCGCCAACCGTCCTGGCGGATCTAGCGCCGAAACTACAGGCCGCCGGCACTGTCCGATTCTCGAAAGTAACAATTGTTACCCGCGTTTTCCCGCCTGAGTAAGTAGAGGGGACCGCGTGAAGTGGGCGCGCGCCGTTGGCAGCGTCGCCGTTCGACACGTCGAGTCTCCCCTAACTTACAACGCGTCTGCGTTCAACGTGGATAGAGGGAGGAAGACCCATGGTTCGGAGTCGTTATCGCAGTTTAGTGTCCGCTTTGATTGTCGCAGCCTTTTGCGCGCTCGGTTTGCCATCGCCGGCCGCGGAAGCCGCAGTCGTCCTCAACGTCGAAATGCCGGAGAGCACCTCGTTTTTCAATTTTTGCACCGGCTACCAAGATCCCGTAACGGCGGTCCTTCACACAATCGTTACCGAGACTGTCGCGGGAGACGGATCGATCAACGCGACCGTCCACCAGGACAACCATGACGTCAAGCTTACCGATCCGGTTCTAGGAGCGTGCGAAGGACAGGACAGCCTTGACATTAAGATCAGTACGGCTGCGGGGATGTCGTCCACGAAGACGGCGACCGGATCGCTCCGTGAAGAATGTCCCGGGGCCGGTGATAATGCGGATCTCGCCTTCGCAGTTCCGGTCACGCTCAATCCAGACGGAAGTATCGTAATCGGAACCTCAACCTTCAGTATGTCCTGCCGATAGCGGGATTCTAACAACGCACAAGGTGTCCGCGTCTAACGCCGACAAAAGGATGAAGCTATGTTTCGCGATCAATTTTCAAGACTTGGAGGCAGCTTGGTGAGAACCCGGGTGTTTGCAATCGGGTTGGGAGCGGCCGCTGGGATGTTCGCGATCGCCATCTGGTCCCCTTCGAGCTATGCTCAACCCAACGCGCAGGAGGCGAATCTGTCTCAGCTGCTGGCAGCCTTCCACAGGGCCGCATCGGTTCACGATCCGATCAACGGCGACTCGGCGGCCACCATCGATCAGCGCATTCGCGACATGCTCTCGCTCTGGACCGATGACGGCTCGATTGACCTCGAAGTGGGCGGCGCGCACGATGGAAATTACCTTGGCAATGGCGACCCAGACGATCCGTCGACCTGTCCGACTCCTTCGGGGAACGCTTCCGATCAGGGAACGCTCTGCACGTTCTTCAAGTACGTCGTGGGGGTCGTTCCAGCCGGCGAACAAGTTCGTCGCGCTGACGCCAAGTTACAAAACCACTATCAACGTCCACGGCCACAACGCCACCGTCTATTTCGAGTGTCACTACTTCAACGTGGCCCTCGACCCCATGAGCGGAAAGCCGCTATGGACCGCGGTGACTCATTTGGGATTCGAGGGCATGGCGACAAAAGTCGATGGTGGCTGGGTGTTCTCGCATGCGAACGCACCGGTTGTGGGCGTTCCAATTCCGTGATCGTCGAGCACTAGACGTGACAGGAGGCGTACCCGCCGGGGTGCGCCTCTTGTTACTCGAATTTCCGGAAAACGCAATGCGGCCGCACGTCTCGGTGAGTCGGAGGATCATGCACGTGGCGACGGTCGAACAGCCTCGCAGGACTTGTGGCACGATCAGAGCAAACTCGCGGAAGCGAGCAACCTACTCGCCCCGCTCTACGCGTGGTTCATAGAAGGCTTCGACAACTGCCATCTGAAAAACACGAAGGCGCTGCTGGACGAGCCAGCTAAATAGTCAGCCCAGCCCAGGTTGTACCGACTCTGAGTATCGGCCGATCGCGGGCACATGAAGTTCATCGGCAGATTTGGGTTCATCGCGCTCTCGCTTAGCTCGAGGCGCAGCAATTCGGCATCCCACGAGGTCTCTTGATTGGCACGATTGTCCGCAACTCGATAAGCACGCGTCTGGGCTTCGCTCAGTTCGGCCGCAATGTGTACCGGGACCTCGTGAACGCCGAGCTTACGCGCAACGAGCAGTCGCGTTGCGGCCGACTACGACAACGCCGTAGACATCGACGACGATCGGCTGGCGCCAGCCAAATTCTTTGATGCTTGCGGCGACCTTGTCGATCGCGGTCTGTGGGATCTTCCGCGGGTTCTTCGCGTAAGGAACTGGGCGATCGATAGACCAGAATTCAATCTCCATCACGAGACGGTATCCTCCTCGTCGACGCCGTCGAGAGAGTCGAAAAGAGATCTCTCTGCGCGGGATTGAGCGATTTGACTTTGCTGCGGCTCGCCGGCGAGAGGCCGAACTCAATTTCAATTTGGTGCGTCGCTTTCGAGCACATCGAAATCACGCTCATGTACGGGTTGATGTACGGATTGCCGACGCCGTTGGCGCGCACCACAACCCCGCTCTGGTTGACCGCACGTGATGCCAGGTCGCGTTTCAATACCAGATGCACCAAATACCAAACATCGTCAGGTCGAGCGCGGTCAGAAGGCCGCCTTATCAGGCGGCGGCCCTCCGGTGACCAAGCGCGCTTACCCTCATCGTCGAGAAACTCAGGCGCCGGCGGCATCCGCTTTGAGCAGCGGACTCGACGGCTCTGCGGAGTTCATCGGAACTCCTGCCGCCATGCAAGATCTTTAGCGTCGAGGGCATCGGTCGGCGTCCTCTCATCATCCTCACCACCACATCACCATCGCACCCCCACCCCTATCAATTCATTACACGCACGCGGGAGGGGTTTCCTCTCTTTCTTGAGTGTTCGCTTCTTGAGTCTTGGATCGATCAGTTTTGGATCTCTCAGTCTTTGATAAGGCCGAATCTTCCAGCGATGGTTCAGCCACTGCCGGTTCAACGATGACGGTAGAACCGTAGTTGGCTTTCCGGTGCGGTTTGCTGAAAAACCAGGTACGGTTTTGCCGTCAAGGTCAACGAATGCTTCCTCGAAAAGCAACGAAAACCAATCAAATCGACCGTCTTTGCGCTCCCGCTTTCTTCGAGGCAGATGGTTGGCCGCCTGAAGCTCGGCAAAGATACGCGCTGCCTTGTCGCGACCCGCTCCTCTCTTCTGATTCGAAACAGCCGCCCTGAGCGCATCCCATCCGTCGGGTTTCGACAGCAGCCCAACAAAGCACACCCAAAGCTTCCCGACTGAGTCGTGCATCCTCGATCGGCACGTTCGAAATTATGGTGAACCGCTTCCTCTTTTCGACCCGGATAATCACGGCTGCGATAGCCTCAAGTTGGCGGGGAACTGACCTTCGGTTCGATAGACCAACCTGTCCGGATTCACGCATAAGCGAAACCCAGCAGTCGTAACTTCGATCAGATTGCCGAGCTGCAGGTTGTTGAGCGTCCGCTGAACGACTGCGAGCTCAAGATCGGTCTGTTCGCATAAAGTTTCGAACGTGGACGCCGCTTCTGCAACCGAAAATTCGAGTGAGTTCAAACTCTCTCTGAAATAAACGGGAATCGCTAAAGCAGGCATTGATCCGGACCCAATGCCTCGTGATTATCGAGCGCCCTCGCGCTAGCTAGTCGCAGCTGCGTCTATCCTTAAACCATCAAAATTCCTCTGGTGGCGATCCAAAAGTCGAGTACCCGGACGCCGTTGTCCTGACCATAATTGCTGTGCCACAAACTGCGAATCCGCCGTTGAAGCGAGCCAGTGAAACCGATCGGCTGTGCAAATCTGACACTTTGCAGAATGAAGTGTCGGGTTTTTAAGATTAAATGTTTGGAGAAACCGACTACCCGAAAACCTGAGATATTACTGACTTTTTCTTGCGGTATGGTTCCTGCTCAGTACAAGGGTGGAGGCAAGCAAACCAAAGCTACCCCTATGAAAAGAATAGAAGCAGTGGTCAAGCGCTCAGCGTTGGACGACTTCCACCGATGCGCCAAGCAACTTGGGATCTTCGGATTTGATCTAACTGAGGAAGGTTCCAATCATCGGGACCGTCAACGACTTCTTGCAGCCGACGAGTATCCTCCCAGCGCCACCGCGAGAGTCAAAGTGGATTTCGCGGTCCTCGACGAAGAGACCAAGCCCACCGTTCACGCAGTCCTCGAAGCAGCCCATCCCGAAAGCATCGCAATCTTCAAATTTGATCAAGACACAGAGCCGCAGACTTCAACGCAGCGCAATTCACCCCAAAAATTAAAGAGTTGGTAGGCGAAACGGTCGATCTGCGTATCTGAGGTGAACCGGCGATGATCGGTTTGCATGAAATCGTTATCGCCTCGCTGTTGCCGCGCCGACCATTGACGAAGACGTCGTCGAGAGTCCTCGCATTGTGGCTCTCGCTGGCTCAGTCCTTCGTCTGATCTCAGATTTGGACCAATCCGATCCGAGTCATAGCCTCACGCACTATGGACTTGGTGGCATCCTTGATTTCGCACAAGGGCAGCCGTACCTCGGCTGTCGACAAACCCAGGAGACTAGCGGCGAATTTGACCGGAGATGGACTGGACTCAAGGAAGAGCGCGCGATTGAGCGGCGCCAGGATTTGATTGATGCGTTGAGCCTCACTGATCTCACGTGACTGCCAGGCGGTCTGCATCGCGACACAGATTTTGGGCGCGACATTTGACGTCACCGAGATAACTCCTTGACCGCCTTGCGCCAGCAATGCCAGTGCGGTTGCGTCATCTCCTGAAAGGATCGAAAAATCCGGGCCGACGGCGATACGGGTATAGAGCGGACGCGAAAGATCGCCGGTCGCGTCTTTGATGCCGATGATCCGCGGCAGCTTTGCAAGTTCCGCCATAGTTTCCACGGACATATCGACTACAGAACGACTCGGGATATTGTAGATGATGATTGGCAGCCCGCTATGATCGTGCACCTCCTTGAAATGCCTATACAGTCCTTCCTGTGTGGGTTTGTTGTAGTAGGGCGTGACGACAATTTGGGCGTCGGCACCGGCCTTCTCCGCGTGTCTGGAAAATTCGATTGTCTCCTGCGTCGAGTTAGAGCCGGTGCCTGCGATGACTGGAACTCGACGCGCTGCGACCTCGATGCATAGCTCGGTCACCCGCATGTGCTCTCGATGGCTCAGGGTCGGAGACTCGCCGGTCGTGCCACAGGGGACCAAGCCGCTAATTCCTTCTTTCACTTGCCAATCGACAAGGGCTTGAAACGCCTTCTCGTCGACCCTCTCGCCACGCAAGGGAGTTATCAGCGCTGTGAAACACCCGCTGAAGATCCGGCGCTTGAATTGCTCCGTTTCGAGATCAGCTTTGACTGAAGGCGAAATTCCTCGACCATTTTGATTGTCATCTTGCACAAAGTGAGCCATCCATTTTTTATGACCGCCAATCGCCATTGGGGCGGCTCGCCCGAATGAAGTCCAACTCGGGGACCTGCCGCTCGATAAAGAGGCTCAATTCAAATGGTAGCGTTTTCGCTTGTGCCAGAGGGTCGAGATGCAGATGCCCAAGGTCGTCGCCGCATCTTCAAGAGTCGGCGACAATGCGAGAACCCGGCGGATGTGTTCCTGTTCGATCTGCTCGAGCGTGGAATGCTCAGGCAGGCTTCCGTTCCTCGGAGCGCTGGGTTGAAACAGGATGTCAGGCAGATCTTCCTTGCGCAGCGCCGCACCGCGACTCAGTACGACTGCCCGTTCGACCGCATTGCGCAGCTCGCGGATGTTGCCCGGCCATGAATATGCGACCAGGGCTTTGCGAGCGTCGTCCGAAAACTGCAATCCAGTCCGGTTGTTGCGCGCGGCAGTCTCGGTGAGAAACATTTCGGCCAGCGGCAGAATATCTTCGGGCCGTTCGCGCAACGCCGGCACGCGGAGACTGATGACATTCAATCTATAGAATAGATCACTACGAAAACGCTCGGAGCTTATCTCTTGCGGAAGACTGCGGTTGGTCGCGGCTATGATTCGGGCGTCGACCTTGATGGTCTCCTCACCACCCACGCGTTCGAAACGCTCATCCTCAAGGAAACGCAGAAACTTTGATTGCAACCCAGGCGTCAGCTCCGCAATCTCGTCGAGAAAAACCGAACCGCCATTTGCCGCCTCCAACCTGCCGGGCTTATCTTTGATCGCACCGGTAAAGGATCCTTTCATGTGCCCGAAGAGCTCGCTTTCCAGCAGATGCTCGGACAACGTGGTGCAATTCACGGTGACGAACGGCCGCTCCCGGCGCGAACTCCATTCGTGGATCTGGCGTGCGAGAACGTTCTTGCCAGTGCCGCTTTCTCCCGTCAGCAGGACTGTGGCGTCACTCGACGCGGCAGCGAAAGCGGTCTCTATAAGCGACCGATATTGAGGGCTCCCTGTTGTCAGCAGCGGCACGCCGTCAATCGAATTGCGAAGGACTCGAACTTCGGTGCGCAGCTCCTTCACTTCGAGGGCGCGATCGACCACATGTTGAATCTGGTCGAGCGAAAACGGCTTGGTTACATAGTCGTATGCACCCGCTTTCATTGCCGCGACGGCATTCTGGACGGTGCCATAGGCGGTCATAAGTATCACACTTATGCTCGGATATTTCGCCTTGATTTCGTTGAGCAGCTCAAGGCCGTTCATCTCGGCCATTCGCCAATCGCTAAGCACGAGATCGAACGCCCCGTCGCGACCCATGAGGTCAAGTGCTTCAGGTCCGCTGCTGGCTATCGCAGTGGCATGTTCACGAGAATTGAGAAAGCGACTGAGGGCGTCTCGGATATTTTTTTCGTCGTCGACGACGAGTAGTTTAGCCATCTAGGTGCACCGCGAGTGCGGTAGCTGAACTACGAACGTGCTACCTTGAGGCGAGGAATCCAAAAAGATACGACCCCTGTGCGATTCGACGATTTCCTTGGCAATTGCCAAACCCAGCGCCGCAGGACCGCCTTCAAATCCATCTCGCGTCCATTGACCAGATTGTTCGAAAACCAAATCGCTGATTTCGAGAGGAATTCCCGGTCCGGTATCGGATACTGATAGCCGCAGAACCTCTCCCGAACGATCGGCAGAGACTTCTATTGAACCACCTTCCGGAGTGTACCGAAGCGCGTTGCCGATCAGGGTGGAGAGTACCCAGGAAAGCTTCATCGGGTCGCCATAGGACTCGAGTCCGGTTCCGACACGTATCCTCAGGGCGACTTCCTTTTGCGCGGCTTTCAGCGAAAACTTTTTCGCAACCGAGGTCACGAGCTTTGCACAATCGAAAATGATGTTGCGGACGGCGATCGAGGTGGTTTCATCGCGAGTGATGTTCAAAAGACTGTCCGCTAAATCGCGGATTCGCGCCAAATCCTCGACCAGTGTATCTATGATCTCCTGCTGCTTTGGATCCGGCGTTTTTCTCTGAAGCAACTCGATTGCGAGCGACAGCGATGTGAGCGGAGTCCGAAGTTCGTTCGATAGCGTAGCGATCAGATTCGTGCGCGCGCGCTCTTTGTCACGAAGATAAGTCATGTCGTGGAGGGTGATCATAGTACCGAACGAAGTACCATCCTCGAGACGCAAGGGCGCAGGCTTAAGAAGATATGTATGATCGCGGCCGCGAACATGCAGACTTACTTCTGCCTGCTGTTCGCCGCCCGGATAAGCTAGCGCGCTCCGAAGGGCGGCCCGGATGTTCACATAGTGACTGTTGTCCTCATCAAGGTTGAAGAATGAACGGCCCAAAATGTCAGTGCAACCAATGCCAAGTATCAACGCAGCCTGCTCGTTGAGATTGGTAACAACCGCGTCGGTGTCTATCAGAACAGCGGCAATCTCAAGACAATCCAGAATTGCCGACGTCCTTTTATCTTCGTCGATAGAGGCCGTGAATTTCATTTAGGGACTCCGCCCGATGTGAGCAAGTTCCGGCCGGTAGCAAGATGTCATTTGCCTCGACGCATCTCAGGCATATGACATGCCTGAGGCTTCACTGCTTCCTTGCTTAGGCCGGCGGCGCGCCGAAGTGCTTGCGCAATTCCAGATTCACCTCGAGCACGTTCACCATCTTCTCACCGACGAGGCCATAGAAAGGAGCTGTAACGTCAGCCTGCAGGATCTGCTCGATCTCGCTGCGCACCTCAGTTTGATCCTTTTTGGTGTCCTTGGCCCACGCGGAAGATACGCGATCCAACTGATACTCAGCGTTTTGGAGCGTAATATTAGGATCCAGCCCCGACCCGGAAGTTGTGACCATATCGCCCGGCACGTCCTGCAAGTCAGCGTCGGCGTGTTCCTGGCGCCACATGTCGAAGAAGTTCGACTGAATGTCAGAGCCTTCCTTGACTGGCTCGATCACTGTTTCAGTTTTCCCGTCCTTGGTCTGATGCTGAACAGCGGACGGAAACCTTCCGGGGTTCTCTTTCGAAAAACTTTCAAAGAACACCATAGCCAGATCAGAGGACTTCGGCTCCGGCGTTCCGGGATTATCCTTGATGAACTGCTGAACCTCTTTAGTGTGGGTTTTGCCCCAGTCTTGTATGTATTTGTCGTGCGTCGGATCGGCGGCCACCCATGCCTGTGCTACCGCGTTATGAGCATCTGCCCACTGCGCGACGACATGCGGCTGTCCGCCAAAAGTGTCCTGTTGGAACCAGGCTTCGATATCTGGCGCCACCAGTTGACCCGCCTTTGGTCCGCTCTTGTATTTGACGATAGGACCCAATTGCTGCGCCACACGATTGCGCAACATATAGTTAGATGCAGCTAGTGTGGAAGACGCTGAAGCGGACCCGTCGTAGGACGCCGCCGAAGGCCGCGGCTGAAAGTATTCATCTTTGGTAAATGGCTGAGCGATCAGGCGTGAGCCCACTGGCTTGCCATCGGGTCCCATGAGCATGCTGCCGTTGGCTTCAAATGGAAACAGTGTTTGTCCTATAGCCCACAGCGCCAACGGATAGATGATACAGCAAATGACAACTGCGAAAGTAAGCAGCCATAAACTTTTCGAGATATAGCGCGACATCGTCTTACTCCTTCAGTTCTGCCGCTTAGACAGTCAAATGCAGAGCGACCAATACCAGGTCAATCAACTTGATGCCCGCGAATGGCATTATGACACCACCGAGGCCCCAGATTAGCAGGTTCCTTCGCAGCAGGGCGTCAGCGCCGAGCGGTACATACTTGACGCCTCGCAAAGCGACTGGAATGAGCGCCGGGATGATGAGTGCGTTGAAGATGACGGCCGACAAGATCGCCGAAGTGGGCGAGTGTAGATGCATGACGTCCATCGCCACCAGCCATGGCAATGTTCCTGCGAAAAGAGCTGGCACGATAGCAAAATACTTGGCGACATCGTTCGCGATCGAAAAGGTCGTGAGCGCGCCACGAGTCATCAATAGTTGTTTTCCGATTTCCACAACTTCGAGCAGCTTGGTCGGGTTGCTATCCAGGTCGACCATGTTGCCAGCTTCTTTGGCGGCCTGGGTCCCCGAGTTCATCGCGAGACCAACGTCAGCCTGCGCCAGGGCGGGAGCATCGTTGGTGCCGTCACCGATCATAGCAACCAGCTTGCCCGCGGCCTGTTCCTTCCTGATATAGGCCAGTTTCGATTCAGGCGTACACTCCGCTACGAAGTCATTGACTCCGGCCCGTTTCGCAATCGTTGCGGCGGTCAGCGGATTATCGCCGGTGATCATGACCGTGCGAACTCCCATCCTATGGAGCCGCTCGAGACGTTCACTGATCGCCGGCTTCAAAACGTCTTCAAGTACGACTACACCCACAACCTGAGCAGCCTCGGTGACGACCAGCGGTGTAGCGCCCTCGGAGGCCACGCTATCTACGATTCGCTGTAGGTCTCTGGGTACAGTTCCACCCTGCTTCTGGACGTATCGAGCGACAGCGTCAGGAGCACCTTTGCGAATTTGTTTTCCATCGGCGAGGTCGATTCCGCTCATGCGAGTCTGCGCGGTGAACGGAACGAAACGCGCGTCGCTGGCGTTGATCAAGTCCGGCGAGCCACTTTGCTCCCGAAAAAGCGCCACTATCGTTTTTCCTTCCGGCGTGTCATCCGCAACCGAAGACAATGCCGCCAGGCGACCAACGTCGTTGGCGCTGTATTTGCCGACGGGTAGGAATTTCGTTGCATGGCGATTGCCGATCGTAATCGTGCCGGTCTTATCGAGCAGCACAGCGTCGATGTCGCCGGCGGTTTCTACCGCCCTGCCGCTCTTCGCGATGATGTTCGCCTGGAGCGCGCGATCCATGCCGGCGATTCCAATAGCGGCCAGCAGTGCGCCGATGGTCGTGGGGATCAAGCAGACCAACAGAGCCACCAGGGTTGGGACATCGGTACCCAGGCTCTTGAGCGGCTCCGTCACTCCCAAGTAGCTCATCATGTAGATCTCGGCGTTTCGAGCCATCGGCAAAAGAGGAACAACTACAATCAAAAAGATCAGCGTGAATGCGCTGAGAACCAGCGTGAGAGCTATCTCGTTGGGCGTGCGCTGACGAACTGCCCCTTCGACCAGTGCGATCATTCGATCGAGAAACGACTCGCCGGTAGCTGCGGTGATGCGCACGACGATGCGATCCGAAAGAACCCGAGTGCCGCCTGTTACGCCCGAGCGGTCACCGCCGGCTTCGCGAATCACCGGCGCAGACTCTCCGGTGATAGCTGCTTCGTCGACCGACGCGATGCCCTCGATGATCTCACCGTCGCCCGGAATCATCTGGCCCGCCTGGACTACTACTCGATCATCCGGTCGCAGTTCGCTGGACGGAACCTCTTCAATGGTGTCCTTTCCGCGCAGTCGAAAAGCCGGAGTGTCGCGTCGCGCTTTCCTCAGTGAGTCGGCTTGCGCTCGGCCGCGCGCCTCAGCCAATGCCGTCGCGAAATTGGCGAAGAGCACTGTCAGAAATAGCCAGATATCCAACGCGATAAAGTAGGTGATAGGAACCTGGCTCTGCGATTGACCAATCGCAGCTTGCAGGACGAACCCGAGCGTCAGAAAGGCGCCAATCTCGACCACGAACATAACAGGATTGGCCCATTGAATGTCCGGCCGCAGCATCACGAAAGCCTGCCTTAGAGCTGGCCAGACCAAATCGGGCGCAAACAAATCCATTTTCCGAGCGCGCCTGGGTGTCCAATCCTCCGGTGGCCGCGTTGGTTCCGGCAAGACTACTTGAAACTGCGGTTGCATTGACTTAGATGGTTCCATTGTTTCCTCAACTGATTCCGGAGCAAGTCCAATTTGCCGTTTTCCGTGTGTAGTTCACCCTCCGAACGGAATAGGACCTAAATGTTCGGCCAAGGGACCCAGCGCCGCTACCGGCAGGAAGAGCAGAGCACCTATGATCACAATGGTGCCCAACAAGAGAAAGCCGAACGTTGGCGTGTCGTCCCTCATGGTTCCTGAACTGAAAGGCGTTTCCTTCTTCATCCCCAGGAATGCGGCCAACGCTATCGGCGCAACAATAGGAAGATAGCGGCTAGCTAACATGACCAGTCCGGTACTTATGTCCCACGGAACTGCTTCGGGCGACGGGTTGGGATTGCTATTAAGCCCGTAGTTTGTTCCAAGTCCGTCGAAGGCCGAACCGTTGTTGGCGGATGCAGAAGAGAATTGGTACACAATTTCCGAAAATCCGTGCGCTCCCGGATTGTTCTCCGCCTTGATGCCCCAATCTGTAGCTGCAAACACACCGGTAGGCATCAGAATCATGATCGGATGGACCAGCAGAGCGATCATCGCGAGCTTCATCTCTCGCGCCCCCACCTTCTTACCCAGGTACTCTGGCGAACGACCGACCATCTGCCCCGCGATAAAGACTCCGATGATTAAGAACAAGAGTAGGTTGATCATGCCGACGCCTTTCCCGCCGAAAATGCAGTTCACCCACATCCCCCACATCGGCGCGAGCGCTGCAACGGGGTTCAGGCTGTCATGTTCGCAGTTGACGGCGCCGCACGTCACGTTGACGGTCATCGCTGCGAAAGTCGCACCTGCCGACGTACCGAAGCGCAGTTCTTTGCCTTCCAGATTGCCAAGATGTTGGTCGATAGGCAGTCCGGCTACGGCCGGCAATGTAAATGCTTTCTTACCTCCCGGCGCACTCGCCATCGGTATTCGAAAAGTCTTGCTCTCGGGATGAGCTGTCAAACCAGGATTTGGCCTCATAGTGTCGTAACGAATAGACCAGAAGATCGTTCCGACCATCATCGACATCATCACTATGAAGATCACCGCGGCGTGGCGCGGCCGGCCGAGCATTCTGCCGTACATCAACACCAGCGCGAACGGGAACAGCATCATTCCAAAGCAGGTAAGAAAGTTGGTCCAGGCACTCGGATTTTCGAATGGATGAGCGGAGTTCATGCCGAAGAATCCGCCGCCGTTTGTTCCAAGTTGTTTTATCGGGATTACTGCTGCGACTGGCCCTACCACGATGGTTTGTTGCTTTGCCTGGCCCTTGTCGTCGGTGCCTAAGGCGCCGGGTTCCAGGGTCGACACCTGGTAGGTGCTGGCAAAGGTCATCGGCATGCCCTGATGAATGAACAGCAGACCTATGATGAAAGCGATCGGAACGAACGTATAGACGACCACCCGCCACATATCGATAAAAAAGTTGCCGACCTTCGACTCGCCTCGAAATGCTCGAATGATTGCAGTCAACGCGCAAAATCCGACGGCGGCGGAAACGAACATCATCGTAATGATGAAAAATATCTGGCTGAAATTCGAAAGATGCTGATCGCCGGCGTAGTGCTGAAGATTGGTATTGGTCATGAACGAGCAGACCGTCATGAAGATCGTGCTCGGCGCTAGTATTCCCAAGCCACGGGGATTCAAAGGCGCTATTGGCTGAAGGCACAGCACTACGAAGCCGAATACGAAGAGCACGGTGTTGAAGATTAGAAGAGCCGCCGTGTACTGCTTCCAGTCCTGCGGTCCGCTATCCAGCCGGTTTTCGAACCATCGAAAAAATCCGGGCGCATGGTACTTTCCGTCCATGATCCACGCGAGGTAACGGCTAAGCGGGATCGCCAGAAGCGTCGTGAAGACAAGCATCGAGATGGGAAGGAGCCACATAGTTAGTAACCTCTCCTGAAGTGGAACCTACTCGCGCCTAGAACCATTCGGGACGGATCAGCGCGACAAACAAGTAGACGAACAAACATACGGTGATGGCAGCAGTTAAATAGATCATCACTTACCTCAGATGTTTTCGCACGCAATCAGAAACGCATAGCAAAGAGCCATGGAGACAATTCCCAACGCGAACATCGCAGGCAGCCAGATTGTCAGATCCATTTTGATT
>Ga0070731_10003877_pt1 | contig 13194 bp, 9 predicted proteins | sample Coa_R1_2_FD_66448 | JGI IMG/M metagenome (GOLD analysis project Ga0070731, IMG submission 66448) | Surface soil microbial communities from Centralia Pennsylvania, which are recovering from an underground coalmine fire - Coalmine... | ecosystem: Environmental > Terrestrial > Soil > Unclassified ... | reverse complement strand
CGTACTGCGGGCGCTGGTTCACGCCGGCTATCCTGTCAAAGGGGTGGTGGCCGCCTTCAACGAGGGCTTATCCCGCAGCCGCCGGCCCTTGGAGATCCTGGATGTCGCCCACGCTTACCATATCCCGGTGCTATTTCCGGATAAGCCGGCGGACGCGCTGGGGCAGCTCCAAAAAACCGGGGCCAAGGCGGCGATCCTGGCGGCTTACGGCAAGCTGATCCCGCAAAAAGTCATTGATCTGTTCCCTCAAGGCATCATCAACATCCATCCGTCGCTTTTGCCTAAGCTGCGCGGCGCCACGCCGATCGAAACGGCCATCTTAAACGGCGAATCAGTTACAGGCGTTTCGCTGATGAAGCTGACCGCCGAGATGGACGCCGGACCAGTGTACGCGCAGAAGCTGGTTCCGCTGGACGGCACGGAAAACAAGTTCCAGCTGGCCCAGACGCTCTTAAAAGTCGGCTGTGACCTTCTTATGGAGCACCTGGACCCGATATTGTCGGGTAAGCTTGAGCCGCGGCCGCAGGATGAGACGGAGGCCACTTACAGCCGTTTGCTGACCAAAGACATGGGCATAATCGACTTTAACGGCGATTCAGCCGTTAAAGTCGAGCGGAAGGTGCGGGCTTTTTGGGGTTTTCCCAAAGTCCATGCCAAAATCCACGGCCAGGACGTCGTAATAATCAAATCAAGGGTAGCGAGCGGGCCGCGCGACGGCGCTTTGACGGTTGAATGCCGCCCAGGCTATCTTGAGGTCCAGGAGCTGATCGCTCCATCCGGCAGGACAATGTCCGGAGCCGATTTTATACGGGGTTATCAGAGGAAGCAGTAGGGTTGGCCGGCGGCTCAGGCGGGGTCTGGCTTCCGCCCATTTCGGACATGGTGGCCTGCATGATCTGCGGGGCCTGCTGTTTGATCTCGGCTTTGAGCTTATCCAGCTCGTCGGCCACGACCTGCTTGTAATCCGGGAAGTTGGTTTCCAGCCATTTTAGGGCGCCGGCTTCGTCGTTCCTATCTATAAAACCTTCGAATTCATCCAATTGAGTGTCGGTCATCTGTTCGGCCAGCTTCATGCCGACGCGCAGTTCCAGTGTCTCATAGATGTGCGCCAGCATCTTATTCTTCTCGGCCGCTGGCAAATTTCCTAAACCAAGCTCGCGAAGTAGATTGTCATCCAATTGGAACATTTGGTTTTATTTTAGCATTAACGAGACGCTAGCGTTGCCAAATTTCGGTCATGCGCCGATTTGGGTGTTTAGGGACATGGGACTGTGTAAGGAAGTACTTTTTAGCTTTCAAATATGCCCGCGTCACGCGGCCAAGGTTGCCTTGCCTATCCCATTCCAAATATTTATGCGGTACAACAACGTTACCGTTGCTATCTGCCAAGAATTTATTACCAGCCGAGCCGCGTAAGTGCAGGCTGGCAGGTTGTTCTATCCCGGTTTTGCTTTTCCAGCCCAGAGAGGGGTTGTAGTGATCCAGGTGACGGCCGCCGCCGGACTGTATTATCGTTGTAGTATGCCCTGGTCCTGAGCCAGGCACAGTTATAGTTTTAGGAGGAGACGGGATTCGTACGTTATGACCGGTTTTATGACCAATTAAGTAGCCGACTAGCCCGGCTACTCCAGCCAGAGCCACCGCTCCCAGTACAACAGCGCCGCGATGTTCATCTTCTTCGATATAAGCTATACCGTCAGTGGTCTCGATTTGCGTTCGGTTTCTGCCCCATCTGTCGGCAAGATTATAGTAGCCATTATGGATGCCTACTTGCCGCCCTACTAAAAAGCCACCTATGGCTGCGGTCGCACGACGAAAGGCATTTTGGCGTTCAATTTCACCCCTCTCCTCGACTGGTCTTTCAATTGTAGGCGGTGTATCTACCTCGCTGGGCACTTCGGCGCCTGTACGGATAACTTTGCGGGTGCGGCTGAGGTTGCCAACCCATTCACGATGCGGCTCTTCATCACCTCGCTGCACATCTACATACCAATCCCCGTCCGGACCCTTCTCCGGATCGCTAAGAACTGTGTAGCCGTCGTTTAGATAGCCGTCTACGCCAGTAACGTTTACGTTGCTTTCTTTTCTAGGAACCCAATGATCGCCGAATTCTTCTTTTAACTGTTCGTCTAATCTATCTTCGTTTTCAGGAATATCTTGAGATTCAGAACTTCCTTCTTGAGCTTTAGCAAGCTCAGCCTTTAATTTACGGTTTTCCTCTTCTACTTGAGCCGCGTGCCGTTGAAGGTGAGCGTTCTCCGTCCTGAGTTTATCTAGGTCTTCACGTAGTGATTTCGTTTCTTCATGGACCGCCTGCTTGATTATCTCTTGGATTTCGGGCGTCAAAGTGATTTCGTTTGTTTCATTTTTTGGTGATTTGGTTTCTTTAAAATTAAGCTTACTTCTGGCGATTCCGGTATTTGATCCTTTGGCATGGAGATAGTCTTCGCCATCTTTTCGTCCTATAAAACCATCGATTATAACCTGTATTTCATGGCCGTTCTGGGTCCAAACAGCCTCCATTGGCTCTTGCTGTCTGTCGCCCGGCTTACTCCCCAGTGCGTCCAACGCATCTTGCTCTTTTAGTCTTTTGTTCTCCTCTGTATCGACCCAATAATACCTGCCCGCACTATCCTTTCTATAATCCAGCTCTGTCATGCTAGCAATGGTTTCACTCATCTTCACCTCTCCTTAACCGTTAGCAATATAATACTATTTGCGTATTTGCAAATAATATACCATGGCTAAGAAGTAGTCAATTGGATGGCTTACAAATTACAGGGTGCGGGTTTTGGTTTCGCGGCTGAAGAGTTCGATGCGGTCGTTTTCTTGGACTTCGACCCGAGTTTCGCTGCGGAAGCTTAAGCCGCACATTTCGCCTTCAGGGACTTCGGTGACCTCCGTCGGGCCGCGCTGCAATTTGGTGACTTCCAGATTGTCGGCGATCAGCTTTTTGTCACGCAGAACCCGGGCCAGCGCCGGCGTGCGCAGAGTGCCCTTGGTTACCAGGCCGCCGCAGATAACTTCGGTCTTGCTGATCTTGAATATGCCCTTGACTTGCAGGGTGCCTAGCTCTTCTTCGACGATTTCCGGCGCCAGGCGGGCCTCGAGTTCTTTTTTGACATCGTCGATGAGTTCGTAAATCACGCTGAAAATCCGGATGGATACTTTGTCACGGGCCGCCAGACGCTTGATACTGGCCGGCAGGCTGACATTGAAACCGTAGATTATGGCGCCGGCGGTGACGGCGGTGTGGACGTCGTTTTCGCTGATGACGCCGACGCCGCTGCTGACAAACCGGACGGCAACTTCCTCGGTGTCCAGTGTTTTTAAGCTGTCCATAACGGAGGTCAGCGAGCCCTGGACATCAGCTTTGACGATGATATTAAGTTCGGTCAGACGGTTAGAGCGGCTGATGATGCGCAGCAGTTCGGAGCCGCTGGTGGCTGAGCCGCTTCCGCCGGCCCGCCGCAGGCGGGCCGTGTCAGCGGCCTGGTCACGGGCGGCCTTTTCGTTGGCGACGGCCTCGAATTCGTCGCCGAATTCCGGCAAGTTCTTGAGGCCGGTAATTATAACTGGGGTAGAGGGCGGCGCCTCTTTGATCGGCTGGCCGGTGGTGGTTTCTAAGTTGCGGATTTTGGCGTAGGTGGCGCCGATGGCGATAAAGTCACCGGCCCGCAAAGTGCCCTGCTCTACCAGCGCGACCGCGACCGGGCCGCGGCCTTTTTCCTGATGGGCCTCGATCACCAGGCCGGCGGCCGGCAGATTCTTGTCGGCTTTGTGTTCCTCTACGTCCGACACCAATAAAACCATGTCCAGCAGTTCATTGATGCCGGTTTTTTCTTTGGCAGAGACGGGTATGACGACGGTGTCGCCGCCGTAATCCTCCGGATTGAGGCCGTTTTCGGCCAGCTGGGCTTTAAGCTGGTTGAGCTGGGCCTCCGTGGCTTTGTCCATCTTGTTGGCGGCGACGATGATCTTGACACCCGCCTGACTGGCGAAACGGATGGCTTCGACAGTCTGGGGTTTGATACCGTCATCGGCCGCCACGACTAATACCACCAGGTCAGTCAGACGGGCGCCGTGCTCGCGCAGGGCGGCAAAGGCCTCATGACCCGGCGTGTCCAGAAAAGTTATCAGCCGGCCGTTATGTTCCACCTGGTAGGCGCTGAGATGCTGGGTGATGCCGCCGGCCTCGCCGCTGGCTACGCTGGCGCCGCGGATGGCGTCCAGCAAAGAAGTTTTGCCGTGGTCGACGTGGCCCATCATGGCCACCACCGGCGGCCGCGGCTGGGCCGTCTCGGAAGCTTCGCGCTTGGGGCGAGCCGGCGCTGCCTGGCGCTCCCGCTTGGCCAGCTCCACGTCTATATCCGGCAGTTCGCTGACTATGATCTGGGCGGTGTCAAAATCGATTTTCTCGTTGACGGTCGCGGCGACACCGTTGCGGAACAGCTCGGCGATTAATTTACTGGCGGGAATCGAAAGGAGTTCGGCCAGATTGCCGACAGTGACTTGGTCGTCGATTTCGATTGTTTGGGCCATTGGCGTCCTCCTTTCATCTGCTTATTTAACGTCTTTGAGAGACAGGGCGATCTTGCGGTTGTCGGTGTCGATGTCGATCACCTTGAACTTCTTCTTTTCGTTGAGCTTAAACACGGCTTCCGGATCGACGCTGTCGTCATCGCTCATCTCCGATACGTGCACCAGGGCTTCGACGGCCGGCGACAGCTGTACGAAGGCGCCGAACGGCGTGATGCGGGTAATTTTGCCTTCCACCGTATCGCCTTTTTTGAAGTTCTTTACTTCGCTCAGCCAGGGGTCCTCGCTCATCTGTTTGATAGACAGGCTGAGGCGGTCTTTGTCGATGGCGATGATTTTGGCTTTGATCTGGTCGCCGACTTTGACGTACTGGCGGGGGTCTTCAACCCGTTCCCAGGAGATCTCGCTGATGTGGACAAGCCCTTCGATGCCGCTGACGTTGACGAAAGCGCCGAAGTCGATGACTCCGGTCACCACGCCTTCCACCACGTCGCCGACCTTGAGTTCGGCCAGGCGCGAGGCCATGTCATCGCGGACGGCTTCTTTTTCGGAGAAAATCAGCTTGTTATCTTTGCGGCTGACGTCCAGGATCCGGACGCGCAGGCTTTTGTTAACTAGGGCGTTGAGTTTGGTCAGGATTTCGTCCTTGTCGCTGTCGCTGACGCGCGGATAATGTTCGGCCGATAGCTGGGAGACCGGTAAGAACCCCCTGATGCCTTCCAACTCGATAAGTAGACCGCCGCGGTTGGCGTCGTAAGGGCTGACGTCCACGATTTCCTGGGCTTCAAAGACCCGCTGCAGTTCGCTCCAGCCGCGGTCTTTGACGGCCCGTTTCATGCTCAGCAACGCGTAGCCTTCGTCCAGCTCCGGGTCGACCACGCTGGCGGTGACTGGTTCGCCCTCCACCAGGTTGTTAGAGCCGACTTCGCGCCGGAAAATCACGCCGATGCCATTGGGGCCCAGATCGACCCAGACTTCGTGTTTTTTGACGGACATGACCGTGCCTTCGACGACATCGCCGCTCTTAAGCTGCTTGATGTCGCTGCCGGCCAGCAGTTCGTCCATGGTTAAGTTAGTGGTTTTTGCCAATTTAAAAATGTTCCCTTCTTGAAATATTTCTACGCGCATTTTAATAAGCTGGCGATGTTTTGACACCGCTCCGGCTCGCCTAAATGACCGCCTAGATTACCTTTATTTTAAGGGGTTTTACACCTTAAGTCAACCATCTCAGCGGCAAAAGTCCGGGGGTCCTGCTACTCAAGGGCACCCTCCTTCCGCGTCAGCCTAGGCACTTTTGCCGTCCCGATGCTAGAATTATTAGCGAATGGGACAAAAAAACTATCTGGCCATTGACGTTGGCGCCACTAAAACGCTGTTCGCGGTGTTTGATATGGACGGCGAGATGATCTGCGAGAAAAAAATCAAAACCAACCCGGATTATGGGCAGTTTAAGGCCGAGGTCGGCGACTGTTTGAAGGAGCTTGACCAGTTCGAGTTTAGCCACTGCTGCTGCGCCTTGCCTGGCCGCATCGACATTCAAAACGGCATCGGCCTGAGGTTCGGCAACCTGCCCAGCTGGCAAGACGTGCCGGTCAAAAAAGACCTGGAAGAGTTCATGCCGGCAACCAAGGCATTGGTCCACAACGACGCCAAGCTGGCGGGATTAAGCGAATCAATATTACTTCATAAAAAGTATAGTAAAGTTCTATATATAACGATTAGTACGGGAATCGGTGGCGGTATTATCATAAATGACGTTATAGACCCCGAATTTATTGGCTTTGAACCCGGCTCATTGGTGTTCGAGCACGATGGCAAAACTGAAAAATGGGAGGCTTTTGCCTCCGGCAAAGCCCTGCGCGCAAAAACTGGGCGCCTGGCCGCCGAAATCGACGACCCGGCCATCTGGCAAGAATATGTAAAGACGCTTGTGCCCGGGTTCGAGGACTTACTGGCCACGATCCAGCCTGACGCGGTGATCATCGGCGGCGGTGTCGGCGCCCATTTTGAAAAGTTCAAACCATACTTGGAGGCAGAGTTAATCAAAATCAACAACCCGCTGGTGCCGATTCCACCCCTCCTAAAAGCCCAGCGGCCGGAGGAGGCGGTAATCTATGGCTGCTATGACTACATCAAGCAAAACCTCTAAAGATTTTGTCCAGCGGATTGCTAGGGATTACCCGCAGTTCAAATTCGAACCGGGATCACAGGAACATTGGTCGCCCAAGACCAACACCATCACCTACAGCCAGTCCGAACCGCTGGACGAGCTGCGTTACGGCCTGCTCCACGAACTGGCCCATGCGCTGCTGGGCCATACCTCTTATAACAGCGATTTTGAGCTGCTCAAACTGGAAAGCCAGGCCTGGGAGCTGGCCGCCAAGGTCGGCCGCAAATACGGCCTTAAGTTGGATCCCGACCACATCCAGGACTGTCTGGACACCTACCGTGACTGGCTGCACCGCCGCAGCCAATGCCCGGCCTGCGGCATGCACGTCCTGCAAAAAGACGCCAATTCGTACCAGTGTTTCAACTGCGGCACGAGCTGGCAGGTGTCCAGCCGCCGCTTTGCCCGGCCCTACCGCCGCACGCTCTGATCAATAAACGAAAAACCGGGCCGAAACCCGGTTTTTCGTAAGTCTCTCACGGAGAACTTAACGCTTAGCTACGCCTCGGCGTGATATGCGGCCGCCTTTTTGGCCGGCAATCCGGGCCAATTCGCGATTAGCGTAAAAACCGCCGGTGCGGCCTAATTTGCCGCCCATTTGGCCGATACGGGCATAAAAGTCCTTGCCGTACTTGGCCTTGTTGGTCGCGGCGGCTTTCTGGCCGCCAGCTTTCGTTCCAGCCATTGCTAGATACCTCTTAATTTAGTTGATAATTCCACCTTGTCAGGTATATAAAAAAGTCCCCGTTAGGGACCCTCTCATTCCTGAAACTACGCTTATGTTAGCACTTTAAGCCGCTCATGTCAATGGAAGTTGGACGGTTTAGGAATCCGATGTCTCGATGGTTGGCTTGATGACCGTCGGCGAGGCCTGGGTGCTGGAGCTCGAAGCTTTAGACGTTTTGGATGACTTAGACGGTGGCGATGTCGATGACGCCGGCGGTGAGCCCGGCGGCCGGATGGCCGACAGATACTTTTTGATTGACGGCGGCAGATTGCCCCCGCCCCGCTTCCAGAACCACCAGGCTCCTCCCAAGACCGCCAGAACAAGCAAAACGATGATTATCGGCACGGCGACGTTGGAAGTGACTTTGATCGGCAGGCTGACCGCCGCCGCCGCGCCTTGGGCGTTGAGCTGGGTCAAGGTGATCACTTTGGTGTAGATGTGACCTTTGTAGTCAACGACGATGGTTTGCTTACCGAGCGCCACGCCGGTGACGGTGGCTTTGCCGTTCTTATCGGTGACGGCGCTGGAATCGGCGATTGAGACTTTGACGCCGGCGACCGGCTTCTTATTCTGGTCGACGACGGTGATGGGCACCTGGGCGCCGACCGTCGTGAAGGTGGCGTCGGGCGAAGAGGCGTTGTTGCCCGCGGCGTCGGCGCTTTGGACCTGGAAATGGTAAAGCTGGGCCGGCACGATCAGCGCCGAATTGAGCGTCACGCTGTGGGCGGTCACCAGATTGCCATCGGTCGACGACAGATTATAAGATTGGCTGACGCCGTAATTGACGACCGAGGTGGCCGGCTCGGAGGTGGTCCAGGTGATAACCGCGCTCTTGAAGCTGACGGTACCGACTTTGACGGCGGTGATGGTGGGCGGCGTGGTGTCTTTGGGAGCGACCACGGCTGGCGGCGGGGCGGCTTTCAAGGTGTAGTTGCCGCCGGAAGTGCCGGCTAAAACGTTCGTACCCGAGCCGTCGCCGGCCGTGACGGCCGAGCCGCCGGCGAAAGTGATCGAAGCCATGCCGCTGCTGGTTAAGGCTTTAAAAGTGACTGTGGCGACGGTCTGAGTGCCGGTGACCGACGGCAAAGCGCCGCGGGCAACTTTGACCGAGCCGCCGCCGCCGGAATTCTGGGCGACGACGCTGAAAGCCGATGACGAGCTGATACTGACATAGCTCAGCAGATTGGCTGGATAGCTTAAATTGGCCTGGACGGCGTTAACAGACTGGCTGCCGCTGGCTTCTCTGATAGCCACGCTTAAATAAGAGCCCTGGCTGACGCTGGTCGATGACGGTGACAACGACAAGGTGGCCGAGCCGGCCAGAACCGGCGCGGCGGCCAGCGGCGTCAAAATCACTACGGCCCCTGCCAGCGACAGAAGGAAACGTCTCATTTTTGTTTCATCCTGCATCTATAATTACTGATATTTAGCCTCCGGTCAATCCCTTTATGCTTACCCCGTGTAATGCCCCAGCAATATGGACAGGTCAGTCACGTCGACAATCCCATCGGCATTAAGGTCGGCCGGGGCGTAGCTGCTGCCGTAGTGGGCCAGCAGGATAGACAGGTCAGTGATGTCCACCTTACCGTCGCCGTTGATGTCACCGGGGACAGCCGGCGGCGGTGGCGGCGGCTGGCCATTGACGGTTACGGAAGCATTGGCTGGGGAGGAAGTGCCGCCAGAGCCGGTGCAGGTCAGACTGTAAGTGGCGCTGGAGCTTAAGTTACCGGTGGACTGGCTGCCGGAAGTGGCTTTAGCGCCACTCCAGGAACCGGAGGCCGTGCAAGCTGTGGCATTGGTGGAACTCCAGGTCAGAGTCGAAGAGCTACCGGAGGAGATGGAGGTAGGGTTAGCTGAGATGGATACGGTGGGGGCTGGGGTGGTGTTGGTCGAAGTGTTCAGAGTGGAGCTTTTGGCGCTGACGTTGCCGGCGTTGTCATAAGCCGCCACCTGGTAGGCATAGCTGCTGCCGGCGGACAATCCGCTGTCGGTGTAGACCAGCGAGGCGGTGGTGGCTATCTGGGTACCGCCCCGGTAGAGCTTGTAGCCGGCCAGGCCGGAGCCGCCGGTGTCAGTGCTGGCGTTCCAGGCCAGGGTGATGGAGCTGGTGGTAGCGCCGGCCTTGCTCAGGCCGGTCGGCACCGATGGTGGCGTGGTGTCGGTACAGGCGGCAGTCGAGAAAGAGCCGCTATCTTGGGAAGACTTGTTGCCGGCGGCGTCATAGGCGTCGACTCCCAGGGTATAGCTGGTACCGCAGGTCAGCGATGAATAGGTATAGCTGGTAGAGGTAGTCGTGGTTATCTGACTGCCATTCTTATATATATGGTAGCCGGCTACGCCGACGTTGTCGGTGGAGGCTGTCCAGGAGACTGAGATGGAAGTGGTGGTGGAAGCGGTCTTAGACAGGTTGGTAGGAGTCGAGGGTGGGGTGGTGTCGCCTCCTGAGCCGCTAGCCAGCTCGTAAGCCCCGGCCGCGCACATGGTATTGCCTGCGGCAGGCCGTACGTTGCCGTCAATGTCCGCCGCTAAGCAGGTAACGGTGCTTGCGGCAGCAACTAGGTTCTGGGGCACATAGTTGCTTATACCAGCCGCAAAAGCGGCGGCGCTGGTATGATAATCACCTGTTCCCGAGTTTACGAATGGGTCACTTCCATATACGTTGTCGGTCGTATCACATTTAACACCACCGGCGTACCAGTTATAGCGGATTGCTATCTGGTTATGCGGATAAGCTGTGCAGCTAAAGCTGCTTGTCGTAGAATTCTCGATATTGCCGACTTCTGAACTGCCAGTGAAATCACAGCCGGTAGGACCCTGCCAGCCGATGTTCCCGTTGACGCTGTTATAAGCCACGATGACGTTCGTTAAAGCGTCTGTTGAGCCGGTGCATATCATCGGCAGGGGCCCAATTTTACCGCAAGGATCGCTAGTGCCGCCGCCAGGCTGATTCGGCCACGCCACGCTGTGCGAGCAAGGAACGTCAAAGCTGTTGCCAATTATCGCCAGGTTATTGATAGCCGGCACCCCGCCCGCGCCACCGAAAGTTTGGACACTGACGTCGTTCTGGGCGCAGTTGTAGAAACGATTCAAGTTCAGCCAGCTGTCGGAAGCCCGCCAATGAATACATTCCATATGGTTACAGCCGCCGATACCGTTTGAGCCGCAAGTGCTGGTATTCGGATAATTCGCCGGATAGGTGTCAAAAAGGTCGTGGATGTAATTATTGCTGACGTTTATATGATAGTCGGGTATATTGTTTGAGCCGCAAGACCCCTGGTTGGCGGCGATGTTGCCAGTCTGTGAAGTGCCCAAGGAATCATACATCGGGCCGACTTCGCCATTGATGAATGCAATGTCTTGGACTCCCGTGAAGAAAAAGCCAATGCCGGTCTCATTCGTCCCGTCGCCGCCTGGCGGAACTATGTTCTCATAGTCATGGACGCCGTCGAACACGTCGTCGTGGGGCTGCGGCACTCCTCCCGAGCAAGCAATGCCGAATTGGGCGCTCAGCCAAGCTACAGTCACCGCGCCGTGTTCGACCGTCATGTTGCGGAAACGCAGGCCGCTGGTATTAGTCCATAGAGTTCCGTTGATGGTGACCTGGTTGGAGTTCGGCGTGCCGCCGCCAGTCGGTTCAAAGGTGATACAGCCGCTTAAATCCTGGGTTCCGTCACCGTTTTCGTAACAGTTACCGGCGGTCTTGCCGGCTTGGTAGTTAATAGTCTGGGCGGAATAAGTGCCGGCCGAAACGTCCACCATGTCGCCGGCTTGGGCTATCTGATAAGCCTTGTTAAACGTGGCGCACGGTAAAGATTGGTTGCCGCGGACACAGGTGGAGTCATTGCCGGTAGTCGATACCCAGATATTGACTGCGCTGGCCGCATGACCGGTAAATAAGATGTAGCTCCCGATGGCCGCGAAAATCACTATGAAAGCGGTCAGGTTAATTTTTGAGAAGCGGCTGGATTTTAGCCTGGAAGCAGATAACAGCTGTTTCATGGATTTATATCTGGCACGGTGTTTGCGGGCTGCGGGCTCTATAGAGTCTTGGTTCAAGGCTTTCTTTAATGACGCTTAAGCTCAATTATAACTGCAGGCTTAAGCGATGAATAGCCCGGGAGTTAACAATCTCCTAACCCGTGTAGTTCCCCAGCAGTATGGATAAGTCGGTTATGTCAACAATTCCGTCGCCGTTTAGGTCTCCGGTGACGCTCGAGCCGCTCTGGTTATAGTGACTCAGTAAGATGGACAGATCAGTGATGTCGACTTTGCCGTCACCGTTGATGTCACCGGGGATGGGTTTGGAGTTGCCGCCACCGCCGCTCGGAGGGTTAGAGGCCGTGGTGACGTTAATGGCCGAGCTTTTGGTGCTGACGTTGCCGGCGTTGTCGTAGGCGCTAACCTGGTAGCTGTAGGCAGTGCCGGCGCTCAAGCTGGTGTCGGTGTAGTTGAGTAGGCTGGTGGAACTCAGCAAATTGCCGCTCTTATATATATGGTAGCCGGCCAGGCCGGAGCCGCCGGTGTCAGTCGAGGCGTTCCAGGCCAGAGAGACAGTGCTGGTGGTAGCGGCGGTGGAGTGCAGATTAGACGGAACTGACGGCGGGGTGGTGTCCGCCGGCGGTGAGCCGGCGTTATTGACGGTCACAGTGATTACGCTGGAAGTTCCGGTGTTGCCGGCTTTGTCTTTGGCGGTGGCAGTCAGCGTGTGGGTGCCGTTGGCCAGCGTGGTGGTGTTCCAGGTGTAGTTATAAGGTGAAGTGGCACTGCCGGCGCCCAGACTGCCGCCGCTGTCCAGGGTCAGGCTGATGCTGGCCAGGCCGGAGCCGCCGCTGTTGTCGGCGGCCGTGACGGAAACCGATACAGCGCTGCCAGATACCGTGGCGCTGTTGGCCGGCGCGGTGATAGACACGGTCGGCGGCGTGGTATCCGGGCACGCGCTGGTAGCGAACGAGCCGCTGGCCTGCGAAGACTTATTGCCGGCGGCGTCATGAGCGTCAACCGCTAGGGTGTAGCTGGTATTGCAGGTCAAGCCGGAAAAGGTGGCTGAAGTCGAAGTCGCGGTACCGGCTGAACTACCGTTCTTAAATAAGTCATAGCCGGTCACGCCTACGTTGTCGGTGGAGGCCGTCCAGGACAAAGTGATAGACGTTGTGGTTGAACTCGTTTTAGCCAGGTTGGTGGGAGTCGAGGGCGGAGTGGTGTCGGCAGCCGGATTGACGGTGACGGTGGCGCTATTGCTATTTGAACCGCCGCCGCCGGTACAAGATAAGCTATAGGTGGAAGTTGAGGTCGGCGAAACCGATTGGCTCCCTGAGGTAGCTTCGGAGCCGCTCCAGGCGCCTGAGGCCGTACAGGAAGTGGCATTAGTGCTGCTCCAGCTTAGGGTGCTCGAGGAGCCGCTGGTGATAGTGGAGGGAGAAGCCGAGATAGAGACGGTCGGCGCCGGGGTACCGCTGCCGGTGGTGCTGCCTGCGAAGAAAGCCCAGTTGCTTTGGGCGGTGTTGAAACCGTTTGTCGGGTTGGTCGAAGCGCCGGCACAAGTAACCTGCGGCACGGCGTCCAGGCATGGCCAGGTATGGCCCCCATTCCCGACGGATATAAATTCAACTTGCGGCGAAGTGCCGTAAATACAATGGTAATCATAAATAACATTCGTAGTTAACGATCCGGTAGTGCCGGTGACAGTAGGAGAACCACAGCCAAAATAGCTCGCCGTCCAGTTGCGGCTGTCGGTGAAGCCCATCTGCTCGTGAGTGCAAGG
>Ga0070731_10003875_pt1 | contig 13195 bp, 8 predicted proteins | sample Coa_R1_2_FD_66448 | JGI IMG/M metagenome (GOLD analysis project Ga0070731, IMG submission 66448) | Surface soil microbial communities from Centralia Pennsylvania, which are recovering from an underground coalmine fire - Coalmine... | ecosystem: Environmental > Terrestrial > Soil > Unclassified ... | reverse complement strand
GTTTTCGATTCTTTTTGCGGGGGTTGTATCAAACTCCGTATACTACCCCCGCAAAAGGAATCGAAAATCGGCCAAAATAATCCCCAAAATTGACGAAGCCTTAGTTCGTGGACAGTCTCTTATTCCATTTTGGCGATGCTATGACTTCATCCTCTTCGATTAATAATAGAATTCTTCCGTATCGACCAGCTTTTTCTGCTTTGCACTCCTCATCTTCCTCCTCCTCGTCTTCATCGAGCTCTTCGTCAGAAAAGTCTTATGAAAAAGCCCCTGTCCTTCCGCAAGCTTTGCTACGACAGTTAAGTGTGGATCTCAGGAACACCTATCAAAAGATCAACGATCGATTTTATGCAAAAAAAGCCAGAGAGACATCTCTTGCATTGCCTCTAGAAAAGAATAAGAAGCGCAAGGTATTGCATCCGCCCTTGGACAAAACAGATCAAGTCTTTAAAAATCAGCTCTTAAGATCCCGAAGTCTTCCTCTCATGCACCGAAAAACATCGTCTACCCCGCTAGAAAAAGAAATCCAACGCATTCCTATTCTCACCGATTATATATTTTTAAAATCTATTCAGGAAGGGCGTTCGGCTAAGGTATGCGAGGCTCTTAATATAAGAGATGGTTTGACCTACGCCGCGAAAGCATTTAAAAAATCTGATGAAACTGCAGAACATGAATACGGCATATTAAAGGAGTTGTTAAATGTTTCACATGCGCTTCAGTGCCGGGTATTTGGACGAATCAACAGTACACCTATTATTATTACAGAAAAAATGGCTTATCCTGATCTGTTGGACTATTTAAATGCGAAGGGACCTCTCTCCCTCGATCAAACTCGTCTCATTGCCCTGCAAGGGTGTGAATTTTTAAGAACTTTAAAGAGAAAAAGAATCATAGATGGAGATATCAAACCAGACAATATGAGTTTTGATCCTGAGACAAATCGACTCGTTTTTTATGACTTTGGATTAAGTCAGAATTTAAACAAAGCATCTTATCTTTATTCTCTTGTTCAAACGCAAAACTTTCGAGATCCACTCATAGATTTAGGATGCAAGCAATACGATGAAAGTATTGATATGTGGAGTTTAGGTTGCGTTTTGGTTTTCCTCTACACAGGCAATTTTCTATTTCCTTCTACCGAAGATTCTAATCTTTATCTACAGCATGTTTTTGCTACACTCGGCATGCCTTCAGCGGATTATTTAAAGAAGCTCAACCGAGTGGGAAAATTTTTCACACACTGCAAAGAACATGGAGTTCATTTAAAAAATAATTTAAATGTTCCCTCTTGCGATTGGAAGAAAAGAATACGGGACAGAGGGAAAATCAATACCCAAGTCGAGCAATTTATCGATCTCATTAGTAAAATGCTGCGTTATGAAAATAGAATCACACCAGAGAAAGCGCTAGAACATCCCTTATTTGATGATATTGCTGGTTTCTGTGTGCATGTTAATGATCCTTCTTTACAAGGCCATACGCTCAATATCCATGAGTCTAGAAGAACACATTCGTATTCTCTTAAGGCATTGTCTATTATCGATCTCGCAGCGCCTCAAACAGCATTGTGCTGCCTACATCTTCCTTCTTCCAAGAAGCATCGCTATCTTTTTCGTGTCGTTGAGAAAGGAACAAAGAAAGTTCAATTAGGAAAGCGTATGCATCTAGAAAGCAATAATGTATTCGTTGTAAAGCGCGATAAGGACCAATGGACGATCGTAAAAAAAGATTCCCATGATTAGGCCGGTCTATCGATGACATAAGTAAGTCCGCTTAAATATTTATAATGAGATTCAAGGAGATTTTCGATGATATTTTTGCAGCGGATGACGAAGACAATGTGCGAGCACATGGCTGAGGAGGCCGATGTAAAATATCGCGAAAAGAACTTGAAGATCATTATAAATATTTAAGCGGACTTACTTACTCTAGGGCGGAGTGCCGCGAGCGCCATCTTTGTACCATTGCCTGAGCTGATCGAGAGAAACAGTGAGCTTGGCAGTAAAGAGCTCTTGTGCTTTTCTTTTATCTAGATGTTCAAAATCGCTCCAACGTATCGGCGTTCCAAATACACAGGCCGTTCTTCCCCTCCATTTCGGAAATTTTCGACTGCGATTCCAAATGGCAAATGTCCCATGAATATATGCGGGGATGACAGCTGTTTTGGATCGAGCAACCAGCAGCGCAATGCCAGGCTTTAATGCATCGAGCTCATCCATTTCTCCTCTTTTTCCTTCGGGAAAAAGCAGCACTTTTTTTCCTTCGCCTAACAATTTACAGATCAGGCGCATGACGCCGATATCGCTGGCGGTTCCTGCGACAGGATGTGCATTGAGAGCGCGGATGAGTTTGCCGAAGAAATAATTTCTAAATAATTCCTCCTTTGCTAAAAAATGCACTTCTTCCGGGGAGGAAATCGCAGCAGCAGGCGGATCGAGATAAGAAACATGATTAGGAGCGACGATGGCGCCGCCAGGACAAAAATGCTCCACTCCATAGACTTTATGGCGATAAAAAAGAGCAAAAAAACCTTTTGCTAAATTGAGAATGATCCGATAAAACGGGCCACCTTTATTGCGCGGTCGGACCTTGTCAACACAGGCAATGATGGCATCTACCACTTGATCAATTGTCAATCCGCTTGTATCCACGCAATGTGCATCAGATGGACATTTCAAGGGTGCAATTTCCCGAGTTGAATCCAATGCATCGCGACGTTCTATGTCTGCAAGTACTGTCTGCTTGTCTAGTCCTTGCGTGGCTTCGGGATATTTTTCCAGGAATTCTTTGAGCCTTCTTTCAGCCCGAATTTGAGGATCGGCTGTCAGGAATATTTTCAATTCAGCTCGAGGAAAAACAACCGTGCCTAAATCTCGTCCCTCAAATACGACATCGCGATTGCGCGCAAAATCATGTTGAATGTGCAAGAGCGCATCGCGGACGGTTTTTAATGCGGAAACCGCAGATACACGATCTGTAATCAGCTGTGAACGAATGACCTCCGTCACATCTTCTTGGCCGACATAATATCTTTTCTGATCCTCTTTCTGTTCGATGTTAAAAGAAAAAGTGGACAGAAGTTGCTGAAGGGCAGAAGTATCATGAATGTCTACATTGTGTTCGAGAACATACCAGGTTAAAGCACGATACATCGCTCCCGTATCGAAATAGACAAAATGCAGGCGCTTGGCCACTGTGCGCGCTACTGTCGTTTTGCCTGTACCGGAAGGTCCATCGATCGTGATAATCATAAGAGCTAGAAACGTTAATGCAATTTGATAAAAAAGTAGACAATGGGCGTCGTGAACAGTAAGGAATCAACCATATCGAGCACTCCCCCTAATCCGGGTAATTGATTGCTGTCCTTCACAGCAGCATCTCTTTTTAATAAGGACTCGGCTAAATCACCGATCTGTCCAACGGTTCCGAGCAGCGCTCCCAGCCAAATGGATTCTAAAAAGGCGAGATGAAAATGATCCGGAGCTAATTTCTGACCTAAAAAATGGAGTGCAATACTGGCTAAGATCGCACATAAAAAACCTGAAAGAGCTCCTTCTACAGTCTTTTTTGGGCTGAGTTGGGAAAGCATATGCTTGCCCCATAACCTACCGACAAAATAAGCTCCCATATCGGTGATCTTAGTCACGACGATGAGATAGACGAGCCACCATCTTCCTTCTTGCGGCGCTCCTTCATGAGCAATAGGATAGAGCACTCCCAACATCAAACTCAACGGGACAGCGATATAAGCCACACCGAAGAATTCCACTGCAATATTGACCAAAGACTGTTGGGGTGTCTTGAATTGGCGGATAAAAAAAGCCAAAAGCGCCACAAAAAGCACAAAAATCGGCAATTGGGGAAACGCGACGAAAAGCAGTGAGGCGAAGAAAGCAAATACCACAACCGCAGATGCAATAATCATCAAGCGTTTGCTAGGACGCATTCCTTTGGCAATGGCCAATTGAGCATATTCCCATACACCGATGCAAGAGAGTGCTGCGATGAAGAGCAAAAGCAGCCATTTGACAATGGGGTTTTGGGAACAAATAATCAAAAAAGCAACAATGGCTACGGAAATAGTAGATACGACGAGCCGTCGATTTAAATCTGCCATGCGTTTTAAAACCATGCGTTACTGATCATCCTCCAAATCGTCTATTCCTTTTCTGATATTCGCAAACAGCTTTTAGCAGCTCGCGTTCATCGAAATCTGGCCATAGTACATCAGTATGATAAAATTCACTATAAGAAAGCTGCCACAATAAAAAATTGCTTTGTCTTTTTTCTCCACTCGTTCTAATCAAAATGTCTGGATCAGGGTAATGCGCGGTATCGAGATACCTGCCGATCATGTCTTCTGTAATTTGCTGTTTGGACAATTTTCCCTTCTCACAATCTTCCATCATACTGATAAAGGCTCTGCGAATATCATCCCGCCCACCATAGTTGAAGGCCATGACCAGATCGATCGTGCGACAGTGGGCTGTCATCGACTGAGAAATCTCTAAAGCTTCAATGACCGATTCGGGAAAGGCGCTCAAGTCGCCGATGGTACTTAATCGAACCCCCTCGCGCACCATGGGCTCGCGTTCGGATTCTAAATATGTCTTATATATGTACATTAAAGCATCGACCTCTTCTTTGGGCCGCTGCCAATTTTCTTTTGAAAAGGCGTATACAGTCAGGATTTTAATGTCTAATTCCGAAGCAGCGCGAACAATGCGTGTCAATGTATCCGCCCCTTTCCAATGTCCCATGATAGGCGGAAGTCCTCGCTGTGTTGCCCAACGACGGTTTCCATCCATTATGATAGAAATATGTTGAGGGATTTTTTCGGGGGTTAAGCAGGCAATTTCTTCAGGAGAATAGATCTGTTCTGATGCGACAGGCGAATAAGAAACGGTTTTTGACGGTGTTGGTTTTTTGTCAAATTCCCGATACAATCGTTCTTCACACCCAGAGTTCATTGGATCTTACTCGAAAAAGTTCTTTAAAATGATCGTTTTATGACGCTCAGGCCCTACCGATATCAGACTCAAAGGAACGCCTATCAATTCTACAATGCGATCTAAATAATGCCGCGCCTGCTTGGGCAAATCATGGAGCGAGGTCGCCTCCTTTGTCGATTGCTTCCACCCTGGAAAGCTCTCATAAATAGGTTCAACCTGCTCCAAAGCTTCGATTGTAGGTGGAGGAACATGCAGAATCTCTCCATGCAACCGATATCCTGTGCAAATCTTGATTTCTCCTACATGATCCAAGATATCCAGCTTCATGAGAGCTAAAGAATCCAGACCGCTCAATGTGGCTGCAAAACGCACGAGACATGCATCAAACCACCCCATTCTGCGTTTTCTGCCCGTGGTCGTACCGATTTCGCGAGCAGAGGCATGATCGAGGAAGTGATGCTCTTCTTCTGCTGTCAAAGCAGAAGGAAGGGGTCCCGAACCCACCCGTGTAGTATAAGCCTTAACCACTCCTATCGTATGGCCAATGCGCGTTGGGCCGATCCCGGCACCGACGCTGACGCCTGATGCCATCGTATAAGAGGAGGTGACAAAAGGATAAGTCCCAAATGTCCCATCGAGCAGAGCTCCATGGGCGCCCTCGAAAAGAATTTTTTTATTTTCAGACATGGCCTGCGACACTTGGACTTCCGCATCCCCGACAAAAGGACAGAGTCTTTTTCCATATTCCCTATATTCTTCATATAAAGACTCGAAAGAAAAACCCTCCTTGTCAAAGAGCAATTGGAGCTCTTGATTTTTCAAAACAAGAACAAATTTGAGCCGTTTTTCCAAAAGCACAGGATCGATCAGTTCGCAGATCCGTATCCCGATGCGCGCAGCTTTATCCATATAGCAAGGCCCTATGCCTCTACCCGTCGTCCCGATCTTGTTTTCCCCTTTACTTTCTTCGTACAGCTTGTCCAACAGACTATGATAAGGGAAAATGCAATGCGCATAAGGAGAAATATGCAGCCGCCCTTGCAAAGCGACTCCTTTAGACTCTAAACCAGCCATTTCTTCGAGAAGAACCTTGGGATCAATCACTGTTCCGCCCGTGATAAAGCACTGCGTATGCGGGTAGAGAACGCCTGAAGGAACGAGATGGAATCGATATTCAGTCTGACTGACGACAATCGTATGGCCCGCATTATTTCCGCCCTGTGAGCGCACAACACAGTCGGCTTTTTCACTCAACAAATCAACGACTTTTCCTTTTCCTTCATCTCCCCATTGGGTACCAATAACAATAATAGAACGCATTTAAAAAAAACCTATTACAAGTTTAGACAGATCCTCGAGTATACCGGATATCAGAATTGTATGGGTAATTTTTTTGAAATTAAAGAAGAATAGGTTCATATAGAGGCGTGAAAAAAATAATCGACGAAGCATGGGTTTGTAGATACCCCCTGCTGCTCAACCGAGCTTTTAACTAGACAGAATCCACAAACATGCGTATTCTTGATATATTAAAGAAAATTAGAGATTTTTATCATGGAAAAGCAAAAGAAATGGCAGTTGTATCTTATTGTCGCAATCATTGTCTTAACTATATATAACATCCTCCCCACGATCTTTTTTTATTCCAAGCCTCTGAAAAGTCCCATCGACGCAAAACGCGCGCAAGTAATAGCGGAATCGATTACAGAACGCGTCAATACATTGGAACAAGATGCAGAAGAATGGATCGATTCCTTTTGCCATCTCATCCATGTAAAGCCCACATCGATTACACTACAGCCAAAAGATCCTCTATTTATCTCCGTCGCTTTTAAAAGTCTCGAAGACGCAAATTTCTTCCGCGGCCATTTTCCTCGAGCAGGAGCGCTGATTCCTTTTGTTCCCTCGCAGCTTTCATTATACAACCCTCATGAAACAGCGAGTAAAACCGTTATCGTGCAAAGAAGAATCCCTTTGCATTTTAATGAAAAACAACTCAGCGACTATTTTGAATTTTCGATGAAATGCGACGAAAAAGGAAATCCCACTCCTTTATATAGGGCGCTTGTGGAAGACCGCGCATTGCAGGTCGGCATCGCTTTGGCCGGCCCATCTGAAAATGCACAATTCGTCCAGGCAGTCACATCATCGACAACTCCTCCCCAAGCCCAGGAGCTGCTTCTTGGCCTCGCACAAGGCATTCTATCCTTTACAAAGACATTTGGAGAACAATCGCCTATCACTCAGCGCTATTTTGCTTCCTTTACACAAATAGAGAGCGCAGACCGTACAGCGATCGTTCAAAATTTTATTCAAGCTCTATCTGATGCGAAAGAAAAAATTAAAAAAGAAAAAACTTTCATCCAGGAAGAGAGCGATCGCCTCAAAAAACAAGGGCAATTTTTAGATGCCGCCAAACAGCAGCAGCTAGAGCTACTCGCTACTCGCGAAAAGACCTTGGACCACGCACTGACCATTGTCAGACGTAACAATGTCTACTTTGCCCAAGGAAAAAATCCTCTTAACTACAATACGTTTTTCACTCTGATTCAATCTGCAACTCCGCAAGGAAAAACGCAAACCGTCTCCCTGCAAGGCCTCAACCCCTTTGTGGAGAAATTAACAATTGACTGGACTAACGAAAGGATCGACATCGCATTATATCCTGATGTCCTCGCATACAGACAATCCCTCGAGAAAAACCCCTCGCTTGCCTCCATACGCGACCTAGCAGATCAAGCCGTTTATAATGAGATAGCCTATACTTCCCGCCAAGCGGATGAAATAATATCTCCTTTTCAAGACCGTTTTGAAATCCATCTGAATCAATTGACAAATAGCCGCAGTTTTCTAGCTATGCGACTGGGCACGATTGCTTCAGCGGAAATGAAACAACTGCAAGACATCATTCAAAAAACATGGAATCCTCAGCATCCGGATTTAAAGGCAGACCATTTCCCTGTGCTCGATAATGAGACATTTGAAGCATTGCCCCCTAGCCAGCAAAAGCTCTCACTCGTTATTTATGCCCCTGCCGTCTATAAAAAAATCCCCCCGACCGGCATGCACATGAACACGATTTACGTCATTGCAAAGGGTATGGATAAAATCATAGACCGCATTTACAACGAGCCGCAATCTCCGCAAACACAGCAATTCATCGAAGATTTCAATCGCTTAAGAGACATCCTTCATCAAAACGGCTTTGTCGGCTATTCCGGTAAATCCTATGGACTAAGTCCTCAATTCGCACAAGACTTTATCTTTGAAGGTGAAGACTACTACCAGACTGTATTGAAAGGGACAAGAGAAGATTTCGCTGTACACGGCACAAAGCGCTATGCTGTTCTCGAATTCACAGATCTTCAACAGCGTATCCTCACCGAAAATAAAATCGACAACCGCATACATGAAGATCTTTTGAAATCCAGAGATGACTACCTCGCTGCGCAACTGAATATCAAAGGTGTATCGCAATACGATGTTCCTAAGCCCATCCATAATGTGTATTGGGACAATTTCAAGCTGAGCTGGATGAAATATTTTCGCGGCGACGACCGAAAGATTCTACATTGGGGACTCGACCTATCTGGAGGGAAAACCGTTCAGATTGAATTGCGGGACAATAATAATCGCGTAGTGACAAACGAAGCCGATCTTAAGCAGGGAATCAACGAGCTTTATAATCGCGTCAATAAAATGGGTGTATCCGAGGTCAGCATCCGGCAAGAGGGCAATTTTATCACTTTAGATTTTCCTGGATCGCAAGGACTATCCGCATCTGAACTTGTCAAAGCTTCCTCCATGCAATTTCATGTCGTCAATGAAAAGTTTGGTCCTTTTAATACCGCACTTTCCGATGCTGCGAATAAATTCTTACAAGACGTATGGAATGAAGCCCTTGTCACCAATCGCAAAGAGATCGATGATATCAACCGCATCGCCTGGAAACATCTCCATGGCGACTCTTTCGATCCCGACGTCGTCCAGCCGCGCAGCGAGTCCGCTCGCATATTATCTGAACAGGGATTAAAGCTTGCTAATCCTCAAGAAGCAATTGCGAGCAATGCCTTTAATGAAACCTATTCCTTGATTGTGCAGTTCCGAGGAAGTGATTTTACTGATTGGCATGGTCAGACACACCCTCTGCTCTTCGTTTACAAAAACATGGCCCTGGAAGGATCTGATTTGGAAAACGTCCAATCCGCTTATGATCCAGGCAAAGGCAATTACCTCTCCTTCTCCATAAAAGGCTCCTACACGAATAAAGAAGGACAAAACAACAACCCACGCGATGGGCTATTCACGTGGACATCGCATTTTGCCAAGGAAAAAATTGCCGGTACGCCTCTTGAAACCCTCTCGGGTGGAAGAGGTTGGAGAATGGCAGTCATTTTAAATGGCTCTGTAATTAGCGCGCCCACACTTGATTCCCCTTTAAGAGATAGCGCCATGATCTCTGGCAGCTTCACTCAAAGAGAAATCAATCAGCTCGAAGCAGACCTCAAAGCAGGATCGTTAACTTTTACTCCGCGCATATTATCGGAGATGAACGTCAGCCCCGAACTCGGAGCTAAAGAAAGAGTCAGCGGCATTGTCGCAACGATTCTTTCCTTGTGCCTCGTAATCGCTGCGATGATGGTTTATTACCGTTTCGGCGGTGTTGTGGCCTCGGTCGCCGTGATATTAAACCTGCTGATTTTATGGGCCACTTTGCAAAATCTTCAGGCGACGATGACCCTCGCAGGCATTGCGGCCATTATTTTGACGCTCGGTATGGCAGTAGATGCTAATGTGCTCGTCTTTGAAAGGATCCGTGAAGAATTTGCCGTCACTGGAAGGCTGGCATCCGCTGTAAACGCGGGTTACCGCAAAGCATTTTCTGCTATTGTCGACTCCAATGTGACAACGATTATCGCAGCGTTTGTCTTGCTGCATTTCGATTCCGGCCCAATAAAAGGATTTGCGATCACTTTGATCATCGGCATCATCTCATCGATGATTACCGCACTGTTCATGACACGCTACTTCTTCACAGGATGGGTGCAAAATCCTCAACACAGATCTCTGCACATGTTGAATTGGTTTAAGGCAAAGAAGTTCGATTTCTTAAAACATACTAAAGCGACGATGATCGTCTCATCGATCATTATCTTAGTCGGTGCCTTATTGCTGATCAATGAACGCAATACGATTTTCGGCATGGATTTCAAAGGAGGCTATGCCCTGAATATCGATCTTCCCGTACAAGAGAACATGCATTATCGCCAACGGGTCGAAGAAGCTTTGATTGCACAAGGAGCCACAGCACGCGACTTCCAAATCCGCGAACTGTCCCCATCCAATCACATTCGTATTTTCTTAAGCCGAAACCTCGATCAGAACGGACATCCATTTTTTGGAATGCCTGCTACCTATGATCTCAAAGAGCCTCTTTATGCCTATGAGAACAATCCTAAGATCGTATGGGTCGTGCAAACGCTGCAAAAAGCGGGTTTAAATCTAGAACCCTCAGCACTTAGCCATCTCGATAAAACATGGACAGAGATCAGCGGACAAATGTCTGACTCGATGCGCAATAGCGCCATCATCGGCCTGACAATTGCCCTGCTCGCTATTTTGATCTACATCACATTGCGCTTTGAATTTAAATACGCGATGAGCGCCACGCTCTGCATCATTCACGACGTGGTCTTCACAATAGGATTTATCGCTATATTACATGCGCTGAAAGTGCCGCTTCAAATCGATCTGAATACTGTCGCTGCGTTGCTGACTATTGTAGGATATTCCTTGAACGATACCATCATCGTTTTCGATCGCATCCGCGAGGACGCGCGGCTCATGCGTAGAAGCAGCTTTTCTGAGATCGTTAACCACGCTCTCAATGTGACTCTAAGCCGTACTACGATGACATCTGGTACAACACTTCTCGTATTGATCCCCCTGATTTTCCTGGGCGGATCGACACTATTTGGTTTTGCTCTCGTCATGGCAATTGGAGTGGTATTTGGCACACTATCGTCTCTATTTATTGCTACGCCGCTTTTGAAATTCTTCCACGATCGTGAAGCGATTAAAGAAGCCTCAATTAACGAAAAACATGCGTAAATCTGAACCTTATCGGATTATCTTCTTGCCGATAAAGATTTTTTTTTGCCTAATTTTAAATGATACGAAAAAAGGGAGAATTGCGGGCGTTTCGCCCCCAAACCATGTTAGTAAAGGACACAATGATCTATGCTATTACTTGAATAGGAATTACGACTCTGCGAACTTTCATGAACTCCTTTGTGGAACTATACAAAACGTATAACCGCCGTATGCAACCCGCAATCTATTAGATCAGCGATAGGATTCTGCAATGGCAGTGACATACAGCGACGCAATCTGGGTCTACCCACAAGTGGATCCTGATTGGCATCAGACAATAATAAAAGAATTCAGCATCCATCCAGTCACCGCATTTATTCTGGCGTCAAGAGGATTTACGACGTTAGAAGATATCCACGATTATCTGTATGCAAAGCTACCCGATCTTTTAGATCCGCAGCTCTTCCTCGATATGGACAAAGCTGTGGACCGCGTTTTGGAAGGCCTCAAAAATAAAGAGCACATCCTGATTTATGGGGATAATGATGTCGACGGCATCACAGCTGCAGCCCTATTGACAGATTTCTTGCGCTTCATTGGAGCTAAAGTTTCCTATTACGTTCCTAATCCCAATGCAATGCGTCAGAGTCTAATGCTCGATGCGATGGAATTTGCCATTAGCAATGAATGCAAGCTCATCATCACAGTAGATTGCGGAATCACAGCAGCAGGAGAAATTGAAGAGGTTGTCCGCCGTAATATCGATGTCATTGTAACAGACCACCATGAACCCACCGCACGCATCCCTCATTGCATCGCTACGCTTAATCCAAAGCTCATCAACAGCACCTATCCCAATCGCAATTTAACCGGCGTCGGCGTCGCTTTCAAACTCGCTCATGCCATTACAAATGCTCTGACAGCCAACGGCGCGCCTTCCGCATCCAAAATCGATCTCAAACGCTATCTCGATCTCGTCGCTTTGGGAACCATTGCTGATATGGGCTCGCTTCTGGGGGAAAATAGAATCCTCGTGCGCTACGGCTTAAGACAGCTGCGTAAAACTAAACGCATCGGCCTTGCAAAACTCTTTACTGTCTGCGATCTTAAACTCGGCGATATCACGCCGATGGATATCGCTTCCAAGGTCGCACCGCGCTTAAATAGCCTGGGACGCATCGCCGATCCTCGCAAAGGCGTCGAACTCCTTCTCATTCGCGATGCAGTCGCAGCAGAAGAGCTCGCCAAAGAACTCGACCTTAACAATATCGAACGCCAACGCATTGAAAGACGCGATTCAGAAGATATCGAAGAATTCATCTACAAAAATCCGCAAATTTTACGCCATCGCGCCATCGTTTTATTTTCAGAAAAATGGCATCCGGGAATTATTCCCATTATCACGGCGCGCATCGCCAAACAATATAATCGTCCCACCGTCGTCATCTCTATTGATAATGGAGTCGGCAAAGGGTCGATCCGCACGATCCCTGAATTTCCCCTTTTGCTTCACTTGCGCGATAATGCGGATATCCTTGAAAATTTCGGCGGCCATGATTTCGCAGCCGGCCTGACCATTAAACAAGAGAACATCGAGAAATTTAAAGAGCGCTTCATCGGTACAGCGGATCAATTGCTGCAAGAAAATGATGTCATTGCTAAATTGCACCTCGATGCCAAAATCAATTTTGGCGATCTCACATTTGATTTCATGGAATCCTTCAATCTGCTAGAGCCGTTTGGCAATGAAAACCCCGCACCCATTCTCTATTGCGAAGCAAAGCAGACCTGGGCGCCAAAAATCGTAGGTAAAACCCACCTTAAACTCTATCTGGAACAAAATGAGAGGATGCTGGAAGGCATCGCCTTCGGGATGGCGGAAAAACGCTCACGCCTCTGCCGAAAGAATATTTCGTTACATATTGCCTTTACACCGCATATCAATACCTTTCTCAATAAATCGAGCATCCAGCTCCAAATCCGCGACTTCCAAATTATCGAACCGAAATAACAGACCTCTTGTAAACTTAAGCTTCTGTCAATTTTGGGGTTCTTTTGAGCCGATTTTCGATTCTTTTTGCGGGGGTTGTATCAAACTTCGTATACTACCCCCGCAAAAAGAATCGAAAATCGGCCAAAATAATCCC
>Ga0070731_10003874_pt1 | contig 13201 bp, 7 predicted proteins | sample Coa_R1_2_FD_66448 | JGI IMG/M metagenome (GOLD analysis project Ga0070731, IMG submission 66448) | Surface soil microbial communities from Centralia Pennsylvania, which are recovering from an underground coalmine fire - Coalmine... | ecosystem: Environmental > Terrestrial > Soil > Unclassified ... | reverse complement strand
GGCCGGGAATACTATAGCTGGATTCGACGAAGGCACCGCTTGAAACGACCGTCGCGGTGGCTCCGGAGTAGCTTACGAGCCAGGGCGGAAATGAAGGGGCGTCCTGGGAGAATGCCGGCGTTCGCGCGAAAAGGGCGACGGCGGTGAAAACTAAAACCCTTCCGGTGTGGTGTGAGTTTCGACTCATGAACCAGGGAGTCCAGAATATCGGAACGGCTAGAATTTTCGTTTAAGCCGAAGTGCGGTTCCTGGTCGGTGTTTCGCCTTATCCGAGCAAATGGTTCACTGGACTCCGATCACAAGGTTGGGGCGATTCCCCGTAAGGTGCTTCCCATGACGCGGGCGGAGGCGCGGCCACGCGCCTCGGAGTTTGTGATAATGTGCCCCCTATGGACACCCAGAATACGCTGTCTCGCCGAAGCTTCCTTGCGACGGTTGCTGCATCGGCAGGCGCCCTGCAGGCGCAAACCAGAAAAAGAGTACCGGTCGGTGTGTTGGTTTACGCCGTGATCGAAGATTGGACCAAAGATGTCAACGCAACCATCACCGCTCTTGGTCAGATGGGGTTCGAGGGACTTGAGATCACGAACTACGCGAACTGGACGCCGGCGAAAGCCAAGGAAGTCCGGACGCTGATGGATTCGCTGAAGCTGAAATGTTTCGCGACCCATACCGAGCCGGTGCTGTTCGTGCCGGGCGACAAGATGAAGGCGATGCTCGAACTGAATCACATCCTGGGGACGCAGACGATTAGCTGTGTACGCGGTCTGACAGCGGCGGCGATGCCGGCGTCAAATAATCCGGACAATGCGCCGCAGGGCGGACGAGGGAGCAAGCAAGGTGACGCGGGGAAACAGGCGGCTGCGAAGAAAGGCGACGAGCCGGCGATCGGTTACCACCCGAAGTCCAAGAACGAAGCCGAGGGCTGGAAGGAGCTGACCGACATACTACAGAACGCAGCGGTGATGCTGAAGAAAGAGGGTTTCGTACTCAGCTTCCATAATCATATTCAGGAGTTCCAGACGCGAAAGAATGGCGTGGGCCGGCCGATCGACATTCTGGCTAAGGCGCCGGACCTGACGTTTACCACCGACACGAATGTCGCGGTGCGCGCGGGCTCCGACGTAGCGGCGTTTATCCGGCAATATCCGGGCAAATGCAACAGCCTGCTGCTGACCGACGGGCCCACCGACAGCGATGGGCACATCCCTGCGTTGGGGAAGGGAACGCTTCCGTGGAAGGATATTTTCGATGCGGCCGAAGGTCCGGGCGGGATCAAGTTTTATCTGTTGACTCACGGGCCCAATATCGCCAGCGGCACGACGCGGATGGAGGCGATCAAGCGGGATCTGGCGCAGTACAAGGCCATTCACGTTTAGAGCGTCCTGCGGGGACCGCTCGCTATCGCGATGCGGTTCGGTGCCGGCGATGATGACGCTATCAAAATGTACATAGAGTAAAATCGTCCGAGATGGTGTGGCGGTTGTTATGGATTAGTGTCTTTGGGTTCTTGGGGCTGGTGAGGCCCGCGATTGGCGGCACCGGGTCGGTCTTTCGCGGCAAGGTGGTCATGGAGGATGGTTCCGTCCCCAGCCGGACGGTCGCGATAGAGCGCTTCTGCGGCGAAACGCCGCAACACATCGCCGCCACGAATGCACGCGGCGAGTATATCTGGCATGCGACCGTCGATGCCGACGGCTCCGGTCTCCGGTCGCCAGGTTCATTTTCCTTCGGCATCGTCGGCTCTTTCAGCGACACGATGAACAGTGTGGGCCGCAACGGCTCTTGTGCCGTGCGGGCGAGCCTGCCGGGTTATGAATCGAACGTCATCGATGTGGATGACTTGACGTCGTTCAGCAATCCCGTTCTGCCGACTCTGGTGTTGACGCGCCGCGGGTCGCAGCCTAATTTCGAGATGCTGGCGGAGACGAGTGTGCCGCGAGCTTCGGCAGGCGCCTGGGGTCGCGCCGTAAAACTCGTCCATGCCAAGGACTGGCCTGGGGCCGAGCACCAACTGCGCGCTGTCCTCCAGGCTTCTCCCCGATTCGCCCAGGGGTGGAATGCGCTGGGCGGCGTTCTGCTGTACGAGCAGAAACAAACCGAGGCGCGCGAGGCGTACCAGCATGCGATTGCTTCAAATCCCAGGCTGCTGCCCACGTATCTGGCGGTGGCACGGTTAAGTGTGGCCGCACAGGATTGGGAGACCACCGCGAAAACTGCCGCTGCGCTAATGAAAGCCGACCCAAAGCATCAGTATCCGGAGGCGTATCTTTATGAGGCGATCGCGCGCTATCAGACCAAGGATATTGACGGAGCGGAAGCGAGCGCCGGCGAAGCGCTGCGTCTCGACCGGAAGCACGACGTCCCTCGCGCCGAGTATGTCTACGGTCTGATCCTCGAAGCCAAACACAATTACAGTTCCGCCGGCGAGCACATGTCGCGCTATCTTGACCTGGACCCGAAAGCCACGGATGCCAAGACTGTCCGCACCAGAATCGACAACCTGGGTAAGCCCGGCGCCACGGATGTCGGCGCGGAACTGGAAGGGATCGCGTCTAATCTTCCGCTGGGCCGGACGGGTGTGGCCTGGGTTCCGGGCGGAATCAAGGCGCTGGCTAACGCGGCGCACTTACAAATCACGCCGGCGTCGCAGAATTTCTTCGCGGACTACTGCCGGGCTATCGCGAATGAATTGTCCTTCGGAACGGGGCAGGGCATTCCGCACTATCTCGAAACACTTCGCACCTACATGACTTCCGTTGCGGCGCTCAGCCTGATCGGCGAACATCGGGACAATCGCACGTTCGTGACGCTTTCTTTGAGGGACCAGGCGGGACGCGATTTAGCCGCACGTGTCCTTCCGCTGCTCGGGTGGAAGCTGGTGCAAACGGCTGGTTCGACGCACGTCGAGCCGGGGGACCAGCCTGACGATGGTAATAAGCAGCAGATCCTCGCGTTTCTAGGCATTGACGCGATCGACATGCAGCAGGCTCTGGAAAGCACGCAGACGTTCCGGTTCGACCTGCCCTCCGACGACGCCCGTCTGATCGGAGGCGATTCCTGGAGTGAACTGCTCAGGGACAGGAGTCTTCCCGGCGGAATCGCAGCGGCGTTTGCCACCGATGTCCGGCTGGCGCAGGCATACGCCGGCCTGGCGGCGATGGCTCCCGATGCCGCGGCGGCGCTGGTCACCGGAGTGGGTCTGCGGACGCTGGTCACGCGCCACGCCGATGCGCTGGCGCGTTATGGCGAGGCCTTTTCGGTCTCGAACAATCACGCGGTGATTCCGGGCGGCGCGGAAGCCGAGGACGTCTGGAAGCAGCTCGCCGGCGCCAGTCCGCGCGATGCATCCGCTTTCTTCCGGGCTCTGCTCGAAAAGGATCAGGGCCGCCTGGCAGCGTTCTATCACGTGCTGTGGAGTACGGACGTCGCGCGTCAACGATTCTTCACGCGAAGCGATAAGGCTGCCGCGGCATTTTACGGCTGGTATCGTGATTCCGAGGAATTTCGCGGCGGAATCGCGAGGCACGCCGCCGGCTGGCGGACGTCTCTCTTCCGGTCCTTACCTATGGAAGGCGAAGCCGTTCGCTTTCCGGGCGGGCCGAAAGTCTGGACGCCGGATAACTTAGATTCCTGGGAGGCGTTGGTTCCGCTGACCCGGATCGAGGAACGGCGTAAGGCTCCGCTCGATCCCGACTCCGCCAGCCTTCTCGAGACGCATTACAGGGAATGGCAGCCGTTATTCCCCTATTTCGAAAAACTCTCCGGCCTGGGACCGGATCACTTCCGGGCGCTCGCTGCATTCACAGCCGCGGTAGCTAAGCTTTCACCGAGCGCTGAAAATATCGCACTCGGGGAGTGGTACTCATTGCTCGAATTGATCGCGCGCGGGCAGGCGGCGGGGTCGCTCGATTCGACGCGATCCGCTGCGGCGTTCCGCATGATCTGTGACACGCTTGGCTCGAACGACCCTTCGGCTGGGGCGCTGAAAGTTCTTCGCGAGATCACTGGTCCCGGCGCGGAGCTGGACAACGCGGTTCCGGAGAGGCTTTTGCGGTTGAACGCCTTCGACCGCAGAGCCTTCGATCGCGTCGTGGAACTGCAAAAGATTCCGCGTCTGGCAAGGCTGCCAAGATCCCCCGAGGAGACTCTGGCGGCCCTGAGCGGAATTGTCTACGCGGCTGCGTTCGATCCGAACGGTCTTTTGGTGAACGAAGATCCGCAGCTTCTCCGGAAGCATCAATTCGCCGGATCGCTGATCTTTTCGGCTTCCTCTCTGGTGCGCTCGAATACTTCTCCGGGGTCGTATTTGCGAGGTGGATTCGCGAACTTAGATCGGGTCACGAGTTCGCTGGCGGTCAGCGGACGGGCGGCGGCCGGAGACGTCGAAACGCTTCCCACGCCGGCGGAATCCGCGCCTCCAGGACAGGACGTTCTTGATATCGATCCGACAGCGGTGGTTTTTCATGCCGGCGCGCAGTTGGTGGAGGTTTATGCCGCGGTCACTGATCCGGCCGGCCATTTTGTGGACGATTTAGGACGGGATGCGTTCACGGTCCTGGATGAGGGCGCTCCCCAAAAGCTGACCGCGTTTGAGCCTCGCGCGTCTGAGGTAGCCGTGGCGCTGGTTCTCGATACTACGGGTAGCATGCAGGGCGCTCTGCCGGCCTTGAAAAATGCAGCGCTGCGCTTGATTGGGGAGTTGCGGCCTTCCGATCAGGTCGCGGTCTACAGCTTTGACAGCTCGGTAAGGGAGTTGCAGCCTTTTACGGCCGATAAGGACGCGGCGAAACGCGCCGTTATGGGTACGCAGGCTTTCGGCGAGACCGCGCTGTTTGACGCGCTGACGCGGGTGGGGCGCGATCTCTCGGGCCGCGCCGGGAAGAAAGTCATCGTTGTATTCACTGATGGAAACGACAATTCCAGCACGTTGACGTCGGACATCGCGATTCTGCGGGCTAAGACGGCGGGGATTCCTGTCTATACGATTGCTCAGGGAGAGGCGCTTCTCTACCCGGATTTCATAAAGCAGCTCGCCTTGATATCCAGGGCCACTGGGGGCGTTTCTTTCATTATTCACCAGCCCGGCGAAATTCGCGGCGTCTTCGAGAAGCTATCGGAGGATCTGGCGCACGGCTACCTTCTGGTCTTTCAGCCCGCTTCGGGGGCTGAGCCTTCCTGGCATAGCTTACAAATCGAAGTCCACGGATCCAGGCGCTACCGAGTGCGTGCCCGCGAAGGCTACTATCCGAAGTAATCGATGCCCTGCCCGGAAAGCAGCCGGCTCCACTGCGTGACGAGACCACGCCGACGAAGAATTCCAGTACAATAGGCGCTAAATGTGGCAGGCACAGCAATGTGGAACGAAGTTGAGACAGTCCGCTGTTGCGATTCTCGGCGCTTGGTTCCTGGCTGGAACGCTGTCAGCGCAGAATGAAAAAAGCGTCGACTTCCGCCGCGACGTTCTTCCGTTGATTCGGCAGAATTGCGTCGTGTGTCACGGGCCAGGCAAGCAGATGAACAACTTCCGCCTGGATCGCCGGAGTATGGCGATGCGCGGCGGGACGAGAAGCGTGATTGTCCCGGGGAGTTCCGCATCGAGCCGGTTGTATCTGCGGCTGATTGGAACAGAGTTTGGCGAGCAGATGCCGCCGACCGGACCGCTGAGCGCGGAAGCGGCCGGCGTATTCAAAGCCTGGATTGATCAGGGCGCCGAATGGCCGGACGATCTGGCGGGCGAAGTGGATTTGCCGCCGGCGGATGCGAAGGCCGTAAAGATGGCCGAGGCGATGCGCTCGGGCGATCTTGCGACATTCCAGAAATTCGTCGCGGAAGATCCCAAGTCTCTTAATCTTCGTGGGCCGGATGGCTCGACGCCTTTCATGTTCGCTGTGCTGTACGGGGATGCCGCTACGGTGAGCAAGCTGATCGAAAAAGGCGGACAGGTGAACCAGCGCAATGACGCGCAGGCGACGGCTTTGATGTGGGCAGCGACCAATTTCGAAAAGGCGCGATTGCTTCTGGAACATGGCGCCGATGTGAATACTCGGTCCAACGACGGGCGGACGGCATTGTCGATTGCCGCGACCAAGGCCGGGACAGCGCCCATCGTCAAACTTTTGCTGGAACATGGCGCCAAGGCCAATCCCGCGGGTACGACGGATTCCGTGCCGCTCCGCCAGGCCGCCGCCGCTGCGGATTACGAAGTGATGAAGCTGTTGATCGACCACGGCGCCAACATCCGGGCAGCGGGAGCCGAGGCGCTGGAAGGGCCGCTTGAAGCGGACTGTCAGAAGTGCATCGAACTGGTGGAGAAAAATGTCAATGCCAAGGAGTATTCCACGGCGTTGCTGGCGCTGTCTATCCACAGCGAAAGAGTGAAAGCGATTCGATTCCTACTGGATCACGGGGCCAACGTGAATGTGGAGGACGTGGACGGGCGCACGCCGATTTTGTTCGCCGCGAACTCCGATTACCAGACGCTCGAAACCGTGAAGCTGCTCATCGATCACGGAGCCGACGTAAACGCGAAGAATCATTTCGGCCAGTCGCCCCTGTATCTGGCGAAGCTGCACGGCAACACGCCGATCGTGAGCCTCCTGCTCAAATCCGGCGCCAAGGCGGACAAGGATCCTGCGCCGGTTTTGAAAGTACGAAAAGACAATACGATTCAGGAGGCCGTCCAGCGGGCGCTTCCACTGATCCAGCGCGCGGATTTGAACTTCATGAAAAGCTCTGGATGCACATCCTGCCACAACGAAGGCTTGACCGATATGGCGCTGTCCGTCGCCCGTCAGGCGGGTTATCGAGTGGACGAACAGATGGCGGAGCAAGAGCTAAAGGCAGTGACGAATTTTTGGGAGGGCTGGCGGGACCGCCTTTTGCAGGGCGTCGCGCCGGGTGGTCCGGCGTACACGCTGGTGGGAATGCATGCCGAAAAGTACACGCCAGACGGCACCACCGATGCGATTGCTCGATACATCCAGATGAAGCAGTTCCCGGATGGACATTGGGCATATGGGTGCGGCGGATCCAGAGCGCCGCTTTGCGGAGCCGAGATATCGAATACTGCGCTTTCGATGCGGTCCCTCCAGTTTTACGCCCCGAATGCCGACAAGGCCGAGTATCAGAAATCGATTCAGCTCGCAGGCGACTGGCTTGCCAAGGCTGAGGCGAGGACGAACGAAGATCTGACATTCCGGGTTCTGGGCCTGGCCTGGGCTCGTCAGGAGGCTGGTGAAAGTAGAGGCGCGCTTCAGAAAGCCGTAAAAGATCTGATCGCCAGCCAGCGGTCCGACGGTGGATGGTCCGATATTCCATCGATGAGCAGCACCGCTTTCGCTACCGGGGAAGCCATGGTCGCGCTGCACGAATCAGGGCTTGCGGTTAGCGATCCGGCTTACCAACGCGGCGTCCGGTTCCTGCTATCGACGCAGCTTGAGGACGGGTCGTGGTATATCAAGAGCCATTCTCAGGCGGTTCAGCCATACTTCGATGTGGGTTTCCCGCACGACCGCGATCAGTGGATCTCGGCGGCGGGCACGAGTTGGGCCACCATGGCTCTGGCGCTGGCGTCGCCGATTCCGCACGCGCCAAAAGGCGATCGCACCAGCGGCGGTCTTCAATAGAGAACAATTTCTCCAAGCCTTCCGCTTGCGGGGTGAGTCTTGACAAAATATCAGATTAGATATAATCTAAATACTTCGTGGACGCTGAAGCTATCAAACGATCCCTGGAGATCAGCGGATTGCGGTGCACACCGCAGCGCTACGCCGTGATGGCGTTCCTGATGGAACACAACCGGCATCCGACGGCTGTGGAAATTTTTGAAGCCGTGAATCGCGTGGATCCCCGGTCTTCCAGGGCCACTACTTATAACAATCTGCGGGACCTGGTGCAGGCGGGTCTGGTGCGCGAGGTGGCCGTGGAGGGCCGCGCCGCCCGTTTCGATGCGAAGGGCCTGCGGCATCACCACTTTATATGCGACCGCTGCGGCGATGTCGAGGACATTGAATGGTACGACGTGCCCAAGCCCGCTTCACGCTCCCTGGGTAAGCGGATTCTTCGCGAATGCGAACTCATTTTCCGCGGGCTCTGCACCAAGTGCGCTCCGCGGCGCGGTTCCCGTTGAATGAAATATGCGACAGCCGGGATTAGCTTGCAGTTCGTAACAGGTTTTAAACCAATTTGTAGGAAGAGGAACACATGGAAAATCAAATCACAGCGACCGGGGCGGATTCCCCCGAGAAACAAGAGCAAAACATATTACCTGAAGCCAAGTGCCCGGTAGCGGGCGGTCCTCGCCGGCACACAGTGGCGGGCGGTCCGACGAACGCGGGCTGGTGGCCGCATCAACTGAACCTGAAGATTCTGCACCAGCACTCCTCTTTGTCCGATCCGATGGACAAGGACTTTAATTATGCCGAGGAATTCAAGACCCTCGACCTGCATGCCGTGGTCAAGGACCTGCATGCCCTGATGACCGACTCGCAGCCCTGGTGGCCTGCTGATTATGGTCACTATGGACCGTTCTTCATTAGAATGGCGTGGCATAGCGCGGGTACGTACCGCATCGGCGACGGCCGCGGCGGAGCAGGATCGGGCACACAGCGTTTTGCGCCGCTGAATAGCTGGCCGGACAACGCGAGCCTCGATAAGGCGCGGCGGCTGCTCTGGCCGATCAAGCAGAAGTATGGCCGGAAACTCTCGTGGGCCGATCTGATGATTCTCGCCGGCAACGTGGCGTTGGAGTCGATGGGATTTAAGACCTTCGGCTTCGGCGGCGGGCGCGAGGATGTGTGGGAGCCGGAAGAGGACATTTTCTGGGGGCCGGAGGGCAAGTGGCTGGGGGACGAGCGCTACAAAGGCGACCGCCAACTGGAGAATCCGCTCGCTGCCGTTCAGATGGGCCTGATTTACGTGAATCCGGAAGGTCCCAACGGAAAGCCGGATCCGGTGGCGGCGGCGCGGGATATCCGGGAGACGTTCGCCCGCATGGCGATGAATGACGAGGAGACCGTTGCGCTGATTGCCGGCGGGCACACTTTCGGGAAAACGCACGGCGCTGCCGATCCGGGCAAGTACGTCGGCGCCGAACCGGAGGGCGCCGGCGTCGAGGAGCAGGGCCTCGGCTGGAAGAACAGCTATGGCAATGGCAACGGCGCCCATACAATCACCAGCGGGTTGGAAGGCGCTTGGACCACGACCCCGGTGAAGTGGAGTAATAACTACTTCGAAAACCTGTTCGGCTTTGATTGGGAGCTGACGAAGAGCCCGGCCGGCGCGAACCAGTGGACTCCCAAGAACGGGGCCGGCGCGGGCACTGTTCCGGACGCTCACGATCCATCGAAGCGGCATGCTCCGTTCATGCTGACGACGGACCTCGCACTGAAAGTGGATCCGATCTATGCGCCGATCGCCAAGCGCTTCCACGATCATCCGCAGGAATTCGCGGACGCGTTTGCGAAGGCGTGGTACAAGCTGACGCATCGCGACATGGGGCCGCTCTCGCGGTACCTTGGCCCGCTGGTCCCGAAAGAAACGCTGCTCTGGCAGGATGTTATTCCTGCCGTGGATCACGCGTTGATCGGGGAGCAGGATATCGCGGCGCTGAAGGCCAAGATCCTGGCATCCGGACTTTCTATTTCCCAATTGGTCACGACGGCCTGGGCGTCGGCGGCGACCTTCCGCGGCAGCGATAAACGGGGCGGCGCCAACGGGGCGCGCATCCGCCTGGCGCCACAAAAGGACTGGGAAGTAAATCAACCGGCCGAATTGGCGAAGGTTCTTCAAAAGCTGGAAGCGATCCAGAAGGATTTCAATGGCGCACAGTCGAATGGAAAGGGAAAAAAGGTCTCGCTTGCCGACCTGATCGTTCTGGGCGGCTGCGCGGCCGTCGAGGCGGCGGCGAAGAAGGCTGGACACGAAGTAAAGGTACCCTTCACGCCGGGTCGCACCGATGCTTCGCAGGAGCAGACCGATGCACACGCGTTCGCGCCACTGGAACCGGTCGCGGACGGGTTCCGGAACTATATGAGCAGCGGACAGACCGAGTCAGCCGCGGAGTTACTGGTGGATCGGGCTCAGTTGCTGACGCTGACCGCGCCGGAGATGACGGTTCTCATCGGCGGCATGCGCGCGCTGAATGCCAACGCCGGGCAGTCCAAACACGGCGTTTTCACCAAGCGGCCCGAAACATTGACCAACGATTACTTCGTGAATCTGCTCGACATGAACACGAAGTGGCAGAAGTCGGCCACATCGGAAGGCGTGCTCGAAGGGCGGGATCGCGCTACGGGCGAGCTGAAGTGGACGGGCACCCTGGTGGATCTGGTCTTCGGTTCGAATTCGCAACTTCGGGCGCTCGCCGAAGTCTATGCGTGTGACGACTCGAAGGAGACGTTTGTGAAGGACTTCGTGGCTGCGTGGAACAAGGTGATGAACCTTGACCGCTACGACATTGCCTGAGCCCGGCTGAACGGGGGCGCTTTGCTGGCTCGCACGGGGCCGGAGGGCGCCCTTGAGACCCGCTTACTGTTGTGCGCGGCTCGGTGTTGAGCAATCGATCCCACGGGGCCGACACTGAGCCGCGAGCGATAGCGAGTCGGGTCTGTTTCGATCTTCCATGCTGGCTGTTCGTTAAGATAGGCAGATGCGCCGGTTAATCTTGATCTTTCCCGTGGTTTGCCTAATGTCGTGTTCCGGGACGCGGGAGACGAACGTAGCTGAAAGGACCAATATGGGGACAGAAGATCCTAAAGCATACCTGGACAAGGCCGCGGCCGAGCCAGGTGCGATCAGAACCACAAGCGGGCTGATTTATCGGGAAATGAAGGCCGGCGATGGTCCTTCACCCAAGGCGACGGATACCGTGAAAGTCCATTATCGCGGCACGCTGGTGGATGGGACGGTGTTTGACAGTTCGTATGAGCGAAATGAGCCGGTGGAGTTTCCTCTCAATCAGGTAATCCGATGCTGGACCGAAGGGGTTCAGAAAATGAAGGTCGGGGGAAAGTCGCGATTGGTGTGCCCGGCCAGCATTGGGTATGGCGAGCGCGGAAGTCCTCCGGTGATTCCGGGCGGGGCCACGCTGGTATTTGAGATTGAGTTGCTCGGGATCCGAGGCGGGTGACCTGACGGCGTTGTCGCGAAACGTCAAGACCCGCGCGCTGTCGCTCGCGGTTCGGTGCTCGCACAGAGGCGTTTGCGGGACTGCCAGTACCTGGAACGGATAGTACGAAATCCAAAGCCAGGGTGCCTGGATCTTGAAACGTTCGAAGTGTTCCACTTCTCTCCTACTGCAGGCATGAGCAAACTATTTGAAACGCTTTTGCAGCACGAAACGGCTTCCGGCGACCTCCCCAACCTTTTAAACATTGAAGATTGGGAACTGTTCGGGAACCTCGTGACTTCTCGTGTAGTCGTGACTCACAGGGCTCCGGTCCGCTTATCCGCGCCCGGAATGACCGGGGATGAACTGGCCCTTTGGTTTTCGCAGGAATTGATGGAGGACCTTGCAACGGTTCTACTGGGCGGGTACGAGCGATCGCTGTGGGGCGGAATCGAGGTGGGCGGCGTTTTCTTCGGTACGGCCGAGACCGATGGCGTTCATATCAAGTGCTACCGGCCCATCATCAGCGACCATCAACACGGACCGGCATTCCGGTTGTCCAAGAGAGACCTCGACCATCTGACGCAGCTTCTTACAGACGCTGCGCAGGACGAATCCCTGGACGGGCTTGTTCCCGTGGGTTGGTTTCACACAGCTTGTAATCGGGCGGCAGCGCCGGACGAGCACGACACGGCGGTGCATGACCGCTTCTTTACCCAACCATGGCAAATGGCGATGATTCTGAAGGGATCGCAGAAGGGTCCGGTTACGATAGGTTTGTCGTTTCGCGAAGATAAACGTCCGACTCCCCTGGAGCCGGGACGCCTTCTGACGTTGGCTGACTTCCGATCAAAATCCGGAATGGAACAATCGGAAGCGCCGGTTCGCGTGCGGCTGGGATCCGGTGGTGTGGTTCATCGCCAGCCTCTCCGCATCCAAACACAGCAGGCCTGCTGAAGCAGTCTTTTCCCTATTACAAGCCTGCTGAGGCAGTCTTTTCCCTATTACAAGCCTGCCGAAGCAGTCTTTGCCCTATTTCAGGGAATATGCGTACAACGCATTGCTTCCGGCAATCACCAGATACTCCTTGCCATTCAGCTCGTACGCGATGGGAGCGTTTTGCACTCTCCCAATGGCTTTGTGCCACAGCGTTGCGCCGTCGCTGGTGCGAAATGCGATCACGTTGCCGGAAACGTCCCCGCTGAAGGTGAGGCCTGAATCGGTTGTGATCACGCCGGCCGACCCAGCCCCGTCACCGATGGGATGGTCCCAGACGATTTTTCCCGTCTTGTAATCGATGGCGCGAAGAAACGCCCTGCCTGCGACGCCATAATCGGCGCCCGCCCATCCGTACGCACCGTGCTCGGACTTGAAGAAATAGATGCCATAGCCGTCCTGCGCGCTCACGATCAGCAAGCCGGTTTTTGGATCGAAACTGGGAGGGCGGAAGTTGGTGGCGCCGCTTTCATTGGGAGCTACCAGGACTCCGTCTTTTACCGGGAATTTCGCCGGATCCGGAATGGGATGCCCCTCCGGATCGATTCCCTTGGCCCAGTTGACGAATGAAAAAGGCGTCGTCAGCAGGCTCTTCCCATTGGTTCGATCCAGGACGAAAAAATAGCCGTTGCGGGATGCCTGCAGCAGCAGTTTGCGGGGCTGGCCCTGGAAATCCGCGTCCACCAGCACCGGAACTTCGTTCGCGTCCCAATCGTGCGTGTCATGCGGCGAGACCTGAAAGCCCCACACCAATTTGCCGGTGTCCGGATTGAGCGCGACGATGCTGCACGTCCACGGATTGTTTCCCGGACGCGCATCGCCATTCAGCACCGGTGTTGGATTTCCGGTGCCAACGAAGACCAGATTCAGATCGGGGTCGTAGGTGCCGGTGGTCCACATCTGGCCGCCGGTGGCCCCGCCGCTTTTCGGCTCGTCAGCGCCAGGAGGAGGTGTGCTGTAAAAGGTCCATTGAATCTTCCCGGTGTCGGGATCGATGGATTTTAGCTGACCGGGCAGGTTATCGAAATCTCCAGAGACACCGACCAGCACATGGTTGCCGACGATGAGCGGCGCATTCGATGACCAGTAGCCCTT
>Ga0070731_10003873_pt1 | contig 13202 bp, 11 predicted proteins | sample Coa_R1_2_FD_66448 | JGI IMG/M metagenome (GOLD analysis project Ga0070731, IMG submission 66448) | Surface soil microbial communities from Centralia Pennsylvania, which are recovering from an underground coalmine fire - Coalmine... | ecosystem: Environmental > Terrestrial > Soil > Unclassified ... | reverse complement strand
CACCGTGAGGCATTCTTCATACGTCCGGCACGGCTGCTCGATATACACGTCGACCAAACGCGCCGCATCGGCCACGCGCAGCGCCTGATGCTGCGTCCACCCGGTGTTCGCATCGGCGATCAGCACATCTCCCGGCTGCAGCTTCTCCGCCGCCGCGAAAATTCGCGCGACATCCGTCTCCACATCGCTGCCCACCTTGAGTTGAAACTTCGTGTACCCCTGCGACCGGTACACGCCCACCATGTCCGCCATCGCCTCCGGCGTATCCTGCGAAATCGCGCGATATAACGGAAAATCTTCTCCGAATCGCCCGCCCAGCAGCGTCGCCACCGGCTGCCCGCACGATTTCCCCAAAATATCCCAGCACGCGACGTCAATCGCCGACTTCACGTACGGATGCCCGCGCATCCTCTGATTCATGAAGCGATGCAACACGCCGACCTGCAGCGGATCCTGCCCGATCAACTGCGGAGCCAGTTCCGCAATCCCCGCCCGCGCCCCCGCCGCGTACGCCGGCAAATACGCAGGTCCCAGCGGACAGACTTCGCCATACCCCGTAATCCCGGCATCTGTCGCAACCGCCACCACGGTCGAATCGAAAACGGTAACCGCATTTCCACCCGACCATTTATAACTGCCCTCGTGCAGCGGCAGCTCTACCCGATAGGCTTCGATTCGCGTGATTCGCATGACTTTCGAGCGTAACATGGAGTTCCTCGACCCAATCTCCCTGGGTGATACCGCCCACCCCTAGCGTCGACCATCCCTCAAGCCAGCCTGGGAAATAAGCGAACTCTCCGATGTTCAACCCTTGGGAAAACCCTGAGCGACTACGGAAAAACTGCGTAGAACCACGCCCGGCTCGCCCCTTCCTCGCCGCTTCGACAAAGCTGCTAATTTCTTCTTATCCAAGCGACTTCGCCGCGCCCCAGTACGATTTTTCAACATCCTGGACCGCTCGTAATCCGCGGCATTTCTACAATTCCCGGCTGCCAGGGTGCAATCGATACGGACATGTCTGGGATCTTCCAAGCCCACAACTGGTCGATGAGCGGAGAAGGCGAACTGCTGCGCCCAGTCGGGATGACAACAACAAAACATCGTTTGAGGCGTATCGCCGGCGTTGCCGTGATCGCCGTGCTGGCTTTCAATCCGCTCCCTGCGCAGGATTCAAGATCTGACCTGACGCAAGTGACTCTCGAAGAGTTGATGAATATCCAGGTCACTTCCGTCTCGAAGAAAGACCAGCAGGCCTTCAAGGCCGGGGCGGCCATCTTTGTCATCACCCAGGAAGACATCCGGTCCTCGGGCGCATCGAACATCCCGGATCTGCTGCGCATGGCGCCGGGCGTCAACGTCGCGCGCGTGGATGCCAATACCTGGGCCATCAGCATTCGCGGATTCAACGGCATCTACGCCGACAAGCTTCTGGTCCTGGTCGACGGCCGGTCGGTCTACACTCCGGCTTCTCCCGGCGTGAACTGGGACCAGATCAACGTCCCGCTTGAAAATATCGATCGCATCGAGGTGATCCGCGGCCCTGGCGGAACCGTCTGGGGAGCGAACGCCGTGAACGGCGTCATCAACATCATCACCAGCAGTTCGAAAGCGACCAAAGGCGGCCTGATCGTCGCCGGCGCCGGCTCCGAAGAACGCGCCAGCGGACTGGTCCAATACGGGGGCGACATTGGAGGCACCGGATCCTATCGAGCCTTCGGCAGCTATGCCAACACCGATAACGCCATCCTCGCCGGCGGCGCCGACGCTGCCGACGGGTGGCACACCGTGAGCGGGGGCTTTCGCTCCGACTGGGATCTCTCCAGTCGCGACACATTCAGCATTGAGGGCAACCTGCTTCAAAATCGCGAGGGCCAGACCGTTACGCAGGTTCTTTCAGACCACCTTCCTACCGTCGCCACGTTTAACGACCCGATCCAGGTCGCCAGCGGCGATCTTCTTGCCAAGTGGGATCACACCCTTCAGGGCGGCTCCAACTTCTCCGTGCAAACGTATTACAGCCGCTATAACCGTCTGAGTTCCGGATATCGCAACATTCTCGATACCTTCGACCTGGAATTTCAGCACCATCTTGCAGTGGGTTCGCGGCAGGACGTAGTCTGGGGCGGCGATTTCCGGTACACCGGCAGCAGCGTCACGACAGGTTATAGCGTCACGTTTTTACCGCCCCAGGAATCCGACTCTTTATTCAGCGCCTTCCTCCAGGATCAGATCCGCTTGACCAGTTCGCTCGATCTGACCGTCGGAGCGAAATCCGGCCATAATCAACTCTCCGGTTTCGAATTCGAGCCCAGCGCTCAGCTGGTCTGGACCCCGTCGAATAACCACACTCTGTGGGCCTCGGCCGCCCAGGCCATCAGCCAGCCTTCGATTTACAGCGCCGCGATCCGCTACGACGCGGCGGTCATCCCGCTGCCCGGCGGAGCGTTCGGCGTCCTTACCGAATTTGGTTCGCCCGACCTGAAAGCCGAGCAACTGCGCGACTATGAAGGCGGCTATCGGACCAGGATCGGAAAACGCTGGTCGCTCGACCTCACTCTATTTCGCAGCTATTACCACAACCTGCAAACCGCCTCGCCGGGCGCTCCGTATCTTTCCGAACGGGGTGGCGTGCCCTTTGAAGAATTTCCCTATTACGCGGGCAACCTGGCGCGAGAGCGCACCTATGGCGGAGAAATCTTCGGAAATTGGCAGGTGCGCAATCGCTGGCGCATCAGTCCCGGGTTTAGTCTCCTCCATATGCGGACGCTGGCCGTGCCTGCGGGAGCGTTAATGACCAGCGGCTCCCCCGGCGACAATCCGAAGCACCAGGTGGAACTCCGCTCCCTGGTGAACTTGCGCCGCAACCTGGATTGGGACACGGCCGTGTATTTCGTCGGAGAACTGGCCAACGGCCCCATCCCCGCCTACACACGGGTCGATACCCATTTGGGATGGCGGATCGGTGAGACCCTGGAATTCAGCGTCGCGGTTCAGAATCTGCTCACACCCCGGCACTTTGAAGCCGCCTACGCCTATATTCTGAGCCCCACGCAGATCGAACGTAGCGTACTCGGAAGGATCACGTGGCGCTTCTGAATTCCCGCCCGCGCAGAACCGGCCTGCTCGTGCTGATGGGGCTCGCGCACCTCACTGCCGCGGATCCGCAGAACGCCGACGAATACCAGGTCAAAGCGGCTTTCTTATACAACTTCGCCAAGTTCGTCGAGTGGCCGGCCGGCGCGTTCAAAAGTGCGGCCGACCCCATCGTCATCTGCGTCCTGGGCCGCAGCCCGATCGGCGGATCGCTCGAACAGGCCATCAAAGGCAAACAGATCAACGGCCGCAACCTGGCCATCCGCCAGACACAGGAACCGCAGGAAGCCGCCGCCTGCCACCTCTTGTTCGTCGCCGCTTCGGAGAAGAAACGCCCGCCGGCGATCTTCGATCTCCTGAAATCTGCCTCCATTCTGACCGTGGGCGAGACCGCCAATTTCGCCGCCGCGGGCGGCGTGATCGGTTTCAGAATGGACGACGGCAAAGTGGGCCTGGAAATCAACGTGTGCGCCGAGCAGCGCGCGCGCCTCCGCATCAGCTCCAAGCTCTTGAGTCTGGCCAAAATCATCAAGGACGACAAGCCATGAGTTTCCACGGCTACCGGAATCTTCCTGTCAAACGCAAACTCCAGCTCATTATCATGTTCATCGTAGGCGCGGCGCTGACGTTCGCCTGCGCGGCGATCCTGGCCTACGATCAGCTTGAATACCGCAAGGAGATGCAGAATGACCTGACGATTCAAGCCGAGATCTTTGCCTCCAACAGCACCGCGGCCCTCAGTTTTGGGGATACCAAGACCGCCGTGGAAATCCTGTCCGGGCTGAAAGCCAAGCGTCACATCGTGATGGCCGTGATCAGCACGCCGGACGGTCTGCCGTTCGCCTCCTTCGTCCGCGACCCAAATCCGGGAATTCCGGTGGTTCCGCCAACCCGGTCCGACGGATCCTGGTTCGAAGGCGGACGCCTGAAGCTGCTTCACTCCATCCGCCTTGAGCGGCAAACCATCGGGACGGTTTACATCGAATCGGATCTCGAGCAATTGACGGTCCGCCTGCGCAGCTTCGCCTGGATCGTTCTCGCCATCATCATGGGAACCTTCGTGCTGGCTCTGATTCTCGCCTCCCGCTTACAACGCGTCATCACCGAACCGATCGCCCACATTGCCCGCACCGCCACCATCGTCTCCACCAAGAAAAACTATTCGGTCCGCGCCGTGAAGACCTCCGATGACGACCTCGGCCAGCTTACCGACACCTTCAACGAAATGCTCGCGGCCATGGAATCGAATCGCGACCGCCTGGAGCAGCAGGTGGCCGCGCGCACCGCCGAGCTGGTGGTCGCGCGCGACAAGGCCGAGGCCGCCAACAAAGCCAAAAGCGAATTTCTCGCCAACATGAGCCATGAGATCCGCACCCCCATGAACGGGATCATGGGCATGACCGAGCTGGTGCTCGATACCGAAATCTCCGCCTCGCAGCGTGAATGCCTGGATGCCGTGAAAATCTCCGCCGACGCCCTTCTGATCGTCATCAACGACATCCTCGACTTCTCCAAGATCGAGGCCGGCAAGCTGGACCTCGATCCGGTTCCGTTCGATTTGCACTCCACGCTTGAATCCACCATGAAGGTGCTGGCGTTGCGGGCCCACAACAAAGGGCTCGAACTGATTTGCGACATCGATCCCGAGGTCCCCGATTGCGTCGTCGGCGACCCTGTCCGCATCCGCCAGATCGTCACCAACCTGGTGGGCAACGCCGTTAAATTCACCGAAGCCGGAGAAGTGGTCCTCAGCGCCAGCGTCAAGAGCCGGAACCGCGACGATCTCGAACTGCACTTCAAAGTCTGTGATACCGGAATCGGAATTCCTCTCGAGAAACAGGCGGTCATCTTCGAAGCGTTCTCTCAAGCCGACGGCTCCACCACGCGCAAGTTCGGCGGCACCGGTCTCGGCCTCACCATTTCCACCCGCCTGGTGAAGATGATGCACGGCGATATCTGGGTGGAGAGCCAGCCCGACCGGGGAAGCTGTTTCCATTTCACCGCGAAGCTGAGCGTCGCGACGGAGTCTGTCCGGGACGCGTCCATCGATCCCGCCGCGGACGATACCTCCCTTCACGGAACCCGTGTGCTGATCGTCGACGATAACGCCACCAACCGTCACGTGCTCGCCGAGACCGTGAAGCGCTGGGGCATGCTTCCGTCCGTGGTGCCCGGTGCGCGCCAGGCCCTGGAAGTTCTGGAGCGTGCCCAGCGGGAAGGCGATCCGCTCGAATTGATTCTCACCGACGCCCACATGCCCGAAATGGACGGCTTCAATTTTGCCGCGCAGCTCAGGGAGTGGCCCGCGCTCTCACGGGCGGTCATCCTGATGCTGACTTCCGGCGACCGGCCGGGCGACCCGCTGCGCTACCGCGAATCCGGCATCGACGTCGCGCTGGTCAAGCCGGTCGCCCGCGACGACCTGCGTTCCGCGATCTTGACCGTCCGCGCGCGGAAACGCGAAGCGTCCCAATCCCCGGATACTGCCATGGTCCCGGCGCCCGCGCCGTCCCCGGCCGCCACCGGCCCCAAACTCCACGTACTCTTGACCGAGGATAACGCCGTGAACCAGCGCCTGGCTATGCGGATTCTGGAAAAGGCCGGCCATCGCGTGGAACTGGCGGGAAATGGCCTGGAGGCGCTCGCCGCGCTCGAACGGTCCGAATTCGACGTCGTCATGATGGACGTGCAGATGCCGGAGATGGACGGCTTCGAAGCCACCGCCGAAATTCGCAACCGCGAAAAGGGCACTGGCCGCCACATCCCCATCATCGCCATGACCGCCCATGCCATGACCGGCGACCGGGAGCGCTGCCTGGAACGCGGCATGGACGATTACATCTCCAAACCGATTCGCGCGAACCTTCTTCTGGAATTACTGGAAAAATATTCCCCGGTGACGACTCACTACTGATCGTCCCGATGAGTGCCGGAGCGCCCGCGCCGGCTTATCCGCGCACGAACCGCAGCGACGATTCATTGATGCAGTAGCGCAGATTCGTGGGCGCGGGCCCATCGTCGAACACATGCCCGAGGTGCCCACCGCATAACGTGCACTCGACCGCAACCCGCTCCATGAACATGCTGGTATCGTGCCGCTTCCGGACGTTCTCCTCCGCCGCCGGAGCCCAGAAACTCGGCCATCCCGTCCCCGAATCGAACTTCGTTTCCGAAAGAAACAGCGCCGTCCCGCAGCATACGCACCGGAACAGCCCGTGATCGTGCATCCGGTAATACGTGCCCGTGAACGGAGTGTCCGTGTTCTCCTTCCGCGTAACGTAAAACTGCTCGGCCGTGAGCATTTTCCGCCACTCGGCGTCCGATTTTACAACCCGCTTCATCCGCACCGCAGCCTGCTTCACGCCGGTGTCGCTGAACGGCACGATGATCACATCCGAATCGGCGCTGACCTTTTCCCCCGAACCGCCCTTGCGCGAAGAAACCGCGACCAGGCCGGCGAATGCAAACGGCGTGATAATCAACGCCCTGCGCCTCGTGATGATTTCTTTTAACTTCTCCATCAATTTCATGATCGCATGTGTGCCAAGGCGACAACGTCCACGCCCGCTTGCTGTCGCACAGGCCGGCACAGAACCGCGAGCGAGAGCGAGCGGGTCCGGATCTGTCCCCCACGGCCTCTGCCAGCCCGCCCCACATAATCCGGTTGAAACCCAAGCCTGACAAACGTTATTCTGAAATGCTGCACGAATCGGTTGGAGTTTCCTCACATGTCATCCATTGATGTCCCGCTGCGCAACGGCGGCTTCGGGAAAACTGCGGGCCCCGGCTTTGGCCGGACTTCCAGAAAAGACAATTGGTGGGTCGAGCCGCTGCTCGTCTTCCTCGGCTTCTCCACCTTCATCGTCTATTCCACCTGGGCCGCGTTGCAAGGCGCGCACTACACCTTCGGCCCCTATCTTTCGCCCTTTTACTCGCCCCTGCTGATGACCGAAAAGCCGGGCTGGTGGCCGGCGTTTCTTCCCTTCTCCGCCGCGATGCTGATCCTCTGGGCGCCCGGCGGATTTCGCTTCACCTGCTACTACTATCGCGGCGCCTATTACAAAGCCTTCTGGGCCGACCCCCCTTCCTGCACCGTCGGCGAGCCGCGCAAGTCCTACTGGGGCGAGAAATCCTTCCCGCTGATCATTCAAAATATCCACCGCTATTTTCTGTATCTGGCGCTGGTCTTCATTGTGATCCTCGCCATCGACGCTTATCGCGCCATGTGGTTCGACGGGCCGAACGGTCAAAAAGTGTTCGGCATCGGCGTCGGCACGCTGGTGATGATCGTCAATCCGATTCTGCTTGGCTGCTACACGCTCGGCTGCCATTCCCTCCGCCATCTGGTCGGCGGACGCATCGATGAAATGTCCAAATCGCCCGCGCGCAAGAACGCTTACGACTGCGTTTCCTGCCTGAACCGGAAACACATGCTATGGGCCTGGATGAGCCTCTTCTGGGTCGGATTCACCGACGTTTACGTGCGATTGTGCTCCATGGGAATCTGGTCCGACTGGAGGATCCTGTAGCGTGGCGGACTATCAGACACTCGAGTTCGACGTCCTGGTCGTCGGCGCCGGCGGCGCTGGCCTGCGCGCGGCGATCGAAGCCTCCGCGGCCGGCGTAAAAGTAGGCGTTCTCTCAAAATCGCTGCTGGGAAAGGCCCACACCGTGATGGCGGAGGGCGGCGTCGCCGCGGCCATGGCGAACGTCGACGATCGCGATAGCTGGCGCGTCCATTTCGCCGACACCATGCGCGGCGGACAATATCTGAACAACTGGCGCATGGCGGAGCTGCACGCGAAAGAAGCGCCCGCGCGCGTCCGCGAACTGGAAGCCTGGGGCGCCATGTTCGATCGCACCAAGGACGGCCGCATTCTGCAGCGCAACTTCGGCGGCCATCGCTATCCGCGTCTGGCGCATGTCGGCGACCGCACCGGCCTCGAAATGATCCGCACCTTGCAGGATCACGGCATCCATCATGGAATCGATTTCCACATGGAAACCACGATTCTCACGCTGTTGAAGGATGGCGACCGCTGTGTCGGCGCTCTCGCCTACGATCGCGAGCGCGGCCGGTTCAAACTCTTTCATTCCAAGGCCGTAATTCTGGCCACCGGCGGCATCGGCCGCGCCTATCAGATCACCAGCAACAGTTGGGAATATACCGGCGACGGCCATTCGCTCGCCTATCACGCCGGCGCCGCGCTGCTCGACATGGAATTTGTGCAATTCCATCCGACCGGAATGGTCTGGCCGCCCAGCGTCCGCGGCATTCTGGTTACCGAAGGCGTTCGCGGCGAAGGCGGCGTACTGCGCAATAAAGAAGGCAAGCGCTTCATGTTCGACGATATTCCGGCGAACTACAAAACCCAGACCGCCGACAACGAAGACGAAGGCTGGCGCTATACGCAAGGCGACAAGAGCGCCCGCCGTCCGCCGGAATTGCTGACCCGCGACCACGTGGCCCGCTGCATCCGCCGCGAAGTGAAGGAAGGCCGCGGCAGCCCGCACGGCGGCGTCTTTCTCGACATCGCCTGGATCAAAGCGCGCATCCCCAACTCCGCCGAACACATCAAGAAAAAGCTGCCGAGCATGTATCACCAGTTCAAGCAGCTCGCCGACGTCGACATCACCGCGGAGGCTATGGAAATCGGCCCCACCATGCATTACATGATGGGCGGAGTTCAGGTCGACGCCGAATCCCAGATGTCGACGGTGCCCGGCCTCTTCGCCGCCGGCGAATCCGCCGCGGGACTTCACGGAGCCAACCGCCTGGGCGGTAACTCGCTCTCCGATCTTCTCGTCTTCGGCAAGCGCGCCGGCGAATTCGCGGCCAAATTCGCGAAGGATCACGGCGCCGGCCAGATCAATAAGGCTCAGGTGGACGACGCCGCTCGCGAAGCCCTCGCACCCTTCGATCGCGGCGCGTCCGGAGAAAATCCCTACGCCGTGCAACACGAATTACAGGAGCGCATGCAGGACCTGGTCGGCATCGTTCGCACTCAGGAAGAGATGGAGCGCGCGCTCGACGTGATCGAAGCTCTGAAAGCTCGCGCCGCCAAAGCCGGTGTCACCGGGAATCGCGAATACAACAACGGATGGCATACGGCATTGGATTTAAGACATCTGCTCACGGTGTCTGAGGTTCTGGCCCGCGCCGCCCTGACGCGCCAGGAAAGCCGCGGCGCGCACTTCCGCGACGATTATCCCGACAAGAGCGACCGCTGGGGCGGATTGAATCTCACCATTACCAAGTCAGCCGACGGAACCCCGCGCGTCGAGGAAGTCCCCGTCAAGGAAATGCCCGAGGAACTGAAGCAGGTCATCGAGGAAAATAAGTAAATGGCGACGGCCACCTTTCGAATCTGGCGCGGCGATTCTCAGCAAGGGAAATTCGTCGACTACAAAACCGAAGTCGAAGCCGGCATGGTGGTGCTCGACGTGGTGCATCGCATCCAGGCCACGCAAGCGAACGACCTCGCCGTCCGCTGGAATTGCAAGGCCGGCAAGTGCGGATCATGCTCGGCCGAAATCAATGGCAGCCCGCGCTTGATGTGCATGACGCGCCTGAGCCAGATCCCGCTCGATCAGCCGGTAACGGTCGAGCCGATGCACACCTTCCCCCGCATCAAGGATCTGGTCACCGACGTTTCCTGGAACTACCGCGTCAAGGAAAAGATCCAGAAATTCAAACCGCGCAAGCCGGATGCCGCCGACGGAACCTGGCGCATGGCCCAGGCCGACGTCGACCGTGTCCAGGAATTCCGCAAGTGCATCGAATGCTATCTCTGCCAGGACGTCTGCCACGTCCTGCGCGAGCACGATCTGCACGAAAAGTTCATCGGTCCAAGATTCCTGGTCTACACCGCCGCATTGGAAATGAACCCGCTCGACACCGCCGATCGCCTGGCCGACCTGCGCGATAGCTGCGGCATCGGCTACTGCAACATCACGAAATGTTGCACCAAAGTCTGCCCCGAAGAAATCAAGATCACCGACAACGCCATCATCCCTCTAAAAGAGCGCGTCGTCGACGAATTCTACGACCCCCTCCGCCTCCTCTTCAAACGAAAAAAAGGAGACTGACCACCCGTAAAAAAAGGGGACTGACCACTCTGTCCCCGCCACTAGCAAATCATTTCAAACCACCCCATCAGCCGTGGACAGAGCGGTCTGTCCCCTTTTTTTTCCCGACGTGCCACCTTTTCTTTCTCGACGTGTCACAAGTTTTCACGGCCGGCTTGCACATCGATGTATATTGGTCGCATGTTCGACCTGAAACCCATCTCGCGCGAGGCCATCCCCGAAGCTCTCTCCAAAGTCGAACGCTATCGTCTTCTCAGCGAACCGTGGCAAGCCGAGAGCATCTGCCTCGACATCCTCCGCGTCGAACCCGGGCATCAGCCCGCCCTGGTCATGCTCCTCTTAAGCCTCACCGACCAATTCGGCAAAGGCGTCGCCATCACCACCGCCCGCGAAGTGCTTCCGCGCCTCAGCGGAGAATACGAACGCGCCTATTACGCCGGCATCATTTGCGAGCGATGGGCCGATTCCTTGCTCCGCCAAGGCTCGCCTGGCGCCGGATTCACCGCTTACGAGTCCCTTCGCGAAGCCATGCAGCACTACGAACACGCCGAAACCCTCCGCCCCTCCGGCAACGACGACGCCCTCTTACGTTGGAACACCTGCGCCCGCATCCTGATGCGAAATCGAGAGTTGCGCCCCCGAGGCGAAGAAGCCTTCGCACCCGCCTTCGAGGACTAACTGGCCTGTTCCCCTCAGCGTCGACACCGAACCGCGACCGCAAGGAAGCGGTGGAACGTCCCGTTTCCCACAGGCCAACGCCACCGGCATACAGCAACTCTCTTAGCCGCCGTCGTAAGACAAAATACTAAGCCCTAAGGGCTGGAAATAGCCGTTCGCCGAGCCGATCTTTCCAGTAGAGGAAGATTCACGTGCGCTCTGACATCCTTAGAGGCGTTCGAATGGGAGCGATCCTCCTGGCGATCCTGTTCGCCGGCGTTGCGGGCTACCGAATGCTTCGTCCCACGCCGTCCGCGATTTTACCGGTAACGGTCCCCGACCAACCCGCGCCGGCTCCGGCTGCCGATCCGGAACCCGCTCCCGCGGTCGCGCCGCCCGCCAATACGTCTCTCACCGCGGAAGTCCCGCCACCGCCCCCGCCCGGAACTCGCGCGCCCAAGAACCGGCGCAGTTCCGGCCGCACGACGGAAAAGATCATCATCGTTGACCCCGCGCTGGCCGTCGAAGAGCAGCCCATTCCACAGCCTGAGGCGAAGGCCGTCGAGACTCCCAAACCTGAAAAATTAGAAGCCGCTCCGGTTGAGCCGCCGGTGGCAAAAGAAGAGCCCGCTCCTGCAACGCAGCCCGTCGCCACCGCCGAAGCCGCGCCCAAGACCGATTCTCACGGCAAGAAAATCGGCAACGCCTTCCGCCGCCTGCTGCATCTTCCTAAGAAGGAAGCGCAGCCGGATACGCTGAAGCAGCCCTGAACTCCCTGGTCATCAGAGCCATTCGCCCGCGCCGCGTCTCCTGCATACGCATCGACGCCAGCGCCAGTGCCTCTTCCAGCGGTTCTTTCTCTACCTCGACCCCGCCCCAACTGAACAAGATCGCCAGATCTCCGAGCGACCCAAGCTGAAAATCCCACAGCTCTTGCGAAATCCGGGCCAGCCTTTGCTGCGCCGCCGCGCCTCGTTCCCCGCTCCAGACCAGCGAGAACTCATCGTGACTCAACCGATACGCAGCCTCCGCCATCCCGCCCAGCCCCCGCACAAAATTCAAGACGCTATCCGGAATCCCGCCGCCGCCAATCACTCCAACCGAAACCACGAGGCCCGAAACCGTCCCGCCCGCCGGAACCCGCTGAAATCCCGATTCTTTCTTAGAATTACGCGCAAGCAGCGACTTCCAATCAATCTTCCCGGATGGCATCTCCCCGATTCTAAGTCCGCCCTAGCCCCACCCGAATAGCACCGCACTCCCAATTCCCTCAAACCTTGGTACCAGAACTTCAAACACCACCTCAGAAAAGACGATCCGCGTGTGCGAACAACGCGGGCGCCCCGCCGGTGTGCAGAAAGATGATCGTGGAGTCAGGAGCTATAACTCCGCGCCGTATGTGATCGATCATCCCGGCCATTGCTTTGCCGGTGTAAACCGGATCCAGCAGGATTCCTTCGGCCCTCGCGAGCAGATGGATTGCTTCCAGGCACTCTGGCGTTGCGATGCCATATCCCGGGCCGATGTAGCTCTCGTCATTCAGAAAGTCTTCGGCGCTGACTCGATCCGCGACCCCGAGCAGTTCCGCTGCGCCGTTCGCGATGCGAAGCGCTCGCCCGGTCTTTTCAGGCTCGCCGCCGCTCACGGCGATTCCGTGAATCTTGTAGGGCGCGCCGTGCAGCTTTGCTCCCAGCACCAACCCGGCCTGAGTCCCGCGCGATCCGTTCGCGTAGTACAGCCGGTTGGGCGCTTTCCTCATATCGAAGAGCTGGCTCACCAGTTCGAGAGTTCCCGCCACATAACCCAGTGCCCCCACGGAGCTCGATCCGCCGACCGGAATTAAATAAGGCCGTTCTCCACGTTGCCTCAGATCCTCCACCACCTGAGCGATTTTGATCGCTTCCTGATCGCCGGTCGCAAGGCGCGGGTCCGTGTTCGCCGGAATGAAATGGATCTCCGCGCCGAGTAATTTGTCGAGTAAGAGGTTGCCCTGAACTGGCGGATGCTCATGGTCGCTGGTGAGCACCAAAGCCGCTTTCATTCCAGCAGCGCGAGCCGCCGACGCCGTCATCCGGGCGTGATTCGATTGGACCGCCCCCGAGGTAACCAGAACCGTGGCGGCCTGCGAGATCGCATCCCCCACCAGGAATTCCAACTTCCGCGCCTTGTTTCCGCCGAGCGCCAATCCGGTCAGATCGTCGCGCTTCATCAGAATACACGGGCAAACCTCAGCGCCGCCGAGCGCTGCGCGCAGGTTGACTAATTCTTGCAGCGGCGTCGGAAGCGCCGCAAGCCGAAAGCGAGACTGTGAACCGATAGACATCCCCGTACCTTACCAGTTCGTTTGATGCCCCGGAACTGTG
>Ga0070731_10003872_pt1 | contig 13203 bp, 20 predicted proteins | sample Coa_R1_2_FD_66448 | JGI IMG/M metagenome (GOLD analysis project Ga0070731, IMG submission 66448) | Surface soil microbial communities from Centralia Pennsylvania, which are recovering from an underground coalmine fire - Coalmine... | ecosystem: Environmental > Terrestrial > Soil > Unclassified ... | reverse complement strand
TCAGTTTTTGCCTGTGGCGTTCGCCGCGGGGATGGGTCAGCGCAAGGTCGCGGAGTGCATCGGATTTTGCCTCACTCATTCAGGCCCGATCACCGAGGAGCTCGTAACCGAGTTCACCAAGTTCGCGGTCGCGCGTGGCTATTCGGATGCAACCCTTGAATTTTGTTTGGAGGTTGCAGCCAAGCTCGAGGCCGGCGAGCCGCTCACCGAAACGGCTCCGCCGCGTGGCGCCGACGGGCAGTTCGTTGGGAAGGCCGAAGCTGCGGCCACTGCCGCCGACGAGCGAGCCGAGATCGAGAAAATCATGGGTGATCCGCGCTCCGAATATTGGCGCGGAGCGAAGGCAGCGACGCTGCAGCAGCGTTATCGCGAGCTGTTGCGGGGAGAATGAGAGGTCGAGATGGCGATCGGAGCAACAACGGTGGCCGCGTTGGCCGCGAATGCCATGCAGAGCGGCGACCGCGGCGGCTTTCTGGCGGGGGTTAGCAACGCGTGGTTTGGCGGTGGCCCAGTTCCAAGCGTGCTCGGCACGATGGGGTCCACCTATCACCTGACGCAGCAGCAGTTGAACCTGATCGTGGCCGCGCTCGCAAATTCACCGACGCAGCCGTGGTCGGCGCTTTCTGTGGCGCAGCGAACGGCGACGTTGAATGCGCTGTTTGCCACGATGCAAGCCAACGCAGCGATGCGGGGACCGGGTGCCCCGGCTCCTACCAGCAACACGACGCAATTTATTTTTTGGTCGGTCGACGGCGCAACGATCGAGGGCATTCAAGGCGGCGACCTGGTCGCGTGGCTTGGAGCAAACGTGAATTGAAGCGCTATCGATCAAACAGCGAGGGGTGAAGATGGCCACAGCGGCAGTACCAGGAAAAGCGGCGCCGGCGAGCCCGCCGAAGCGGCCGTATGACGAGCGGCGGCTACAGCTCGCGTCTATCAGCCAGGGCGAGATCATGTCGCTCACGCTGCCCGATGCGGAGGAGATCACCGAGGGGCTGCAGGACTGCGAGCGGTTTTTGATCGTCGGCCCCAAGCTTTTCATGGGCCAATGGTTGGAGGTCTCTAACGATGCCGGCTCGTATTACGCTCTCATGCGGGTGGAGTTTGTTCACGGTGGCAGAGGCCAAGGGCTGACTGCGTTGTCGCTACGCTTCATCGCTCCGCCCAGCCGCTCGGACAGGACGGCAGAAACACCCTCGGCAACCGGTCAGTTCTATGTGTTTTGGGGCGGAAATTTTCGCAAATTTTGCGTGATCGCTCCGAACGGGATGATCCGCGCGGAAGGGATCACCACACAGGCCGAAGCGCGCAACCGGTGCAACGAGCTTCAGAACAACGCCGGCGTTTTTAGGAAATGACAGTGCCGGAGGAGCTCAGCGATCGCCGACGGATTGCAAAGCTGGTCGGTGCTTTGGGTGGGGCCGAGGCGGAGCGGGCCAAGGCGCTCGCTGAGCTCCATAAGGCTTTGTCTGCAGCGGGCCTTACGTTCGGTTGGCTTGCTGATGTGGTCGAGCGCGACGAGCTCGTGCAAGGCGATCGCGAGGGACTGTTCAAGGAATTGGTGCTTCGGCAATTGCGTGGCGGTCTCACTTGGGCGTCGTTCATGGGCGCCGGCGAGCCTGCCCGCGTGAGGGAAGTGATCGTGGCAATGGACAACGGCCGGCACGTCGGCGCGATCGAGATCAAGCGAGCGATCGAGATCGTCGACGTGGCCGTGAAGCGATCGAGGTAGCGAGGTGAGATGCGATGTCGACTTATGATCCAAGCCTACTGAACACGGCGGTGGAGCTTGTGGGTGTCGTCTATTACGCCGCCGATCCGCAAAAGCGAATCTTTCGCATCGTTCATCCTTCTGATCCTGCCCGTCTCGACGGGCCAGCTCTTGAAACAGATCCGGCCAGCGGTGCGTTGCGCATCATGAGCGACGAGTACGGACCGCACGGATGGCATACCTTTGGTGTTCATCCCCAACTGCGCACGGTGTTTGAGAAAATCGACGCCGACGAACTGCCGAAGCGCAACCACGGTTCTCTTCTGGAAATCGAAAAAGAACTAGCCGGGGCCGAATAGCGTGACAATCTCGGTCACAAACATTGGCACCGGCGGCAACGGGTCGGGTTCCACTGTTTCCGTCGCGGTCCCCGCCGGCGGTGTGCCAGCCGGCGCGCTGATTGTTGGCGGCTATTGTGAAGCGAACACCAACGGCTTCGTCGCTTCCTTTGGCGACAGCAACAGCCAGACCTACAATTATTGGAACGACGCCGGCGATCTTGGCGGCAACGCAGCAGACGGCAGTTTCGGCGGTTTTTACTTAGACCCAGCCAACAACACTTTGGGACTGACGAACGGCCAAAGCATCATCGGAACAAAAGGACAAAGCGTTCCTGCGGCGATCAACGCTTTCTATGCTACCGGCGTTGCGAATGCACCCTACGACAAGAAAAATGGTGCGCATGGCTCTGGTACGGCAGCGTCATCCGGTTCGAGCGGAACGCCCACGCAAGCCAATGAGCTTGTTGTCGGTTTGGTCATGTCCAATCCCAGTGCGTCGAGCATGGGGTTTTCTCAAGCGAGCGGCGGCTGGTTATCGTTGCCTGGGGTGGCGACGGACGGCCAAGCCACCATCCAGGCTGCAACAGCGGGCGGTTACATCGTGCAGACCACTGCAACCGCCGAAACCTATTCGCCAACCATCGCTTCAGCACCGTGGGGCTGTTTGATCTCGTCATTCAAGGCGGCAGCGGTGAGCGTGTTCGCTGGCTTCACCGGCTTCGATTCCAGCGAGATGGGCTCGCTCGAGCCGCACATGATCGGATACTAAGCGCGATAGGAGGAGGAGCAACGTGCGTTCAATTGCCGAAAAGTACAGCATGACGCCGGGCGTCGGCATCGTCGTTTACGATCCGGCCACGCTGATCACGACCTCGCTAGCGTCGACGGCGATCGGCACCGGGCTTTCAGCGGCCACGACCATCCTCGGGGGCAATGCCGCGGCAAAAGCCGGGCGCTATACCGCGGCACAGCTCAATCAGAATGCGGCGGCGGCGCGCGCGGCCGGGCAGCGGCGCATGTTCGATACGCAGCTGCGCTCGCGCTTCCTGCAGTCGACAGCAACCGCGCGCGCGGCCGGGAGCGGCGTTAACGCCGGCATCGGCAGCCCCGCCGCCGATGTCGGCCAGATCGCCAGGCGCGGTTCCTATCAGGCCGCGATGGATCTTTGGACCGGGGAGAACACCGCAACGGGTCTCGAGAACGAAGCTGCCGGCGCGATCTACACCGGCAACGTTCAACAAGCGTCGTCTTGGCTATCGGCGGCCGGCACCATCGCCGGCGGCGCCGGTTCGATACTGGCCCAGGGCGCGCGCTTCGCTTATCCCCAACCGCCGCCCACGTACATCAACATGGGCATGGATCAAACCGGGCTGGGCCGCGAGTCGTGGCGCGATATTCCTCCCCCGCCGAGATACGGCTTCGGCTACGGGTATTAGCAATGGGCTCTGGCGCGCTTGCTCGCTTTGGCGAATGGCGTGAACTGCGGACATGGCGCCGGCAGCTGCGAGGGCAGGCGCGTTGCGCGGCGCAGTCGTTCGGGCTTCGGTGGTGGCGAGAGCCGATCGCGTGGCTCAAGGAGCATCGCCGGCGGCGAATGTGGATCAAGGCTGGCGTGCAGCTTGAACGGCTGCGCCGGCGTGCGGTGCGGGGCGCCGGCGATGGGGCGGTCAGCTCGGCGATCGACGAGGCCAACGCGATTTTTGCGAACCTCGAGGCCTTCGGCGTGGTGACGCGAACGGAGCGTGTAGAACTCGGCCGCTCTTGGGTACGTGCTTACGCTCGAGACCGGGTCGGCTCGCTCTATCGCGCAAAGGACGCGATGGGCGTTGCTCAGCTCACTTGGTTTTTGAAGGCAGGTTGAAGGAGTGATCTCAGATGGCGAGTTTCCCCAGCAATCAGGATCTCGGCTTCGCGCCAGATTGGGCGGAGCGCGCCGCGCTGCCTCAGACAAGCGAAGCGAGCGCCTATAACGGAAGCAGCGGCGCAGATGCGATTCTGCCGCGCGAGGCCTTTGCCGCGGCACAGGCTGCTCTCGCATTCGGCGCCGACACGCGCTCGGCTTTGATGTTCGGCGGCCGCCTCAAGCAGGCGGAGCAGCTCGGCATTGATCCCTACACGATCGGGATCGGCGTCGGGCCGGGATATTTCTAATCGCGCTTGCCCTTCGGCTTGGTGCTGGGCAGCGCGCCGGCGTCGAAAAACGCACCAGCGGCGATTTGTGGGGCACGTTTTCAGGCCGCGGTGCGCAACAGGTCGGCGATGATCGACTGCGCGAGCCGCACATCGGTCGTTGGCTCGTCTTTTAGTGCGATCGGCTCGTCCCCGTGGCACCAGGCGATCGCCCGCGCCTTCACGCGCATGCCCTCAAGCGACTGCGCCGGTTCGGCTTCGATCTTCCTGACGATGTTCGCCACGCGAGCATAGGCCCGCTCAACCTTCGAATCGGGTGCCGTTTCGTCTCGGCTGATTGTCTTCTCCTGCGCCCGGGCCTTCTCGAGCTCGTCGCCAAGGGTGATCAGTCGATTGTCGGTGCGTGATGTAAGCATGGCTTGCTCCTCTGTTGCGCGAGGCGGTCGCGCTGTTTGTTTGTAGGCCATTTCCTGTAGCGGTTATCGCTACGCGCGAGGTTTTCCGTAGCTGTTTTCGCTACGCATGTTGCGTAGATTGAGCCTTCTCACAGATTTTTTATTTGGGGTGATCGGCGGCGATCGTCCGCGCCGCCATCATCAGCGCGTGTTTCTCGGCGCCGGTGAGCCGCGGCTGCACGCCGTGATGGAAGGTTTTTGTCAGCGTCGATCGCCGGCCTGCCGGCAGCGCGTTCTTGCCCATGCCGGGCTTGAACGCGCCGATGTGGCGGCGGCGCACGCGATCGCTCTTGGCCTTGGCCGGCACCACGACTTGCGCGCCGTGGTCGCGGTTGCAGCGGCGATGGGCGACGCCGGTGTCACGGCCGCCAAAGCATTTTGGCTTGGCCGGATCGTGGCTCTCGTCCCAATCGTCGGTCTCGAAAACCGGCAGGCCGCACAGATTGCAGATCGGCGAACTGCCAAGGCCGGCGAGATAGGCGGCCACCTTGGCGCCCTGCCAGGCGGTCTCGCGGCGCTTGGAATTAAAGCACGGACGGTAGCGCATGGCCTACACCGCCTGCAGACGCCGTAGATCGTCGCGCAGGGTCGCGAGCGCGTCATATTGGGCGCCACGCGAAAGCCGCGTCGGCTTCCAACGGTCGAGCTCCTCGAGCCGCTCGTATTTCGTGTCACCGATGTCCCAGGCGGCAATGCGGATCTTCAACAGCATTTCGGCGACGTTGGTCGCCGGCGCCCGCACGATCTGGCGTGCAAGGCGGATCGCCTTATCGAGGGCGCGCTCCCACCGCTTTTCTTCGGTGTCGGGGATTGCCCGATAGGCCGCCTCGGCCCTCTCGAATTTGGCGTAAAGAGATCGGATCGATTGCATGTGAACGCCTCCGTGTTCTGGTTTTCCACCGGCGGCGAATGCCTGTTGTCGCCGGCTAATTCATTTGATATATGCGGTATATGCGTTTGTCAATAACGCATATGCGAAACTATGGAGGCAACATGGCGCGGCCGGCGCTTTATCCAGTTAAAAAGGTCATCGGGTTTGACAAGCGGATGCTCGCCGCCGTCGACAAGTGGCGGCGCAAGCAGGATCCGATCCCGTCTGTTTCGGAAGCGATCCGCCAACTGCTCGAGCTGGCGCTGAAGAAGTAGGGGGGCAGCCGTGGGCGACGTCATTGACCTTGAAACCATCCGGCGTCACCTGAGGGCCTCCGCAGAATCGGCGGACCTTCCTTTGGCCGATCGCCCAGCTACCGCCGGGCCCTGGTCGGGCGTGCTTGCCGGCACCGAATACCGCGGCGACTTAAGCGTCGACGAGTATGGTCAAGAATCCCGCCGTTGGGACGCCGCCCGGCCGCTGCTGATCGTGTTTGCCGGTGCCGAGCCGGTCTCGGGGCCGACTGTCATCTATCTTCCCTCGGTCGAGGATTTTGCCGGCGAGCTCATCATCAAGGATCTCGACGACGTTTCGTCGCGCTTTCCTATTCGGGTTGTTGCCGCCGATGGTCAGTCAATCGACGGTCGGCCAATGCGCGAGGTCACACGTCGCTTCCTGCGACTGCTGCCGGTGCGCCTTCGAGTGCCGCAGGGCTTTGGAATTTGGCTCGAGGTGGGCTGATGCCGATTCTTACACCGGCGCAACACCGCGAGCGTGCGGAATTTTATCGGGCGCAGGGACCGGAGGGCGCCAGGCCGGCGCTGCTGCACGAGCAGATGGCGAAGGTGGTCGAGCGGGCGTACCCCCATGTCACCCCCGCCGGAAAAAACGTTGCATCTGCAGATCAGCCTACGAGCGTAAGCTGTTGAAATTGTTGGCGACCCCGGCAGGATTCGAACCTGCGACCTTCAGCTTAGAAGGCTGTTGCTCTATCCCCTGAGCTACGGGGCCGTATTAGCGGATCATATCGTAAAATCAGCGCCCCAACGCCGGGTAAATCAGGCGCCGTTTGCCCGTTCGGCCGCGATCCCGACGGCATCTTTAGCGCCGCGCCACGGCCTTCGGCGCTTTCCCGGTCGAGGCGTTTTCACTATTGTCGGCCGGCATTTAGGGCAACATGCCGAAACCGCAGGCCCAGACGGGTTCCCGCGGGTTTTCGGACAAGATCATGCGTCAACTATAGTCGCATATGAGCACGACCAGCAGCTGGACATCGCGGTCCTATTGGCCTGCCAAGGGCTTTTTTGCGCTGTTCGACTATGCTGCCGGCTCGCACCGGCGGGCAGCGGTCGTGCTGGTGTTCGTTTCGCTCCTCGCATTCTTGCCTGGGTTTTTTCAGATTCCGCCGGTTGACCGCGACGAGGCCTATTTCGCTCAAGCCACCAAGCAGATGATCGAGACCGGCGATTATGTCGATATCCGCTATCAGGACGACGTGCGCTATCGAAAGCCGGTCGGAATTTACTGGTTGCAGGCCGCTGTAGTGAACACCGCGAGCGCGCTCGGGCTGCCCAATGCGGTGGAAACCATCTGGCTCTATCGCGTGCCGTCGTTGCTCGGCGCTATTGGCGCCGTGTTGGCGACCTATTGGTGCGCGCTCGCTTTTGTCAGCCGGCGCGGCGCGGTGCTGTCGGCCTTGATGATGTTGTCCTCGGCCATCCTTGGCGTCGAAGCACGCCTCGCCAAGACCGATGCGGTGCTGCTCTTCACCGTCGTTGCCGCCATGAGCGTCTTGGCGCGCGTCTATCTGGCGCCGCGTCGCGGCGATCCACGGCCGGGAGTAGGATTGCTCGCGGTATTTTGGACGGCGCTCGCCGTCGGCATTTTGATCAAGGGTCCGCTTATTCTGATGGTCGTCGGGCTTGCCGCAGCGACCTTGTCGATCCTCGACCGATCAGCGCGTTGGCTTATGGCGCTGCGCCCGTTGCCCGGTATTGCGTGGCTGTTCCTGCTGGTTTTGCCCTGGTTCATCGCCATCTATGCGCGCGTCGGCAGCCAGTTTCTGGTCGCTTCGGTCGGCGAGGACATGCTGGCCAAGGTCGCCAGCGCGCAAGAAACCCATGGTGCGCCGCCCGGCCTCTATGTGGTTTTGTTCTTCGCCACGTTCTTTCCCGCTTCGATGCTGGCGGGCCTCGCGGCGCCGGCGGTGTGGGCGGTCCGCCGCGAGCCGGCCGCGCGCTTTCTCCTGGCATGGCTCGTGCCATCCTGGATCGTATTCGAGCTCGTCGTGACGAAATTGCCTCATTACGTGCTGCCACTTTATCCGGCGATTGCCATTCTGATCGCCGGCGCCGTCGAAACGAAGGTGCTGTCGCGCCGGCCGTGGGTGGTGCGCGGCGTCATGTGGTGGTTCCTGGTCCCGGCGATCCTCAGCATCGTTGCGGTGATCGCGGCCATCGTGATGAATCGCGACCTGGCGCTGCTGGCGTGGCCGTTCTTTGCCGCTGCGATTGTGTGTGGGCTGTTCGCCTGGCAGTTATATGACGACGACGGCGCTGAGCGCGCGTTCACGCGCGCCACGGCAGCGTCGGTGCTGATGGCATTCGGTATCTATGCGGTGATCGTGCCGTCGCTGACGCCGGCCTTTCCGAGCGTTGCGCTCGCGCAAGTGCTGCATGAGTCCGCCTGCCGGCATCCGGTCGCCGCCAGCACCGGCTACGAAGAGCCGAGCCTCGTCTTTCTTGCGGGCACCGACACCCGTTTCACCGACGCCGACGGCGCCGCCGATTTCCTGCGCGGCGGCGGTTGCCGATTCGCCTTCGTTGATGCGCCGCAGGCGCGCGAATTCGCGCTACGCGCCGACGCCATCGGCCTGCGCTACGACCGCGGACCGCGGATCGAGGGCTACAACATCTCGACCGGCAAGCCGATGACCATTGCGGTGTTCCAATCTGCAGGCGCGCCGTGAATGGGTTGAAACTGCCGCCCGATGAAATCGCAGCAGCAAATGGCGCGGCTTCGGCTCGCGGGTCGCGCAGTTTCGAGCAAACTACGCACGATGCGCTGAAGAATCTCGAGCGCTGGAGCCGCGCCGTCGCGCCGCCGCCGCCGGCAAAGATGCTGCGGCCGACAGTGCCCGCCGTCGCCGCGACGCTGGCGACGCTTTATGTCGTCATCGCTTCGATGTTCGTCCTTGACGTGCCGGCGAGCCATTGGGCGCGCCATGAGCCGGATTGGTTTCGCGCTGCGTTTGAAAATATCACCAATTTGGGGCTGTCCGGCTGGTTTCTGATCCCGTTTGCCGCCATTGTGCTTTGGCTCGCGGCGGTGATATCGCCGGCTCTGTCGAGGCGGTCGCAGGGTGTGCTCATCGCGCTCGCCGCGCGCTTTGGTTTTTTGTTCCTGGCGATCGGCGTGCCGGGCCTATTCGTGGCTATCGTCAAACGCATGATCGGACGGGCGCGGCCCTACGTCGGCGGCGGCGGCCACGACGATCCGTTTGTCTATATGCCGTTCGTGTGGCGGCCGGAATATGCCAGCATGCCGTCGGGCCACGCCACGACGGCGGTGGCGGCCGCGATCGCGATCGGCGCAATTTGGCCGCGCACGCGCCTCGTCATGTGGCTCTATGCGCTCATCATCATGGCGAGCCGCGTCTTCGTGCTGGCGCATCATCCGAGCGACGTGATTGCCGGCGCGCTGACCGGCGCCGTCGGCGCATATCTGGTGCGCCGCTGGTTTGCGGCGCGGCGCCTCGTCTTTTGCGGACGCGACCTGCGCGCCTATCCGGGACCGTCGTGGAAAGAGGTCAAGGCCGCGCTGCACGAGGCGATGTTCGGGGCAGGCAATGCGGTGGAGCCCGGCAAATCGGCGTGAGATTGAACCGGAGCGGGATGCGCCTTAGAAGCTTGCGCCATGTTGCAGAGCAACGGGCGCGACGCTCCGCCCGCAATTTCCGTGGTCGTGCCGGTGCGCAACGAAGCCGGCAATATCGCCCCGCTGATCACCGAGATCGCCGCGGCGCTGCAGGGTAGTTTGAATGGCCGCACGTTCGAAATCGTATATGTCAATGACGGCTCGACCGACGCGACAGAGCAGGAATTGCGCGGTTTAATGGCGGCGCACCCGTATTTGCGGCAAATCCGGCATGAAACATCCTGCGGGCAGTCGGCCGCGGTGCGTACCGGCGTAGCGCACGCGCGCGCGCCCATTGTCGTTACGCTCGACGGCGACGGTCAGAACGATCCGGCCTTTATTCCGAAGCTCGTTGCCGCGTTCGAAATCGGCGCACCGCGCGTCGGGCTCGTTGCCGGTCAGCGCGTGGGCCGCAAGGCGACCAGATTCAAGAAACTGCAGTCGCGCATCGCCAACGGCGTGCGCAAGGCGGTGCTCAAGGACGGCACCCGCGATACCGGATGCGGGTTGAAGGCGTTTCGCCGCGACCTGTTCCTGTCGCTACCTTATTTCGACGGCCTGCATCGCTTCCTGCCGGCGCTGGTCCGCCGCGAAGGCTTTGACATTGGCTATGTCGACGTGGTCGACCGGCCCCGCGCGCATGGCGCGTCGAATTACGGGTTTTGGGACCGGCTGTGGATCGGCATCCTCGATCTCGCCGGCGTGTGGTGGCTCGTCCGGCGCAAGAAACGCGTTCCCCAATCGCAGGAGATTACCCTTGCTCATTGATATGTCGCACGCGGTCGGCGCCTACCTGACGGACGTCTTCGTCACCAGGCTCGATTGGTGGGTGCTTCTGGGCTTCATCGCCCAAGGCCTCTTCACCATGCGCTTTCTGCTGCAATGGATCGCCTCCGAGCGGGCCGGACACAGCGTCATTCCGACCGCGTTTTGGCTCTTTTCGATCGGTGGCGGCTTATTGCTGCTGGTCTATGCACTCTACCGCAAGGACGCGGTGTTTATCGCCGGTCAGGCGTTCGGTGTCTTTGTCTATCTGCGCAATCTCTATTTCGTCATGCGCGACCACAGAGCGACGACGGTCGTGTAACAAACGTTACCTTGCCGCCGCGAGCGCGGCGAAGCCGCGTTCAAGATCGGCAGTGAGGTCTTCGACCGCTTCGAGGCCGATATGGAAGCGCACCGTCGGTCCGCCGGGCTCCCAGCGGGTCGCGGTGCGGATCGGTGCGCAGTCGAAGGGGATGGCGAGGCTTTCATAGCCGCCCCACGAGGCGCCGATGCCGAACAGGTCGAGCGTATTGATGAAGGCGTGGTGCGCCTTTTGCGGCACCGGCTTGAGCACCATGCTGAACAATCCCGACGCGCCGGTGAAATCGCGCTTCCAGAGCGCGTGGCCCGGATGGCTCGGCAGCGCCGGATGCAGCACGCGCAAAACCTCCGGTCGTTGTTCGAGCCAGCGCGCCACCGCAAGTCCGGACTGGTAATGGCGGTCGAGGCGAACGCCCAGCGTGCGCAAGCCGCGCAAGCCGAGATAAGTGTCGTCGGGCGCTTCATGCAGACCGGTGAGACGCACGGTGCTTTTCAGCGCCTCTACGGTTGCCGCATTGGCCGAGACGGTGCCGAGCATCATGTCGGAATGGCCGCCGATATATTTGGTGCCGGCCTGGATGACGAGATCAACGCCGTGGTCGAGCGGGCGGAAATAAAGCGGGGTCGCCCAGGTATTGTCCATCAACACCAGCGTGCCCTTGGGATGAGTGGCTTTTTCATGCGCGGCTTTGGCGATCGCCGCGACGTCCTGCATTTCGAAAGAGAGCGAGCCGGGCGATTCCAGATAGACGGCGCGCGTGTTCGGCATGATGAGCTCGGCGATCGCGCCCCCGATGCCGGGATCGTAATAGGTCGTGCTGACGCCGAGCCGCGACAGGATTTGCCCGCAAAAAGTGCGCGTCGGCCCATAGGCGCTGTCGGTGACGAGGACGTGATCGCCGGCATGCACGACCGACAGCAGCGCGGCAGAAATCGCCGCGAGCCCCGAAGGTAACAGCGAAACGCCCGCGCAAAGCGGGCCCTCAAGCTCCTGCAGAGCAAGCTCCAGCGCTTCGGTCGTCGGGGTGCCGCGGCGGCCGTACTGATAGCGCGCGCGATGGGCGAGAAAATCCTCAGCGTTGGGATAGAGCACGGTCGAGGCATGGTAGACCGGCGGATTGACAAAGCCGTGATAGGATTTGGGATCGCGCCCGGCAGTTACGATTTTCGTCGCCGTGCGCCGCGAGGGCGGCCGACCGTCGTTGCCTTTGTCGTTCATGGCTCTATCTCGCGAAACCGGTGCTGTTTGGGTGTTGCTTGTCTTGGCGGCTTTCGTCAACCCCTTGACCTCAAAGCGCGATCGTTCTCAGATGCTCGGGCAAGGTCGACCGACGGGTTTACCTCACCGTAAGCGCGCTCGGTCGCGGGGGTTTGCGCGCATCTCATGCTGAAAGGCCAAGTCATGAATCACGTCATGAAACGTGTAGCCACGGCTTTCGCCATTGCAATGGCGCTTGCACTCGGCACGCAGGCGGCGTGGGCGCAGTCGGCTACGCTCAAGGCGGTCAAGGACCGCGGCGAGCTCAATTGCGGGTCGAACGGACAGCTGGCCGGCTTCGGCCTGCCGGATCCGCAGGGCAATTGGACCGGGTTCGACGTCGATTTTTGCCGCGCTTTGGCAGCGGCGATTTTCAACGATCAGACCAAGGTCAAATTCGTGCCGCTGATCGCGGCCAACCGCTTTACCGCGCTGCAATCGGGCGAAATCGACGTGCTGTCGCGCAATACGACTTGGACGATGGAACGCGACACCACGCTCGGCATCGACTTTGCCGCCGTGAATTATTTCGACGGTCAGGGTTTCATGGTCCGCAAATCGCTCAAAGTGAATTCGGCGCTTGAACTCAACGATGCCTCGGTTTGCGTGCAACAGGGCACCACCACCGAGCTCAATCTCGCCGATTATTTCCGGCAAAACCACATGTCGCTCAAGTCCGTGACCTTTGCGACGGCGGATGAAGCGATCAAGGCTTACGACACCAGCCGTTGCGACTCCTATACGACGGACTCCTCGGGGCTTTACGGGGAGCGGTTGCGGCTATCCGATCCGAGCGCCAATATCGTGCTGCCGGAAATCATTTCCAAGGAACCGCTCAGCCCGGCGGTCCGCCAGGGCGACGACACCTGGGAAGATATCGTGCGCTGGACGCATTTTGCGATGGTCGATGCCGAGGAACTCGGCGTCAATCAACAGAACGTCGATGACATGTTGAAGTCCGACGCGCCGGATATTCGCCGGCTGCTCGGCGTCGAGGGCCAGTTCGGCCAATCGCTCGGGCTGACCAACGATTGGGCCTATCACGTCATCAAGGCCGTGGGAAATTACGGCGAAAGCTTCGAGCGTAACGTCGGCCAGGGCTCGCCGTTGAAAATCGCGCGCGGGCTCAATGCGTTGTGGACCAAGGGCGGCTTGCAATACGGTCTGCCGATCCGCTGAGCCAAACGTGCTCGCCGGCCGCTGCGGCAGGCTCGCCGATGCCTGAAATCGTACGACCGTCGTCTTCGTCGCGCACCGCGCGCCGGGCGGGAAACATCGCGCTTCAAATTGCGCTCGTCGTTGTCGCCGGCGGCTTAGCTTATGCCGCAATTCACAACGTAGCGCAGAATCTGGCGAATGCCCACATCACGTCGGGCTTCGGCTTTTGGAACAACACCGCCGGCTTCGATATCAGCCAGACGCTGATCGACTATTCG
>Ga0070731_10003870_pt1 | contig 13212 bp, 6 predicted proteins | sample Coa_R1_2_FD_66448 | JGI IMG/M metagenome (GOLD analysis project Ga0070731, IMG submission 66448) | Surface soil microbial communities from Centralia Pennsylvania, which are recovering from an underground coalmine fire - Coalmine... | ecosystem: Environmental > Terrestrial > Soil > Unclassified ... | reverse complement strand
GCGGCGTGATCCGCGAGGCGGTGATCGCCGCCTGCCTGACCGCCATGATGATCCTGCTGTTCCTCGGCAGATGGCGCAGCACCATCATCATCGCGGTGTCGATTCCGCTGTCGATCCTCGCCTCGGTAATGGTGCTGAGTTTCCTCGGCCAGACGATCAACATCATGACGCTCGGCGGCCTGGCGCTCGCCGTCGGCATCCTGGTCGACGACGCGACGGTGGAAATCGAAAATATCGAGCGCCAGATGGCGATGAAAAAAGAGATTCACCAGGCGATTCTCGACGGCGCCAAGCAAACGGCGGTTCCGGCAATGGTCTCGACGCTGTCGATCAGCATCGTGTTCGTGCCGATGTTTTTCCTCACCGGAGTGGCGCGTTACTTATTCGTCCCGCTGGCGGAAGCGGTGGTATTCGCGCTCATGGCATCGTATTTCTTCTCCCGGACGCTGGTGCCGACGCTCGTGATGTACCTCATGAAGAAAGAGGCTGCCCGCTACCAACATGCGGAGGAAGAGCCCGAGGGCCGCGGCCTCTTTTCACGCATTCATCGCGCATTCGAACGCGGCTTTGAGGTGCTCCGGACAGCTTATTCCAGTCTGCTGCAGCTCTGCCTCGATCACCGTGGGATCTTCGCGGGGTGCTTTCTGACGTTCTGCCTGGCGAGTCTGCTCCTGGTGACACATTTAGGGCAGGACTTCTTTCCCAGCGTCGATGCAGGCCAATTGCGCCTGCATCTCCGCGCGCCCACCGGCACTCGCATCGAAGAAACCGCACGAGTCACAAGCGAGGCCGAAGATGTGATCCGCCGAGTCATTCCGCCTTCGGAGCTGGGCAGCATTCTCGATAACATCGGTCTGCCCACCAGCGGAATCAATCTCTCCTACAGCAACAGCGAAACCGTCGGCAACTTCGACGCGGAGATCCTGGTGTCCCTGCAAGCGAAACATCATCCGACTGCCGACTACGTCGCGAAGCTCCGCGAAGAATTGCCGAAACATTTTCCGGACACTTCGTTCGCCTTTGAGCCGGCCGATATCGTAACTCAAATCCTGAATTTCGGGCTTCCCGCTCCCATCGACATTCAGATCGTCGGCAGCGACATGCCCGGCAATTTCGCGCTGGCGGCCAATATCGCCCAGCAGATCCGGTCGGTCCCCGGCGCGGTCGACGTTCATGTCCATCAATTACTGAATCAGCCGCGCCTGGATGTTGCCGTCGATCGCGTGAGAACACAGCAGGTGGGCCTCAGCGAAAGGGATGTCGCCGGCAATGTGCTGGTGTCCCTGAGTTCGAGCTTCCAGACAGCTCCGAACTTCTGGCTTTCTCCCAACGGAGTCAGCTACCCAATCGCGATCCAGACACCGCAATACAAAATCGACTCCATCGATACCCTCCGAACCATTCCGGTGAATTCTCCCACCGCGCCGGCGCCGCAGCTTTTGGAGAACCTGGCGTCGATGAGCCGCCGGCAGGAACCGGCTGTGGTAAGCCACTACAACGTGCAGCGCACCATCGATATCTACGCGAGCACGCAGGGACGCGATCTGGGCAGCGTTGCGTCCGACATCGCGAAGATCACATCTGCGGCGCAAAAGCAGTTGCCCAAGGGGAGCACCATGGTGACGCGCGGCCAGGTCGCTACGATGCGGTCTTCGTTTATCGGACTCGGCGCCGGTCTCGCATTCGCGATTGTCCTCGTATATCTGCTGATCGTGGTCAATTTCCAGTCGTGGAGTGAAGCCTTCATCATCATCACCGCTTTACCCGCCGCACTGGGAGGGATCTGCTGGATGCTGTTCCTGACGCACACCACGCTCAGCGTGCCCGCGCTCATGGGAAGCATCATGAGCATGGGCGTCGCGACCGCCAACAGCGTGCTGGTGATCAGCTTCGCCAATGAGCGGTTCGCCGAAACTAAAGATGCGCTGCGCGCCGCTCTGGAGGCCGGGTCCACAAGATTGCGGCCGGTCATGATGACGGCGCTCGCGATGATGATCGGCATGGTTCCGATGGCCATCGGACTGGGCGAGGGCGGCGAGCAAAACGCCCCGCTCGGCCGCGCGGTCATCGGCGGCTTGATGTTTGCGACCGTTGCCACTCTCTTTTTCGTGCCCACTGTTTTCGCTATTGTTCGCCACCGGGAGAATCAACATGCATGAGGACGTTATGAAAAAAGTTGACGATTCATCGAACGTACATTTGCCACGAAGCGGCAAGCGATTGCTGTTCTTCCTCGTGGTTCCACTGGTGCTGGCCGCGTCCGCCCTCTTCGGGATCCAGGGCCGGCAAAAGCAGACGGAGCAGCTGGCGAATAGCACCAGGGCGCTGGCCCTGCAGCCGGTCAACGTGATTCACCCGGAGCGCGGGAAGTCGAGCTCGGAACTCACCTTGCCGGGAATGATACAAGCATTCTCCGAGTCGCCGGTTTATGCGCGCGTGGATGGCTACGTCCATACGTGGTACGTCGATATTGGCGCGCATGTCACGAAGGGGCAACTGCTCGCCGTGATTGAGGCTCCGGAAGTCGACCAGCAGTTGAACCAGGCGCAGGCGATGCTGCAACAGGCCCAAGCCAACCTGCAGCTTGCCAAAGTGACGGCGCCTCGCTACCAGGAATTGATCAAAACCAATTCCGTGTCGCAACAAGAGGTGGACCAGAACAACCAGAACCTCGCGGCTCAGCAGGCGAATGTTCAGGCGGCAACGGCCTCGGTAAGCAGGCTGGAGCAGATGCAGGGATTCGAGAAGATCGTCGCACCTTTCGACGGCATCATCACCGAGCGAAAAACCGATTTCGGCGATCTGGTGAATTCGGGCAATGCAGGCGCGGGCCACGAACTGTTTCGGATTTCGCAGAACAGCGTCGTCCGCATATTTGTTACGGTCCCGGAGGAATTCGCGAACCAGGTGAAAGCCGGCACGAAGGCGTCCTTGGACGTGGTATCGCTGCCGAACCGGCGGTTCGCCGCTTCCGTTACACGAACCGCGGACTCGATCGATGTTACCTCTCGCACGCTCACGGTGGAGTTGGACGTCCCGAATCCTTCGGGCCAGCTCTTGCCCGGAGCCTACGCGAACGTGCACTTTCAGCTCCCGCTGGGTGCGGCACCGCTGGTGGTTCCGGCGAGCACGATCCTCTTCCAGGCGAATGGTCCGCAGGTGGGCGTCGTCAACGCTAAGGATCAAATCGAGCTTCGAAAAGTGACGATCGGCCATGACTTCGGCGACACGATCGAAATCGTCGCCGGGCTCCGGCCGGGGGATGCCGTGGTCGCTAATCCCCCGGACTCGCTCACTACCGGGATGCGGGTCGCAGTGCAGTCAAAAGGAAATTGAGTATGACACGCTTCACGATCACCGCCGCTCTGGGCCTCGGTCTCGTAACGCTGACCGGATGTATGGTCGGGCCGAAATACCGCACGCCTGTTGCTCCGGCTCCCTCACAGTTCAAAGAAGGTGGAACGCCTGGTTCGGGTACGCCGGAAATCGCTTACAGCGATTGGTGGCGCGTATTCAAGGACCCCGAACTGTCTGGTCTGGAAACGGCAGCAGATGCGGCGAACCAGGACATCAAGCTGGCAATCGCCCGCGTCGAGCAGGCGGAAGCCGGCGCGCGCTACGCACGATCTTTCCTGTTCCCGACGATTAGCTTGGGAGCCAGCGCCGGACGAACACGCGAGGCGCAGAACCGGCCCAACAACGGCAACACCGGGGGATTGGCGGCGACGTACAACGATTTCCAACTGCCGGCGTTTCTGAGCTATGAAGTGGATGCATTCGGCCGAGTCCGCCGTTCACTGGAAGCAGCAAGGGCGACACAGCAGGCGTCCGAGGCGGACTTGCGATTCGTCCGGCTTGCGGTGGAAGCAACCGTCGCAATGGATTATTACAGCATCCGCGAGCTTGACGCCGAGCGTCAGGTCCTCGATAACACGGTGCAGGACATGCAAAAAGCCGTCGATTTGACGACAAACCGGTTTCGCGGCGGATTGAGCAGCGAGTTGGAGGTAAAGCAGGCGGCGACTTTGCTGAACCAAACGCAGGCGCAAGCCCAGGTGCTTGACGTGCAACGCTCGGAACTGGAACACGCGATCGCCGTGCTGGAGGGTAAGGCTGCATCCGAGTTCTCGCTTCCTCGCAGTCCGTTTACCGGGCTTCCTCCCACGATTCCGTCCGGACTACCTTCCGAGTTGCTGGCGCGCCGCCCCGACATCGCCGAGTCGGAACGGATGCTGGCAGCCGCGAACGCCGAGATCGGCGTTGCCAAGGCGGCGGGATTGCCTCAAATCTCGCTCACGGGCATCGCCGGATTTGAGAGTTCCAGCATGGGAAGCCTGTTCGGCTGGCAGAACGGCATCGCTTCACTGATAGCGTCGGCTGTTACGCCGCTGTTCAATGGCGGCCGAACGAAGGCAGGCGTGGACCAAGCCTGGGCCGTCTACCGCCAGTCCCTGGCGCAATTCGAGAAGACCGTGCTGACTTCGTATCAGGAAGTAGAAGATCAGCTCGCGGCCCTTCGCATCCTCTCCGGCGAGGCGCAGTCGACCGCGGATGCCGTGGGGAATGCTGAGCAGGCGGAAACCATCGCCTTGAATCGGTACCGCACCGGCTTGGTGAGCTACCTCGACGTGGTCTACGCGCAGACGGCACTCCTGGCGAATCAGCGGACTGCCACGCAGATCAGCGGCCAACGTATGGTTGCGACCGTAGTATTGATCAAGGCATTGGGCGGTGGCTGGCTGGGTGTCCCGGCTTCCTCTGCCACAACAGGATCGACCAAATGACCAGACTGTTTTCCATCCTCGTAATCCTTATCCCGGCCGCGGCGGCCCCATCGCCGCCGTCGCAGACACCGGTCGAGCGGGCGTGGCTCAATCTTCAGCAGGGCGTCACGAGCAGGAAAGCCAGTACGCGTGCAATCGCCGCCCACGCGCTCCGGCTCATCGCCCATGACGCGAGATCGCAGGAGATGGCGGAGCGGGCGCTTGCCGATTCGAACCCGAAGGTAAGGGCCGCAGCCGCCCGCGCTCTCGGTCCGATGGGAGCTGCGTCCTCGGCGCCCAGGCTGAAAGCGCTCTTGAATGACAGGGATCCCGCTGTCGTTCTCGCGGCGGCTCACTCGCTCTATCTGCTGGGCGACCGCGCGGACGTGTACGACCTGGATTGCGAACTGCTGAGCAGCGAGCGAAAGGGGGCGGACGGCGCCGTGGCGTCGCAGTTGAAGGAACTCCGTGACCCGCACGCTCTCGCGGTGATCGGATTCGAGACCGGCATCGGCTTCGTGCCATTCGGAGGGGATGCCTACGAGGCACACAAGAGGCTAGCCAAGGACGATCGAACGCCCGTCCGGGTGGCCGCGGCGAAGGAACTTGCCACGGACAGCGATCCGAAAGTTGACGCCGCTTTAGCCCGAGCCTGCTCTGACAAAAAATGGGTAGTTCGGGCTGCTGCGATCTACGCGATTGCCAAAAGGGATGACCCCACTTTGTTAAGCGCGATTACGCCGCTGCTGGGCGACAAGAAAGAAATCGTGAGGTATGAGGCGGCAGCAGCCATCGTGCGGCTCAGCCGCGATCCATCTACAAACTAAGAATCAGAAACGACGGCCAGGAGTATTCAATGATCACGGAAAGAGGTCAACGCAACAACGACGAAGACAGGAATCGCTTCCTTCGACCGTTCACCCGAAGAAGCCTCCTCGGCGCCGGTTCTTCGGCCGCTGCCGCGCTACTCACGGCGACAGTCGCCGGTGCGCAACTGCGGACGACGGCGCAGACAGGGGCACGAGATCACTCGGCTAGCGATCCGGGGCCGGAAAACCGGCCATTGCTTGCAGAGAACCCGAGCTCGAGTGCGCCTCGCGAATTCACGGAATTCAGTACTCCCACGGGGGTATCGAAAACATTTTTTGAGATCTCTACGATTTATTCGTATACTTTGAACGATGGTGCATTGAAGAGTAAACGATGTTCCAGCGGGCATCTGCTTTCGAGCAGAAATCTCTACATCCGCAAGAACGGAACCCGCGAGTGCCGGCAGTGTTCGCTCAACCGTTCGGCTGAGTTCATCAAGGAGAAGTGCCGCGGAGCTCATTGACGGTATTCGAGTCTGGGGAAGTCCGATAGACCCCAAAGCCCTGGCGCAAATCAAGACCTGCGCGGCGAGCGCCACGCACGCCGCGCTCGTGGCTGGCTGCCGCAAGGGCTGAGCGTAGCCCATCGGCGGGTGAGGCGGCCGGCCTGGGCCCGGCGACCAACAGCTACCGCTGCGACCGCGCGTGGTCGCGTGGTGGCGCGTCACGAATCCGCAGGCGCACCGTCTCGATCAACCGTGCGCCGCGATGTCAACGCACGCCGCCCCGATGGCCGGTCACCGTAAGCGCTACGCGGTGCCCGTCGTTGGGCGAGGCGGCCGGCCCGGTCCGGCGCAAAACGGCCGTTGCGGAGGTCTGCGGATGCGGGAGAGCTCGGGGTCGTTAGCACGGCGAGCGCACGATTTCCATGCTCAGCTTGGGTGTGCAACAAACGCCCCTCGTGTGCCGCAAACGTCCGATTTTCGCACAGGCGAAACGCCAGTTCTGACAGGCGCCGACAGGACACGCACAGGAAACCTTCGACACTCGCGGAACCCCTTTAATCATTGATGTTCAGGTCCTCGGCGGCAGGCCTTGAGATTTCAAAAAAGCGGACCCAAGCTGCCATAAGCCGCCGACAAAGTGACCTGCGCTCCGTTCAAGATGGGGTTGCCGGACAGCACCACAAACACACTTGCGTAGTTGCCGCCGCTATTGGGCGAAACTGATATTCCGCCGCTGCCAGCCAAATAATGCGCCTGAACTCGGCTTGCCGACAGAGCGTAATTGTAGATCGCAACCTCGTCAATAATGCCGTCGAAGTGGGCGGACCTCCCGTCAGCGTCAACGGCTATGTGGGCTGATCCAGCATAGGGCTGGCAGTCTGAATATGCACCCGAGGCGACGAGCGCACCATTGACGGATACAGAGCCGGTTCCCGACCCGTTCGGGCCAGCGGGGTGCCGCAGTATCAGGCCACCTACAGCCCTGATACTGGCTTGGTTCGGCTCCGACTGATCTGACTCACCACCCCTGCACCGTGAAAGTAAACAGAATCCGTGAACCGTCTGCTTGTAAGATTATCAAAGCGCCCGAGCATTTTCCTCATGCTGCCCCGCGCATGCAGGAGGTGCCGGATAGTTAGCACTTCCGAGTGCTCCGTGATCCACAAGCGTTGCGAGCGGTCGCTTCATCGCCCTGAAGGTCAACGAGATACCGCAAAACTGGATCGTCGATGGCAACGGCATAATCAAGCTCAAGGGAGTCGGCTACGACGCCACGGAGAAGTGGGAAACCGGAATGGAAGAGGCTATCGCGAAGGTGAAGTAGGGCAGGCCATCACAGGATGACCCGCCCCCCGACTCTGTTAATTAAAGTTGAACATGTCGAACAGGTCGCCGATGGCCGGACTGTTTCCCGGAACATACGGCGTTGGCCCTGGCGCGGGGTTCGGCATATTGTCGCGGCTCCGGCCGGTGATTGGCTTCAAGTTCCAGTTGCGCTCGATGAACTTGACGATCGAAACGTGGTCGGAGTACACGTGCGAGACATGCCCCGGCTTGGTGAACGGTGAGATTGCGAGCAGCGGGATGCGCGTACCGTCACCGAAGAAGTCCAGCGGCTGCACGTAACCGGAGTCGTAATAACCGCCGCCTTCGTCCGTCGTAACAAAGATCGCGGTCGACGCCCATAGCGTCGGGTTGCTTTGCACGGCTTCCACGATCTTCTGCACAAAGCCTTCAAACAGGTCCCACTTCGACGAGGCGGGATGGCCGTCCACCCAGCCGCTGGGCTTCACGAAGGAAACCGACGGCAGCGTTCCCGCGGAGATGGCCGCGAAGAGGTTGGCAGTGTCTTGCAGATTGGCGCGCATGGCCGGGTTCGTCATGACCGACGTGGAGTACTGAAACGGATTGCAGATGTTGCAGTACTGATCGCTGGCCGGCCCGACCGCTCCGTAATTGAGTTGATACGGATCGCTGAGATAAGCATTCCACTGGTCGCCGTAGTACGCCCACGGGACGTTGTGCGCGCTCATCACGTCCGCGATGCTGCGCTGGTTCGTGGGAGGAATGGTGAACGGGGTATTGCTGGAATTGGTGTTGGTGTAAGCGTTGGAACCGTCGCCAAAGTAACCGGGGTTATAGTTGTTGAGCAGGTAATAATGGCCCGGCTGGCAGTTGGGCTTGATGGGGGGCGTCAGGGAAGCCAGGTAACTTACGATGGGGCCGACTCCCGGCTGAGTCACGTCGGAACAGTCGCTGTAAGATCCGCCGCCGTACACGCCGGTCGAGGCGCCGCTGTTGCCGAAGCCGCCGTAGCCGTCCTCGATCCAGAAGTTGTTGGTGCCTGGCTGCGGATTGGGGTTCTCTACTTCGTCCACCGGACCGCCTGCCCACACCGTCTGGTTGTGCGGAGGCACCGCCGCGTTTCCGTTGCCGTCGCTGAACCAGATGGCATCTCCAAAACCGAGCATGATGTGGTTTGCCCCGGTGCCACCCATTACCGCCTGATGGTAGTTATCGCTGATCGCATAGTGATTGGCCAGATACTTCGTGTAGGGTGCGTCGCCCTTCTGCATGTTGTAAAAGCCCATGGACGTGGCGCCCTCGTTGGTAGTTGCCAGGCCCGGACCGTAATTCGTGCTGAAGTTGCTCGGCTGGGGCTTGCCGTTGTTGTTGGAGCCCACCGTGACTTCGGTCCACGTGAACAGGTCCGCCAGGCAGCCGCTGGGATTGGCGCTGGTGGCGTACGACGAGCTGCAATCCTCCTGCTGCCACATCTGATAAAAGCGGTGCACGGGACTGCTGGCATAGGCATCATACGAAAAGAGATCGCTCGTGTAGGTATTGGTGAGTTGGAAAGGTCCCGGAGGCAGCGAGCTGTACGGAGCTGTCTGACTGACTCCTGTGATGCGCGAGTCCGGCGTCGCATAGGTCAATCCGGTGCCGCCGCTCAGCATGAAGTCATAGTATGCCAGCGGCAGATCGGCTTCCGACGACTCCGCGTCCGCCAGGGTGCAGACACCGTTGTTCGCGCAAACGTCGGTCGGCCCTCCCGCCAGCGGCGCAGGCAACGTCACGTAAGGTGCCTTCTTGCTCGGGCTGAGCTGGTAAGTCGAGTTTTTGGTCACATCGGCGGAATTCTGCGCCGCCATGCCATAATTCGGGCCGGGCGTGCCGTCCACCTTGATGATGCCTTTCGACAGCAGGTTGGCGACCGTCTCGCCGCTCGCCGGCTTATAAGTGGCAAAGATGTGATCGAACGTCCGGTTTTCGCCTATAATGACGATCACATGCTTGATGGGCGAGGCCGTCGCAGGCGTGGCGTCCTGCGCCAGCAAACTGCCGCCGACACTCATTTGCCATACCGCCACCAGGGCCGCGCTGATGCGCAATCCGTCGACGGCCTGCTCTCTGATGTGCTTCAACGTCATGGTAAAGCTCCTTTTGTGGTTATGTGGTGCCCCAGGTTGAAACTGCTTGGATAAGTGTACCCGGCGATTCTTACTAAGTAGTTACTGTTTAGTGAATTCTGAGTATCGACTGCGGTGGGAGTTAGTCCAACAGTACGGCGAGTTACGCTTTACAAAAGGATGACAAGCTGGGATCAGATGGCCTGCAGCGCTTCGGCGATCTCTTTTTCGAGTATCGCCCCAGCCGCTTGGGTCCGCTTTTTCGAAATCTCAGAGCTTGCCGGCGCAGCGCGAACGTCAATGATTACAGGGGTTCCGCGGGTGTCGTAGGCTGTTCATGCTTGCCGCGATGGCGTCCGCCATAGGTAGCCCTATTGGCTATGCCGAAATGGCACCTTTCGGCAGGGCTATCCGCGCGCCTTGTCGTAGCAAGAACGCGGACATCTGGGATTCGCCGTCCGCGCGTCTCGCCGCCGTTCCTCGGTGAAGGCCAACGAAACCCCACTCTACGATGAGCGCTCAGCCAGTGTGCGACAAACGCCGGTAGTGTGCCGCAAACGTCCGATTCTCGCACAGGCGCCGGCGCCAGCTCTGGCCGGCGCCGGCAGGACAGGCACAAATCGCCTTCGATACCCCGGCGAACCCCTGTAATCATTGACGTTCTAGCCCTCGACGGCAGGCCCTGAGATTTCAACAAAGCGCACCCAAGCGGCTGTAAGCCGGCATCCGCCAAACTGCCCCCGCCTGATGTCTTCCATTTTTGTCATCGTTTCTTCTCACCGACAAAGGGGTTCGCGGCTGCCTGCTTCATCCACGAGGCTACTTGGTGCTCGTCGAGATCGTCCACGGATGCCAGCTCTACGCCTCGTGTGGACTTGCCCATCCCAATCGGCGTCACAGGCGGTTCAGGCTTGATCTCCGTGCCGCGGATGAACATCAGCTTCACGTGTCCGACGAAAGCACCGGACGAGAAGCACCAGCCTCCGCCCACACCGTAGTACGCCATCCCCCACTTCACTGCACGTTGGAGGTTCGGCAACGTATTGGCAGCCAGAGCGTCGACACGTTCGGCGATTCCGCGCTGCGGCTGCGGCAAGCTAGCGATGTATGCGAACGCGGGTTCGTCGCCTGATGCGGTCTTCGCGGCGCTTGCCTTGCCCGTCATGGCGACGAGCAGTTTCACCGGGAGCTCGCCTTGGGCGCTCATCTTACCCTTGCCGTCGGCCACACGCTTCTTTGTTTGATGGATTGGCTGCGTCATTTTGTCTCAGTACTTGATCCCAGGCTGGCGAGAAGCTCGTCGAGTTGGTCGAGCGCCTCGGGTATCGCGCCCGTCGATCCGGAGTCAAGCGCTTCCTGCATTCTCTGGCGGATTCGATCTGGTCTTCCCAGGCGCCATCATCGGTCGTTTCTAGCGATTCAACGATGTTCCGTAAAAGCGTCTTCGTGCTGTCGTACAACATACGGCAGGGCTTTCCCTGGAAAGCTAATAGATTTCTCTTTGAGTCTACCAGGATCAGCTATGCGCGACGGCGCCACGAAGTTGTGTTTGTCAAGTTCTGCAAAATCGGAGAGCCATTCCGTTCCTTGTTTGGGTTGGTCGGCCGCCAGGCCGACGTAGCCCGCCTCTGCCTCTCGTGATCCCGCCGGAGCCGCCCGTCGCTGATCTGATCTCGCCACAACGGCGCGCATCGCGAATTCACGGAATTCAATACTCCCACGGGGGTATCTAAAACAGCATTTTTGGAGATCTCTACGATTTATTCGTATACTTTGAACGATGGGTGCATTGAAGAGTAAACGATGTTCCCGCGGGCATCTGCTTTCGAGCAGAAATCTCTACATCCGCAAGAACGGAACCCGCGAGTGCCGGCAGTGTTCACTCAATCGCTCGGCTGAGTTCATCAAGGAGAAGCGCCGCGGAGCTCATTGACGGTATTCGAGTCTGGGGAAGTCCCGATAGACCCCAAAGTCCTGGCGCAAATCAAGAACTGCGCGGCGAGCGCCACGCACGCCGCGCTTGTGGCCGGCTGTCGCAAGGGCTGAGCGTAGCCCGTCGGCGTTATCGGCGGCCCGGTCCGGCGCCGAACGGCTTGCGCTTCACCGCGCCTGGCCGCGCGGTGGAGCGTCACGAATCCGCAGGCGCGGCGGTCGGTGGATCGCGGCTAGCTGGGCGAACGCTGCCCCATGCGGAGCGTCCTCGCGCCGGGGCTGATCACCGTGCGGCCTAGGCGCTGCCCATCAGCGGGTGAGCCGGCCGGCCCGGTCCGGCGCCGAACGGCTTTGCTGCCGCCGCGCTGGCCGCGCGGTGGCGCGGCACGAACCCGCAGGCGCACCGTCTCGATCAACCGTGCGCCGCGATGTCAACGCACGTCGCCCTGATGGCCGGTCACCGCAAGCGCTACGCGGTGCCCGTCGTCGGGCGAGGCGACCGGCGCGGTCCGGCGGCGAACGTCTTGCGTTGCGACCGCGCGATCGCGTAGTGGCGCGTCGCGAATCCGCAGGCGCGCCGTCCCAAATCAGCGCCTACGCCGCCACGGCGACGCTTGCCGCCGTCCGCAGGCCGTGTACCTCTCCGTTGATCATGTTGAATCGATCGAAGAAGCGTTTTCCAACTTAGGCGCTGGTCCCGGCGATAACGACCTGGTCCTGGCGACTGACGCCGGGCAGGTTCCGGGGATCGGCGATTGGGGTGTAGGCGGCATTGAGGTGTCGATCGGATACCTGAATTGACCCGATGCTAACCGTTCTTTCATATCGATGTAACGGGCCGGCGTTATATCGTAAGCATGGGAAATACCCCGAGCCCGATCCCCATCGACCTGGGCGCGCTGTTCGACGAGCCGCTCAAGAGTTTCCTCGCGCCGGTCGAGCCCGCCATTCAAAAGTTCCTCCTCGTGGATCGCCTGGGACGCATGTTGCAGACCGCCTGCTCTGACACGCATGGCCAGGATGTCTTCGAGCGTCTGCTTGAATTGTTGGACGTGACCTATCACGTCGCCCCGGAGGATGTGAGCCGAATTCCAGCTACCGGCCCGGCGGTGGTGACCGCGAATCACCCGTTCGGATTTCTGGAAGCGGTGGTCCTGGCCGCCGTGCTGCGGCGTGTCCGGCCGGACTACAAGATCGTCGCCAACTCTCTGCTCGCCGGCGTGCCCGAATTGCGCGCCTGCTTCATCTTCGTCAACCCGTACGGCGGTGCCGCATCCATCCGCGAGAACCGCAAGCCCATGCGGGAATGCCTGGAATGGCTGTCGCGCGGTGGCATGCTGGCCGTGTTTCCCGCCGGAGACGTGGCCCGCCTGAACTGGAAAGACCGCGGCATCGTAGACCCGCCCTGGAATCCCTCCGTGGCGCATCTCATCCGGCTGGCCGGCTGCCCGGCTCTGCCGGTCTATTTCAAAGGAGTCAACGGCCTCGGCTTTCAACTGATCGGCGCGCTGCATCCGCGATTGCGCACGGCCGATCTACCGCGCCAGACGCTGAACAAGCGCGGACAAAACATCGCCGTGCAGATCGGGCGGCCGGTTCCAGCCAAGACCTTGCGTTCGATGGGTGGTGGGCGCGAAGCCATTGACTATCTCCGTTTCCGGACTTATCTGTTAGCCAGCCGGCGCGACTCACAGCCGGCGCGCGGCATGATCAGGTTCCCGATCGGATTTCCCCAAAAGAGCCTGACGCCACTGGCCGCGGAGACGCCGCGCGAGCTGCTGGTGGAGGAGGT
>Ga0070731_10003869_pt1 | contig 13214 bp, 16 predicted proteins | sample Coa_R1_2_FD_66448 | JGI IMG/M metagenome (GOLD analysis project Ga0070731, IMG submission 66448) | Surface soil microbial communities from Centralia Pennsylvania, which are recovering from an underground coalmine fire - Coalmine... | ecosystem: Environmental > Terrestrial > Soil > Unclassified ... | reverse complement strand
TGCGTGGACGTCTTCGCGGCGGACACGGTGACGTGTCGGCCGGCGACGGGGCAGTGCGACGTGGCCGAGATGTGCACGGGCGTGAGCGGCGCCTGCCCGGCGGACGTCTTCGCGCCGTCCTCGACGAGCTGCGTCGGCAGCTCGCAGGGTGGCGTCTGCGACGACGATGCGAACGACCATTGCTCGGGGACGGCCGACGCGTGTGTCGATGTCTTCGTGCCGAGCACGGTGACGTGCCGGCCGGCGACGGGCCAGTGCGACGTGGCGGAGAGCTGCACGGGGACGAGCGGGACCTGTCCGGCGGACAGCTTCGCGTCGTCGTCGACGAGCTGCATGGGCGCGTCCCAGGGCGGCGCGTGCGACGATGATGCGAGCGATCACTGCTCGGGGACGGCGGACACCTGCGTGGACGCCTTCGCGCCGAGCATGGTGACCTGCCGGCCCTCGGCGGGCCAGTGCGACGTAGCGGAGCAGTGCACCGGGGTGAGTGGAACCTGTCCCGCGGACGGCTTCGCGTCGTCATCCACCAGCTGCGCGGGCAGCTCGCAGGGTGGCGCGTGTGACAATGATGCGGGCGACCACTGCTCCGGGACTGCCAACACGTGCGTGGACGCCTTCGCGCCGAGCACGGTGACCTGCCGGCCCTCGGCGGGCCAGTGCGATGTCGCGGAGCAGTGCACCGGGGCGAGTGGGGCCTGCCCGGCGGACGTCTTCGCGTCCTCGTCGACGAGCTGCACGGGCAGCTCGCAGGGCGGCGCGTGTGACAATGATGCGGGCGACCACTGCTCCGGGACTGCCAACACGTGCGTGGACGCATTCAAGGCGAGCACGGTGACGTGCCGGCCCGCGGCCGGGCAGTGCGATGTCGCGGAGATGTGCACCGGGTTGAGCGGCACCTGTCCGGCGGACGGCTTCGCATCCTCGTCGACGAGCTGCACGGGCAGCTCCCAGGGCGGCGCGTGTGACAATGATGCGGGCGACCACTGCTCCGGGACTGCCAACACGTGCGTCGACGCCTTCAACGCGAGCACGGTGACGTGCCGGCCGGTGGCCGGGGCGTGCGATGTCGCGGAGAGCTGCACGGGGACGAGCGGGACCTGTCCGACGGACGGGTTCGCGTCCTCGACGACGGTCTGCCGCGCGGCGGCGGGCAGCTGCGATGCGGCCGAGACGTGCAGCGGCTCGAGCGCCGCCTGCCCGAGCGATGCGAAGGTCCCGGCCGGCACGCAGTGCCGGGCCGCGGCCGGTATCTGCGACCTCGCGGAGAGCTGCGACGGATCGAGCAACAACTGCCCGGCGGACGGCTTCAAGTCCGCGACCACGGCGTGCCGCGCGGCGGCGGGTGAGTGTGACGTGGCAGAGAACTGCACCGGCTCGAGCGCGACGTGCCCGGCCGATGCGGTGAGGGGGAACGGGACCGCCTGCACCGACGACGGCAACCCGTGCAGCACCGACACCTGCAACGGGACGAGCGTCACCTGCCAGCACGCGGCCGGCAATGCCGGCACCGTGTGCAGGTCGTCAGCGGGCGACTGCGACCTCGCCGAAACGTGCACGGGCACGAGCACGAGCTGCCCGACGAACACCTTCAAGCCGTCGACGACCGTCTGCCGCGCGGCGGCCGGCACCTGCGACCTGGCCGAGAGCTGCACCGGCACGAGCGCCGCGTGCCCGGCCGATGCGTTCAAGTCGTCGACGACGGTCTGCCGCGCATCGGCGGGTGCCTGCGACGTCGCCGAGAGCTGCTCGGGGACGAGCGCCGCGTGTCCGACCGACGCCGTGCGTCCGTCGACCTTCGTCTGCCGGTCGGCGGCCGGCGACTGCGACGTCGCCGAGACGTGCAACGGCACGTCGACGAGCTGCCCGGCGAACTCGTTCAAGCCTGCGGGCACGTCGTGCGGCAGCTCTGCGAACACGGACTGCAACCATCCCGACACCTGCGACAGCAGCGGCACGTGTCTCACGAACCTGGTGCCGGACGGCACCGCCTGCACGTCCGACGGCAACGAGTGCACGAACGACGTCTGCTCGGCCGGCGTCTGCGCGCACCAGAACAAGCCGAACCTGACCGTGTGCACGCCCGATGCGTACTCCTGCACGGACGATGTCTGCTTCGCGGTGGACAGCCAGCCGGCGAAGTGCGTCCACCTCGCCGTCGACGCCCGCTGCGACTTCGACGGCGATTCGTGTACCCAGACGGTGTGCGATCCGGCGCACTCGACGCTGCCGTCCGGGTGCCGGCTCAACGGCTACAAGAAGGCGGGCACGGGCTGCGACGACCACAACGCCTGCACGAAGAAGGAGCAGTGCATTTCGGACGGGAAGGACTCGGCGGGCAACATCGTCACCCATTGCGGTGGCGGCATCCCGTCGCCCGGCGCACGCGAGTGCGATGGCAACCCGTGCACGACGAACGACAGCTGCAACAACAGTGGCCAGTGCATCCCCGGCACCGCCGCAGCCCCGACCGGCACGGCGTGCGACGACGGCAACGTCTGCACCACCAACGACCACTGCGCGATCGTGAGCGGGAGCCCGAAGTGCGTTGGCACGGCGGGTACGGACAATCTCGTCTGCAGCGACGGCAACCAGTGTACCACCGGCGATCACTGCTCGGCCGGCACGTGCGTCGGGACGGTGGAAGCCAACGGCACCGCGTGCGACGACGGCAACCGGTGCACGGCGGACAGCGGTGACATCTGCACTGCGGGCGTGTGCCACGGCGGGACGGCGCGGACGTGCTCCGGGAGCGCGACGTGCGAGCCCTCGGACGGCCTCTGCTGCAACGGGACCACGTGCAACTGATCGCGGACATCGGCGAACGGAAGGACAGAACGATGACGAAGAGACTCGTGTTGACGGCAGTGGCGGTCGGCGTGCTCGGCGGCGTCGCGCTCGCGCAGACCCCGTGGGGCGGCGACGATGACGGCTTCATCCCGCCCAACAAGACGGCGGCGAGCTGCGAGAACGCGATCGCGAAGGCGCTCGCGAAGGCGGTCGTCTGCGTCGCGAAGTGTCACCAGGCGCGTGCGACGGGCAAGATCGCCGACGAGGCAGGTGAGGAGAGCTGCGAGACGGACGTCAGCAACCCGGCGTCGTGCAAGTCGAAGTTCAACAAGACGCGCGACAAGGAGCTCGGGCTGCAGTCCTGTCCGTCGTGCATCGATCAGACCGTGATGGACCAGGTCTTCGCGCAGGGCGAGGCGTTCATCGACTCGACCATCAACGGCCAGGTCTACTGCGCGCAGTAGCCATTCGCAGTCGCTGCGGCGGGTGCGATGGCAGCGGGGTTCGCAATCCCCGCCGGTCGCCGCGTAGACTCGCCGGTATGCGAACGACTCTGCGTCTGATCGCGATCGCGGGTCTCCTCGTCTGCCCGGCGGTGGGGCTCGCCATGGGCCACGGGCACGGGAAGCCGCCGACGGTCACCTGCCCGACGGACGGCAACGTCGAGGCCGCCATCGCCACCGCGTGCCCCTGCGCGGGCGAGAACGGCGCCGCGTGGAAGAACCACGGCCAGTACGTCCGCTGCGTCGTCCACTACCGGAACGCGCTCCGCAAGGCCGGCTGCTTCACCGACGACTCCGTCCGGCGCGCCGTCGCGCGCTGCGCGGCGCGCTCGACGTGCGGCAAGTCGAGCGACGTGGTCCTCTGCTGCCACTACCAGCTCGGCACCTGCAACGATCCGAACCCGGCCGACAACGTCGCGGCCGGCACCTGCAGCAACGGCGGTGCCCCGTGCAACGCGAGCGCCGACTGCACGCAGTCGAGCGCCAGCCTCGCGCACGACGCGTCCGCGTGCACCGCAGATGGCGGCGTGGTCGTCGTCGGCGGCGGCAGCGTGTGCACGCCGTGCCCGCCGCCGCCCGCGTCCTGAGTCCGCGTTCCGTTTTCCGTTGAAGAGAGGCCCGGGTCGGTCACGACCCGGGCCTTTTTCGTTCCGGGCCGACGTGGTACCGGCGCGCGTGCCGCCGACGCTCGAGCTGGTCGTGCAGGCGGGGCTCTCGCCCGGCGAGAGCCTCGCGACGGATCGCGCGCTCGTGGACGCGCGGCGCGCGGCGCTCCGTGTCTACACGCTCGCGGGCGACGTGCTCGCGATAGGCCGCTTCCACGCCGCGCCCGCGTCGCGGGCGGGGAGCGGCGTGTGCGTCACACGCCGCTGGTCCGGCGGCCGCGCCATGCCGTGGGGCGACGGGTTCGTCGGCGTGTCGCTCCTCCTGCCGCACCGGTCGGCGCTCGTCGGCGACGATCCCGAAGCGCTCTCGCCGCCGCAGGTGCTGAACCGCTGCGTCCGCGGTATCCTCGCGGCATGTGAGTCGGCGTCGGTGCCCGCGATCTACCCCGGGCTCGACCTGCTCACCGTCGACGGCCGGCTCCTCGGGTTCGTGTCGTTCACGGTGGAGGAGGGCGGCGCGCTCGTCTTCGAGGCGATCCTCGCGAACGACTCCGACGCGAGCGTGCTGCCGCGGCTCCTCGACCGCGCGGATCCCGACGGCGTCGTGCCGGCGACGATGCTGACGGCCACCGACGTGACCTCGCTCGCGGCGCGGATCGGCTGCCCGCTGGCGCTCGACGATCTCGCGACGCGGATCGCGCGCGGCTACGCGGAGCGCCTCGGCGTGCGCTACACGACGGACGTGCCGCCGACGCGGGCGGCCTTCGACGAGGCAGCGTGGCTCGCGCAGCGCCTGCCGCGTCCCGATCTCGATCGTTCGGCCGCCATCCGCGGCCAGCTCGGGACGGTCGAGATACGCTTCGCGTGCGACGGCGGATGCGTGCGCGACGTCGCCGTCGGCGGCGACGTGATCGCGCCCCCAGCGACGATCGCACGACTCGAGGCCGTCCTGCGCGGATCCCCGCTCGTGCGCGAGCGACTCACCGCGGCAGTCCTCGCCGTTCTCGGGGAGCCGGGCGCGTTCGTCCTCGGGATCGGGACACCAACGGCGACCGCGGACGCGATCGCCCGGGCCATCGCGGGATGACCGTCGCGGACCGCCTGCGATCCGGTGACGTCACCGCGATGGAAGAGCTCGCGGCGCAGGGAACCGCGGCGCCCGACGAGCTCGCGGCGCTCGTCGGCTGTCTCGGGCACGAGCGGAAGGCCGTCCAGCGGCCGGCGGCGGAAGCGTTCGCCGCGCTCGCCGCCCGCGATGCGAGGGTGCGCGCCGCGCTCGACGGCGCGCTCGCGTCCGGTACGCTCCGCCAGCGCTGGGGAGCGGCATTCGCGCTCTCGCTCGGCGGCGAGCCGCCACCCGCGATCGTGCCGGTGCTCCTCGAGACGCTCGGCGCGGACGACGGGGATCTGCGCTGGGCCGCGGCGGCGATCCTTCTCGGCGTCCGCGATCGTGGCGCCGTCGCGGCCGGACTGCGCGGCCTCCTCGACACTGGCAACGCCGCGCAGCGGAAGATGGCGCTCTACTGCCTGCGCGATCTCGACGTCCGCTCGCCGGACGCCGAGGGCGCGGCGATCGGCGCGCTCGCCGATGCCGACGAGGGCGTCCAGCTCGCCGCGATGGCGGCGCTCGCACGGATCGCGACCGACCGCGGCGTCGCGGCGGTGCACCTGGTCAGCGCGCTCGAGACCGCGTCGGAGCGCGTGCGACGCGCGGCGGCCGCCGCGCTCGGCGTGCTCGGCGAGCGAACGCCCACCGTCGTCGCAGCGCTCGAGGCGGCGGCGGCGTCGCCGGACGCCGCGCTCGCCCGCGCCGCTGCCGGCGCGCTGCGCGCGCTCAGCGCCCGGTGAAGCGCGGCGGGCGTCGCTCGACGAACGACGCCACGCCCTCGCGGAAGTCCTCGGTGGGAAAGCACGCGACCATCTCCCGGTCCGCCTCCTGGATCGCGGCGCCGAGGTCGACGGACTGGTCGCCGTAGAGCTGCCGCTTCATGATGCGGAGCGAGCGCGGCGAGCTGTGCGTCGCGAGCTCCATCGCGTACGCGCGCACGTGCGCGAGGAGGTCGTCGTGCGGGACGACGCGGTTCACGAGCCCGATCGCCGCGGCCTCCTCGGCGGCGAGGAGCCGTCCAGAGTAGAGGAGGTCGCACGCGTGCGCCATGCCGACGAGGCGCGGAAGGATCCACGCCGTCCCGTGCTCGGCGATGAGCCCGCGGCGCGGGAAGAGGAGGCCGAAGCGCGCGCGATCGGAGGCGAAGCGCAGGTCGTAGTAGAGCATGTACGAGAGCCCGAGCCCGGCGGCGACGCCGTTCGCCGCGGCGATCACTGGCTTCCCGAGCCCGAGCGGATAGCTGTAGTCGCCGCAGAACGCCTCCGGCAGCGACGGATCGAGATCGACGTGGAGAGCCTCGGGGACGGCGTCGAGCCCACCGCCGCGGCCGAGGCCCTGCAGCATGTTCATATCGGCGCCGGCGCAGTAGCCCTTGCCGGCGCCCGTCACGATGATTGCGCGCACGGCGCGGTCGCGGTCCGCGTGCACCATCGCGTGGCGGACCTCGGCGCCGAGGCGCATCGTCCACGCGTTCAGCTTCTCGGGACGGTTGAGCGTGATCGTCGCGATGCCGTCGGCGACGTCGTAGAGAATCTGCTCGTAATTCATCCCGGCCGGTAGACCACCGCGCGCGCGGCGGCGTCAACCCGTGGTACAGCACGGAGCATGAGGCTCGTGGTGATGCTCGTGGTCCTGCTTGCGCGCGTTCCGTCCGTCGTCGGAGCGGACATCTTCGACCTCGTACGGGACCACTATGCCGATAGCGGCGGCGTCCGGATCCACTACGTGACGCGCGGCCGCGGTCCGCTCGTCGTGCTGCTGCACGGCTTTCCCGACTTCTGGTACGGCTGGCGCCACCAGATCGGGCCGCTGTCGCGCCGCTCCCAGGTCGCGGCGCTCGACCTCCGTGGCTACAACCTGAGCGACAAGCCGGCGGACGTCGATCAGTACGGCTTCGCGTACCTCGTCGCCGACGTGGCGGCGGTGATCCACGATCTCGGGCGCGACCGGGCGACGATCGTCGGGCACGACTGGGGCGGTGCGATCGCGTGGATGTTTGCGATCCTCCACCCCGAGATGACCGAGCGCCTGATCGTGCTCCAGACGCCCCACCCGCGCGGCCTTCTGCGCGAGCTGCGCACGAACCCGGCGCAACAAGCGGCGAGCGCGTACGCGCGCGTGTTCCAGCAAGAGGGCGCCGCGGCTGGCATCACCCCCGCGATTCTCGCGGCCATCGCAACCGCCGATCCCGACGCGCGCCGGCGTTACCTCGAGGCGTTCACGCGCTCGGACATCCAGGGGATGCTCGATTACTACAAGGCCGACTACCCGCGCGCGCCCTATACCGACGTCGTGCTTCCGAACGTGAAGGCGCCGGTCCTCATCCTGGACGGCCTCGCGGACCCGTTCCTATTGCCCGCCGGATACAACAGCACATGGGACTGGGTTGACGCGCCGGTGACGCTCGAGACCGCGCCCGGCGTGGGACACTTCATCATGGCGCAGGCGCCGACGTTGGTGACGGACGCGATCGAGCACTGGCTGAGGGATCAGCGTGCCCGACGCTGAGGCGGCGCGTTACGCGCGCGCCGCGCTCTGCTCAGCCGCCGCGCCGTCGGTCGGCGCGAACGTGAGCCCGCGCGGCCCCGCGTCGACGCGCACGCGCGCGCCGTCCCGGAGCCGCCCGCCGATGATCTGCTGCGCGAGCGCCGTCTCGACCGCTGTCTGGATGACGCGCTTCAGCGGGCGCGCGCCGTAGACCGGGTCGTAGCCGCGCTCGGCGAGCCAGTCCTTCGCCGCGTCGGTGAAGACGAGCTCGAGCTTCCGGTCCGCGAGCCGCGCCTGCAGGCGGGCGAGCTGGATGTCGACGATCTGGCGGATGTGCGAGCGGTCGAGCGGATGGAAGACGACGACGTCATCGACCCGGTTCAGGAACTCCGGCCGGAAGTGCTCGCGCAGCGCCTGCATCACGTCCTGCTTCATGCGCTCGAACGCCACCGGGTCGTCGCCGCCGCGATATCCGGTGAGCAGCTGGCTTCCGATGTTCGACGTCATGATGACGACGGTGTTCTGGAAGTTCACCGTGCGGCCCTGGCCGTCCGTCAGCCGGCCGTCGTCGAGGATCTGGAGCAGCACGTTGAAGACGTCGCCGTGCGCCTTCTCGATCTCGTCGAAGAGGATGACGGAGTAGGGCTTCCGGCGGACGGCCTCGGTGAGCTGCCCGCCTTCCTCGTAGCCGACGTACCCGGGCGGCGCGCCGATCAGCCGCGCGACGGCGTGCTTCTCCATGTACTCGGACATGTCGAGGCGGATCATCGCCTGCTCGGAGTCGAACAGAAACTCGGCGAGCGCGCGCGCGAGCTCCGTCTTCCCGACGCCGGTCGGGCCGAGAAAGATGAACGAGCCGATCGGCCGATTCGGGTCCTTGATGCCGGCGCGCGCGCGGATCACGGCGTTCGCGACCGCATCGACGGCCTCGTCCTGGCCGACGACGCGCTTGTGGAGGTGCTCGGCGAGGTGGACGAGCTTCTCGCGCTCGCCCTCCATGAGCTTCGAGACGGGGATGCCCGTCCAGCGCGATACGACCTCGGCGATGTCCTCCTCGTCGACCCATTCTTTCAGAAGGCGGCGTCCGCCGTCCTGCCGCCCGGCGAGGCGCGCCTCGTCCTGTGCGAGCTGCTTCTCGAGCTGCGCGAGCTTGCCGTACTTGAGCTCGGCGACCTTGTTGAGATCGTACTGCCGCTCCGCCTGCTCGATCTGCTGCTTCGTCTCGTCGATGTCCTTGCGGATCGCTCGCAGGCCCTCGATCGTCTTCTTCTCGTTCTCCCACTGCGCGCGCAGCGCGTTCGCCTGCTCGCGCTGCTCTGCGAGCTCCTTCTCGAGCCGCTTCAAACGCTCGCGCGACGCCGGGTCGGTCTCCTTCTTGAGCGCCTCGCGCTCGATCTCGAGCTGCATGATCTTGCGATCGACCTCGTCGAGCTCCTCGGGCTTCGAGTCGATCTCGGTCCGGAGCCGGGCGGCGGCCTCGTCGACCAGGTCGATCGCCTTGTCGGGCAGAAAGCGGTCCGAGATGTAGCGATGCGAGAGCACGGCCGCCGCGACGAGCGCGGAGTCCTTGATCTCGACGCCGTGGTGGACCTCGTAGCGCTCCTTGAGCCCGCGCAGGATCGAGATCGTGTCCTCGACCGATGGCTCGTCGACCACGACCGGCTGGAAGCGGCGCTCGAGCGCGGGATCCTTCTCGATGTGCTTGCGGTACTCGTTGAGGGTGGTCGCGCCGATGCAGTGCAGCTCGCCGCGGGCGAGCATCGGCTTCAGGAGGTTCGAGGCGTCCATCGCGCCCTCGGCGGCCCCGGCGCCGACGACGGTGTGCATCTCGTCGATGAAGAGCACGATGTCGCCGCCGGAGCTCTGCACCTCCTTGAGGACCGCCTTCAGCCGCTCCTCGAACTCGCCGCGGAACTTCGCGCCCGCGACGAGCGCGCCCATGTCGAGCGCGACGATGCGCTTGTTCTTGAGGCTCTCCGGCACGTCGCCCTTGACGATCCGCTGCGCGAGCCCCTCGACGATCGCCGTCTTGCCGACGCCTGGCTCGCCGATGAGGGCGGGATTGTTCTTCGTCCGGCGGGAGAGCACCTGGATGACGCGCCGGATCTCGTCGTCGCGGCCGATCACCGGGTCGAGCTTGCCCTGCTGCGCGAGCTTGGTGAGGTCGCGGCCGTACTTCTCGAGCGCCTGATAGGTCGTCTCGGGATCCGGCGACGTGACGCGCTGGTTGCCGCGGACCTGCTGCAGGGCCTGCATCAGCTTCTCGCGCGTGAGGCCGACCCCACGGAACACCGGGTCGCCGACCATCGCGAGGAGGACGTGCTCGGCGCTCAGGTACTCGTCCTTGAGCGCGCGCATCTCGTCCTCGGCCTTGGTCAGCACCTGGTTCAGGCGCTGGGTGATGTAGGTCTGCGACGGACCGGCGGCGGGACCGGAGACCTGCGGCTTGCGCGCGAGCTCGCGCTCGACCGCCTCCTCGACGGCGCGCGGCGCGACGCCGGCGGCTTCGAGGAGATTCGGCGTCAGGCCGTCGGGCTGCGCGAGCAGCGCCTGCAGGAGGTGCTCGACGTCGATGCCCTGGTGACCGCGGCGCGTGGCGATGCCGCCGGCCTGCTGCAGCGCCTCCTGCACCTTGTGGGTCATGCGGTTCACGTCGACCATGGCGACGGAACCTGCGCACCCTTGAGCGCCGCGTCAACCCGCGGCGCGGGACCGCTCAGTGCGTGCCGTTCGGTCCGGTCAGCAGCCGCGGAACGTCGCGGACGAGATCCACGAGACGGCCGAAGAGCAGCACGGCCTCCTCCCAGAGCGCGGTTGCGACGTCCTTCAAGCTCTCGAGGATGCCGGGCTGCGCGCGCGTCAGCGCGGACGACTTGGCGCAGCCACCCATCTGGAGGGCGAGGTGGGCGGCAACCGCATCGCGCTCGCGCACGTACAGCTTGTAGTACGTCCCCGAGGGCCGCCGCTCGGGATCGATCCCGAACGGGATGCCCGCGAGGCGGAGACAGCGTTCGCGCCGACCGAGCGCGGGACCCTGTCGGTCGCAGACGAACACGACCGCGCGAGGCTCGTCCTGCACCACCTCCTCGGCCTCCATCCTCACCTCCAGGGCGCCGTGCGCCGGTGACACGCTTCTAGCTTTGTTTTGCTTGACGCGCAACTCGGCACACATCCGTGATTGCCTCGTCGCGGGTCCGATGCTAGCGCGGGACTGGTGGCTCGCGCCCTGACGATCGTGCTCGTCCTCCTTCTCGCCGCGCTTCCGGCGCGCGCGCAGTCCGTCCCGCCGCGCGCGGAGCCCGCGCCGCCGCGGCACGTCTCACCGCCGCCGCTCCAGAACGAGGAGCCCGACCTCGAGGACGACGATCCGGACGCCGAGCAGGGGCTGCCCGACCAGCCCGACGACGATCCACGCGAGGACCAGGACCAACCACACGCGCGCCCCGGCGCCCCGCGCCGCCAGGCGCCGACGATGCCGTCGAGCCCCGGGGAGGACGACGAGGCGCCGTCGGCGCCGCCCGACGTCCATCGGCCCAACGACGGCCCCGCGGAGCCGGCGAGCGCGATGCAGCCCCTCTCGCCGCAATAGCCGTGCGGCGTCGGGCCATCGCCGGGTCGATCATCGAGCTGGTCCGCGGCGACATCACGCAGCAGGACACGGACGCGATCGTCAACGCCGCGAACACGACGCTTCTCGGGGGCGGCGGCGTCGACGGCGCGATCCACCGTGCGGGTGGGCCGGCGATCTTGGGGGAGTGCAAGGGGCTCGGCGGCTGCGCCACCGGCGACGCGAAGGTCACGCGCGGCGGGCGGCTGCGCGCGCGCTGGGTGATCCACGCCGTGGGGCCCGTCTATCGCGATGGCCGGCACGGCGAGCCGGCGCAGCTCGCGAGCGCGTACCGTCGGAGCCTCGAGGTCGGGGTCGGGCAGGGCGCGCGCTCGATCGCGTTCCCGTCCATCTCGACCGGGGCGTACCGGTTTCCCGTGTCCGAGGCGGCTCGTGTCGCGCTCGCCGTGATCGCCGGGTTCCTCGCCGAGCTTCCGGGGGCGCTCGACCTCGTCCGTTTCGTCTTGTTCTCGGATGCGGACCTGGCGGCCTACGAGGCCGGGCTCGCCAAGATCGACGAAGCCCCGCCCGGGAATTAGTGCTTGCGACCGTAGGCGGCGCGTGGCAGACCCGATCCCAGGCGACCGCCACGGACGGCGGCACGGAGGAACCGATGAAGCGCACACTCTCGATGGTAGCCGTCCTCGTGCTTCTCCTCGTCGGGCGTCCGGCGATGAGTCATGCGGCGGCCGACGGCGGCCAGGAGTTCAGTAAGGCGATCGCTGCGGCGGCACTCGACCTCGTCTACACGCCCGCCAAGGTCCTCACCGCGATCGTGGGACTTCCGATCGGCGCGATGACCGGCATCCTGACCGGTGGGGACACCCGCTCCGCGTACGCGGTCTGGGTTCCGACGGCGAGCGGCACCTATTTCATCACGCCGGCGAACCTCGAGGGCACCGAGCCGGTCCAGTTCTTCGGGTCCGACTATGCGGACCAGCCGTCCACGTCGGCGGAGGCCGACAAGGGCGGCATCTACGACGCCATGTACTCGCGGTGAAGCGTCGCGAGCGCCGCGGCCCACGGCGCGAGCGAGCAGACGACGTAGACCGCCGCGCACAGCACGAGCGCCGGTGCCGCGAGGCGGTGCCTACGGACGCACCAGAGCAGCAGCAGGCAGGCGCACGCCTGTAGCTTGAAGAGACAGAGCGCGGAGGCCGGCCCGAGCTGGCCGAGCGCCCACGCGAGCAGCGGGTTTCCCTCGGTCATACCGGCGTGTACGCCGACGTAGGTCGCGACGCCGTCGAAAACCTGCAGCACGAGATTCACCGCGACGAGCGCGAGCATCCCGCGCTCGGTAGCCGGTCGCATCGGAGCCCCTCCTGCGACCCGGGCACCGTGCACGCGGTGACCGAGTCCGAGGTGCACTCTCGCGCAGCCGCGTTCTCGGCGTCAAGGGAGTCTGCTAGGGATTGTGCTCATCCGGCTCTGGGACGCGGCTCTGTCTCCACGCGGCGCAGCTGGTAGGCGCGTGAGCCTCGCTCGACGAGGCCCTCGATGCGGACGTGCGTGCCCAGCGTCGCGTCTTGCAGGCGCGCGATCAGGTCGTCCGACCCCGCGACGAGGAAGTTCGGCGTGAACGGCTCGACCTGCTCGAGGGCGGCTTTCCCGTCGAGCGGCTGGTCGCCGCCGGCGGTCCGCGCCTCGTTCACGCCGATCCACTGGCGGGCGTCGCTGCCGACGAACGCGAGGGAGACGGCGGTGAAGCCCTTCCGCTCGGCGGGCCGCCGGCTGCCGGCGACGACGCCGTCGAGCTGCAGGAGAAGCGGCGGCGCGATGTTCGGCAACGGCCCGGTCGGCACGCGCTCGTCGGCACCGGCCGCAGCGGTGAGGAGGAGAAGCGTGGCGGCAAGCATCACGCGCGACATAGCCGTAGCGATCCATCAGGATGCGCTCGGGTCAATCGCGGTGATGGCTGGCGCACGCGCCGTCATTTCGTAACCGCGCCGTGATGGGAGCGGGACGGCGCTTCGGGTAGCGGTCGTGCGCAGGCCATGGTATTCGGGCGCTCCGCGCCTTCGGAGAGGTGACCGAGTGGTCGAAGGTGCACGCCTGCTAAGCGTGTGTAGGGGTAGTACCCCTACCGAGGGTTCGAATCCCTCCCTCTCCGTTCAAAT
>Ga0070731_10003868_pt1 | contig 13218 bp, 8 predicted proteins | sample Coa_R1_2_FD_66448 | JGI IMG/M metagenome (GOLD analysis project Ga0070731, IMG submission 66448) | Surface soil microbial communities from Centralia Pennsylvania, which are recovering from an underground coalmine fire - Coalmine... | ecosystem: Environmental > Terrestrial > Soil > Unclassified ... | reverse complement strand
CAACTCTTTCCGAAGTCACTTGTCTTATAGATGTAAGGATGCAAATCGTCGAACTGGTGGCGGTCGACGGCGACATATGCTGTCCCGGCGTCGAACGGCGAAGGATCAATCTGGCTGATGCGGCTCCACTCCGGCATATCCTTCGGAGTGATGTTCGTCCAGGTCTTTCCTTCATCTTTGGTGACTTGGATCAAGCCATCGTCGGTACCCACCCAGAGCAATCCCTTGGTGATCGGCGACTCGGCGAGCGCGAAAATCGTGTCGTAATATTCGGTCCCCGAGTCGTCGAGCGTAATACTGCCGCCCGAAACTCTCTGCTTCTCCTTGTCGTTGCGAGTCAGATCGGGGCTGATGGCCTGCCATTGCACGCCGCCATCGGTCGTCTTAAACAGTCGCTCGCCGCCGTGATAAAGCGTGTTCGGATCATGCGGGGAAAGCAGCACGGGTGCGGTCCATTGGAAGCGATGTTCCAGGTTTACCGCCCCGTGCGCGTCGGAGAGTTCGGGCTGTTCGGTGATCGCTTTCACTTGCCCGATATGCCTGTCGTAGCGCGTGATGTTTCCCTGATAATCGGCCGCATAAACAATATTTGGATCGCGCGGGTCGGGCGCAATGTAGCCCGCCTCGCCGCCGCCAACGTCGTACCAGTCGCTGCGGTCAATCGATCCATCGTCGCTGCGACTGGCGATCGCGACTGTGCCACTATCCTGCTGGGCTCCGTACACGCGATACGGCGTCGCAGAGTCGGTAATCACGTGGTAGAACTGCGCGGTCGGCTGGTTGTCCTGCGGAGTCCAAGTTTTGCCGCCATCCAGCGTTATCGTCACTCCGCCATCGTTCGACGCGATCATGCGCCGGGTATTCTGCGGATCAATCCAGAGCCCGTGATTGTCGCCGTGCGGGACCTTCACCTTGTTGAACAAATGTCCGCCATCGGTCGACTTGTAGGCTTCGACATTCATGATGTAGAGAACGTTCTCGTCGCGCGGATCAGCGATCACGTGCATGTAGTACCACGGACGCTGCCAGAGACTGTGACTCGGATTCACCAGTTGCCACGATTCGCCGCCATCGTCGGAACGATAAAGGCCGCCATCAGGATTGTGGGCCTCGATCAGTGCGTAAACGCGATCGGAATTCGCCGCCACCGCGACGCCAATTTTCCCGTACGGTCCCTTAGGCAGGCCGTGCTCCTCAAGCCGTTTCCACGTCGTCCCGCCGTCGGCCGAGCGATACAGGCCGCTTCCTGGACCTCCGCTGGTCATGTTCCATGAAGTGCGCCGTGCCTGCCACAGTGCTGCAAACAGAATGTTCGGATTATGCGGATCGAATGCTACGTCGATGCCGCCTGTGTTTTCGTCTTTGTAGAGAACTTTTTCCCAGGTCTTTCCGCCATCGGTGGTGCGGAAAATCCCGCGCTCCGTGTTCGGGCCGTATGGATGTCCCAGCGCCGCTACGAACACGATGTCAGGATTCGTAGGATTGATGATGACCTTGCCGATGGCGCGCGAATCGCGCAGCCCAACATTCTTCCAGGTCTTGCCGCCATCCAGGGTTCGATAAACTCCGTCGCCGTGGGAAATGTTTCCGCGGATGCAGGCCTCTCCCGTGCCAACGTACAGTACGTTGTGGTTGGAACTTGCCACCGCGATGCTCCCGATTGCCGCCGTTCCTTCTTTGTCGAAAATTGGAGACCATGTCGTCGCGCCGTCGGTTGACTTCCACACGCCGCCGCCGGTCGCTCCAAAGTAATAAGTTGTGGGATCCCCGGGAATTCCTGCAGCGGTTAGCGATCGCCCGCCGCGGAACGGGCCGACCAGGCGGAACTTCATTCCCTTGAATATTTTCTCCTCGGGCTTGGAAGATTCGGCAGCGTCAGCGTCGCTTTCAGCGGAGGCTGCGTTCTGTGCGGCGGGTTGGGGATTCTGGGCGGTTTGTGGCGGCTTTACGGCCTTCGATTGGCGCTCCGGCTTGGCTTGCGCGTGTGCCCCACTAACAACAAAAGTTGCGAACGTAATTGCGAAAACCAACCGCGCAAACAGAGATGCCTGCTTGCAAAAGCTGTCTGAGCCCATGTTTTAGGTTTCTCCGGGGAAGAAGTGAACAATCTGCCTATGGTAATCGCAGCAGGCCTTGGCTGCAAAGACCTTCAAATGTTCACGTCGGAGATCGCCTTAATGGCATACCCGCGACATCACTCTTTCGATACAAGAACTTCCTTCGCCTCTTCTAGTTCCTTGCGCTTCGCGTCCTCCACCTTCGGGAACGACAACTTAAGGCTTTCCAGCGTGTCAACCAGCACGGTCGAAACTACCAGCCGTGTGAACCACTTGTTGTCCGCGGGCACCACGTACCATGGCGCCTCTTTAGTCGCCGTATTGCGGATCATATCTTCGTATGCATCCTGATAGTCGTCCCAGTATTTGCGCTCGTGGATGTCGGCTGCGGAAAATTTCCAGTTCTTTTCCGGTTCATCCAGACGCGCCAGGAAGCGCCGCTTCTGCTCCTTCTTGGATAGGTTCAGAAAGAATTTGCGAATCACAGTTCCGTTGCGCGCCATGTGCCGTTCGAAACCGCGAATGTCTTCAAATCGCTCGTCCCAGATTTTCTTGTCAACGAGAGAGGGCGGCGTCTTCTCCTTCTGGAGGGCTTCGGGATGCACTCGCACGACCAGCACTTCCTCGTAGTAGGATCGGTTGAAGATTCCGATGTGGCCACGCTCGGGCAGCGAGCACGTGGTTCGCCAGAGATAGTCATGCTGCAATTCAATGTCGGTGGGAACCTTAAACGAGTAAACCTGGCAACCCTGTGGATTGACTCCCGACATCACATGGCTGATGGCGCCGTCTTTCCCGGCCGCGTCCATAGCCTGAAAGATCAGCAGAATGGACCAGTTGTCCTGCGCATACAATTTGGCCTGCAGGTCCGCCGTGCGTTCAACGCCTTGCTGCAAGGCCTTCTCGGCATGTTTTTTCGAGTGCCAATGCGCCGTATCCGCCGGGTCGAAATCGCTTAACTTGAATTTCTTTCCGTCTTCCACTCGGTAAGGTTTTGCCAACTTGTCGTTCTTCTTCATCGTGAATTCCCTCACTGTCAACACTAAATCGAAAAGCGCCTCGTCGTCATCTTGCTGGACGCTGCAGATCCGCTAAGCGCGGGGCCCTAGGCACAGGCGAACAGGTCCTCTCGCAGGCACTGATCCTTCAGGCTTAGCTGAAACTTAATGATAGGATCATTTTTGCCGCGAATACGCGAAAAGCCGGTTAGAAACGAGCCCTTAATTCTTATAGTGGAGACGTTATGAAAGCGCTTTCTCTTGTCGGTGTGCTGTTAGTGGTACTCGGAATCTTGGCGTTTGTTGTGCCCATTCCGCACAGCGAGAATCACGGAGTGAAGTTCGGCGACGCCAAAATCAGCGTGCAGACCGAAAGCAGCGAGAAGTTGCCGCCCGCGGCCGGGATCGTGCTGCTAGCGGGCGGAGTGGTTGCCCTCGTCCTGGGCCTGCGCAAATCCTGAGTATGTGGGGCTGCCCATCCGTTAGCGCAGCATTGTTCGCAAGTCAGGCCACTACTTATAAACGTCCGTACATTTACGATTTCCTGTTCAGGCGCTGACTGGCTTGGCAGTCACGACCGGTAGATTCTCCCCTTGCCACGCGTCGAACCCTCCGCTTACGTCGATCACTTGTTTGAAGCCAGCACGCTGCAACAGGCTGGCAGCGATCATGCTGCGATAGCCTCCCTTGCAGTGAACCGCGATGGCCGTATCGCGATCCAGTTCAGGAGGAGCGACGCGGAAGTTGTCCAGGGGCCACCAGTTCGCCTGGTCAATGTGGGCGGCCTCCCATTCCGGCTCGCGGCGCACGTCCAGCACTTGCACCTCCCGCGCCTTTATCCTCCGGTCCAGTTCGACTGCGCTGATCTGCGGAATCGCCGCTAACTCAAACCCAGCTTGCTTCCATGCGGCAATCCCTCCGGCAAGATATCCGTCCAACATCTCAATGCCCACACGCGCAAGCCGGAGCCGCGCCTCTTCCAACTGCGCGTCCGATGCGGCAATCACCACGGGATGCGCCGTCAACCCCAGCACGGTACCCGCCCACGAAGCGAATTGTCCCGACAAGGCAATGTTCACCGATCCGGGCACGTGACCTAGGGCAAACTCTTCGCCCGGGCGCACGTCGAGCGCAAACTCGCCTTCCTTCAACATGGTTTTCAGCTCAGCCGGTTCGATCGCCCGCAACGGCGGCAGATCCGACAAGGCGGCGGCGCCAGTGCGGTTGATCTCAGCATCCTTCAGAAAATATTCTGGCCGCGCAGGAAGATGGGTGGTCAACTGGGTCACGAACTCTTCCCTGCTCTTGATTTGCAAAGCGTAGTTCGTGAGCCGTTCTGTGCCGATGGTCGACGAACGGTCCGCCCGCATGTTTTTTCCACACAGTGAGCCCGCTCCGTGCGCGGGATACACCAGCACGTTGTCTGCGAGCTTAAGCAACTTTTGGTGCAGGCTGTCGTACAGCAGCCCCGCCAACTCCGCCGGAGTGTGCGTGGGCGACAGGTCGGGACGACCAACATCGCCGATGAACAGCGTGTCGCCCGTGAGCACTGCCCACGGCTCCTGAGATTTTTCTGTGTCGGTAACCACGAGGCAGATGCTCTCGGGTGTATGCCCCGGCGTTTCCAGCACGCGAATCGCTGCCTTGCCAAACTTCAATTCAAGTCCATCGCGCACGGCGACGTGAGGAAATGTCGCGCCCGCTTGCGCGCCAATGTAGATTTTGGCGCCAGTGCGCGCGGCTAATTCTCTGTGCCCGGAAACGAAATCCGCGTGCAGATGAGTCTCTATGATGTGGCGGATCGTAACGCCTTGCTGCGTCGCGGCGGTCAGGTAGAGGTCCACGTCGCGCTGCGGATCGACCACCACGGCCTCACCCTGCGAAGCCAGCAGATAAGAAGCGTGCGCGAGGCATCCCAGATAAAACTGCTCGAAGTACATCGGACGGACCCTCCGAAAATGCCTACCGATGCTAGAACAATTTGGATGGCGATGTCACGGAAGAGATACCGGAAGAGATACCGGAAGACTTATGACGGCAGCGGAGTGATGAATTCCAAGCCAAAACAGAATCCGGTGCGCGAGCGCACGACCGCTGTCATCCGCGAGTGCGTAGGAGTATCGAACTCGATCTCCAACAAGTCTCCCGGGTTCAGCAGAATTCCAGCATAGAGCACCATGCCGCCTTCGCTAAGTTCAGTGCCACGGCCTTCGACGACGGTAGTCGAGAAGCCTTTCGAAGTTACGACGCGCACCGGCATGTCAACCGGAACGCGCGGCCAGCGGCGTGTGTTTTCAGACATGCTGTTAATAATTCTCTTTTCAGGGGTTTTCTTCAAATTACTAAGGTTACTGAAAACTCTGGCGCGGACGCGGCCGACAAACCAATTGCCCTTAGTCGCCTCCCGGCGCTAATCCTTGTCTCCTGTACAATTTGGACTGTGAATCTCCGCACGAAATTGTGTCTGGCGATCGTCTTCTTCCTGCCAGGCGCATGGGTGCTGGCCGAATCGGTCTCCCAACTTCAACCCAGCGGCTACGTCAACGACTTCGCGCACGTTCTCGACGCAAATACGACGACCCAGATCACCGATCTCTGCCAGCAGGTCGACGAAAAAGCGCACGCGCAGATTGCGCTGGTCACGATCAATTCCCTCGACGGATCCGACATTGAAAGCTACGCCGTTGACCTCTTCCACAAATGGGGCATCGGGGCAAAGGCTACCAATCGCGGCGTGCTGATTCTCTATGCAATCAAGGATCATCGCGCGCGCATTGAAGTCGGCTACGGCCTGGAGCCCATCCTTCCGGACGGCAAAGTAGGCAGCTTTCAGCGGGAGGCCATCCCGCTGATGAAGAGTGACAACTACAATCAGGCGCTGCTGCTGGTTACTCGGCGCGTTGCCGACGTGATCGCCGCCGACGCGGGAGTTCAACTCACTGGAGCTCAGCCGCGGGCTCCGACTGAGACGGAACCGCAGCCCGGCCCGGGGATTTCGCTCGGCGGAATCATTGTAATCATCGTAGTCGTATTGATCGTCCTGCTCACGCCGCTGCGCGATATTCTCTTCTGGCTGCTTTTTTCTCAGATCTTTGGCGGGCGTGGTGGCGGTTTCGGCGGTGGTGGTGGCGGATTTGGCGGCGGCGGAGGTTTCGGCGGATTTGGCGGTGGCAGTTCCGGCGGTGGTGGGGCAAGCAGCAGCTGGTAGCGAGAGGATGCCATGGTTCCTGAAGACAAGATTAATGAATTTGTAAAACGAGTTCGCGAAGCTGCCGAATCGAACCTTGAGAGCATCATTCTGTTTGGCTCGGCGGTATCAGGTGACTTCCATCCTGGCATGTCAGATTTGAATTTGTTCTGTGTGCTGCGCGACTGTTCGTTCGTGGCATTGCAAGCGCTGGCACCGGTAGCGAAGTGGTGGGAACGGCAGAAGCAGCCGCCGCCGCTCTGCATGACCCGCAGAGAACTCGAACGCTCCACTGATGTTTTCACCATCGAACTTCTCGACATGCAGCAACATCATCGCGTTTTGTTTGGCGAGGATGTCGCGCAGGACCTGCGAATCTCGATGCATGTGCATCGCGTGCAGGTGGAGTATGAGCTGCGCGAAAAATTGGTCCTGCTGCGGCAGCAAATTCTCCTGGCGTCCGGGAACGAATCACGATTATGGGAGTTGCTGCAGCGGTCGGCGCCTTCGTTCTCCACCCTGTTCCGCCACGCCCTGATTGCAGTCGGAGAAGAAGCACCAACTGGACGGCGAGACGCTGTACAAGCTTTGTCGACGAAGATGAAATTCGATCCATCGCCGGTTTATCAGCTGCTGGATATTCGCGAACGCAAAACCGAGGCCAAGAGAATTCAGGTGCAGGATCTGGCGGCCCGATACCTGGCGGCGATCGAGAAAGTTACCGCCGCGGTTGACGAAGCGCTAGACTCAGATGCATCCGTAAAGGCGTAGCAATGGAGATTGAGATCTTTGGGAGGAAGATATGGGTAAAGGATTAGTCGCTATTGTCGTCATTGTCGTCCTTCTGCTGGGCGTGCTGGCTTTTTTTGGACAATATGTCAGCGTCAAAAATACTCTGGTGACCAAGAACGAGGCTGTGAAAAGCGCGTGGTCCCAGGTTGATGTGGTGTTGCAACGGCGCGCGGACCTGATTCCGAATTTGGTGGAGACGGTGAAGGGATACGCGAAGCAGGAACAAACGGTGTTTGGCGACATTGCCAAGGCACGCTCTGCCCTTCTCTCGGCGGGCAGCCCACAAGAAAAGATCGCGGCGAATGGGCAACTCGATGGAGCCATCGGGCGCCTGCTGGCGATCGTGGAAAATTATCCGCAGCTGAAGTCGAACGAGAACTTTCTGCGCTTGCAGGATGAACTGGCAGGGACGGAAAATCGAATTGCCGTCGAACGCAAGCGCTATAACGACACTTTGCAGGATTACAACACCTACGTGCAGCAGTTCCCCGCCAGCATTTTCGCAGGATGGGCTGGATTCAAGCCCAACCCGGCGTACTTCACGGCGTCGGAGGGAGCGCGGGAGGTGCCGAAGGTGAATTTCACGAGCCCCACAACGCAGGCTCCTGCCGCGACGCCGCAGCCAGCGCCGGCGCACTAAGGCCGCTCCCGTCTTCGGAGCTAGGGAGACGTTGCGAGCAACGTCTCTACGAATTGATGCAGGGTAAACTGCGGGACATCCGAGACTACTGTGCGGACGAGATTGCCTTGCATGCGCCAATAGCCCGTGAACATTTTATTGGCATAACGCGCGCTAATTGGGAGCCACTCGTCAGCGCCGATGATCGCCAAATTGCTCGGACACTTCCCCATCGGGCGTGGCCAGCTTTCGCCGAGTTGGACGGAGACGCTGGTAGTCGGAAGGCGAAGTCCGGCGTGCAGCGCTTTAAGAACGCTCTCTTTTACGCTCCAGAGCAGGGCGAGCAGCAGCGGGCGATCCACAATCGCGGAGCGCGTGATGAGCGATCTTTCTTCGGCTGTGAAGTAGTCGGCGATGAAGGCATTGTCGCGCGGCTCGATTTTCTCCAGATCGCAGCCGAAGTTTTCTCCTAATGCCGTGACTGTGCAGAACGCTGTGCCAGAGCTGTGACTGAGCGAGATGGCAAGCGGCGCGGGCTGATCGCGAAGAAGGACTTCAGGTGCGCCTGAGGCTGCGGCGCGGATTTCAATGCTTGTAAGAGTGGAGCGGTCAGTTGGCAACGCGAGGAATGAAGCCACCGCCTGCTTGGCGGTCCAGCGACCGAGGCGCCAGTCGGCGCGACGTTTCGGAATCCGCAGAGTGCCTAGGCGGTCGAGTTCGTTGGGGCTCAGCCAATCATTTTCGGATGGAACATCAATCTCGGTTTGTTCCAGCCAATTGATGACCATCGGACGTTTCTTTCACACCGCCGGTGCCCGGCTTTTTCGGTTCCACCCCGCGGCTTGCGCCGTGAACTGCAATCTTGCGCCGGTTCGAGGCTAATCCTGAGCCACACTGCGTCCGCGATCGAGTCGTCTACGCTGCGACTATTTCCAGTTCCCCCTGCAGCGTCCCTAATTCGCGCTCGATTCCACGCTTTACGGCATCAACTAAATAGGGGCGAAGGTTTCGTGGCGGAATGATGTGATCGAGGGCGCCCACGCGCAATGCGCGGAAGACGCTGTGTACGTGATCGAACTCGTTCGCCATTTCGCCTAACTTTTCGGAATACACAAGGTTGTAAAGTTCGTTGCATTGAGCACGCAGGCGGCCTTTTTCCGCGGCGCTGGCTTGCAGCATGGATTGGTTCAAGGCCTGCAAGCGCTCGTCGTTGCGGGTGCGGGTTTCCACCTCTCCCGCGAAAACTACCGCCGCAGCCGGAGCGCCGCCGATCACAGAGGCGTAAGTTCCTTCGAGCGCGGAAACTTCCAATTGCTCGTTCAGGGCACGCGAGAAAACTACGTAAGCTCCGCCGTGATAACGCGAGATCACGCAGAACACAATTGGACCCTTGAAGTTGACCACAGCTCTGCCAATCTCGGCGCCGTATTCCAGTTGCAGACGGCGCATGGATTCTGGAGAGCCGTCAAAGCCCGATAAATTCGCCAGCACCACGACTGGGCGATTACCGCTGGCGGCATTAAGGGCGCGCGCCACTTTTTTTGACGACTGCGGAAAGAGAGTACCGGCAGACCACTGATCAGGGCCATCGGCGGGAACGAACCCCAGTCGAGGCACGGAACGGGATTCGATTCCAATCAGGCACACAGGATAGCCACCGAGATGAGCATCCCACACTACAGCGGTTTCAGCTGCGCGCATTCCCGCCCAGCGTTCGAGCGGCTCGTGGTCCTGGTCAATGGTCGCCATCATGACCTTGCGAATGTCGAAAGGCTTTTTCCGGCCGGGATTGGTTTCATCGGACAAAATCTCTCCCACAAGAGCGAATCCGTTTTCGCCGTTTTTACTGTGGGGGAAATTTTGCACGTCGCGCTCGACCGGATCGCTAGTTGTAGCGCGCCGCGGAAAGCGCTCACCCGGCATGACGTAGGTGTGATCGTAGTGACGGAATAAAATGTGGCAGGCCTCATTGATGTCGTGCGCCCAGTACTGGGCCTGCCCGTTGACGCCCATAATGCGGTCGTAGCCACCGATCCCCTGATTATCCTCCGCGGAAATGCCGCCTGAGTAATCGAGGGCGCGCTTGCCTGTGAGCACCATGGCGGCTTTTGGCGTCATCACGAGAATGCCGCGAGTGTGCATCAGCATGGTGGCTTCGGCATTCCAGTAAGGCTGGGCGCCGACGTTGATTCCGTTGATGATGAGGTTGACTTCGCCGCCCGCTTGCGTGAACTGCACCAGTCGGCGCAGAACGCGAGCGATCCAGTCCATGTTCTCGACTCCGCTCTCCATGGAAATTTTGGCCCCAGCGGAAATCGGGAACCACTCCAGCGGAACGCCCTTTTCTTCGGCGAGATCGAGTGCGCCAATGATGAGACGGCACTCGGTTTCGGCGAGCGCTCCAAGATCTTTGCTGGGATCGCCGAGGAGCAGGACGCGGGTCATGCCCTCGGGATAACGCGGCGTGAAGTTGCGAATGACGCCGACGATGATGTTGGCGCGATTCTTGCCGTAGTGACGCTCGACTGGAACGAGCCTTTGCGCAGCATCGAGGTCGTACTCGACGAAATCTCCCGGAGCGAACTCGGTGCGTGCGTCGTCGCGCGCGGAAGTGAGCATCTTGATAATTTCGTAGGGATAGACCAAACCGCGGCGGCGAACGCGCACAACTTTTTGATCGTATTCGGAGAGCGGCTTGAGGGGCAGCAATTTATCGGCTGGGCGAAACGTAATGAGCAGTCCGCTGCCGACCGGGCTCGAAATGCGAACGACCAGATCGCGCAACTCTCCAGTGGACGGATTGGGAATGCGGGCGCGAACGACTACCTGCTCCAAACCCAGTCCTTGGGTCGCAGGCATCAGGCGGCGCACGATATCACGCAGTTCCTCCGGCTTGAGATTGAAGGGCGGCCACACGTACAGGAATATGCGATTCCAGTGGAGGCGTTCCTGTGGGCGGCGCCGAGACTGGAAAAGGCGGATCGCCGCCAGCGCTTCCATCAGCATGCGCTCGAGGTGTGGCAATTGCACGACCCGGCCGGCTTCATCGCGGACAGGGGTGACGTCGCGGACTTCAGCGGCTGCAAATAAACGTTCGTCCTTGGGATTGTCTTTGGCCACCGCGTGCAGCAGATAAACATCTTCGACAGAGGGCAGGCGATCGATTTTGAAATTTTCCAGCCGCCACAGGTGCAAGCGCTTCCCCATCATGGGGTGCAAGCCGCGGAAGAACAGATCTTCGACGTATCCATTCTCGCTCGGTCGAAAAGAGAAATGCTGCATACCACTGACACGCTGGCCGGGAATAATGCCGGCGACCGCTACGACAATGCGATGAACGAGACGAGGGAAAGAGATCGCATTCAGCATCGCTAGAATCTCACGCTGCGTCACGTCAGGATCAGCGAGTTTGGCGGAATGGCAAATATGAAAATCCATGACAACTTCGTGGTCTGCCGGAATGCTCACAGTCGCGGCAAGCATTGCTTGGACCGCAACGCGAAACGCAGAATAATCGGCGTAAGTGGCAAACAGGTGAACACGCTTGCCTTCAGAGTCGTACTCGGCGGAGAAATAAGGAAATTCGCCGGATGACGATGACACGGGGTTTTGCAGCGTGCAAATCCGGTAGTACCTCCAGGTGAGAATCTCCAGCATGGTTTGGCGCTGGCCGGGATCTGCGGAAGGAAAGCGTCGTGCAAACAATCCCGCAAGCAGTTGCGGACATTCGATGAGCGCATGCAGGCGGGCGCGGTTGTCCGCCGCATCCGGATGCGCAGCCAGAGCGTCGAGATGATCTTCCGCCTCCCGGTAGATCTGATCGCGGGACCGTTCAAAAATCGGCTGATCGAAACAGCGATAGCGCACTTCGCGAGCCAGGTCGCTGACCGACGGATAGGGCTCGAGAGTAATGGGAATCATGCGATCGAGCAGGCTGCGGAAATTCGTGCCGGCAGGCGGAGAAGCTTTGGCGTGCAAACGGCGTTCCAGGATGTCGACGACAAATCCGATCTGCCGTTCCATTCGTTGGTGTGACTTGCAGATCCACAGCAGGCTCTCTTTCAATTCAGGCGAAGCGTCGAGTGCGCGAACGCCATAGTGTTCCAAAATTTTGCGCAGTGCCTCTACGAATGCCGCAGGCAGCCCTTCGCCGTTGGTTTCAACCATGCGCAGGTAGGAAAAGAGATGAGACTCGGCGCTGGGTTCTTCAGCGGAGGCGCGGTGGTTCACTTCGGGCTCACGATGGAACAAGGAACAAATCTCGGTAAAGATGCTGAGAATTTCATCTTCCAGGCGCGTAACCTCTTCACTGTACGCGGGGCAGGTTTGGCTCCAGGCCGCGAGCAGGCGGGCATGGACGGCCGGATCCAAGTCGAAGCCAAGCATGATCTGCCGAATTTGTTTCAGGGTTTCAAGGCAAGTGCGTTCCCTGTTCTCAGGCGAAGAAGTCAGTTCGCCAAAAGTTACTGGTTGTTGTGAAGTTGAAGTTTCGCCACATGCGTCGGCGTCGATTTGCAGAAGTGGAGCTCCAGCATCCACCTGCACATTGGGCATCGTCATCACTTTTCGGACTTTTCCTGAGAAAGGCGCGACTAACTGCGTTTCCATTTTCATCGCTTCCAGCACCACCAACCGGTCTCCGACTTCGACAGTGTCGCCGGCTTTGACCGCAATGGAAACGACTACCGATGGCGCCGGGGCATGAACCACGCCACCGTCATCGCGATCGAGTTGGTGGGCCACGCCCTCGACTTCGATGCGGGAACGGATTCCCTGGCTCACCGAAATCGTATGAAAGCGCCGGCCGAAGACAGTCAGCCAACACTCGAACTTATCCGAGCGATCGATGTGGCAGTCAATGCACCGGCCGTCGACGTCGATCCGGTACTCCCTCGGCCCCACGCGGTTCGTCTTCATCGAGTAGAGGCGGCTTCCATACCGCAGCGTTAGAACACGGCCGATCTCGCTGCGAACCAGCGGGCGGCCCCGTGCCGCTGAGGCATAAAATTGAGCCTGCTCGATGGCGCACTCAAAATCGTAGGCATCGATGGCCGCCTGCAGCAAGGCGATGTCAGCATGCTTTCTGGAAAAGCGCGGGCGCTCCGCAGCAATACGGTCGAGCCAGTCCACGGTAACCTCGGCGCTTTGCACCTCCTCGCGAGCCAGCATCTCCAAAAGGAACGCTTTGTTGCTGGCTCCGCCGTCGACCACGATTACGCTCTCGGCCAGTGCGCGCCGCAGGCGAGACAGTGCTTCGGTTCGAGTCTGACCGTAGGCGATTACCTTGGCCACCATGGAATCGAATTCGCTAGGAATTCGATCGCCTTCCGCGACGCCGGTATCGACACGCACTCCGGGTCCGGTGACTATGCGAAAGCGCTCGATGGCGCCCGGAGCGGGAGCGAAATCGTTGTCGGGATCTTCCGCGTTCAGGCGCACTTCTACGGCGTGACCGATCGTCCGGGGAGGCGCGCCTTCCAGGCGTCCTCCTCGCGCAACATGGATCTGCAGCTTGACCAAATCGATTCCGGTCGTGCACTCGGTGACGGGGTGCTCCACTTGCAG
>Ga0070731_10003867_pt1 | contig 13220 bp, 23 predicted proteins | sample Coa_R1_2_FD_66448 | JGI IMG/M metagenome (GOLD analysis project Ga0070731, IMG submission 66448) | Surface soil microbial communities from Centralia Pennsylvania, which are recovering from an underground coalmine fire - Coalmine... | ecosystem: Environmental > Terrestrial > Soil > Unclassified ... | reverse complement strand
GTCAAGCACACTTTATCAAGACAGTCGAAGACCTTTACGAAGCAATGAGCACGACGGTGCCGCAGGCTCAGTTTGGGCTCGCCTTCAATGAAAGCTCAGGCGCGTGTCTGACTCGCTCGGACGGCAACGACCAGAGCCTTCGGGATTGCGCGGTGCGCAACGCCCAGGCCCTGGGCGCAGGCCATACCTTTGTCTTGGTGATGCAGAACGCCTATCCCATTAATGTCTTGCACGTGATTCGCAATATCCCCGAGGTTTGTTCCATCTTCTGCGCAACCGCCAACCCGGCCCAAGTCGTTGTTGCCCAAAGTGAGCAAGGCCGGGGAGTTTTGGGTGTCATCGACGGCAGTTCGCCCAAAGGCGTCGAGGGAGAAGCCGATATTGCATGGCGGCATGGCCTGTTGCGCAAGATTGGGTACAAGCGATAGGGTTGGGCATCGCTTCCAACTGTGGCACTTCCTTGTGACGTCCGTCACTACACAACCGTCGAGCGGGAGAACCTCCGGCCGATCGACTGTCAGCCATCCCTCGCTGAAGCTATCCTTCAATCGCTCGCGCACGAAGGTACTGCCCCAGAACAGGCACGTTTTCAGTTGCAGCCGTTTTGTAGCGGGGAGAAGTTCTTGGACTCGCCTCCCATGTTCCAGAGCATCCGCAACACACCATTGATAGTGATCGCGCCCTCTGTGCCTCGTGTCACAGACACGAGTCTGCCGAGCGCGTAAACATGTAGTCAAGAGAAGCAATGCCGGCGAGGCCGGCATCGGCCCGAGGGGGTGTGTATGAACAAAAAAACCATTCTCTTCCTCTTGCTGGCCCTCTTCCTCTTGTTAGGTGCAGTGCGTGTTTCTGCGCAGGAAAAGTCCTACATCGCGGTAAGAGGCAGCCAACTGAACAATGGGGTAGTGATCCTGGACATCGTGAAGGCAGGCAAGGCTTACCAACTAGAGTGCAACCAGGCGGAGCCGACCTGTACGACACTGAAGGACGGCAAATACCAAATGGTTGAACTTCCCAAGAATTTCGGAATGTACGAGTGCAAGGACGTCGAGATTTATCCCGAGTCCGTTGTCACGTCAGATAAAGATATGAAAGTTGGCGAATACTGTCTGGTAGAAAAGTGATGCGTGCGTGCAGCACTGATCGCCCCCAAGCGCATTCCGCATCGGGATCTCCCGACTGCGCGCAAAGGCGCTGCCGCGGATGGTCGAGGGGGAAATAGCGTTGGGCCATAGCGGAGTCCAGGCCATGGGTAAGCTCAAGATCCTGTACGTGCAACGCCTGCGACGCTGTGCAGAAGACCTGCCACCTGATGTTGTGGAACTTTGGATCGGTGTTTCCGGAGGAAAGATAGACGTCAGCATCGTGCGGCGCGGCTTCATTCTCGCAGCTCCAGTGATGCGCATTATCAGAGAAAGGGTCAAACAGTTCGCATTTGCTACAAGCGGCATTAATAGACCCCTCCCAGAGCGGATTGGCTTTTCTCCCGATCTGAGCCCTGACTGGCGCCAATTCCTGGACGACCTTCTACAACAGGACGACTCCTGGTCGTTTTTTGTCAATTCTGCGGGGAGCGAGAGGCCAAGCTGACTGCCCAATCCATCCGCCCGCACCAGCGAAGGAGAATGTAGCAATGGACGTAAACAAGCCTATCAGCGGCGAGTTCGCCGCCCTGATCCCTATGCTGGCCGATACGATGAAGTTTGCGACACAGGCTCTTGCTGAGGCCGCTGCCTTGGCTGAGTTGTTAATAGAGAAAGGCGTCGTAACGAAAGCGGAGCTTGATAAAAGAATGTCGGTAGGTCAGGAACTAAGAGAAAGCCTGATGAAAAAACTGGATCAAGAGATACGGAAGCAGTCCTAGATTTGGCTCGCATATCAAATGTCTCCTGCTAACAAAGTACGGGTCCGCCACGGCGCTGGGCCTTAGACTTTTTCCCGGAGCTTGGTAATGCGCGAGAATATGTCCACTGGCACGGGGAAAACCAAAGTGGTGTTCTTTTCCACCCCGATTTCGGTCAATGTCTGGAGATAGCGGAGTTGGATGCTGACCGGTTCCTCAGCCAACAAATGAGCGGCATCCACCAGTCGCTGTGCCGCCGAAAACTCGCCCTCAGCATGGATGATCTTCGACCGCTTCTCGCGTTCCGCTTCCGCTTGTTTCGCCATGGCACGCAGCATAGACTCTGGTAAATCCACCTGCTTAACCTCCACATTCACCACTTTCACGCCCCACGGGGCCGTGTGCGCATCCAGAATGCTCTGCAGGCGCATGTTGATCTTTTCCCGGTGAGCCAGCAATTCGTCAAGTTCAGCCTCGCCGAGAACTGAGCGCAGCGTTGTCTGGGCAAATTGCGAAGTCTGGTTGATGTAATCGGAGACCTCGACTACCGCCTGCCGCGGATCTATTACACGCAGGAAGATAACGGCATTGACTTTCAAGGTGACGTTATCACGTGTGATGATGTCCTGCGGTTTTACCTCGAGGGCCTCCTGGCGCAGTGAAATCCGTACCATGCGATCGACCGGGGCAAACACCAGTATGATTCCCGGTCCCTTAGCATAGGGCAGCAACCGCCCCAGTCGGAAGATCACGCCACGCTCGTATTCGCGCAGGATCTTAATCGCGCTGAGAACATACAAAACGACTATGATTGCAACAACAGCAGGAATGGGAATCATTTGCGACCTCCGGCGACGCGGAATTGAAAAGCGCTTCTGGCGCAGTCTCCAGCGTTGGAAATCACGGAACTCGCACTGGCCGCCAAAGCTTCGACACAGCCAGAAGTTTTCCATACATCAAAGGTGCCACGCTCCCATCGACTCCATGTCCGGCAGTTTTGAAAACTTCAGGACCGTCGGCTCGACCAGCCGTTCGAAGTCCGCGTAGCAGACTTGGAGCAACTCGTTGTGGGAGCCGGCATTGAATGCAATATCTTTATCTTTGGTAAGGCTTTCATCGACATAGACAGCCATCCCATAGAGATTCCCAAAGGGCGGCATGGCACCGATTTCGCACTCCGGGAACCGGTCCTTGAATTCTGATTCTTTGGCGAGACTCACGTTTCTCGCGCCGGTTGCAACCCGCAACGAGGAAAGATCGACGTCGTAAGAAGCGGGAAGGACCGCCATGGCCAATGTGCTGTCGATCTTTACAATGACCGTCTTCGCGAGCTCTTTGTTTGAGATATGTGTAAGCGCGGCGATTTCCTTCGCAGTATAGGCAACCGCGTGCGAGATGGTCATATAAGGGATATTTTGACTGTTGAGAAATTCTCGTAATTTCTTGGCTGGCATAGGACCTCCATCTCGCAGGCCGCCGGGGAGGCAGTGGCACGCGGAGCTAGTGTTCTTCTCAAGTGCCCTCGCCTCGTTGTGGCGCTGTGCGGAAGGCTCAGTTGCCTTTTCTTCCTAGAGCATCCGCCGCGGGGTTCCTTTTGAGAAAAGTAGCGCACCATCAAAACCGGTCGGGACCTGTCGAGTTGTGTAAGCGCCCTGCTTGGCGGCGGTCAGATGGAACCATTTCCGCTCCCCTTCCTCACTGCCACAGCGTGGACAGACAACCTTGCCTTTGTTGTGCTCGATAGGAGGCAGTGTCTTTGAGAAGGGTCTATTGCAAGTGTGGCAGAAGAACCCGTAGTAGGGCACGAATCTGGCCCTCCTGTACCACAAAACAATTCTAGACCCTACCAAGGCTCGGTTCAACGTGAACAATTCGACAGTGCGCTCAGTCACTGAACTCTTAGAAGTGTTGCGGTAGAGTTTTTTTAAAGACTGTTCGCGATCAGCTCGCGGCAAATAACCGCGGCTCCCGACCTGGGAAAGTTCAGGACCAATTTGCTGAAATAGGCCCCATTTCAGACCGCAAGCAGCCGGTAGTTCGAAAGCTAGGGGACGCATTGCTGGTGAGGTTTTGCTCGCGCTTTCACCCCGTTGGGAGGTGAAGCTCAAATACCGCACCCCAGTTTTGTGGGGGGGGAGGAGGATGCAATGCTCATTCGCAGGATTCTTCCACTCTTTGGACTGGTACTTTGTTCTGCCATGTTTGCTCAACAGAAAGAGATTAAGCATGTTCCTATTAAGTCGACCTCGCTTACTTCTGGCCAAGAGATGTACGCCACCTATTGCGCCGTCTGTCACGGCTACGATGGCAAGGGAGGCGGCCCAGCAGCCGACGCCCTGAAGGTACCTCCACCAGATCTGACGACACTGGCGAGGAAGAATGGCGGCAAGTATCCATCCGATCATGTCATGAATGCTATCCAAGGCGACCTACACCTGCCGGCACACGGCTCGAAAGAAATGCCGGTTTGGGGCAAACTGTTCTGGCACATCAGCCAGGGGCACAGCTCCGAAGTGCAGCTGCGGGTCGCCAACTTAAACAAATACATCGAATCGTTGCAAGCGAAATGAGCGCGACCTGTTTCGTCTGCTCCCGATTCGGGGAGGCCTTTATGAAAGTCACCGAGATCATGACAAAACAACCTGTGTGTTGTTTTCCGTCCAGCTCGACCGTGTCGGCGGCCCTGATGATGCAAGAGACAGATACTGGAATTCTGCCTGTCATCCAAGACCCTTTCACTCCCACACTGGTGGGCGTAGTCACCGATCGCGACCTCTGCCTGCATGTGGTCGCTGCCGACAGGAATCCCTCGTCCACCTGGATCGATGGATGTATGACACGAGACCCTGTTTGCTGCACTGAGCAGGACGCCGTTTCCCGCGCGCTCGAACTAATGAAAACTCATCAGATCCGGCGTCTGCCGGTAGTGAATGAAAAACACGAAGTGGCAGGCATTTTGTCCCTTAGCGATTTGGTGTGCAAGGCTGGCATCGAAGCCAGCGATATTGCGACGACCCTGTGGAGCATCTGCGAGCCTGAGCACGCACGTAAACAGCACATTGGCACGTTCATTACGGCGGCTTGACGGCTGCTTGCTATTGCTGTCCCTTGATCATGGCGAGATTGTGTTTCGGGCGACGACTTGAGCGGTCAGCCGCGAAGTTCTTGAACTGGCGCTCGTCGCAGGTGGCTCAAGATGGACTCGAGCAGCTTCTCATTCTTGCGCAGAGATTGCTTGAATTCGTGGTGGTCCGTGTCTGAAATCTCTTTCAATAGCTCCCGCTGGCGCTGTTCAAGAATGTCCAACAAGAGTTGCTGTTCTTCGGTAGTTAGTGTGAACTCCATGATTCCTCCCCGCGAACGAATTCCTCGGCCTCCGATGCTCTGTGATCAACACCGTCTACACGCTCAGCAGGCAGGCGACAAGACCGAACCAAGCCTAGGTATCATGGTGAAACCGGCAAATCGCTCGACCAGGCGTCGGCAGCAAGCAACCAGTTCTTTCCGACGCGTCTCCAAACACTGAGGTATTTGCCGTGATCCTCCTTCTTAGTACCGTCATTCTGAGGAATGGTCATCCGGTACGTCCCCACGTCCCAGGCGATGGATCCTTGTTGCGTAATGTAAGCAACTTCGAATGCCAAGTCGGACACGCCATGACCGAGCGGCGCCTTTAGATAGTCTCGAATGGCATCGCTCCCATGAACAGCTTCGTGGTGCGGCGGGAGATAAACTGCGTCTTCAGCGTATGCCGCAACCACTTCGTCCAGCTCTCCCGCATTCCAATGTCGAGCCCAATCATCGCCAATCCGTCGGATCGTGGCAGCGGCAGTAATCTTCCTGTTCCTCCGAACGTTGCGCTGTACTCTACTTCTGGTGCTTGCGGATCGCTTCTTCGCAGTCGGTCTCATATCAAACCCTCTCTTAGAACAGCTACAGAAGCGGTGTGACGTCTTCATCATGTTTTGGTTGTTGTTCTGTCTTCGGCCGCTGAGTCTTTACCGATGGCTTCATGAACCATTGCTCGGAAGGAAAGCGCCCACCCGTCCGGGCAGTAAATGCCGCGTTTACCGGCGCTTTTCGGCGAGCCAACACTCTGGCAGCAGTCACCTCCGCCAGCGCCTCCCCCCGATTTGAAAAATGCCTCTGCATAGTGCTCTCCTTTCTGACACAGCCCGGAAATATCAAGCAGCATGCGACAGCGAACCGGCGGCGCTCTCCAGCAAACGTTGCACGTCTTTATCGCTGATCTGAGGGAAGTCCTCATACCACTGCGAAACAGCCAAGAACATCGCGGGCTCTGCCACGCTGACAAGTTCGTCTGCTTCCATTCTGATCGCACTGCAACCGCTGGGGGGAGCGACCGGAACAGCCACCACAACTCTCCTGGCATTTCGCCGACGAATAGTGGCGATCGCTGCCAGGATGCTGCATCCGGTCGCGATACCATCATCCACAACAATGACGGTTTTCCCGGTTAGCTCCAGCGGTGGGCGACGGCCGCGATATGACTCTTCACGCCATTCAAGTTCTTTCCGGGCGGCCGCCACCACCTCTTGGATGTCCCGATCCGACACGCACAATGCCTTGACGATGGCGAGATCGAGTATCTGCACGCCGCCCTCAGCAACCGCCCCCATTGCAAGTTCCCTGTTCCACGGAGTGCCGAGCTTACTGACCACCAAGAGATCGAGCGGGACGTGCAGCGTGCTAGCTACCTCCCAGGCTACGGGCACACCCCCCCGAGGAAGTCCGAGAACAATCACGTCGTCGCGGCCCGCGTAAGCCGAGAGTTTGCTCGCCAGCACACGCCCGGCTTCGGATCGATCTGCGAAGGGCAGCACTTCAAGATCTTCGTCCTCGTCTCGGAACAAGACACACCTCGCTCTCTATATGCCCTCTACGCCCTCAAGCTATCCAGTTGGCGCAGCCCCGAAGGCCTTCCCGCCTCAGGCTGCAACCTGCGACCGAGATTCGGCGTTAGCGGACAACAATGCCGACAACGCAGACAAAAGCCCCTCACTGCCTTCTAACGCGTACACCCGGCTTGTCGCAGGAATCTCCGAGTCTCGAGTTTCGCTGCCACACACCAAGATGACCCGAGTGTTCGACTTCTCCTCGGCCTCAACCGCCAGCAGATATTTTTCCTCCGGCGAAAATCGATGACCCACAATTACGGCATCGAAACTCCCCGGACTCAGCAACTCTAATGCCACCTTGACATCGCTGGTTGCTGTCACGTCATATCCCGCTTCCTTTAAAGCATCGCACCTGTTTTGTGAAACTATTCTGTCGAATGACACGCATAGAATTCTCCGCTTAGGCATACGGACACCTCCTCGGCACCGAGGCCGGTTCTTCTTCACTACAAGGTCAGCACTTCACTCGCGAAGCTGCTGGTCAAGCTGCTACTGCCGGCCTGCCAGGACGGAGTTCCTCTTTCCTCTCTTCGATCACGGCAGGTCGCATGCTAGCAACCTTTGCCAGCGCCTTCCCCGTGAGAACAATCAACTGAACAGCAGCGATCGCACCCAAGATGGCAGGCACGACGTACACGTTTTCAATCTTCCAGAACCAGTGTCCGAATACGGGCGAGCCAAGCCATGCCCCCAGCCAACCGACAATCAGCTTCCCGAACAGAGCATCATTGCCCTCGAGAAACCGATAGCGAATAACGTTGTGGTAGGCAACAGCAACAACTGCCCCGATGACGGTGAGAACCAGGAAGGAAAGAAATGTCATTCCCAGCATAACGTGCACCTCCTTGTGGACCAGGGGAGGCCAAAGTGGGTCTTCGTGAAGAACGAGGTCCAGAACTGGGACAAATTGCAACCACGCGGGCTCAAATCTCAAGGGCGAGATTCGTCCAGCCAACGTGCTCTTTACAGTCACTACTATTCTACTCCTCCGTTCAAGCCGGCGCTCAATCGCAAAGCGACCTGCAAGTGCTGATCGACCCCCGCCTACGAGAGGCGTTGACCAAGTACAACGTAAGATTGCTGGGTTTCTCTTTTCTGTGCCGGAGCACCCCACACTACGAGCGCATGGCGCACTGCGGCTGTGGTATCCGATTTGCGGGATAGCGTGGCCGCCTCCTTCGGGCGGGCTCACCTAGTAGCTGCGATGAAGGCTCTGCGGTTCACAATGGCTGGCACGCGAACGGACGCTTCCGTCCGTCACGAATCTCGCGCGAGCGCAACGTAAGAGGCAAGCCACTATTCTCTTGAGAATCAGCGAAGACAGAATCAATGAAGCAAGCGCAAATTCGATTCTATGCCGAGTTGAACGACCTGCTATTTCTGCCAGGAGGGGGGACTAAGTTTTACCCATGACTTCGAACCCGCAGCTTCGCTGAAGGACGCAATCGAAGCGTTCGGAGGGCCTCATATTGAGGTTGATCTCATCCTCGCGAACGGCGAGCCCGCAGCTTTCTCCCGCCTGCTGCAACATGGGGACAGAATTAGCGTCTGGTTTTCCGTTCGCTGGGATCTTGCCCGGCTCACGCATCTTCAACCGCGATCGGAAAGCCAGATCCGTTTCGTCCTCGACACGCATCTTGGCAAGCTCGCAGCCCACCTGCGAATGCTGGGCTTCGACAGCTTAAATGGCAATGATTGTCGGGACGAAGAACTCGCACATATCTCGGCGAGTAAGCAACGGACCGTGCTGAGCAGGGATCGTGGTTTGTTAAAACGCAGCATAGTGACTCGCGGCTACTTTGCGCGCGCAGCGCCGCCGCGAGAACAGCTCGTTGGGGTGCTCCGGCGTTTCATTCTGTCCGGATCAGTTGGTCCATTCCGTCGCTGGTCTCGAGTGCAACCGTCTGTTGCAAGTTGTTCCAAAGGACCTGATCAGCCATCGCCTGCCTCCCGGGACGAGAAAACGCTACGACGAGTTTCACATTTGCCCAAGGGTGCAACCGTCTCTAGTGGAAGGGGTCGCACTACCAACGCATGGAAGGTCTTATCGAGCGTATGATTGACTCGGTGAATCCGGCTGCCCCGAAGGACCTCGATCAGTGATGACGCTAACGTGAGGAACCGAGGGACGCGGGTAGAGGTGGGCCATGCCAGTACTGATTTTGGCCATTGCCTCATTTGTAGTTGTGCTTGTGATCGGAGTATTGCTGGCGATTGCCGATACGCTCGAGTCGCGAGCGATCCGTCACAGGAGAGATCTTGCGTCAGCCCGGCCGCCACTCCTCTCCATTTCCGAAGCATTCGATCCCATCTATTCGGTTCTTTGGCAAGCTCCGATTGCTGCTTTGAAGCTGATAGATTCAGGCGGCACCTCGGGCATACTCGCTGCGAGATTGCGCCCAATTTATGAGCAAGCTGCGCCTCGTTTCCCAGAGATTTATGAAGGTTGTGGGTTCGTTCGGTGGCTTCAGTTTCTGGAGGAAACCCGGCTGATCTCATGGCACGGCTGCAATGTTGTGCTCACTCCTGACGGACGTGCATTTCTCAGGTTCCGATTTGTCACCGGCACGATGGTAGAGGTCTGAGTTAGCAGACCACCGTACATCCGATCAACGTGACAGACTGGCAGTTGGATAACGAAGGAGGTGTTCCGTGACAACCTACATTATTCTGAGTCGCTTCTCCCCCGAAGCATTTGAGGATCCCAAGAATTTTAAGGACTTGGCCTCCGCTGTGTCGGCGAAGATCAAGAAGCAGTGCCCAGACATCACCTGGAAGGGCAGCTTCGCAACCTTAGGACGTTTCGATGTCGTCGACTTCGTCGAAGCAGAGGACCCAAAGCAGATCGAGAAGGCCGCGATGATCATCCGTGCTTATGGGCATTCGATGACGGAGACACTGGTAGCCACTCCGTGGAAGGAGTTTTTGGCTACGCTGTGAAGAAGTCTTGGCTGTGTCTGTAGCGACCGACCAACCTTGTGGAGGCTGCTGGCGATCGCGCAGAGATCAGCATTCGCTCCTCGCACATCTCGAAAAGAAAGCTCGCCTACCAAATCACGTTTGGAGTGGGAAACCACCTTACTATAAAACCTCAGTAATCCCTGGGCGCGATCTTCTCGAGTGCCCGCCGGTTGCGGATCACAAGGGTTGACCCCTTGAGCTGCAGCAGATGTTTCTCCTTGAATTTGGAAAACAGGCGGCTGACAGTTTCGCGGGTCGTCCCGATGATCTCCGCAATCTCCTCATGGGTCAGCGTCAATTTGACCTGCATGGTGCAGTTCTTCTCTGTGGTCTCGGTCCACCAGGAAAGCAGAAGCATCGCGAATTTTCGCGACGGTGACCTTGTGAGACCGAGGATTCGGATCTCATCGTGAGCGGTGTAGTAGTTACGACTCAACTGCTCGGCGATGCGCAAGGCCACTTCCCCATAATCTCTCTGGAACTGCAGCAAAGAATCGCGGGCAATGAAACTTGCCTGTCCAGGCTCCGTCATTTCGGCAGTAACTTCGTAAGGGCGGTTCGAAACGACCGCATTAAGGCCAAGAACGTCGCCTGACTCGGACACTTTCGTAATGATCGTTGTGCCTCCGAAGGAAGAAGTGGAGAGTTTCGCCTGCCCCGCGCAGAGCACAAACACACCACGCGGTCGCTGCCCTTCCATGAAGAGCATGGCTCCCTTCGGATAAACGGCGGTGGCTTTGATTTCGTTGAGGCGTTGTACGACGTGAACGGAAAGATTGCAGAACAGATACTCTTCCCTTGCCGGGCACGTAACGCAGTTATCAAGAACATTTAGACCATAATGGGCACCCATGAAGCACCTTCTTGAAGTAATCGTAACACCGCTTTCGCGACTGTGATTCAAGGTCGCCTCTGTCTGCAGAAGTGCTAGCCGCACAACGGAAGAACGCCACTGCTACGCTAGTAGAGACGGAAGTTGACCTCGACATCCACCTGCACAGCCACTGGAATTCCATCCTTGCGGCCGGGTTCGAACTTCCACCGCCGAATTGCTTCGATTGCCTTTTCATCCAGCCCCATACCCAAGGATTGCCGAATACGAATGTCATGTGTGGTTCCGTCGGATCCAACCACCAGCCACAGCACAACCGTGCCTTGGTATTTTGCCTTGCGAGCTTCGTCGGAGAATTCCGGTTCGGGAGCATAGATAACGCGAGGGGCAGTGACTCCTCCGCCTACACGATATGCTCCACCCCCTATTCCCCCTCCCCATCCCGGACCCACACCCGGCCCACGCCCCGAACCAACGCCACCGCCACTGCCGGAACCAATCCCCCCGCCGGACCCCGTCCCGCTCGAGGGCGGGCTTACAACCGAGGACAACGCGTCTCCGAGCGAACCTGTCTGTGGCAGTGGTAGGTGGATTTCGGGCGGTACGACCACGGTTGGCTCGACCGGCAGCTTGGGGTTCTCATTGCGAATCACCACTACTGGAGGAGCCAGTTGTTCGCGAGAAAAGCGGGGGAGGATTCCTTTGGAGGCTCGCAGCTTGTCGCGATCGCCCCCGCCGCCTCCTCCTCCCGCTTTAGATGCTGCAGGAGGCAAGATGTATGGGCTGACCTCGGTCACAATGCCAATGACCTGCTGACGAATTTCGTGCCGGCGTGTTGCGACCAACCTGCTTGATACCTGCAACAACACGATTGCCAAAACGTGGACCAGGAAAGAGAGAAGGAAAATGCTCCCCCGGGTCTTGTATAGCCCGTAGCCCCCGCCAAAGAGGGTAGGCAGGATTTCAGGTTCCGCCGCCGATACCACGGGAACGCGCCCTGACCGACGATCCAATGCAAAGCTGGACATCTCCGCCCCCAAAAGACCAGACGGATGTTCAAAACCATCGCTTCATGTAAAACGCTACCCTGGTTCCCAGTCCGGCGCAGTGATTGCGCCCACGTTATTGGAGAATCGGCGCTACCTCACTCCCTTGGTCTGCACCCATGCTTTCAGCAGTCGGGAAGAAGAGCACCTCTCGGCGAGCGAAGACTCGGCCTTCACAATTTCAAGGACGGGCCACAGCTCGCGTATGGGTGTGGGTGATTCAGTCACAGCAGAGAACGAGTCTCTGCCAGAGAATGAAATCACGAGTGTGCAATTGGTAGGCCTCGACGAAAGTAAAAAGCTGTTTGAGAAGGCTATGTCATGGTTATCGCATCAGAATTGCGCGCAGGAATGGTCATCCGCATCGTGGGGCAAGTTCACAAGGTTGTCGAAGTGGAATCCAAGGCCGGCGTCGCCAAAATGGGCGGAGTGATCAAGACCAAGCTCATCGAGGTTAGAAGGGGCCGCATGCATCTGATCCACAATGCCGTGCGCTCGCCTCCTGTGCCTGCATGCCGTCGCCATTACCCCGGGGGGTTCGATGGAGCTTGTTCGCTCGTCTCTCTCCATTGCCAGCGGCCTTCCCTGTGATAAAGCCAGGTCGGCTCCTGCGATTACTGTTTCGGGGCCTGCTCAGCGTTCACTCACGTTACGGCCTGCACGCTCGCCGAGTCGCCTAGCGACCCTCTACACCGAAGGTTCCGACAGCTTCGTTGCGTCCACTGCCGCTTCGATTTCTTACCGGGTGGAGCGAACCAGTCCCCGGGCGGGAGTTACACCCGCTGAAGTCCAGCGCCTTTCACGGCGCACTTTATCGCCAACTGACTGGCGTCTAGTGGTCGGGATAGCCAGCATGAAAATTGCCGGGCACAGTGTCGCTTTTATCCTTATCCAGATCCAGCTTCCGGGATGCTGCGCAAACCGCTCATCGATGCAATGTCGATGCGAAAGAAGACAGGCTCTATCGACAGATCGCTAGTACGTTCACGCCGCTCTGCTAGCGGCGTGCGCCACCACTCTGAATATTCCGCGAGTCGCTCTCGCGCATGTTCCTTTTCGGCTGTGTACAGCGGTTCGCGCAATTCGACATATGTCCCATTTACGACCACACTGGTCCAATTGAAAGGGTTCCCTATTTCGTCGACCTGCAAACAGACCTTGGGGTTTTCGCGCATCCATTTAATCTTTTGTCCTAGTGTGGAGAAGACATAGAGGTACTCAGGTTCATAGGCGAAGCAGACAGGAATGACGTAAGGTTGGTTTTCTAGGGAACACGCCAGACGTCCGACTGATACGCGGTTCAAAAGCTCCTTGCATTCATCGCGCGAGATTTCGACGATTCTCATTGACGCCACCTGAAAACGCCGGCAAGTCTACACCACGTGCTCCACCGAAAATCAGAAAAGCACGGCAGAGTCGGCACACTCAAAACCCCCGTCAATGCGTGCTATAGGGATTTTACGTCAACTACGAACGCGAACGAGGTTTGTGACGGACGTCACTGACCTGCGGAAGCCTCTACGCTGACAATGGACTGGGAGATTGTTTCACTAGCAGAAGAGCTGGGAGGAGCCGTCCTGGGGACCCTGCGCTCCGGAGTTCGATCATGACGCTGGCCC